>ENA-OQHP01000009-OQHP01000009.1-human-gut-metagenome-genome-assembly--contig:-NODE-9-length-64207-cov-2.291292_pt1 | contig 64207 bp, 78 predicted proteins | sample MGYA00242563_ERZ504717 | MGnify/ENA primary metagenome ERZ504717 (study PRJEB26092, sample SAMD00036212) | human gut metagenome | host: Homo sapiens | study: EMG produced TPA metagenomics assembly of the... | reverse complement strand
GAAAAATAGCGATAGAGTTTCAGAATATCAGCAAGCAATATGCATTGGGAAGCATCGGAACCGGCACGCTGAGCCGTGATTTGAATCGTTGGTGGGCGCGGATCCGTGGAAAGGAGGACCGTATCTCAGAATCGGGGAAGAGAATGACCGTTCCAAGAAAGCGACGGGAGATTTTGTATGGGCGTTGAAAGATATTAATTTCCATGTGGAGGAAGGTGAAGTGCTGGGTATTATAGGTAAGAACGGTGCGGGAAAGTCCACTTTGTTGAAAATCCTTTCGCGGGTGACTTCTCCTACTGCCGGTTGTATCCGTGCACGGGGGCGTATTGCCTCTTTGCTGGAAGTGGGTACAGGCTTTCATCCCGAAATGACAGGACGGGAGAATATTTATATGAATGGTTCCATCATGGGGATGACCAAGGCGGAGATTACCCGCAAGTTGGATGAGATTGTGCTTTCGCCGGTGTGGAGAAATATATCGATACTCCAGTGAAACGTTATTCTTCGGGTATGACCGTGCGGTTGGGATTGCTATCGCCGCCCATCTGGAGCCGGAAATTCTGGTGGTGGACGAGGTGTTGGCAGTGGGCGATGCGGAATTCCAAAAGAAGGCTATTGGCAAGATGCAGGATGTGTCGAAAGGAGAGGGACGGACAGTCTTGTTTGTCAGTCATAACATGGCAGCGGTAAGAAGTTTGTGTACAAAAGGAATATGCTTGGAAAATGGTACCGCGGTTTATCAGGGGACGGTTCATTCTGCCATCGATTATTACTTGAAAGAGAAAGGGACGGTCCGGAAAAGTAAATTATAGATTATGTGGGTTGGACGAAAAATACGCTTCATATAGATTGCATTGAGATAAACGGAACGGAATGTGCCTCTTCCACTATTCATGGAGGTCAGAATTTTCTGACTGTGAAAATACAGGGATATTCTGAAGAGGATATAATGTATGATGTAATGCTGGTTTTGAAGAGCAGGACGGAAGTGCCTTATGCTACTTATGCTCCGGGACATTATTACGGGAGTATCAGTCATTTACCTAAAGGGGATTTTTGCATCGAGAGGCGTATAGGCTTCCGCCTGTGCTGAGTAAAGGTGTCCTGCAGGCAGATTTGTTTATACATCATCCTATGGTGGAATATTATTTGAAAGCAGTTCGTTGCTGTTTGCTGGAATGTGAGGGGTTTCAAAGTGGATTCGGGCATGCACTGACACAAACGTCCAACGGCTTTATCGGATTGGAGGATATAAAAGTTTGATCATTATGTTCTATTATGGAGATGAAGAAAAAAGAATCGTATATAGTTTGACTGGAAGAGGGTTGTTCTCAGAGTTGTCTAACCTTGCTTTGGCATTGGTCTATGCGGACTATAATCAGGAAGAGCTGACTGTCAATACAAGGAACTGGAATGCAAGGGTAGAGAAAGGCTGGAGTGATTATTTCGAATCGGTCTTGCCAGACTGTAACGGGGTGATGTGTTCGCAATATATTGTTTATAAAAGGGGAAACCTTGGTGGGGAAATATCTATTATAATCCGTCCGCTTTTTCCGGTATTATATTTTCTATATAATGAATAGGATATATCTGTTATTTCATCCGGAAACGGAACTAGGGAATGAGGTCTTTCTAAAAATGAGATCGGAGGATTTTCTGGAGAAACTGGAAGATATCAGAAATGATTATGGCTCTGCCTTGCGGAAAATATTAAAATTTAATGAAAAGACAACCGGCTATATAGAAAAAAGGAAAAGCGAGATGAATTTGCCGGTAGATTACATAGCGGTACATATAAGGCGGGGAGATAAGATAGTTTCCCGTGAGATGAAGGAACTCGGTTTGTCTCTTTATATTGATGCTGTTAAAGGGAAGAAGCATATCAGCCGTAATGTGTTTATAGCTACGGATGATGGTTCTGTGACGGATAAGTTGAAATCCGTACTGGTTGCCGAAGGATTTAATGTTTACTGGAACACAGCTGTGACACAAACAGGATTTGACGAGTCTTTGTTTAATACAAAGGATAAAAAAAGTAGATATATAGATACGTTGAATATGCTGTTGGATATGGATATTCTGATCCATTCTTCATTTTTTATCGGTACTTATACTTCGAATGTCAGCCGGATTGTGCCTCTGTATGTCGGATTCGAAAATCGCTCAGTCTGGATGACGAATGGAAACTTTAGATTGTAAAAAGCGGAAAATTATGTCACAAAGAAAATTTTCGATTATAACCATTAATTATAATAATAAAGAAGGGTTGAGGAAAACCATAGAAAGTGTGGTCGGCCAGTCTTTTAGGGGTTTTGAGTATATTATTATTGACGGAGGGTCTACGGATGGAAGTATTGAAGTGATAAAAGAGTATGCCGGTAAAGTGGACTATTGGGTATCGGAGCCGGACAAGGGTATTTATCATGCCATGAATAAAGGAGTTTTACAGGCGCATGGAGAGTATTTGAACTTTATGAATTCCGGTGATGAATTTTATAACAATGGTGTGTTGCAGGAGGTGGCACCTTCATTGGACAGCGATATTGTTGTTGGAAAAATAGTGCATGGCACAGAGGTGTGGGGATTTCATAAGGAGGATATAACGCTGATGGATTTGATTCGGGGAACTGTATTGCATCAGGCTTCATTCTTCCGTAAAGAACTTTTTGATGAAAACAGGTATGACGAGAGTTATAAGATTGTATCCGATTGGAAATTTTATATTCAGACCTTGATATTCAACAATGCGACGTTCCGCAATATTCGTTCCATCGTTTGTAGGTTTGTACCCGGAGGGGTCAGTGAAACGGATGCCGGAACAAGAGATATGGAAAGAAAGCGGGTGTATAAGGAGTTGTTTCCGGATAGAATGATGAAGGATTATATAAGACTGGAAAAGGTGGAATCTCCTTTATTGGAACTGATTCCCGAACTGAATAAAACTGCGGGCCTTCATCAGATGGCATACAAATTGGTCTGTGCCTTGTTGTGGGTGCATGGAAAGATAAAACGGGTGCGTGTTAAGTAAGCAGTAAATTGGTCTTTTCACTTGAGCCATGCCCGCAGGATAAGTCTGATGCCATATAGCGCATACTTTATTTTTAGAGAAAGTGGAAGATGTATATAATTGTTTTTTCTGATTCTTAGCATTCTGTCCCATAATTCATTGAAGGGGATTTCCCGTGAGTGTTGGTATAGAACAAGAACGAACTTTTTATGTAATCGGCCGACAAAGCACGTAGAATATAGGTGGGGAATGTGGCCGAAAGTGAAGTCATCAGGTCGAATGCATCCATGAAAGTGCACAGTTTGGGGGTGTAGTTTTTTTGCGACAGGTTCATGGCGCTTGATTTTCTTGTGACATAGTGATAATAGGGGGAAGTGGTGTATGCGGCTGATTGGCAGTGGCTCAGGTATTGAAAAATAAAGAGCCTGTCTTCATTATAATAAATATGTTCATTGAATTTTAGGTGATGTTTGTCAATGATTTCTTTATGATATAATTTATCCCATAAGTTTCCTTTGTATTTGTAATGCCTGTCGTTAAACAGGGAGTGAATGGCCTCCCACTGGGTTAATTTGCCGGATTTCACTTCGTTGATGTGGTAAATCGGACGACCATCTTCATTTTCAATGATATATCCGCAAGTAGCCAGACCGGCTTCGTTTGTCCGGATAAGTTGATAAAGAGTGGCTATCATATCCGTTTCTATCCAGTCATCGCTATCCATGAAAGCTATATATTCTCCTTTTGCGGTTTCCAGTCCTTGGTTTCGTGCATGGCTGACTCCTTGGTTCAGAGTGTGTATTACCTGTATTCGTTGGTCCTTGCAGGCGTATTCGTCACATATTTTCCCGCTTCCGTCCGTACTTCCGTCATTAACCAGCAGTACTTCAATGTCTGTCAGTGTCTGGTTTAAGACGCTGCTGATACACAAAGGCAGGAATTTTTCTGTATTGTATATAGGATGATGACAGAAACCAACGGCATAACTTATAATTCTGTGAGTTTATAAATAAGATCATTCTTTAGTCGGCGAAGCGTATAAAGCAGGTTGTTCGGATTCTGAAACGTTTCTTCCAAGGGCATGATGACGGGAACATACTTTATCTTTAACCGGTGCCTTATGCAATAGACATTGATCAATCTTTCTGATAAATAGCCGAACAGACGTGCCTGATCCGGATAGGCGGACAGTTTTACCCGTTTTTCTAATTCAAACAATACGCTGAATAGCCACTGGGAGTATTCGTCAAAATGTTTCCGTCCGGTGATAAACATATTATATCCGGAATAGGCATTGCAGTGATACATGAATGTATGAAAAGCTTCAGCATATTCGGGTGTGAGGTGTTGAATGACTTCTTTCAGCAAATTGAGGTCATTGACTAGATGGAATATGGCATATTGTGTAGCGACGTTATAGGGATAATGACGCTTGGGAGAGAGGATGATGTCATAATCATTTAATAAGGCTTCTAAATCAGGAAATCGGTAAGTTTCTTTTAGAAATGAATCTATGTTAATGAAACTCCTGTCTGGTGAAAAAGCCGGAAACGGGCGATGAAAATCAAAGAAGCGCCTGTAATGATTGAGCCCTATAATGTCACACTTTAGATTTTTCCAAGCCCAATAATGGGCGGTTAGTTCACAAAAGTGAGGATTCCTGTCGGATATATTATCTCCTGTGTTATCTAGTACAGGGAAGAATCGGGCACTGGTCAGTGCGGCCCCCACCTGTATGGGACAGAAGTACTCATGCTGTGGTAGCCGGCTGTCCTTATGGGCACATACTAATATTTTTATATTTTTTCCCATGTTTGTGATTGAGGGTTATAGCGTTTGATAATGCGTGCGGGATTTCCTACCGTGACACAATAGTCGGGTATGTTTTGGGTAACCACACACCCGGCACCGATAAAACAATGTTTGCCGATGGTGATTCCGGGCAGTACAATCACGTTGGCTCCTATGATGGTATGTTCTCCGATGTGGATAGGAGAAGTGGTGATACCTTGTTCGATGATGCCTTGAGTGATATCCTGGTAATTGTGATCTAATCCTATCAGGACTACGTTTTGTGAAATATTGACCCCGTTGTCTATCCGGATGGGACCGATGACCGTATTGCCGAGTCCTATCCGGCAATAGTCGCCGATTACGATGTCGCCTACGGCATTGTTCAAGCAGGAGAAATCTTCCACTACCGAATATTTTCCCATCTGGAACAGGTGGAACGGTGGAAGGTCTTTCCGTACACTGGAATAAATGACTGAGCCCCGGCCTTTTTTATGTAGAAAGGCTGCCATACGCGTATCCACCAATAGGGGCGTGTCTTTACCGGATGCATGATGAAACCGTGTATCCGTTTTTCCATTGCGGGTGTTGCTGTAAGTACTCTTTTATATTCATAATTCTATCCATGCTGTGTATGGTTGAACTTCTGTGCCATTCCTTTCAAGTGAAACAAGTTGAGAAGCATAATGATTACAAAATAAGGTGTCTGCCTGAGGATTCTGCTCATGTATTTATATCTCATATTGGACGGAATGGCCAGGTATAACGCACCGTTCAGCAAGATAAGCAAAATCCACCACTTTATGGAAGAAGCCGGAGAGAAAATGCAGAGAACACATGAAAAGAATCCGATGAGCGCCAACAGAATGCTGCGGGGGGCGATAAAGGCTTGGAGGGTTTTCAGCAGATAATCTCCGTTTCCGTTCAGTAAGGCTGTGGGGAGGTTACGTCCCATTTTTAATGCAAGGAAAAGCTGGGTGGCTATCCAGCGGCGGCGCTGGTTACGCAAGGCATCCGGTTGCCGGACTTTTTCGTCCAATGTTTCTAGGGTGTCTATATATTCAATGTGAATGCCTTGACGGAGCAGGAGTTCTTCCAGTTCTTTGTCTTCGCCCGTACTATGGGTATGGATGATGTTCCGGACAAACCATCGGAAATCGAAAGCCATTCCGGAGCCGGTAAGGCAGATGAAAATCCCAGCCGGATGTGTCCCTTGCGGAAGATGGAATTGTTCATCTCTTCGATGGCGGCATCCAATAGGGCTATGTCTGTATTCATATTTTTGGCTTTGCGGTGTGTCTGTATGGCTTTTATACCCTGTGAAACTGCCTTATTCAGTTCTTGAAGATAACAGGGTGAGATCAGATTATCGGCATCCAGTATGAGGACATAATCGTATGGCTGGTCTGTGATGGTCTCTGCTGCAATGCGCAGGGCTTTTGCCTTGGAACTTTCCTTTTCATGCAGTTCTATCAAGCCGATGCGTTCTTTGCGCAGTGAGGCATTGGTTTCGGGACGCATGTGGTCGGATATGACTATCAGGTCGTAAAGCTCTGCCGGATAAGTTTGGCGCAGAATGGAAGTGACGCAGGCGTGAATGACCGCATCCTCTTTATAGGCGGGAACAAGGATGATAAAACGTTGCCGGACAGTAGTCGCGGGATATTTCTTTTGTTTGAAGAAATGAGAGGCGGCAGAAAACAGGACTATATACCCCACACTGACGGAAAGGTAAATATATAGCGTATATTCCATGATATGTATAATTTCCGATAGCATGGGGCTTTTATTTTTTCTTTCTTAAAAGCATATTGAATATCATGCCTGCCGCCAGAAAGGGGATAGCTTTCATGGCTTTGTTGAATTTGCTGTCCACCAAGTAGTTTGGAGTGGCTATTGCCATAGTCAATAAGAAAGTGAGTAATAATCCCCACCATTTTAGGCAGGCGCTCCAGTGGAAGTATACGGACAGGAAACTGAACAGGAGGAGGATACCTAGCAGGATGGTGCGAGGGAAATGAACCATTGCAGAATACGGTCGGCATAATCAAATTTTCCACTTAAAATGGCGCCGGGCAGATTACCGATATTGGTGAACAGGGAATAATATTGGGTTTTAATCCAAGTGCTATGTTGGGTATAGAATTTTTTCTTTCCACTATTCTTCAAGGCATATACATGGGTATTATTTAAATATTCCACATATATCCGTTCGCGGAGCAGCAGGGATTCGATGACTTTTCATCGTCATCGTCTTTTAAATGACGGATGTTTTCTTTGAACCAAGTGAAGTCTATTGCGGTTCCGGAGCCGTTCAGCGAAGCTGAAAGTCCCAAATTGACATGTCCCGCACGAAGAATGGAATTGTTTATCTCGTCGGTGATGGCATTCAATATGCTGACATTGCTGGGTCTTTCCTGATAGATGCGATGGGTTTGGATGGCATTGGAGCCGCTGGCATACGTATTGTTGACAACTTCAAGAAGTTGGTGTCCACTACATTGTCCGCATTCATGATTAAAACGATATCGTATTGTCCTTCTTGTAATTGTGACATGGCAGCTTTGACAGATTTCATTTTTGAGCTTTTCTTGAATCTGGCTTGCAACAGGGTGATGGGATATTGTGCCAGCTGTTTGTTTGTTTCCGGCTTCAGGTGGTCTGAAATGACGATAATGTCATAGCAGTCTATAGGATATTCTTGTTGCAGAAATGATTTGACGGTATAGGGTATGTAGTCATCGTCCTGATAGGCCGGTATCAGAATGGCGAAACGGTGTTTTACTCTTGATTCGGAATATTTGTCGGTGCGGTTGCCTGTTGCCGCTATGGCGTACACCAGCAGGTAAAAAACAGTAAAGGCACATATCGCGAAAAGTAGTAGTTCTATGTATGCTAGAAATATCATGGCTGTTTGTCTTTGTTTCTAAGTTTGAAAAATGCTTTTGTTCCCTCCCAATGTGCTTTGGCTATGGCTTTCTTTCCTTTTCCCAAGGCGGTCAGTATGTTTTTGGGACATACAATCATTGTCTGGTATAAGATGGAAACCGGAAGTTTCCAGTCAAAGAGATTGCGGTAGGCATATAATAATCTGTTTCTGCTCAGGTAATAGTATTTCAACGGACTTTCTTTTCCGGTGGAGCTGCTGTCCTTGTGCCATATTTCGCAAGCGGGATCGTACCATAGTTCGTAGCCTTCCCTATTGATATAGGTGCACCAGTCCAGTTCCTCATAATATAGAAAATATTCTTCGGGCATCAGGCTAAGCTTGTCTATTATTGTTTTTTTCAGTAACATGGCGGCACCATGCAGATAAGGCGTTTTTTGGGCGGGGTAGTGGTCTTTATTTATTTTCCCTTTGCCTATGGCTCTGTTTCTTAAGGTAATGGGCGAAAGTTGGGTGTATCCTGCAAATTGTATGGCGTGCGGTTCTGCATAATCACGGATTAACGGGGAGACACCTGCTATCTTGTCGGAGGACAGAAGGCGTTTTATCAACAAGGGTATGGCATCTTTGACCATACAAACATCATTGTTCAGCAAGAACAGGTATTTTCCTTTTGCAAGGTTTATACCCAGATTGTTACCTCCGGCGAATCCTAAGTTCCGCTCACTGCGTACGGCTTGGATAAAAGGATATGTTTTTTGTAGCAAGGCGGCTTCATTGGCAGTGGAACCATTGTCAATGACTATCATTTCATAACTGACAGAGAATACTGTGGCTGCCCATGAGTCAATGAATTCGCAGGTGTCGTGAAAACCGTTATAGTTCACGGTGATGACGGATAGGTCAGGCTGTCGGTAGTCCATGTATTTCTGAGTATTGTTTATCTAAATAAGGTCCTAAAAAACAAAGGTGAAACAAGAATAAATCAAGATTCCGTTAGGAAACTGGAAATAAACCATATTGGCGTAAGAAGCTACCAGTATGCCTGCACAACCGCATAACATACCTGTCAGCGGTCCCCGGATTTCCGGATTTCGGATTTTGAATAAAAGGATGTAGGAGCCCGATAGAAATAGAATGGCATGCATACCCAAAAACACACACAGTCCCACTATTCCCATCTGTTTCCATACATCTACCAGACTGGAGTCTGAAGGACAGATGGAAACGAAATAATATTTGTTATGGGGAGGAACTACTCCGTCTATGGCTCCCATGCCTATGCCGAAGGGCATTTCATCCATGTAGGCATTCAGTGCTTTCTGGTTCTCGAAACGAGCCATCATCGATTGATCCTCTGTGTCAAAGACAGTACGCATACGACGGATCAACTTATTGTTCTCTCCGATCTTGGTATATTTCAGCATTCCTATCCCTCCGGCAAGCAGGATAAAGGAGATGATGCCTATTTTCCAACTTTTAGACAGGAACAGAAAGAGCCCCAGCCCTGCAATGGGTACAGCTATGGCCGATCGGGTTCCCGATATTAACAGACCATAAAATCCTGCCATACCCACTATTAAATAGAAGAGTCTGAGAAATAGGTTCTTTGTATAGAAAAAAGTAAGCGTGAAAACAGTGCAGGATAATCCCATGCTGGCACCGAAAAGACCCGCGTCAGTGAAAAATGAGAAATAGCGGATGCCGGAATGGATAAAATGGGTACGTGCTCCGTAGGCCCACAACCAGCTTAGCTCGGTACTGTCAAAACCTTTGTTCTTTTGCCAATATCCTTTTGCGGCAGCCAGTAGGGTCATGATACCCCATAGTATTAAAAAGTAATGGATAAAAGTGTAGCGATTGCAGTGTATGGATAGAATAATACAGGTCAGAATAGGGTATAAGCCCAGGTCTTAAAATACGAAGCCATGCTTCCATGTAAAATTCACCGGTTATACCATTACCTATGTTGATGATACAATATAGCAGCCAGACCAATGTGATGCAGGTATAGACGTTTAGTATTTTCCTGAAATGATGATTGCTTTGCAACTGTTTCAGAAGAATAAGGGCCAACATGATGCCGTAGAGCAAATCAAAGATATTGGTAATGGCAATAGGGATGGAATGATATCTGTTAATTCCCATTATCAGGTAATTCAGCATAAAGGTGATGGCCAGCAGAATGACGGGTCTGTTTATGCATATGAAGATAAAAAGCGTGGCAAAAGGTATGAACCCTATTGCAACTCCTATGGAGGGCTTCATGTTGAGGGCTGTCCATAGGCATAAGCACAGTCCGATAATGAAGCTGGCCAGAATTTGACCTGTATGGGTTATATTTATTTCTTTTGCTATCATTATCTATTTTCCTTTGTATTCAATGGCGGTCAGTCCGAGTTGGAACAGCCTGTATTCCATATTCTTAAAGTTCGTGTAAGGAGGTAATTGTCCTGTAAAGTCTTCCACTGTATTTCTGTCTGCTTGTGTCAGATAGAAAAGGAGGGGTACTTCTTTTTGTTTAACTTGTAACAAATGCTCATACAGTGCCTGATCCGTATTTTTCCAAGTACGGTTGGCACGGACAACCAGCAGATTGATGGATGCTTCATTTAACAAAGCCGGAGGCAGAGGATTGCTTTTCAGGACCGGGTGTTCGATTAGAAGTATTTCATCCTTTTCCAGATCGGGACATAGTTCTTTCAAATTGTTTGCCTGTACATATTGGCTGTCTTCGCTTAGAAAATCTTCATCGTATGTAATGCGGCGGACGTTTAGGCCGATGCTGCTCCAATATTCTTCTATCAGGCGGGCGACATGGGTCTTTCCGTCTTTCTCTTCTGTACTTAACAGATTGATGACCCGCTGCTCCTGTATATTTAGATGAGGCAGTAAGCGGTGCTGAGTTGCCTGACGGCCATCTTGTTTATGGCTTTATTATAACGTCTGTATCTTAACTTGCTTTCTCTAGGGTATGCGCCGATAACTGTTCCTCCGGTGATTCGTTCTGCACGTATTTGTCTCTGAGGGTACGGTCCAGGTATTTCTATAATCAGAAAATAGCCAATGATGAAAAGTAAAGTCCCCAGTATGGATGCAAGTATAATCATGCGTGCATTGGTGGGGGAGGAGGTCAGTGGAAACAGGGGCGGATTCATGATTTTTAATGAAGCCGAGGTCATTTCCAGGTTCTTTTGTCGCAAGATGCTGCATTCAAGGCTCCCATGGTAGACATATAGTTGCTTTCCACAAAGCCGATATGCCTTTCTTTCCGGCCCAGGGTAGCGCCGATGGGGGAGAAATAAAGGAAATCTTTATTTAAATTCTCTCTCATTATATCTCGTGCTTCCATTTGGGCTTTAGTTTTTTCGGCAAGGACTATTTGGTCAAGCCATTGGCTGATGAGTGTCTCATAAGATACATTGTTTGTACTTGCGGCTTCGGCACTTAATTTCAGGGCAAGATCGTTGATGTTTTGTTCGGCACTACTTAACATGTTTTTTTGTTTCTTCCAGCTTTTCCGGTTCTTTTCGTCCGGAGTGATTTCCATGGTCGAGATCTGGGTGTTCAATTGGGACATTTGATGAAGTTTGTCCATAAACTCATTGTTGGTACGGATCAATTTGGCTACATCACCTAATTTATATTCATAGAAATCGATCAACGCCTTACTGGTGGAATAATTGACAAGCAAATCATTGTCCATCATCCGGTAAGTAGCGTCCATGCTTGCCACCTGTTTGGTTTGTTCTCCGTAGTTGATGATGCGGTTTTCTATATTGTACTCGATTAAAGAATCCTCGGCGGCAGTCAGCATTTTGCCCAATCTGGCCAGTTCTTCTTGAAAGAACTTGATCACATTGTTTGTTTCTCCATAGCGTAGTTCATGGTATTGTTTGACAAACTCTTCATTCAGAATCTCAAGTGTGTTATAAGCTATTCCCGGATCGTTGGCACTATAAGCAATCTCGATCATATCACTGTTTCCCAACCTGGCTACTTTTATATGTTGTGAGAGTAGAGGTACGCTGAAATAAGGTGGTATAATTGAGTAGTTGGTAGATGAAATTATTGATGGACGGGCGTTCAAAAGCTACCAGATTATGATAGGTCTTCTCTTCGTTTTGCTTGTCTATCAATGCCTGTAACTCTCGTGGAATACCGGAAACCAGCTGCTGGTAATGTATGGCTGAAATATAACTGGTGTTTCTTTCGGCATCTCCATAGACCAGACAGCGGGCAAGCAGTTTCAGAGATACTATTTTCAGTGTGCGTTCCGTTGTAATGATATTCATTAAATTACTCATGTGCACGGTGGCGTTTCGGGTATCGGTGGCATCTACGTTGTATCCGGAGATGATTCCTGTAAAGATGGTGGTTTTCACATCATACGTTTTTTCCAGATTTCTGGTAAGAAACCATGCTATGATACCGGCTATACATGGAAATATACCATCCACCAACGGATACGGTAGATAAACTTGACTATGTATTAAATAATTCCATGCTTCTTATTCCTTTTTGTCTTTTTTCTTACTTTGCCTCTTGTTTTCTTCCTGTTCCTGTATCGTTGTTTCTTGAACGTCCTTTTCTCCTTGTATGGTCAGGAGTGGGGGTGTGGGAGATTATTTCAAGGGTCAGCAGCTGGTCGTTAATAGTAGAGCGTAGTAAGGCAAAGTCTTGATTAGCGGCAATTCCTGTTCTTTAGTCTTGGCCACATCATGAATAGAGGTACGTCTGTTTCTATATTCCTGTTCTGCAACAGCCGATGCACCTTTATATAAAGCTATATTTTCAGCTGATCTTTGCAATGTTTCTATATTGGATAAAATCTGGACATATAAATGAGCTATTTGTATTTTAAGGGTTTCGTATGCTTCCTGTTTTCTTAACTCGGCAATATCCACCTGGATTCGCTGGCGCTTGATTCCTCCCCGGAGGTCGAACAGCTTTTCAAAAGGAATACTGATGCCGCCTCCCACATTCCACGAAGTCTGTTCTGTACCTACATACCTGTAAATAAGTGGGGTGTTGACATCCGTATTGCTGGCCACATTGTCTGCTATACCGTAAGAAGCACTTCCGCCGGCATGGATAAACCCCAGCCAGTTCCTTTTCTCTTTCGATAGTAACTTTTTCTGTAACTGTTTCTCCTTCTCTAAAATCTGTAAGCTTGGAGTGCTGCGTGCATTCTCATAAAGGACACTTAACGGAGGCAGCTTTATCTTTGCATAATCCACATTCATATTCCCCAATATATCATCCTGTGTCACAAGAGGTTGTTGTACCGGTTGTGTTTGCTGCTCTTCCTGTTGTGCGCTTAAATGGTGGATAGAACAATACATACAGATGACAAAAAGACATACTTTACCCATATAATAAATCCCCTTTTTATTCCTAAAACCAAATTATTTAAACATCTCCTTTTTGGACAAAAGCTGTCAAAGTCTTGAACAGGATTTTCATATCCAGGAAAAAGGAGAATTCTCTACCGTATTTCAAATCTAATTCTTTGCGTTCTTTAGCGGATAATTTTCCGGCATCCCCCGTTTTTCCACCTGCCACAAGCCGGTCAGCCCGGCAGGCGCCATGAAGCGTTCGATACTTCATCGTTTGTCAGGCGTTCGGCTTCATAGAGTGGAAGAGGACGGTTCCCCACCACAGACATGTCGCCTTTCAAGATGTTGACCAGTTGAGGTAACTCATCCAGGCTGTATTTTCGTAAAACGCGTCCTACCTTGGTAACCCGCGGTTCTTTTCTATTTTATGAAAGGACTTCATCCAGTGCGTTTTGTCTGGAAATAAACTCTTCTTCCGGAATGATGAAGTCATCGGAAACCAGCATTCCGCCATTATCTATAACACCGTCATCTCCAAACATCAGTCCTCCTAATTCTTCCATCGAGAAATCTTTGGCAATCTCCGGAGTGCTTCCGGCTGGTACTGGTTCTGACCGGCAAGGTCTTTCAGCTTTTTATCGGCGTCCGTATACATGGAACGGAATTTCAGGAAATTAAAAATGGTATAATTCGTTCCTACCCGTTTGGATTTGTAAATAACAGGTCCTTTGCTTTCCATACGTATGGCTATGGCAATCAGCAGAAAGACTGGGGACAGGAAGACTAACGCTGCACCGGAGAAAAGGATATCGAAGCAGCGCTTCCATTGGGGAAGGATAAAATGCCTCACGTCTTTTTTCTTCCGGTTATGTGCATATAGCAGTTCCTGCCGTTTATTGATGATGTCTATTTTCTGCCTTAACCGGGCGGTGGTGATGTTCAAACTGACGGTATCGTTTATTCCGCTGTTCAGATAGACTTTGCTGGCTTCGGGAGTCAGCCTGTCCGTAATGAGTACGACATATGCCTGATAGAACTTTTTCCTGAAAGCACCGATCTGTTCAATATCTCCGTTCATCTCCCCTTGTTCGTGAAGGACAATGATGTTCTCACGTACTTTCAGTCTGATACAAATTGTAATGGCATCCTGGTAGTTTTGGGCATAAATCATCTGGACATTTTCGAGCTTGCTGAATTTACGCAAAAAAATCCTTGTTCTTTCCTATATAAAGCAGAAAGGTCATGCTGATTTACTCAATGATTTTCTTAATTCTTACTTTTAACTCCATGGGATTGAAAGGTTTGACAATATAGTCTTCCGCGCCTTCTTGTAACAGGCGGATGCGTTCTGTGGTACTGTCTTCGCTGCTTAGCATAACCACCGGAATGTGTTTGAATAACTGATTGGATTTTATCCATTCCAGAAACTCGTCTCCACGCATTTCGGGCATACGGATATCTGATATAATCAAATCTGGTATGTTACCTTCCTGAAGCCATTTTACTCCTTCGATGCCATTCGGTAACCAAATACAATCATAATCACTGGCCAGATAGATTGAAAGGACTTTTGCAATTGCTATTTTGTCGTCCAAGACCAAAATTTTCTTTCTCATAGAGTAATCTTTAGATTTTAATGGGCAAAAGTAAAGAAAATTATTGTGAATAAACAACTTTATTCTATTAATTTTTTGGCGTAAAGATTGCTTTTCCTTAACCAAGTGTCTGAAATAGGGGATTGAATGGAATAAAAGTCCTTTGGAAAAAGGGAAAAAAGAAGACGGGACAACTCCTGTACATTATATATTGTAGTGTATATGATAAGATTAAGATGTGATATTGTATGATGGATGATATTTATTATATTGAAAAATAGTGTTTTGGAACATAATAAAAATAAATATATTGTTTTGTGTAATTCGAAAAATAGTATTTATCTTTGCTGCCGGAAATGATAAAAGCCATATTACTATGTCGGAAATAAACCAGACGATTAATTTACATGTATCTGTGGACTGTGTGCTGATTGGGTTTGATGGAGAGCAGTTCCGTGTCCTGTTGGTAAGGCAGGTGGGGAAACAGTCCGAGGACGGATATAATAACATGAAGTTGCCGGGCAGCCTTATCTATGACGATGAGGATCTGGATGAGGCGGCCAAGCGGGTGTTGAATGAGTTGACGGGTCTGAAGAATGTGAAGCTTACCCAGTTTAAGGCGTATGGATCGAAAGACCGTACCCGTAACCCTAAGGATGTGCTGTGGCTGGAACGTTTTCATCGTTTGGACGAGAAGAAAATAGACCGCATTGTGACTATTGCTTACCTGACACTGGTGAAGATTGACAGACGGTTCGAACAGCTGTCTGATAAATACGATGCTTGCTGGACACCTGTGACGGAGGTGAAAAGCCTGGCGTTCGACCATTTCCAGATTTTGCAGGATGCATTGGTGCATATACGCCATTATGTGGAATATGCTCCTTCCGCAATGTTCGACTTGCTTCCCCGGAAGTTTACGGCGGCCCAGTTGCGGACTGTCTATCAGTTGATTTATGATAAGGTGCTTGACGTAAGGAACTTCCATAAGAAGATAGCGTTGATGCCATATGTAGTACCTTTGGAAGAAAAACAGGTAGGTGTATGCCACAGGGCGGCACGCTTCTATAAGTTCGACCGTTCAATATATAATAAGTCGGGAACGAAGTGATAACAGACAGATAACTTTAGCCTTGTTGTGATTGCTGTGAGAATACTCCGCCTGGTCGTTTCGGGGAATCGGTATATGTTTTGGGATTCTTCACCGGCCTTTCCTTGGAAGGATAATGCTGATAAGCATCGGGACAGAGACTATTATTTTAAAATTCTTAATTTTCAATTAAATGTACCTATTAGGTTATGATATTGGCAGTTCGTCGGTAAAGGCGAGTTTGGTAAATGCAGAGACCGGAAGTGTGTTTCTTCTGCATTCTTCCCTAAAACAGAGGCTGCTATTATGGCTGCCGCCCCGGATGGCTGAGCAGGATCCGCAAAATTGGTGGGAAAATCTGAAATTGTCAACTCAGGCTGTCATGGCCGGGAGTGGGATCGGTCCGGATGGAATTTCCGCTATCGGTATCTCTTATCAGATGCACGGACTGGTTTGTGTGGATAAAGGGCAAAATGTATTACGTCCGGCTATTATATGGTGTGACTCACGGGCGGTTCCATACGGGCAGAAAGCGTTTGAGGCATTGGGGGAAACGCAATGTCTTTCTCATCTGCTGAACTCTCCGGGGAATTTTACCGCTTCCAAACTGGCATGGATTAAAGAGAATGAGCCTGCTGTGTACGAACGTATTTATAAAATAATGCTGCCCGGCGATTATATCGCTATGAAACTGACGGGGGATATTTGTACCACGGTGTCCGGTTTGTCCGAAGGGATGTTCTGGGATTTTCAGGCAAATGATGTCGCGGGCTTCCTGATGGATTATTATGGATTCGACCGTTCGCTGATAGCTGATATCAAACCGACTTTTGGCGAGCAGGGGCGTGTAAATGCATGGGCTGCCAAAGAATTGGGCCTGAGAGAGGGAATTCCTGTAACCTATCGCGCCGGAGACCAGCCTAATAATGCTTTGTCGCTCAATGTGTTCAATCCGGGAGAGATTGCTTCTACGGCAGGAACATCGGGAGTGGTATATGGCGTGAACGGTGAGGTGAATTATGATCCGAAATCCCGGGTGAATACTTTTGCCCATGTAAATCATACTGCCGAGCAGACCGTCTGGGAGTGTTGTTGTGTATCAATGGTACCGGTATATTGAATTCGTGGGTGAAACGTAATGTGGCTCCCGAAGGTATTTCTTACAGTGATATGAACAGGCTGGCGGCACAGGCTCCTGTCGGCAGTGCCGGAGTAAGTATTCTTCCTTTTGGCAACGGGGCGGAGCGTATGCTGGAAAATAAAGAGACAGGATGCTCTATATGTGGAGTTAATTTTAACCTGCATGGAAAGCAGCATATTGTTCGTGCCGCACAGGAAGGGATCGTGTTCTCGTTTAAATACGGCATTGATATCATGGAGCAGATGGGTATCCCTGTACAGAAGATTCATGCCGGACATGCCAATATGTTTCTCAGTCCTATCTTCCGCGAAACGTTGGCGGGAGTGACAGGGGCTGTAATCGAACTGTATGACACGGATGGATCGGTGGGCGCCGCCAAGGGGGCCGGCATAGGCGCGGGTGTTTATAAAGATAACAACGAGGCATTTGCCACATTGGAAAAACTGGAGGTGATAGAGCCTGATGTGGCACAGCGTACTGCTTACGATGATGCGTATGCCCGCTGGAAATCCAATCTGGAGAGAGCGATGGCTGCCTTTTAAGGACCTCGGATAAAGAAATGGCTATTCCGCCTGCGTGTTGAAAAAAAATAGTAGATAAATTAGAACAAGTTATTAAAATAAGTAAAGAATTATGGCTACAAAAGAGTATTTTCCCGGTATAGGAAAGATTAAATTTGAAGGTAAGGAAAGTAAGAACCCGATGGCGTTCCGTTATTATGATGCTGAAAAGGTAATTAACGGAAAGAAGATGAAAGACTGGTTGAAGTTTGCTATGGCATGGTGGCATACGTTGTGTGCCGAGGGCGGTGACCAGTTTGGCGGCGGAACAAAGAAATTCCCTTGGAACGGTGATGCCGATAAGGTGCAGGCTGCCAAGAATAAGATGGATGCCGGCTTTGAATTCATGCAGAAAATGGGAATCGAATATTATTGTTTCCATGATGTGGACTTGTGTGAGGAAGCCGATACAATCGAGGAATATGAAGCGAATCTGAAAGAGATAGTTGCTTATGCCAAACAGAAACAGGCTGAAACCGGAATCAAATTGTTATGGGGTACGGCAAATGTTTTTGGTCATGCACGCTATATGAACGGGGCTGCTACAAACCCCGAATTTGATGTGGTTGCCCGCGCTGCTGTCCAGATAAAGAACGCTATTGACGCTACCATCGAACTGGGTGGCTCCAATTACGTGTTCTGGGGTGGACGTGAAGGGTATATGTCTTTATTGAATACAGATCAGAAGCGTGAGAAAGAACATCTGGCTCAGATGTTGACCATCGCCCGCGATTATGCCCGGAGCAAAGGGTTTACAGGTACTTTCCTGATTGAACCCAAACCGATGGAGCCGACTAAGCATCAATATGATGTGGATACCGAAACTGTGGTAGGGTTCTTGAAAACTCACGGACTGGACAAGGATTTCAAGGTGAACATTGAAGTGAATCATGCTACGTTGGCTGGTCATACATTTGAACATGAACTGGCTGTTGCGGTAGATAACGGAATGTTGGGATCTATTGACGCTAACCGTGGCGATTATCAGAACGGATGGGATACAGACCAGTTCCCTATCGACAATTACGAACTGACCCAGGCCATGATGCAGATTATCCGCAACGGCGGTTTGGGTAATGGCGGTACCAACTTTGATGCCAAGACACGTCGTAACTCTACTGATCTGGAAGATATCTTTATCGCCCATATTGCAGGTATGGACGCTATGGCGCGTGCATTGGAAGTGCTGCTGCTTTGCTTAATGAATCTCCTTACTGCAAGATGTTGTCAGACCGCTATGCTTCATTCGACAGTGGCAAAGGCAAAGAATTTGAAGAAGGCAAGCTGACATTGGAAGACGTAGTGGCTTATGCTAAGCAGAATGGTGAGCCCAAGCAAGTAAGCGGTAAGCAAGAATTGTACGAAGCCATCGTAAATATGTATTGCTGATCCGGCCGGAATGGTATTGCACAAGTTTTACCCTTGCAGACCTTTTTTAAGAAGGAGGGCTGTGCAATGAAGTCTGAATGAATTCTGCTAACGGATTATTAAAGAATAAACGGCTGTACACCGTCAGGTGGCAGCGTTTTTATATTTGTTAGAGGGATATTTATGAAATAATACTCGCCTATATCGAAAATAATATCTACCTTTGCGGCTGCTAAATTACTAAGTTTATTGAATTTATATGATAAAAAAACTATTATCCGTACTGGTCTTAGTTTTTGCCCTCTCAGGTTCTGTGCTTGCACAGCAATCTATGAGTGACCAACAGGTGTTGGAATATGTGAAGACGGGCATGCAACAAGGAAAAGACCAACGTCAGATTGCTACAGAGTTAGCCCGTAGAGGAGTGACACAAGAACAGGCTAAGCGTGTAAAGAAACTTATGAACAGCAAAATGGGTCTGCTGATAAAGACGCAAATGCAACGATGCAAAATCGGAACCGTTTGCGTGAAAAGACAAAGACGCAGGAAGATATCTATGTAACAGAGAATTTTACTTCGACCAACGTCCGGTTGCGGGCAGAGTGGTAGGGAAGAACTTGTCGGACAGTGTTTCTGCCAATCGCTATTACGAGGGGATGGGCATGGGCGATATGGAAGAAATGCAGAAGGATAAGGTGTACGGACGGGACATTTTTGAAACCAGAAACCTTACATTCGAGCCGAGTGTGAATCTGGCTACTCCTCCTAATTACCGTCTGGGGCCGGGTGATGAGGTAATCATTGACATCTGGGGTACAAACCAGGCCACCATCCGCGATAATGTATCTCCGGACGGATCTATCACGATCCCCGATTTGGGATTGATTTATCTGAACGGCATGACTATTGCCGAAGCCAACCAATATTTGCGTAAAGAACTGAATAAGATTTATGCAGGGCTTGATAATGAACAGAACCCGTCCTCACAAATCAAGGTTACTTTGGGAAACAGCCGGACGATCCAGGTGAACGTGATGGGGGAAGTGTTCCAACCGGGAACTTATGCATTGTCTTCTTTCTCTACCGTGTTTCATGCACTGTACCGTGCCGGTGGCGTGAGCGATATCGGTAGCTTGCGCAATATACAAGTAGTGCGCGGAGGACAGAAAATCGCTACCGTAGATGTGTACGATTTTATTATGAAAGGTAAAATCAATGATGATATCCGCTTGCAGGAAGGCGATGTGATCATCGTTCCTCCATACGAGGCGTTGGTTAGCATAGAGGGTAATGTGAAACGCCCCATGAAATACGAGATGAAAAACAACGAAAGTGTTGCCACGTTGTTGAAGTATGCCGGTGGATTTTCGGGGGATGCCTATACCCGTTCTCTCCGCATGATTCGTCAAAACGGAAAGGAGTATCAGATTTATACGATTGATGATATTGATTATTCCGTATTCCAGGTAAAAGATGGTGATGCGCTGACTGCTGAAGCTATTCTGGACCGTTTTGAGAACAAGCTTGAAATCAAGGGGGCTGTCTATCGTCCGGGCATTTATCAGTTCGGAGGAACCTTGAATACAGTCCGCCAACTGGTGGAAAAGGCTGAAGGCCTTATGGGTGATGCCTTTACAGGACGTGCGGTGTTGCATCGCGAGCGCGAGAATCTGAAGAAAGAGGTTATTCAAGTAGATATAAAAGGCATCATGGACGGTACTGCACCGATGTACCTTTGCAGCGTAATGATGTGCTTTATATTCCCAGTATTCATGACTTGGAGGATGTGGGAAGCATCATGGTGTATGGTGAGGTTGCGTCCGGGTGAGTTCGCTTTTGCCCGACCAATACGACTTTGGAGGATATTATAATCCAGGCTGGCGGATTGATGGAATCGGCTTCTACCGTCCGTGTGGATGTTTCCCGCCGTATCAAGGATAGCAAAGGTACGGAAGCGGTTTCCACCATAGGACAAATGTACTCGTTTTCTCTGAAAGACGGTTTTGTGATAGACGGAGAACCGGGTTTTGTGTTGCAGCCATACGATCAGGTATATGTGCGTAAGAGCCCTGCTTATCAGGAACAGGTGAATGTGCAGGTGACCGGTGAGGTTTTGTATGAAGGTGATTATGCGCTGACAGAGAAGAGCGAACGTCTTTCCGATTTGATCAAGAAGGCAGGTGGAGTGACTCCGTTTGCTTATATCAAAGGGGCCCGTTTAAGCCGTCGTATCAATGCCGATGAACGCAAACGTATGGAAACGGTTCTGGACATGGCCAAGACTGGAAAGGACTCCATTGATGTCAACCGGCTGGATTTGGGAGATATCTATTATGTGGGTATCGATTTGGAAAAAGCGATGCTTAAACCCGGCTCCAGTGCGGATATCGTATTGCGTGAGGGGGATGTGATTGAAATTCCCGAATACAACAACACGGTACGTATCAGCGGGGCTGTGATGTATCCCAATACCGTTTCATTTGAAGATGGCAAGACGTTGAAATATTATATAGAGCAGGCCGGAGGTTACGGTTTCCGTGCGAAGAAGAGCAAGGTGTATATTGTATATATGAACGGTCAGGTGAAGAGAGCGAAGAAAGGTAGCCGTGAGCTGATCCAGCCGGGCTGTGAGGTGATTGTTCCGGTGAAGGAAAAGAGCAACTGGTCTTTGCAGAACACCTTGTCCATAGCAACCACCAGTGCGTCGTTGGCTACTATGATTGCATCTATTGCTAATATCTTAAAATAGAACAGTATGGCGGAAGATAAGAATTATACGAATAATACGGAAAGACCACGGGAAGACGAGGAGTTGGAAATTGATTTGATGGAGTATGTCCGTAAGTTGTGGGCTGCCCGAAGATGCTGCTGAAGGTTGCCGGAATAGGTGCTATTGTAGGGTGATTATCGCTCTGAGTATTCCCAAGCAATATACGGTGGAAGTGACATTGTCTCCCGAATCCGGTAAAAGCGGAGGGGGGAGCCTGTCGGGAATGGCTGCCATGCTGGGGATCGGAGGCATGAGTCTGGGCAGTGAGGCGGATGCGTTGAACGTATCTCTTTTCCCGGATATAGTAGCGTCTACTCCTTTCATTCTGGAACTGTTTAATGCACATGTCACCACGTTGGACGGTGAAGTGGATACAACTTTTGTGGCTTATCTCGACGAACAGAAAGCTCCGTGGTGGGGTGCTGTTATGGGATTGCCCGGGGCGGCTATAGGCGGGGTGAAATCTCTCTTCTCCGATAAGGAAGAGGAAGAAGGGAACAGGCTGGATCCTTTCCATCTGACAGAAGATCAGGCGAAGAAGTGGAAGCCATGCGTAAGGCGATTACTGCTGATGTGGATAAGAAAACCGGCATCACCACAGTGACGGTGACTTTGCAGGACCCGATGGTTACGGCCGCCATTACAGACACGGTAGTGGTGAAGCTTCAGGAGTATATCACAGCGTACAGGGTCTCCAAAGCCCAGCAGGATTGTGCTTATCTGGAACAATTGTATAAGGAACGCCCAGCAGGAGTATTATGTAGCCCAGCAGAATTATGCCAATTACATGGATGCCAACAAGGGGGTTGTCCTTCAAAGTGCTTTGACGGAGAGAGAACGGTTGCAGAATGATATGAATCTGGCATATCAGGTGTATAGCCAGGTGGCTACCCAATTGCAGGTGGCACGGGCCAAAGTACAGGAGGCCAAACCTGTATTTGCCGTTGTGGAACCTGCCAGTGTGCCGTTGCTGCCTTCGGGAACCAGTAAGAAGGTGATTCTTGTCGGATTTATTTTCCTGGCAGTGGCGGGCGCTTCCGCATGGATCTTGTTCGGACGTGAATTCTTTGAAAATCTGAAGGAGGGGCTTAATGCTCCTCAGGAGGGGATGGAGAAGAAGTGATATAAAGATATTGACCTATAAACGTGCATCTCTTTCGTAGGAGGTGCACCCTGTTTTTATAGGTTCAATCTTCGGAAATGTTGTCCTGAACGTTACGATAGTCCGGTGTGCAGTTTTCGGTTTCTTTAATTTCACTGGCAAAAACCGGACAAACGCAGAATCAAAACAGCCTTTAATATAAACTTTGATTAAAGTCGAAATCCGTTTGATAGTCTTTCAATCTCGGATGTTTCTTGTCCTTGTCGGACAAAATAACCTTGTCGGCCGGAAGTCGCCAGTCTATGCCTAGATCGGGGTCGTCCCATGCGATTCCTCCTTCGCTTTGCGGAGCATAATAATGGTCACACTTGTATTGGAACAACACCTCGTCACTTAGTACCGCAAAGCCGTGTGCGAATCCGCGGGGGATAAAAACTGCCGGTGATTCTCTCCGGTCAATTCTACGGCCACATGCTTTCCGAAAGTAGGAGAACCTTTCCGGATATCTACAGCCACATCCAGTACCGCTCCCTTGATTACACGCACCAGTTGCTTTGTGTGAAAGGAGGTTTCTGGAAATGCAGGCCGCGTAATACACCATAAGTGGAGAAACTCTCATTATCCTGTACAAATGTAGTCCTGCATACTTTTTCTTCAAATTCACGTCCTGAGAAGCTTTCAAAGAAATACCCTCTTGCATCATTAAAAATACGGGGTTCCAAAATGAAAACCCCGTCTATTGCTGTTTTTATAACTTCCATTATTCTAATCCCACTTCTTTTATAACTTTCAGTAAATATTGTCCGTATTGGTTTTTAAGCATCGGCTGGGCCAGTTCCTGCATCTTTTCCGGGGTAATCCAGCCTTTTCTCAAAGCTATGCCCTCAAGGATGCCACTTTCAGCCCCTGGCGCTTTTCAATGACTTCGATGTAGGTACTTGCCTCGGCCAGCGAGTCGTGAGTACCGGTATCCAGCCATGCGAAACCTCTGCCCAATGTCTGTACTTTCAATTCCTTGTCCTGAAGAAATTGCTGGTTTACGGTGGTGATTTCCAGTTCTCCCCGTGCCGAAGGCTTGATATTCTTGGCTACTTCCACCACCTTGTTGGGATAGAAATAGAGTCCCACCACGGCATAGTTGGACTTAGGTTGGGCAGGTTTTTCTTCAATAGAGAGGCAGTTGCCTTCCTTGTCGAATTCCGCTACGCCATATCTTTCGGGGTCACTGACCCAATAACCGAATACCGTTGCTTTCTTGTCCTCTTCGGCAGCACGTACGGATTCTCTCAACATGGCGGACAGGCCGTTGCCGTGGAATATGTTATCACCCAGTACAAGGCAGACGGAATCATTTCCGATGAATTTCTCGCCGATGATGAAAGCCTGAGCCAGTCCGTCGGGCGAAGGCTGTTCCGCATATTCAAAGCGTACTCCGAAATCGCTTCCGTCTCCTAACAGTCTTTTGAAGCTCGGTAAGTCGTATGGGGTGGAGATAATGAGTATTTCCCGTATGCCGGCCAGCATAAGTACCGATATAGGATAATAAATCATGGGTTTGTCGAAGACAGGGAGCAACTGTTTGGATACTCCTTTGGTAATAGGATAGAGGCGCGTGCCCGAACCTCCGGCTAGTACAATACCTTTCATATCTTTTTATTTTTTATATGTCCCTACGATTTGGATTAATAGGCGTTTTTCTCGCCCCGGAACATGTTGGTTACTGTTTTTATCATGATGCGGATGTCGAGCAGGAAAGTCCAGTTCTCAATATACCACAGGTCTCTTCTTACCCTGCCTTCCATTTGGGAAAGTTCTTTGGTTTCTCCCCGGTAGCCGGTGACTTGCGCCCATCCGGTAATTCCGGGTTTGACAAGGTGGCGCATCATGTATTTGTTAATCAGTTGGGAATATTCCTCTGTATGTTTCAGCATATGGGGTCTGGGACCTACAATGGACATCTCTCCTTTGAATACATTAATGAATTGCGGCAGTTCGTCCAGATTGCTTTTACGCAGGAAGTTGCCGAACTTGGTCTTGCGGGGATCATTCTTGGTAGCCTGCAATGAATCGGACAATGCGTTCACTTTCATGGAACGGAACTTATAGCATTTAAAGATTTTCCCGTTTTCCCCGTTTCTCTCCTGTTTGAAGAATATGGGACCAGGTGAGGTAATTTTAATAATAAGACCTACAATCAGGTACATAAATGGAAAAATTGTAAGTAAAAACAGAGAGGAAAATGTCAAATCAAATAACCGTTTTGCCAGTCTGTTTACCGGGTTCTGCAACGGCTCGGTACGGATGGACAATACAGGAACTTCACCCAATAATTCCAGTTGCAGCTGACGCTTTATGTAATTACGTACATGAGGTACGCTATAGAAGCGGATCAGATTGTTCTCGCAATAGTTCATGATGGCCAGAATATCATCCTTTCTGCTGGATGGCAGACCACAGTACAGTTCGTGCACGGTATTATGGGATAACCATTCAAATAATTGGTTTACAGGACCTTTAAAGGGAATTCCTTCGGGGTAATTAGAGTCCTTCTCATCATAGAAAATGCCTAAAACCCTGTATCCGTAAGTCAAATCGTTCAACGTATGGTACAGCTCCACCATATTGTCCCCGTCGCCTATCAGTACAGTGGTGTGCAGGTTCCTGCCACTGCGGCGGAACATTTTCACAAAGAACCGCAATGTCAGTCGCCATCCTATAGCTAAAGGTATGAAAGACAGATAGAAAGCAAGCAGATAGATGCGTGAGAAGTTATCTACCTTAATAATGGCCAGCACCGTGAGGAAGATGACTACATGCAAACTGATTGTTCCTAACAGGCGGCCTACAATCTGTTCCGGACGCACTATGCGGTTGTGCAGTATGACCCCAAAGATGGATATGCAGGGAATATAGCACAGGTTGGAAGTCAGCAGGTAGGTTTTCAATGAAATATGGGCTATGGCCTGTGAATCTATTCCTTTCAGAATAAAAACACAAGTATCATAGAAAGGTTCAACAAGGCAAAATCACCTAATATCGCTACTAGTTTAATTATATCAGAGTTTTCAGTTGTCGGTTGTTTCATGACAAAAAAATGTTAGTCGTATGCAAATATAGGACATATAAATTAAAACGCAATACTTTTTTTAAAAAATAATACTTATCTTTGCGGTCATACAACGTAAAAAATGAATCATATGAACATCAAGAATAATCACCTCGTTATAATGGCCGGAGGTGTTGGAAGCCGTTTCTGGCCGATGAGTACTCCTGATTATCCTAAGCAATTTATTGATGTACTGGGTTGCGGCCGTACATTGATCCAACTTACGGCTGACCGTTTTCAGGGGATCTGTCCTCCGGAAAATATTTGGGTGGTGACATCAGAGAAGTATGCGGATACTGTAAAGGAGCAGTTGCCCGATATTGCTGATGATCATATCCTGCGTGAGCCTTGCCGTCGCAATACGGCTCCTTGTATAGCATACGTCAGTTGGAAAATAAAGGCACGTAATCCTAAGGCCAATATGGTGGTGACCCCCAGCGATCACATTGTGATGAATATCGCGGAGTTTCAGCGGGTGATTAATTCGGCGATGAATTTTACGGCCGATTCGGACGCTATCCTTACCCTGGGCATGAAACCTACCCGTCCTGAGACGGGCTACGGTTACATTGAAGCTGATCTCAGTGTACCTTCTACCGCCAATAAGGAGGTATTCCGGGTGTATTCTTTTAAAGAGAAACCCGATCTGGAAACAGCCAGGCGCTATATTCAAAAAAATAATTTCTTCTGGAATGCCGGTATTTTTGTGTGGAATGTAAATACGGTGGTGAACGCCTGCGCGTATATCAGCCTGCCATTTCGAAGGTGTTCGAGCGTTTGCTTCCTTATTATTATACGGACAAGGAGCAGGAAATGATTGACCGGAATTTTCCTTTGTGCGAGAACATTTCGGTGGATTATGCCATTATGGAGAAGGCGGATGAGATTTTTGTCCTTCCTGCCAGCTTTGGGTGGAGTGATCTGGGTACTTGGGGATCATTGCACGAGAATTTGCCGAAAGATGCCCATAATAATACGCAGATAGGTGAGAATATAAAGTTGTATGAAACCCGTAACTGTGTGATTCACACTACACAGGAAAAGAGGGTGGTGGTACAGGGACTGGACGGATATATCGTTGCTGAGAAGAATAACACATTGCTGATCTGCCGGTTGAGCGAGGAACAGCGCATCAAAGAATTTTCGGCGGAGTAAATATTCTTTCTTGTATATATTTTATTTCTGCATACATGGAGTGTATGCTGTCTGTCATCTGCCGTTCTGTTGGGTCATTCCACCCTTTGCCATGCCGAAGGCAGATAGCAGTAGATAGCTATGTGATATGAAATAACCAAGAGGGCTTGCATAAGGCCATTTACAATAAACGAAATGAAAAAGTAGCTTTAATTTCAGGTATTACAGGTCAGGACGGTTCATTCCTGGCAGAGTTTTGATTGAAAGGGATATGAGGTTCACGGTATTCTGCGCCGTTCTTCTTCATTCAATACCGGTCGTATCGAACATCTTTATCTGGACGAGTGGGTTCGTGATATGCAAAAGACCCGTCTGGTGAATCTGCATTGGGGGGATATGACCGACAGTAGTTCGCTGATACGTATCATTCAGGCTGTACAGCCCGATGAAATCTATAATCTGGCTGCTCAGAGCCATGTGAAAGTAAGTTTCGATGTACCCGAGTACACTGCGGAAGCGGATGCGGTAGGCACGCTGCGTATGTTGGAAGCGGTCCGTATTCTGGGCCTGGAAAAGAAGACCAAGATTTATCAGGCATCGACTTCCGAATTGTTCGGACTGGTACAGGAAGTGCCTCAGAAGGAAACGACTCCCTTCTATCCCCGTTCTCCGTATGGGGTGGCCAAGCAGTATGGTTTCTGGATTACCAAGAACTATCGTGAAAGTTACGGTATGTTTGCCGTGAACGGCATCCTGTTCAACCATGAGAGTGAACGCCGTGGTGAAAATTTCGTAACACGCAAGATTACTTTGGCTGCCGCACGTATAGCCCAGGGATATCAGGACAAGCTGTATCTGGGAAATCTGGATTCTTTGCGCGACTGGGGCTATGCCAAGGATTATGTGGAGTGTATGTGGATGATTCTTCAGCATGATACTCCCGAAGATTTTGTCATTGCGACCGGCGAATACCATACGGTGCGCGAGTTCTGTACCTTGGCTTTCAAGGAAGTGGGCATTGAATTGCGCTGGGAAGGCAAAGGGGTGGATGAAAGAGGTATCGATGTGGCGACGGGCAAGGAACTGGTTGCCGTCGATCCTAAGTATTTCCGTCCCGCCGAAGTGGAGCAGTTGTTGGGTGATCCCACTAAAGCCAAAACGTTGCTGGGCTGGAATCCCCGTAAGACTTCTTTCCCCGAACTGGTGAAAATCATGGTGAAGCATGATATGAAGTTCGTGAAGAAACTGTATTTAAAGGCTCAAATAGCAGAATAATGGAAAAAACAGCCAAGATATATGTAGCAGGCCACCACGGACTGGTGGGGTCTGCTATATGGAATAATTGCAGCAAAAGGGATATACCAATCTGGTAGGCCGTTCTCACAAAGAACTGGATTTGCTGGACGGGCAGGCTGTGAAGAAGTTTTTTGATGAAGAGCAGCCCCAGTATGTCATTCTGGCAGCGGCACATGTGGAGGCATCATGGCGAACAGTCTTTACCGTGCCGATTTTATTTATCAGAACTTGCAGATTCAGCAGAATGTGATAGGGGAGAGTTTCCGCCATGATGTAAAGAAACTCTTGTTTTTGGGAAGCACTTGCATTTATCCTCGTGATGCCGTACAACCCATGAAGGAAGATGTGTTACTGACTTCTCCCTTGGAATATACCAACGAACCGTATGCTATTGCGAAGATTGCCGGGTTGAAGATGTGCGAAAGCTTTAACTTGCAATATGGAACCAATTACATAGCCGTGATGCCTACGAACCTTTACGGTCCCAATGATAATTTCCATTTGGAGAACAGCCATGTGCTGCCTGCCATGATTCGTAAGATTCATTTGGGAAAATGCCTGAATGAGGGGGACTGGGATGCGGTGCGTAAAGATATGAATCTTCGTCCCGTAGAGGGGATAGACGGTTCGCATACGGATGAGGAGATTCTCTCCATTCTGAAAAAGTATGGTATAACCGGGCAGGAAGTAACTTTGTGGGGAACAGGCAAGCCGTTGCGTGAGTTCTTATGGAGTGAGGAGATGGCTGATGCCAGTGTCTATATCATGGAGCATGTGGATTTTAAGGATACATACACACCCGGCTCCAAGGATATCCGCAACTGTCATATCAATATCGGTACGGGGAAAGAAATCACCATTGCCCAACTGGCGGACAAGATTGTCAAGGAGGTGGGCTATCAGGGCAAACTGACTTTTGACGCTACGAAACCGGACGGCACTATGCGTAAGCTGACGGATGTAAGCAAATTGCACCGGCTGGGCTGGCAGCATAAGATTGATATAGAAGAAGGGGTACACAGAATGTACCAATGGTACTTGTCTAAAGGATGAAGATGTAAGATTATAGATCTTTCAAGCATGACATATAAAAATTCCGGCATAACTTCAAGAAGCTATGCCGGAAACTGCCCTAAAAACTATGTGGATAGATTGTAAAAATCTTCTGCCGTTTTCTTTATTCTTTCGGGAAGCACTTTTTATTTTACCGCTTTCAGTGCGGCCTCATAATTCGGTTCCTGGGTTATTTCGGGAACAAGTTCGGTATAAACCACTTTTCCTTCCGGGTCAATCACTACAACCGAGCGTGCCAATAATCCAGCCAAAGGACCATCAGTCATCAATACACCATACTTTTCAGCGAAATCGGAAGTATAGCGATAATCAGACAAAGGAATAACGTTGGTGATGCCTTCAGTAGTGCAGAAGCGTCCCTGGGCGAATGGCAGGTCTTTAGAGATTGCCAACACCACCGTATTGGCTGGTTTGCAGCCAGCTGGTTGAACTTGCGTACGGAAGTAGCGCACACGCCGGTATCCATACTGGGGAAAATGTTCAGAATCAGATATTTGCCCTTCCCGTCTTTTAATGTATAATTGCTCAAATCTCCTTTTACCAATGTAATTCCGGAGCTGAGGTTCCTGCTTTCACAAATTCTCCGGCTAGTGTTACCGGTGTTCCTTTAAATGCTGTTTTTGCCATAATTTTATTATATTTTAGTTCGATACTGTAATGATAACAAATTTAAATGGAAAAAAGTTCATTCTTTTTTATTTTCTTCCTTTATAAATTAGGAAACCTACTATTAAAACGCCGATAGCTATAAAGCAATATCCTAACTCGTGGCTGTATTCGGTGACGGTACTCAATAACTGCTCTTCGGGAACCACTGATTGCAGATAGTAACCGATGGCTGCCAGGATGGCATTCCAGATACCTGCTCCCAGCGTTGTGTACAGCAGGAAAGTGGATAATTTCATCTTGGCCAGACCGGCAGGAATGGAGATAAGCTGGCGGACGGCAGGAATAAGACGTCCGATAAAGGTGGAGAGTGCCCCGTGCTTGTCAAAGTAGTGTTCTGCGTTCTGAACCTTGGCTTCATCAATCAGGCACATGTGCCCGAAGCGGCTGTTCGCAAATTTATAAACCAGCGGACGGCCTACGAAATAGGCTATATAATAATTGATGATGGCTCCTATATTGGCTCCGATGGTCGCAAATATAACTACCAGAAATACATTCAGGTCACTGTTTCCTCCGGCAGCCTTATAGGCGGCGGGCGGCACTACCACTTCCGAGGGGAAAGGGATAAAAGAGCTTTCGATGGCCATTAATAACGTTATTGTCCAATAATTCAAGTGGTCCAGACACCACTGGATAAATGCAACTGATTCCATAAAATTATTATAAATATTTGTTTAAGTTAATCTTGCCTGTGCTGACATCTTCTTTAATGGCACGCAGCGCTTCATTGAAGTAGGTGTCGGTCATCAGTATGGTATCGCCGGTTCCCATGGTGGCGTACATATCCGGAATTTCTTTTCTGATTTTAGCCAGATAGTGCATGAACGAAGCGGATTCCTGCTGGTGGTAATAACCGTAAGCCAGAAAAAAGTAAGTGGCATCGGCATCCTCCGGAAATTCTTTGTTTATTAGTTCGAAGTACTGGTTGGCATATTCAAAATTATGTTCGTCAAAATATAGAGAGCCGATTTTGAACAGCACATCAAACCGTTCCTCCTTCGGAGTAAACTCCAATGCACGTGTGAATTGATGTTCCGCATTGCGGAGGTTGTTTTCTTGTTCCTCTTCGCTGATATCGCTTTTTTGAGCTTCTATTGTAAAGAAGCGTCCGGCTGCGATACGTATTTCGGCATCATGTTCGTTCAGCTCCAATGCTTGGTTGATATATTTGTATCCGTTTTCGGTATGCCCCAGATAGGCATGACAGAGCGCCGTGTCAGAATATAACTCGGCCAATTCGTAGTCGGTCAGGCCCGATTTCCGGTTTATCAGCTTTTCTATATAGCTGATGGCCGAAGCATGATCCCGCATCTCCAGATAGATTTGTGCCAGTGCCAGATAGGCTTTCGTCTTGTTCTTGCTCACATTGGCCAGGCGGAGATAGTAGTCGCAGGATTCCTTTAAATTGCCTGCCTGGTGGTAACCAAATGCTTTCAAAGTCAATGAATCTGTATTTTCATCATCAATGGCTAATGCGAAATCCAAGGCTTCGTTCGCCTCTTCGTATTGGCATTGTTGCAGATGGCATTTCCCCAGTTCGTTCCAATGCTCGATGGAATAGGGATACTCGTTCAGGGTCATGTTCAGGTAGGGGATGGCCAAGTCGGGCTTGTTGAACGTGCTGTAATAATCGCACAGCACATCGCGGAGGCGTTGGTTGGTTTTGGGCAGGGTTTGCATGTCGGAATGAGCAAACAGGCAGTCTACCCATTGTCCGGCATATTCTTCCTGATTGGCGTTGGTATAGTCCTGGATGATATCCAGCAGCGTATCCACTTCGTACTCCTCGTCCATGGCCAGTTGTTTGAATATCTCCTCGGCCTCTTCTATGCGGTTCTCCTCCATCAGCATGTCAGCTTGCAGGAACCTGCATTCACGGTCGGTGCTGTTGGCGATGAGTTGCGCTACCACTTGGCTTCTTCCTTTTTGTTTTGCAGCATCAGGGAGCGTATCCGGAAAACCAGGGCGTCTGTGTTTTCGGGATGTAATTGGAGAGTGAGGTCTATGGCCTTGTCTGCATCTTTATGTCTTCCTTTTAAGTGTAGTATTCGGCGATATCGATCAATTCATCAGCTTCAAAATAAGCGGGGGTATGGTTCTCCACCATACCCTCGTATTTTGCCAATGCTTCTTTAAATTCCGGGTCTTCAAAGTAAGAAGACATGTCGTAGTTCATAAGCTTGTTTTTATTTATTGATTTTGCTCCAGGTATCTTTTAAAGATACGGTGCGGTTGAACACCAGATGTTCCGGTGTAGAGTCTTTGTCTACATTGAAATAACCGATGCGCTGGAACTGCAAGTAATCCAGCGGTTTGGCATCGGCCAGATATTTCTCTACATAGCAGTTGGTTAATACATTCAACGAATCGGGGTTGATCATTTCTTTCATGGCTTCCAGTGCGTCGCAGTTCTTTGCTTCGCGGATGGCGGCCATCTCATCACGCGGGTTCTCCACTTTCCACAGGCGGTCGTACAGGCGTACTTCGGCAGGCAGACAGTGTGCGCAGCTTACCCAGTGTATGGTACCTTTGATTTTGCGGTTGCTGCCCGGCATACCTGTTTTGCTGTCGGGATCGTATTCGCAGTATACCTCCACCACGTTGCCGTTGTCGTCTTTCTTGCAGCCTGTGCATTTCACGATGTATCCGCTTTTCAGACGCACTTCCTGTCCCGGAGTCATACGGAAATATTTCTTCGGGGCGTCTTCCATGAAGTCGTCGCGTTCTATCCACAGTTCGCGGCTGAATTCGATGGTGTGTGTGCCTGCCGACGGATCTTCCGGGTTGTTGACAGCTTCCATTTCCTCCACCTGTCCTTCGGGATAGTTGGTAATGATCAGCTTCACCGGATTGATGACTGCCGATACACGGGTGGCACGGCTGTTCAAGTCTTCGCGGACAGCGCTTTCCAGCAGGGCGAAGTCATTCAGGGCATCGTAAGTGGTATAACCTATCTTGTCTACAAATTTGCGGATGGACTCGGGCGAGTAGCCGCGACGGCGGAAACCGCAGAGAGTCGGCATACGGGGGTCGTCCCAACCGTTTACCAGATGTTCTTTTACCAGAATCAGCAGGTTACGCTTGCTCATCAAGGTGTAGTTCAGGTTCAGTTTGTTGAACTCATACTGATGAGGACGGTTGTCGTCCAGATCTTTACCCTCTTTTACCCAGTCCACGAACAGGTCGTACAACGGACGGTGGGGTACGAACTCCAGGGTACACAGCGAATGGGTCACTCCTTCAAAATAGTCGCTCTGTCCGTGTGCGAAGTCATACATGGGGTATGCTTTCCAGGTTTCGCCTGTACGGTGGTGCGGAGTCTTTACCACACGATAAATAATAGGGTCGCGGAAGTGCATGTTGGGGCTTGCCATGTCTATTTTGGCACGGAGCACCATTTTGCCTTCTTCTATTTCACCGCTGTTCATTTTGTTGAACAGTTCCAGGCTTTCCTCGATGGGACGGTTGCGGTAAGGGCTCTCGGTTCCGGGTTGGGTGGGAGTGCCTTTTTGTGCCGCGATTTGTTCTGAGTTCTGTTCGTCTATATAAGCCTTTCCTTCCTTTATCAGATTGACGGCGAAATCCCATAATTGCTGGAAGTAGTCGGATGCATAATATTCGTTTCCCCACTGGAATCCGAGCCATTGGATGTCCTCCTTGATGGCTTCCACGTATTCCATATCTTCTTTGGTCGGGTTGGTGTCGTCAAAACGCAGGTTACATACGCCACCATAGCGTGCAGCTATCCCGAAATCCAGACAGATGGCTTTGGCATGACCGATGTGCAGGTAGCCGTTCGGCTCGGGCGGAAAGCGGGTTTGTACTTTCCCTCCGTTTTTACCTTCTCTCAGGTCGTTCTCAACTGCCTGTTCAATGAAGTTCAGACTTTTCTTCTCTGTAGCTTCTGTAGCGTTCATTTCAGTCATTGTGATATCAATTTTACACTTTGCTGCAAGTACGCATTCTTTTTGGGATATCCTTTATTTCACAGGAATATATCCACCGTTTTTTATAATATTTTGCCCCTGGGGCGACAGGATATACTCGATGAACGGGGTTACTTTTTCCTTATTGGCTACGTTGTAATAGTAGTAAAGAGGGCGTACTACGGGGTAAAGTTTCTTCTTTCCGTTTTCAAGGCTGGGCAGTACATAGTGCTTGCCGTCGTCGTAGGAAACGGCGATGGCTTTCACCCGGGGGGACAAGTAGGCCAGTCCTACATAGCCGATAGCGCCTTTGGTCTGGCTTACAGACTGGATCACGGCTCCGGTGGCGGGCATGGACAAGCTGCTGCTCATGTAGTTCTTGTTCTTCAGGGCGCTTTCTTTGAAAAATTCGTAAGTTCCCGAAGAAGTTTCGCGGGAATAGACAATAATTTTCATATCGGGTCCTCCCAGTTGCTTCCAATTGGTTATCTTGCCGCGGAATATGGCTTCCAGTTGCTGGCGTGTCAGTTGGCTGACGGGGTTGGACGGGTTTACAATGACGGCCAGGGCATCATACGCTATGATTACCTCCTCCACTTCCTGTTTGGCGGCTTTCAGTTTCATCTTTTCGCTGAATTTGATGGGACGGGAAGCCATAGCGATATCTGTCGTGTTGTCCATCAGGGCGGAAATCCCCACTCCGGTTCCCCCGCCGGTGACGGTTACCCGCCGGTCGGATCATCTTTCATGAAATCTCGGCTGTTTCCTGTGATACAGGCAACACCGTGTCACTGCCTTTTATGCGTTGTGCGGTAATATTCAGACTACAAGCCAATAGAATAAAAAGAAATAGAGCTTTTAATTGATTCATAAGTTCTTATATTAATTCGTGTGCAAAAGAAACGTTTTCTTGTGTCATTTGTTTTACTGGTGTGTTACGATTCTGTTACGGGCAATATTCGCCGGCAAGGGTGGATTGAATCCGTCCTTGCGGGAAAATGGCAATAAGATCAGGATTGTCTTTGCTTGTAACAAGTTTGTAATATAATTGTAGCAAATACTTCAAGCTTCTTTCATATCACCTTAATATAAAGAGGCTTTTTTGCATCGGTTATTAAAATAGAAGACTAAAACTGTATGAAACGAGTTTGGGAAAAGATTGTAGAAGGGATATTGACTTGCAGCGGCTTTATAACGAGCATTACTATTTTGCTGATTGTCGTATTCTTGTTTGCGGAAGCTTTGGGACTTTTTTAATAAAAAAGTCATAGAAGAGGGATATGTGCTGGCGGTGAATAAAGCCAATCCGGTGCAGGAACTGAGTGCGGCACAAATAAAAGACGTTTTTGACGAAGAGATTACCAACTGGAAAGAGCTGGGAGGACCGGACGCGGAGGTTAAAGTTTTCCGGTTGGAGGATATCACCTCCTATTTCTCGGAGGAAGAGCTGGGAGCCGAATACGAGAAAGCCCCCCGGTGCATCGGCGAGATCGTTGCCGGTAATCCAGGCATCATCGCCTTTGTTCCCTCCAAGTTTATAGAGAAGGATTTCCGGGCCACCTGCTGAAAGACGAGTCTATTTCTTTTGACGAGGTTTTGCTGGAAAGGAATGGTTCCCTACGGCTACTCCCGCCCCTCAGTTCGGATTTCTTCCTTTGATTACGGGTACGCTTTGGGTGAGTTTCTTTGCCATCCTGTTCGCTTTGCCTTTCGGCTTGTCGGTGGCGGTGTATATGTCCGAGGTGGCCGACCATCGGACCCGTAGTTTTCTGAAGCCGGTTATTGAGCTGCTCAGTGGTATTCCGTCCGTGGTCTACGGTTTCTTTGGGTTGATAGTCATCGTACCGCTTATTCAGAAGTCTTTAATCTGCCTGTGGGCGAGACCGGATTGGCCGGAAGTATTGTTTTGGCTATCATGGCACTCCCCACTATCATTACCGTAAGCGAGGATGCGATGCGGAATTGTCCCCGTGCCATGCGCGAAGCCAGTCTGGCATTGGGCGCTACCCGTTGGCAGACTATATATAAGGTGGTGATACCTTTCTCTGTTTCGGGAATCACTTCGGGCGTTGTCCTGGGCATCGGACGTGCCATAGGCGAGACGATGGCGGTGCTGATGGTTACAGGAAATGCGGCCGTGATACCCACCACTATTCTGGAACCGCTCCGTACCATTCCGGCGACTATTGCAGCGGAACTGGGAGAGGCTCCTGCCGGCGGCGCGCACTATGAAGCCCTGTTCCTGTTGGGAGTAGTGTTGTTTTTCATCACGATGCTTATCAACTTTAGTGTAGAATATATTTCATCAAGAACAAATAAATAATGTACTGATTTGCCGGTGTGCTAATGATTATGCGGCACACAGCGCACCAATGGGTATATGGATAGATTGACAAATGATTAATTAAGTATTTAAGATATGAAGCAAGATGTTTTCCCTGTCGGGCAAGGGGCGCGTAAAAGACGTTCGCAATGGCTGGCATTCGGCATTTTCAAACTGTTGAGTTATAGCATTGTCCTCATTCTGTTCGCCATTCTCGGTTTTATTATATATAAAGGTATAGGAGTAATCAGCTGGGAGTTTCTGACCACGGCGCCCAGTGACGGCATGACGGGTGGCGGTATATGCCGGCCATTGTAGGTACTTTTTATCTGATGGCGGGCAGTGCGCTGTTCGCTTTTCCGGTGGGAGTGATGAGTGGCATTTATATGAACGAGTATGCGCCGAAAGGCAAGCTGGTCCGCTTTATCCGGATGATGACCAATAACCTGAGCGGTATTCCGTCCATTGTGTTCGGTTTGTTTGGTATGGCACTGTTTGTGAAATACATGGGGTTCGGCGACAGCATCCTGGCCGGTTCTTTGACGTTGGGATTGCTTTGTGTACCTTTGGTGATACGCACCACCGAAGAAGCCTTGAAGGCGATTCCCGACAGCTTCCGTGAAGGGAGTCTGGCTTTGGGCGCGACCAAGCTGCAAACCATCTGGCATGTGATTCTGCCTATGGGGATGCCCAACATCATTACCGGACTGATTCTGGCTTTGGGACGTGTATCGGGTGAAACGGCGCCCATCTTGTTTACGTGTGCCGCTTACTTCCTGCCGCAACTGCCACACAGCATTCTGGATCAATGCATGGCATTGCCTTATCACCTTTATGTGATTTCTACCAGCGGAACGGATATGGAGTCACAGCTTCCTTTGGCATACGGTACGGCGTTGGTACTGATCCTTATTATTTTAATTATAAACCTGTTGGCAAATGCACTCCGCCGGTATTTTTCCAACAAAGTAAAAACGAATTAATAATTTGTCGATGTGCCGATGGGTTGCGCTGTGTACCGCACGGACATTGGTACATTAGCACATAGACAAATCAGCAAATTATTAAAACATTAAGAATATGAATAAGATAGATGCAAACATGTAATTTTTTCTATGGTGATTTTCAGGCACTGAAAGATATAAGCATGACGATTGAAGAGAAATCGGTGGTGGCTTTCATAGGCCCGTCCGGCTGTGGCAAGTCCACCTTCCTCCGTCTGTTCAACCGCATGAACGACCTCATTCCCGGCTCTCGTCTGGAGGGGGAGATTTTGATTGACGGGAGAAATATATACGACAAGTCCGTGCAGGTGGACGAGTTGCGCAAGAGCGTAGGGATGGTCTTTCAGCGTCCCAACCGTTCCCGAAAAGCATTTTCGAGAATGTGGCCTACGGGCTTCGGGTAAATGGGGTGAAAGACAATGAGTTTATCCGCCACAGGGTGGAGGAAACCTTGAAAGGAGCCGCATTGTGGGATGAGGTGAAGAATAAGTTGAAAGAGTCTGCGTTTGCCCTGTCCGGTGGTCAGCAGCAGCGGTTGTGCATAGCCCGTGCCATGGCCGTATCTCCTTCGGTTCTGCTTATGGATGAACCGGCTTCGGCACTGGACCCTATCTCTACAGCCAAGGTAGAAGAGTTGATTCATGAGCTGAAGAAAGAATATACCATCGTTATTGTCACCCACAACATGCAGCAGGCCGCGCGTGTCAGTGACAAGACAGCCTTCTTCTATATGGGCAATATGGTGGAATATGATGATACGAAGAAAATATTTACGAATCCGGGCAAGGAAGCGACCCAGAATTATATTACAGGGCGTTTCGGGTAAAGCATTCATCACAGCGTTGCACAGATGGGAGATAAGATAAAGCTGGAACTGATGTGCCACAACCCGATGCGGGCTTGCTTGCTTTTCAGATCTAATGGTACGGATTTGTCTTTTTATTCTTCTGTCCGGAAATTAAAATCAGTGTGAATCTGCGCAATCTGCGGTGAAAGAAATAATGATAAACAAAACAAGAATTAAGAATATGGTGAAATTTATAGAATCAGAACTTGTATCACTGAAAAAGGAAGTGAACGAGATGTGGACATTGGTTTACAATCAGCTGGACAGGGCAGGAGAGGCTGTGCTGACCTTTAACCGTGACCAGGCACAGCAAGTCATTGTCCGTGAGAAAAGGGTGAATGCGTTCGAGTTGAAAATAGACAGTGATGTAGAGGACACTATCGCTCTATACAATCCGGTAGCCATTGACCTGCGTTTTGTGCTGGCCATGTTCAAGATAAACAGTGATTTGGAGCGTTTGGGAGATTTTGCCGAAGGCATAGCCCGTTTTGTGGTGAGAAGCGAGGAAACCGTGCTGGATAGTGAACTGCTCCACAGCCTGCGTATAGAAGAGATGCTGAAACAAGTGCTCGGTATGCTCGAAATGACCAAGAACGCGTTGAATGAAGAAAATCTGGAGTTAGCCCTCAATGTATTCAGTAAAGATAATTTGCTGGACGAAATCAATGCGGCTGCTCCTGCCGTCCTTACAAAATATCTGGAAACACACCCCGATAATTTCCTGACTTGCCTGGAACTCGGCACCGTTATCCGTAAGCTGGAACGTGCCGGAGACCATATACCAATATCGCCGAAGAAATTGTTTTCTTCATCGATGCAAAGGTGCTGAAACATCGCGATAAGGTAGATGGACATTTCTTGGGAAAAGAAAAAACTCATTAAAATGCTGTTTTAGTCTATATTTTTGCTACCTTTGTATATATAATGAGGCCGATAAAGATCATTTTGAATAATAATCTGCCAAAAAAGACAGAAAAATCTAAAAACATGTTGTATGGCATAGTTTTTTATTTGGCTGGTTTAAAAAAAGGCTCGATATTTGCATCGTTATCCTGAAAACAATCTTTTTACCTTAAAAAAAAACTAATACCTATTGAAAACTTAAAAAGGGGGCTTTGTGAAAAGACCCCTTTTTTATTTGCTGCATAATGGTTCTTCCGGTGTTAAATTTCACCTATTTATTGGTCAATATGTAAGATTTCTGTATTTATTAGCTTATATTAGCAACTTTCTTTTAAGTTAATGCTTAACTTTGTTCCCTCATAAAAATAGCGGTGAAAAGAATGAAGACAAAATATATCAAGTCGTTTCTACTATTTTTGTTATTAGGATGCTGCATTTCGGTGTCAGCCCAAAATATACAAGGCGTTGTAACAGACTCATTGACGAATGAACATACCTACTTGTCAGTCTTTTATGAAGGAAAAGGCGTAGGGAGTATTACCGATAATGATGGAAATTATAAGGTCGAAACCCGTAAAGGCTGGAATAAACTCACCTTTTCGGCGGTGGGATATGTAACAAAAGTGGTGAATATAATTCCCGGCGTCACCAAGAACCTGAATGTGAGGATGAGACCGGATGATATCATGCTGGACGAAGTGGTGGTGAAGCCCAAACGAGAGAAATACTCCCGTAAGAATAATCCGGCAGTGGAACTGATGAAGAAGGTGATCGCTCATAAAAAGAATAATAAGCTGAGCGAGAACGATTACTATCAGTACAATAAGTATCAGAAGATCACGATGTCACTGAATGATGTGACTCCCGAGATGCTGGAAAAAGGCATGTATAAAAAGATGCCTTTCCTGAAAGACCAGATCGAACTTTGTGAGGAAACCAATAAATTCATCCTTCCTATTTCGGTGGACGAGACCGCTTCGCAGAAAATTTACCGTAAACATCCCAAGAGTGAGAAGACCATTATCAAAGGAATGAGCTCTACGGGGGTGAACGAGCTGTTTGCAACGGGAGATATGCTGAGCACGGTGCTGAAGGATGTATTTACGGATGTGAATATTTACGACAATGATATCCGTCTGTTGCAGTATCCTTTCATCAGCCCTATTTCGTCCAGTGATGCCATCTCTTTTTATAAGTTTTACATTATGGACACCACATTCGTGGACAAGGACAAGTGTTTCCATCTCACCTTCGTTCCCAATAACTCGCAGGACTTCGGTTTTACGGGGCATCTTTACGTATTGGCCGACTCGTCTTATACGGTGAAGAAATGTACAATGAACCTGCCCAAGAAATCGGGGGTGAACTTTGTAGACAATATGGATATTATTCAGGAGTTCGAGCAATTGCCCAATGGGGAGTGGGTGTTGAAAACCGATGACATGATTGTGGAGATGACCTTGATGAAGATCATGCAAGGATTCCAGATACGAAGGACTACCCGTTACTCTGATTATGCCTTCGATGAACTTCCGCAGCAACTTTTCAAGCGTAAGGGGGCCGAGATCAAAGAGGCGGACGCCATGATGCGCGGAGACGATTTCTGGAATCAATACCGGCCGGTTCCGCTTACGCAGACCGAGAGTTCTATGGATATGCTGGTAAAGCGTCTGGAGCAGATGCCGGGATTCAAATATGTGATTTTTGTATTGAAGGCGTTTATCGAGAACTTTGTGGAAACCGGGACCAAGGAGCATCCCAGCAAGGTAGATATCGGTCCGGTAAACACCATGATCTCCAATAACTATATCGACGGATTGCGTTTGCGTATGAGCGCGCAGACCACGGCCAACCTGAATCCGCATCTGTTCTTCAAGGGATATTATGCTTACGGGTTCAAGGACCATCGTTCCAAGTATATGGGTGAGGTGGAATACTCTTTCAACAAGAAGGAATACCTGCCGCGCGAGTTCCCGAAGAACTCTATCACGTTCAGCTATCAGTATGATGTGATGTCGCCCACGGATAAGTTCCTGAAGACGGACAAGGATAATGTGTTCGTTTCTTTCAAGACTTCTACGGTGGACCAGATGTCCTACGTGCGGAATATCGCCTTGAAGTATGAGAACGAGACGCAGTTTGGTTTGAAGACTACGGTGGAAGTGAAACACAGCACGGACGAGCCTACCGGCGGTCTGGCCTATATAACGAATGATGACCAGAAAACGTTGGTTCCTGAGATTCAGACCATGGAAGCCTCCTTGGCCTTCCGTTACGCTCCGGGTGAGACATTTGTCAATACCAAGCAACGCCGTATACCGGTTTCTTTTGACGCTCCGGTATTCACGCTGTCGCACACGACCGGTTTCAAGGGTGTGCTGGGCGGAGAGTATAACTTCAATCTGACGGAAGTAGGGCTGTACAAGCGTTTCTGGTTCTCGTCATGGGGTAAGATTGATATGTTCGTGAAAGGCGGTGCGCAGTGGAATAAGTTCCGTTCCCGTTGCTGATTATGCCGGCGGCCAACTTGTCTTATATCCTGCAGCGCGAGACTTTCAACTTGATTAATAATATGGAGTTCCTGAACGACCGTTACGCCTCTCTGGATGTATCGTGGGATTTGAACGGTAAGATTTTCAACCGTATTCCTTTGCTGAAGAAACTGAAGTGGCGTGAGGCGATCGGCTTCAAGATGCTGTATGGTCATTTGACAGATAAGAACAATCCGATGAAGCATCCGGGTGACAGCGAACTCTTCCTGTTCCCGACCCGTGACGGACGTCCTACCAGCTTTGTGATGGACCCGAAGACCCCGTACATGGAATGCTCTGTGGGTATTCACAATATTTTCAAGATATTGCACATAGACTATGTCCGCCGTCTGAATTATCTGGATCATCCCGATGCGAACAAATGGGGTGTGCGGTTTATGGTGATGATGACATTCTGATGCAGGGAGAGCTCTGATGGTGTGTGAAATGAAGAAACCGAGGTAAGAACTTGTATCGTTCAAATAAAAGGTTTATCTTTGTTCCAGTACCTAAAGTTGGTGAAAAGTATGTTATGCTTAAATGAATGTAAGGCAAAGTTAGTTAGTTTCAAACAATGTTTTGGGCATGAGTTTGGAATTAAATCAATTGGTATCTTCGGTTCGGTTGCACGTCAAGAGAACAGGGAAGATAGTGATTTGGATATTGTTGTAGATATTGATAATCCTACTTTATCCACTATGTACACTTTGAAGACTGTTTTGACGGAAATGTTTCATTGTGAAATTGATTTAGTGCGTTTCCGCTCCTCACTGTCTCCATTTTTGAAACAGAATATTGAAAAAGAAGCCATTTATGTATAAAGGAGGACGACTAACCATTTGCGACAGGTTAACCCAGATAAAAGAATCCATTTACTATATACAGCAATGGAGTAAAGAAATAAATTGTGCTGATGATTTTTTAGCCTCCATGGATAAAGTGATGGTGTTCAATGCATGTGTTATGCGCCTTCAAGTAATAGGGTGAACAGGTAGGAAAGTTGTTGTTTTTACAACCATCACCGCTTTCTGAATATAAGGAAATTCCTTGGTTGGCTATTTATGATATGCGCAATCTTATTTCGCATGAATATAGTAATGTAGACGAGCAGATAGTATTTACTACTATAAAGAATGACCTTATAGAATTGGATAAGGTTATTACAGTCCTATTGAATAAATATTTGTAAAACTTGAATCTTTTATTGTGATTACGAAATATACCCATCTCTTATTTTCTTATCAAAAGTTAGTTTTCCTATTTTTTAAGCGCTTTTATTGTGTAATACACAATTATAGTGTATCTTTGTGCCCTCAAAAAGTTTCTAAATTCCTTTTATATAAAGGGTGAAGAATCTTGAGGGTATAAACATGTCTATAAAAAGCAGACAGAAAAGACGTCTTCGGACGAAAGAGACAACAAATAAAAGATTTCAGAAATACAAAATGAAATCTGTATAAAAAGCTATTTATCAGCCAGTTATAACTACTGCGTTGATATGGTCTTTCAGTATCGGTCAGTATGGATTTCTGACGATAAACCTCATGAAAAAGCTATTCCATCAGTTTGATAAACCGAAGCGTTCTGTGGCATCTCCCGAAGCGTTGGAAGCTTTGCGGAATAACAATGCCGTGCGTTGGTATGTGTTGTCGCTTCCCGATTGCCATCGGGGAGGAGTGCGCGGTTTGCAACGGGAGCAGGACCGCCGCATACAGGCAGGCGAACCTTCATTCGGCTTTTTTGCTCCTTCCTATCAGGAAGTGAAACGTATAGACGGCAAATTTGTTAATACCCAGCGTCCCTTACTCTTCAACTATGTATTCGTTCGTGCCTCCGAGCGTGATGTTTTCCAGCTGATGCAACGTTTTCCTGTACTCAGTTTCCTGCCTCGGGTGAGGGAACGGAAGCGGGAGTATTTCCCCTACCTTTCCGATGCGGCAATGGAGAATTTGCAGTGGGTGGCCCGTTCTTATTCCAATACACTTCCTGTTTATATACCCCAGCCGGATGGTTTGCGCAAGGGCGACCGGATACGCATTACCGAGGGACGGTTTAAGGGGGTGGAGGCGACTGTTGTCATTCAGCCGGGAGCCGGGCGAAAGGATGTGATGGTATGTGTGGAGAACTGGATGTGGGTTCCGCTGCTGCGTGTGATGCCGGGTGAGTATGAGGTAATTGCCCTGAATGATGAGACAAGCATGTATATACCCGTCTGGACAATGACTGTATGTTGAATGGTTTGCACAGTGCTCTTCAGCGTTATCACAGTGCGGAGGGGGTGAATGAGGAAGATCGTTCCTGGCTGCCAGGGCGTTGAAAGAATATGGCAATCTCCAGATGGATACGGATGTGATGCGTTGCAAGCTTTATGCCATTTTGCTGCCGGCTTATACTATATTGGGTATGGAAGAAGAGGCGGCAAAGTTGGTTGGCGTTATGCAGACTATGCTTCCTCTCGTCAAGGCGGAGCAGTCGCGTGCACTTGCTGTGGTTACACTTTATGGTTGTACGGATAGCAGTATTTATTATCATTTGGCGCATGAGGCGATTGATCCGTGGAAGAAAGAGGAAAAGCCGAAAAAGAGTAAGCAGCAGCTGATCAGCGGTTAGTTGATTATGACCGGTGGCTGAGGCATTGAAATGGAAATAGGGTGCATGCATGAGGGTGGTGCAGTGAGTTAAAAAGAATATTTCACTAGGAAGAATGAAAAATAATTTGTTCTTTTGTATATAATGATAGAAAAGACGATTATGCCGACAATGAATATTTCAAATTCAAAAACTTCAATTTCAAATATCTATTGGGAGATGTTGAAAGACCTAAGTTCCGACATTAAGTTGGAACTGATAGCCAAGTTGTCTGCTTCCTTAGTTGCCAAGGATAATACGTCCGATACTTCAAATTGGACTTCAGAATTTGTCGGGCGATGGGAAGATGATCGTACGGCAGATGAGGTTATCGAGGATATACGTGGTGCAAGGACTTCAAATAGGGAGATTGAATTATGAAACAATATCTTCTTGATACTTGTATCTGTGTATTTCTATTCCGGCAGAAGTTTGAAATAGCTGAAAAATTAGTAGGATAGGTGCTTCACAGTGTTTTGTATCAGAAGTAACCATTGCAGAATTGAAATATGGCGCTTACAAAAGTAAGCGTTTAAAAGAGAATTTGGATCTGATAGATCGTTTTATATCAAAGATAAATATTGTGCCTTTTGCAGAATCTGTAGATTTCTTTGCCCAAGAGAAGAATCGTCTCCGCTCATTAGGCACTCCTGTCGAAGATTTTGATTTGCTGATAGCTTCTGCGGCTTGTTCTAGAAGTCTTATATTGGTGACGGACAATTTGAAGCATTTTAAAAATATAAAAGGCTGATGGTTGAAATTGGGTGGAAAGATAGTCCTTCTTTTTGCTATTGCATGTGGGTAATATGAATATTCAAGAGAATATGAGAGATAAAGGCACTAAGAAAATGACGTGCGAAGATGCTTTGCGTCGGCTGGAAGAAGCAAGAAGATTAAAGCGTGAATATGTTAAGGAGCTGGAAAAGAAGATGAAGGAGGACTTTAAGAAACGTACAGGTCAGGACGCTACCTATTTTGAAGTATGGTAAATTTTAATCTTGACTATATTAATTCTTATTCTTTCATTTTCATTGTATAAGTCTAATTATTTTTATGCCCGTTGGTGTTCGGGATCTTGAAAGAAGGCTGAATTATGCAGCGATTATTGTCTGCCTTGATAATCTAGACTAACCTCTGTCATTGTATAATTTACCGAAACAGTTTTATTGTTTAGTCAGAAGCCGGAATAGTATGTAGTGCAGGCTTTTGAGTAAGTGAATACTTATTGTTATCTATATATATTCATTTCTTTGTTTTTTATAAAAACTAAAGAATATGAAGTTAGAACCTTTTAACTCAGTTCAATTACATTTGTTGAAGATGTTTTCTATGTAAAAAAATGAGCGTGCTTTGGAAGAAATACGTAAATCTTTGACAATCTACTTTACTCATGGTATTCTCTCACTAACTTTTTTTTTAATACATATATACACAATCAACAATCGGTTTGTGGATTGTACTATTGTGACTGGAGGTGATTATTATTTTTTTGATGATATGCATTTTAAAGGGGTAAGTTTGATATCTTTGGCTGTCTTTCTAGATTTATAAGGGTATAAGTATACATATATACAAGTTAAATAATCCAGCGGTAAATGAGAGGATGTTTGAATATACTTCTAATAATGGCGAACTGTTACGATAGTCTGATATTTGGTTTTTTTAATATTATTGCACTGCTTTTAGGATGAGTTTTGTTTTGTGCCAGAGGGGATAAGGTGTAATTAAAACGTCTGATGATAGACATTGTTAATGGTATTAAGATAATTATATGTATACTATTTTAGTTTTAAATTAGTGAGACTAATCAATCGATCACGTTGCGCAATGTATAATTGGGGAATAAATATATTTCATTTAGTTCATGAATACTATTTCAGATAATAAGCGGATTGCCAAAAATACTATTTTTCTGTATTTTAGAATGTTGCTTATTATGGTCGTCACCCTTTATACTTCACGTGTCTATTTAAAAGTATTGGGGGAAACCGATTTCGGTATTTATAATATCGTTGGAGGTATAATTGTCATGATGTCGTTTATTAGTAGTAGTATGTCAATTTCTATACAGCGCTTTCTTAATTTTGAAATGGGGAAGAACAACCAGGAAAATGTGAGACGGGTATTCTCCTCTAGTCTAATTATTTATGCTGCTTTTTCGTTGTGCATACTTATGGTTGGCGAGACATTAGGTTTGTGGTTTTTGAATACGCAGATGAATATTCCGTCTGATCGAATGTATGCTGCTAATTGGGTGTATCATTTCACATTAATCGGATTGATCGCAAATTTGTTTAGAATACCCTATAATGCAATCATTACAGCTAATGAACGAATGAATTTCTATGCATATTTCAGCGTTTTGGAAACTTTTTTAAAATTGGGAATTGTCTTTATATTATTGGCTTGGGGTGATGTAGATAAACTAGTATTGTTGTCGATATTAAGTGCAATAGTTTTCATCATTATTACTTTCTGTTATAAGATATATTGTAATCACCATTTTATCTCATCACGTTTTCAGGCTATTTGGGATAAGGATATCATGAAGAAACTGCTTAGCTTCTCAGGATGGAGTTTATTGGGAAGTGCTGCTAATATGGGAGGAAACCAAGGAAATAATATTATTCTGAATATATTTTGTGGGTGGGTGTAAATGCAGCAGTAGGTGTGGCTACCCAATTAATCAGTGGAATTAATCAGTTGGTAAGTAATTTTCAAATGGCATTTACGCCACAATTGATAAAACTCTATGCTTCAGATAATCGAGAAGAGTTTATGCAATTAGTGTTTCGTTCCTCTCGATTCTCTTACTATTTACTTTTAGTAATTTCTATACCTGCCATGCTTTGCATGGAGTTTATATTAGATATTTGGTTGGATGAAGTACCTCAATATACTGTTGATTTCTGCAGATTGATATTGATCTATTCTTTGCTGGATGCCATATCAGCCCCTCTATGGCTATCTGTTCAAGCAGCAGGAAAAATTCGAAATTATCAGATTTTGATGTCTGTCCTTATTGCCCTTAACCTTCCTTTGTCCTATTGGGCATTAAAAGAGGGTATGTCTCCACTGTCAGTTTGGGTGATTCGGGTAATTATCAATGCAATAACTTATTTTACACGTATAGTCTATTTAAAGGGGCTTATAGGGTTTCCAGCTTGGCAATATATAAAAGATGTGATATGTACAGTTTCTGTGGTGACTGTTCTATCTATTCCTATTCCCTATATGTTAAACGGGAAGTTTGATGGTTGGCTCAATTTAGGAATAGTAACAATAGTATCAGTGTTGATTACACTTGCTATGGTGTTTTTGGGGGGATTAAGAAAAGATGAGAAGAAATATATTTATCAAATGATTAAAAGTAAGATTGGAAGATGAATAACATATCTTCATTGAATGACTGTTATGGATGTGGCGTTTGTGCTGTAGTATGTAATAGAAAAATTATTGAAATACGGCTGAATGAAGATGGATTTATGAACCGTATATAACAGATATTAGTCGATGTACTGATTGTGGACTATGTCGTGATGTTTGTGCATACTCTCAAGATGGTCTTTCGTTAGTTAAGTGGGGGAACGAAAGAGTTATGCGGCTTGGAGCAATGATTCGGAAGTACGTAGCAAAAGCTCAAGTGGTGGAGTCGGATTTGAATTAGGAAGAACCCTTATTAATCGAGGTTATAGAGTTTGTGCGGTACACTACAATATTGCCTCAAAGCGGGCTGAGCATTATATTGCAGCTACAATAGAAGAATTAATGCCAAGTATAGGTAGTAAATATATACCAAGCTATACAGTAGATGGTTTTCGGGCTCTTGATCGGAAAGGGAAATATTTATTGATAGGTACTCCTTGTCAAATTGATTCTTTTCGTAGATATATTCAAAGGTTTAAAATAGAGGACAATTTTATTTTGGTTGATTTTTTTGTCATGGTGTACCTTCTATGTTACTTTGGGATAAGTATATTAAAGAGATTGAAAAAGAAATGGGTGAAATTACCAATGTTTCTTGGAGAAATAAATTAACAGGATGGCATGATTCATGGGCAATGTTTATCGAAGGGGGGCAATATGGAAAAAATTGCAGAAAAACTTGATTATTATAATGAACTTGATAAAGAAAAAAGAGGAATTTATAATTCTAGATTTTCTCAAGGTGATTCCTTTTATTGTTTATTCTTAGGTGATGCTTGTTTAGGAAAAGCATGTTATGATAAGTGTAAATATAAGTATAATAATTCTTCAGCTGACATTCGTATTGGTGATTTGTGGGGAAAGACTTATCAGAATAATGAGGAAGGTGTGAGTGCAGCAATTGCTTTTACCTTTAAAGGAAATACTTTATTAAAAGAATGTAATTGCAAATTGATTGAACATCCTTTTGAAGTGGTAGCTGAGGGCCAAATGAAAGAATGTCCTAAACGTCCATCCTGTTTTTTACATATAATGTCTTTACTTAGAAATGAGAATGTTCCACTTACAGAGGTGTTACAATTATTGCTTTCTTATGAAAAGCGGAAGCGTAATATTAATAGGTTGAAGCATCCTATGAGTATAGTTGGGAATGTTCTAAAGAGAATGAAAAAATATTTATGCAGATAAAAACGATAACTTGCCATCGAGTTTATAATTATGGTGCGTCATTGCAAGCTTATGCTTTGCAGCATTATTTAGAAGAAAAAGGTCATCATGTAGAAATTATTGATTTTTGGCCATATGCTTTTCATGGCAGATATAATTTCTTTTATGTAAATTCTAGGTCCCGCTATTTCTCATTATTACAAAGGTTTCCTATTTTGAAGTTTTTCTATGGACTTAGATTCAATAGAAGGATGTTTAAAACATACGGAAGAAAAAGTTCTTTTGATAAGTTTGAAAAGCAATTTTTACATCTGACAGTTATGTCCTATCCTACTTCTGATGCTCTTAAGAAAGACCCACCTTTGCAGATGTGTATATAGCTGGGAGTGACCAAATTTGGAATACTGATATGTCTAATGGACATGAATCTGCCTTTTATTTGGATTTTGGAGATAAAGCTATATGTAGAATAGCTTATGCTGCAAGTTTTGGTATTCCATCAGTTCCTGATGAATATAAAAATATTATTTCAAATAGAATTCATAAGTTAGATTTTGTTTCCGTCCGTGAGGCAAGTGGTTTGAATATCCTTAAAAACATGGGTATTGAAAATGCTGTTCAAGTTTTAGATCCTGTTTTTCTTCTTTCTGCAGATGAATGGCGTAAATGTGTGTTGTATGACTCTAGGCATTATCATTTTATAGATGATAAATACATTTTAATATATGACTTTATAGGAGATTCTAGAATTAAGCAATTAGCTATTAATACAGCACAAAATTTAAAGTGTAAATTAGTTTCATTGAATGATTTTAGGACATATCATTATGTGGACTACAATATAAATAATGCTGGTCCGTGTGAATTTCTAAATTTGATAGAACATGCTTGTTTGGTCATTACAAATTCGTTTCATGCGACAGCTTTTTCTGTGATTTTTAATAAAGAGTTTTATACATTTAGCCTTTCAACTCAAAATAGTTCGTCACGAATGGAAGATTTTTGTCATTTGTTGAATCTAATGGAACGTTATAATAGTACCCAAATTGCAGATAATAAAATTAGCTATCATGAAGTCAATAGGACAATAAATGAACAGAAATATATGTCTATGAGATTTATAAATATGGGGATAAATTTTGCTGAAGGCTTATAATTTGATTTCATATATGAAAATATTATGGTTTACAGGTGGCACGTCATTATATGCTAATAAAAACACTTATAATGGGGGAGGATGGGTGGCATCATGCAACAGGCACTAATTAATAATCCTAGTACTGATGTGGTGATAGAGGTGGCTTTTCCATGGCATTGCAATATGCAAGACAATGTAGATGGGGTAGTCTATTACGGTATAAAGAGGATGTTAAAGCCATTTATCTGTTATAAACGTAAGCAAAAGGCTGAATATGAAAGAATAAAAGAAGTGGTCGATAGATCTAAACCTGATATCATTCATGTATTTGGTACAGAGTTATCTTATGGGATGGTATCTAAAATGACGAATATTCCAGTCGTCATCCATTTACAGGGAATATTGGGATGTTATAAAGAATTTTGGCTTCCTGCTGGACTTTCATGGATAAAATATTTTATCATGATCCGCGTAAGCTTATTTCTCAGATAAACCTTAATCGATATATCAAACGTGAATTTGAAATTTTTCAAATAGTCGTTATTTAATGGGACGTACATGCTGGGATCGTTCTAATGCAGCTCTTATGGCTCCTCAAGCTACATATTTTTATTGTAGTGAAATGCTTCGTCCCTGTATATATAATTCTTGCCGTATATGGCAACCTCGCAATAATATTCATAAAGTGATTGTATCAGTGATCTCTCCTGCTATCTACAAAGGAGGAGATGTGATATTAAAGACTGCGGAGGTATTAAAGAAATTTGGGGAGATGATTTTGAATGGCAAGTATATGGTATTGATGATTTGGATATATGAGCCGGTTGACAGACATCAAACTTAATGAAGTCAATGTATCTGTACGAGGAGTCATTGATGCTAAACAATTGGTTGACGTGGTTATGTCTGCTGATGTATTTGTACATCCTTCCTATATAGAAAACAGTCCGAATACAGTGTGTGAAGCGCAGGTGTTGGGGATTCCTGTTATTGCTACTAATGTGGGTGGAGTATCTTCCCTTATTACTGATATGGAAGATGGCATATTAGTTCCATCACATGATATATATATGATAGCTGCTAAACTGAAATTGTTATTAGAGAATGTGGAACTTTCTATGTCTTTAGGGGAAAAAGGACGGAAAAGGGCATTGCTTCGTCATTCTCCTAAAGTAATAGTAAATAATATATTGGATATTTATAACAAATTGGTGAAAATCAGATAGATAGAAATGTATGTGTTTATAACAGCCTCTAATTCTTTATATCGTAGGTCGATGGACTATAATGTACTGATGGCAAAAAAGAGGGGAGGATTTGACAAAGTCTTGGCCTATGACTTTGAAACAATGATTGATACAGAATTCAGAAAACGGAATGATACTATACTTCAATAAAACAAGGAGCAGGATTGTGGCTTTGGAAACCTTATTTTATTCATAAAGCATTGATAGAAGAATGTGCTGAAGGTGATATATTGTTTTATTTGGATGCTGCAGCTTTTTATCAGTGATGTGAGGATGATAGAGAAGTGATGGATGATGATATTTATGCTACTTGTCTCCCTTATATTGAAGCTGATTGGACAAAGAGTGAGACTTTGATATAATGGATATGGATAAAGAGGTCTATAAAAATTCTTTTCAATATCAAGCTTCATTCATGGCTTTTCGCAAATCGATGAGGAGCATAATGTTTGTGGAAGAATGGCTGAATAATTGTTGTAATCCCGATTTAATAAATCCTGCCCAAAATATAGGAAAACAGATTGAAACATTTCAGAATCATCGAATGGATCAGTCTTGTTTTAGCCTATTATGTAAGAAATATAATGTTTCTCCGCATAAAGATCCTACCCAATTCGGTATTTGGGGGTATCCAGAAGTAAGAGGTGCCCGTTATGTTGGGATAAAAATGAAAAATGAGTATCCGATTGTAATTGTTCTTCATAGATTGAAGGATTTCGGATTAAGGAATAAACTGAGATTAGTAAAGAGAACTATGTGCTTGATAAGTAAGAATATAATTAAAAATATAAGGAGGAAAAGATGCTAAATCCACAATTGAAACTTTTTTAATTTCTGCCATACATCGTGGTTGTTGTATGTCTACAAAAGATATCCTTTCATGGATGAAGAGAAAAAATGATGAAATTTGTTACCATCTTCAGCAGATTCCCCTTCAGAATTTAAAGGATTGGACTGACAAAAATGATAAAATATCCCATTCTACTGGAAAGTTTTTTCCATTCAAGGTATAAGAGTGTCAACTAACTATGGATTGGTTCCACAGTGGGACCAACCTATAATCAATCAGCCTGAGATAGGTTTTCTTGGCTTTATAGTACAAAGAAACAAAATGTACTACATTTTTTACTTCAAGCAAAAATAGAGCCTGGTAATCTTAATGTAATCCAGTTGTCTCCTACCCTTCAAGCTACAAGAAGTAATTACACTAGGGTGCATAAAGGGCGCTCTCCACTATATTTGGAATATTTTACAGGTGAGAAGAAAGTTGAAATCTTAGTTGATCAATTACAGTCAGAACAGGGTGCCCCGTTTTTATCAGAAGCGGAATAGGAATATTATTGTAGAAGTGGATGAAAACGAAGAATTGCCTGTATATGAGAATTTTGTTTGGGCATCTTTAGGGCAAATAAAAGAATTGCTTACTTATCCTAATGTTATAAATATGGATACTCGTACTGTTATTTCCTGTATACAATATGGTAATTATAGTGAAAAAGATTTGCAGCTACTTTCCGTCTTTCGTTTGGATACTAACTTGGGACATTCCGATTCCTTTCTTTATTCTGTATTGAGCAGTGATAACCATTATAATACCATGAATTCTATCATTCGATGGCTAACATCGTTAAGTTTAAATATGAATTGAATGTTGACAAGATTGGACTTAGTGAAATGAATAATTGGATTTATGATGGTAATGTGATCGAGCATAAAGATAAAAGTATTTTTCTGTGATTGGTGTTGATGTTTCAATCGGTAATAGAGAAGTGACCCATTGGGATCAGCCTATGGTTAAGGCAGCACAAGAAGGTATTATGGGATTTCTTGTGAAAAAAATTAACGGAATATATCATTTCCTGGTACAGCAAAATTAGAATGTGGAAATTTTGATATTGTAGAACTTGCCCCTACCGTGCAATGTCTTACCGGAAATTACCGTAATGGTCAGAATGAATATAGTATTCCGTATATTGATAATTTCTTGAATGCTGATATTAAAGATATCTGGTATCAAACTTATCAGTCGGAAGAAGGTGGACGTTTTTTAAAGAGCAGAATCTTAACATCATTGTAGAGGTGCATGATGATTTTTCTGTTGAAGTTGAAGAAAATTATTGTTGGATGACCCTTAATCAAATGCTTCGTTTAGTGAATTATAATAACTTCTTAAACATTGCGGCACGTAGTTTATTGTCTGCCGTTCAATTCTATAAATAATAATTTATATATGGATAAGAAGATTCGAATTGGTGTTATGGGATGTGCTGATATTGCACAGCGACTTGTGATACCTGCTATTCAGCAATTGAGTGAAAAGTTTAAATTGGTAGGTGTTGCTAGTAGGACAGCTGATAAAGCAAGAAGTTTTGCTGATATATTCGCTTGTGAATCAATTGAGGGTTATAATACATTGGTGTTACGTGATGATATTGATGCTGTTTATATACCGCTACCAACAGGGTTACATAAAGAATGGATTATAAAAGCTTTGGAACATGGTAAACATGTTTATGCAGAAAAATCTATTGCTATGAATGGGATAGATGCTGAAGATATGGTAACCTGTGCTAAACTGAATCGTGTCGCTTTAATGGAAGGATATATGTTTCAGTATCATAAACAGCATCAGGTGGTAAAAGACTTATTAAAGAGCAATGTTATTGGTGAAATGAGATTGATTCGTGCTTCTTTCGGTTTTCCTCCATTTAGTGACTCAGCTAATTTCCGTTATGACAATAAGATAGGAGGAGGAGCTTTGAAAGATGTGGCTGGTTATGTATTGAGAGCTGTAAATTTTTTGAACGACAATAGATTTGGGGTAATGTCTTCCAATGTTTGTTATAATGAGTATGGTACTAGTCTTTTTGGAACAGCATTGTTGAAAGATGGTAAGTTAAGTGCAGAAATATCTTTTGGTTTTGATAATTTCTATCAATGTAATTATGAAATATGGGGTAGTATTGGTAAAATTTCAGTTTTACGTGCGTTCACTCCTAAACCAGAAGATAAAACAATTATTGTTGTTGAAACTCAAGGAAATAGAGAAGAAATTCATTGTCCAGCGTATAATCATTTTGTAGGTGCTATGGAGGAATTTTATCGTATCTGCAATGACGACAATGCACGTGAAAAGCATTATGTTGATATATTATTTCAAAGTCGTGGACTAGATGATATTGAGCGACTAAGCAAATAGATAAGAAAATGAGTAAATGTGCAATAATAGGATCTAAGGGGTATATAGGCAAGCATTTAGAATATTATTTAAAACAGAAAAAGAATGATGTGGTTTGCTATGATGTAGTTGAAAGTGAAGATGTTAATTATCATAGGTGTGACTTAACTGATTTTGAATCTGTTAGGAGAATAATAGATTTAAAAGTGGATTATATATTTATGTTTGCGGGTCTGACAGGAACTTATGTAGGTTTTGATAAGGCAAATATTTTTGTTAATGTAAATGAAATGGGTTTGATAAACCTCTTAAATTGCATTCGAGAGTCTAAGTATCGTCCTAAAATAATATTCCCTTCGACTAGATTAATATATAAAGGTGCCGACAAAGCTTTGAAAGAAGATGATGAAAAAGAAACAAAGACGATTTATGCTGTAAATAAAATAGCTTGTGAGAATTTGCTTTATGCTTATAGGCAAAATTTTGATATTCCTTATACTATATTTCGAATTTGTGTACCTTTTGGTAATATGTTTAGCGATGATTATTCATTTGGAACTATAGGATTTTTTATCCGTCAAGCATCAAATGATAGACGTATTACCCTTTATGGGGATGGCTCTATAAAACGGACATTCACGTCTATGCATGATTTGTGTAGGCAAATTGTAGAAGTTGGAATGGAAAGAGTGAGTGATGGCGAAATTTATAATATAGGTGGGCATACGTATTCATTGAGAAATGCAGCTGAAATTATTGCAAGTTATTATAAAGCAGAAATTTCTTTTATTTCTTGGCCGGAACGTGATTTAAAAATGGAAAGTGGTTCTACTTATTTTGATTCTTCGAAAATCGAAAGAGTAATGGGCAAAATTGTGTTTGAAAGCCTTGAAGAACTTTTGAAGCAATAGGGTATCAAATGAATGCTATATTAGATTATGCACTTTTACAATATAGAAATCCTTATAAGTATTTTTTATGCTTATGATGATTTATGGTCTGCGAAGACTACAGAACTGTTGAAAATAGACCCTGACAATACGGTAATGACTTGTGTATACTTAATCATCATAGTTTTTTATTATCAGAAGTATTGTAGAAAAGGATGTTTGAAACCATTATATATAATTTAGGCATATTTGCGCTATGGTATAGCGCTATCTGTATAAAATATGGTGGAGTTCAAACGATTTATTTTGGTATTCTTATTAGTACTGTCATAGCTTATATAGCTTTTAATTTATTTAAACAGTATGAGTTTTTTATTTATGCAGAAAAGGTATTAGTTCATTTGTGTATACTTCATTAATTATATGGGGAGGGTATGTTATAATGCCATCTTTAATTGGAGAAGTAATGGATTCTGTCTCTGTAGTAGATAATGCGGCTACCATGCGTGCCAATATATTTGTAGTAGGTATTGGCAATCAAACAGTGGAAGGGTTAATGATTAAACGTAATATTGGATTTACATGGGAGGCAGGACGTTTTTCTTGCTTTCTTGTATTTGCCATGTTTCTTAATCTATCACTTCATAATATGTCTCTTTCATGGAGAAAAACCGTTCTTTTTATATACTAATGGCAGGATTGGTTTCTACACTTTCCACTACGGGTATTATAGCCTCTTTCTCTCTTGTGCTATATTATGTGTATAATAAATCTACGGCATATAGGGTGACAATGATTATCGCTGGATGCTTGCTGATACTGTGTGCTGGGATGTCTTTATGGGGGAAATTAGTTTCGCTTATGGATTATGAACAAGAGATACGTGATATGCAGTGGATGTTTGACAGGGGAGTGGAGTCAATTACTCCGCAAAGAATAACTGGTGCTTATTTGGAATTACAGAACTTTTTAAATGATTTTTGGCTAGGGTATAATGTGAATGAAAACGCATTTTCTATGAGTGCATTGTTTGATGGTAGAGAGGTGTGGCTAGCCAACGGTGTAATACAGATATTTAGTATGTATGGAGTATTCATGGGACTATTTTTCTATGGTTTGTTGATTAAATCATCTGCTTTGATTATAAAGGTATTCAATAAAAAAGGAACGATATTGTTTGCGTTAATATTTCTTCTTCTCAGTATTAGCTATGAATTTTGGACTAGTAGTGTTTTTCTCTATTGTGTCTATTATGCTTTGTTTAACCATTATATGCCTAATTATGGCGTTGTATATACTTCAGTAAAAAAGGTATGAGGAATCCAAAGGTTTCAATAATTATAGCTGCTTATAATGCAGGACCTACTATCGAGAAAGCTTTGTGTAGTGTTGAAAAGCAATCATTTCAGGATTGGGAATGTCTTATAATAGATGGTATGTCTCAAGATGATACGATACAAAAAGTAAAATATTTCGCAGATAAAGATAATCGTTTTCGAGTATTTTCAGAACCGGATAAAGGTGTGTTTGATGCTTTTAATAAAGGATGGCAGAAAGCACAAGGTGAATGGATTTATTATTTAGGTAGTGATGATGAGTTGTTACCGGATGGTATAAAAAGTTTAATGGAGTATGCGGATGGTGTGGATTTAGTTTATGGTGGGATAAGAATGAAATACAGGAGTAAGTGTACGAAAGATAAAGAAGCGTCTTTTTGGGAGAAAGAAATGCCATTTTCATTACCTGCAAGTCATCAGGCTATTATAATGAAGCGTGATGCTATAGAGCGTCTGGAGGATACGATCTGAAATATAAGATACTTGCAGATTATGATTTGATAAATCATGCCTTTTTTGTTGGAATGAAAGCTAATCGATGTTCTGATATGATTGCTGTTTTTTCATTAGGAGGACTCAGTACGGACAATATAGCTTCACTAGCAGAACGTTATCAGATTCTTGTTAAATATGGAGTAAGCAGACCGAGGGCTTTCATTCATCGTATTAAAATGACAGTCTTTTTTTGATATTAAAAGTGAAGCATTATTTTGATTAATGCTGTTCATAAATAATAAACTTAAATGAACATCTTGTTTTATTGAAATCTTTTGAAGTTGGAGGACTGGAAGTTGTAACAACAACGCTTGCAAACAAATTTCAAAAGGAAGGGCATAAAGTAGTTATATGGACTTTCTGAAGGAAAAACTTCACTTGTGTCGCGTTTAGATGAAAATGTGAAACTTGTATATGGGGTTGGTTTTAATTTGTCCAAATGTAATATTAATGCATTGAGAACAGTGCTTATTGATGAGAAAATTCAAATTGTTATAAATCAATGGGGACTTCCTTTTATTCCTGCTTATGTCTTAAAAAAGGCTTCGAGAGGAATACCTGTAAAAATAATAGCAGTATATCATAATGATCCTTCTACTAATGGGCGGTTAAAAGATGTGGAGATAGCAATGGAGAAAAACCGAAATATAGTTGTATATCTAGGATTAAAAATGAAATATTGGTTGTATAGGCAAATAACAGCTGCTAGTATGCGATATGTTTATAGAAATAGCGATAGATATATGGTTTTATCTCAGAGTTTTGTAGAAGGGTTCAAGAAGTTTACTGGGATAAGAAAGGCAGATCGGCTAATTGTACAGACCAATCCTATAACTATAGATATATCGGATTATAATTATGATTTTGAGAGGAAAAAAAAGGAGCTTGTTTTTGTTGGACGTCTTGATTACACTCAAAAAAGAGTATCACGTATTATTGAAACATGGTCATTGTTGGAACATAAACATGCTGATTGGATATTAAGGATTGTAGGCGATGGACCTGAGCGTGACAATATTGAGCATATGGTACAGAAACTTGAACTTAAAAATGTTCGATTTGAGGGCTTTCAGTATCCTCGTTCTTATTATGAGATAGCATCAATATTGATACTGACTTCTGAATACGAAGGATTTGGTCTAGTTGTGGCTGAAGCTATGAGTTTTGGGGTAATCCCTGTTGTGTTAGGTAGTTATTCTGCAATATATGATTTATTGGTAGATGGAGAAAATGGTATCATTGTACCTTATTCTCATAAGGATGGGTTTAATGCAAATGTTATGGCTAATGCATTAGAAAGGCTGATGAATGATAGAATATTGTGCCAGAAAATGAGTTTGATTGCATATAGACATAGTCGTTTTTTTCAATAGAACGTATCTCTAAGGAATGGTATGATAAATTGAATAAAATTATTGAAAGATGATTTGTTGGTTTCTTAGTGTGTGGCCTTATTATCTAAATTATAGATAGGCAAGATAGAAATATTGTATAATATACTATAGGGAATGAATAAAAGAAAGTAGGACTTAATATATTTTAATTATGGATTTAAAAATAGATATTCTTACTAGCAGAAAATATGAAAAAGACCATGGTTTGATTTGGTATATGAATGGGAGGATGAGATAAAAGAACTTTTAAATTGTAAATTAATATATGAACCAACAATCTTTAAAAACAGATATTATGAATTCCTTCCATTGGTTTATCATTTTATGTTGATGTTAAAAAATGGAGGAAAGCCTGTTTTATTTTTTGAAATGAAAGCTAATGCGTTTCATTTGTGGAAAAATTTGAATTATTTGATTCCTTGGATTATTGATTGGTATGTGAATCCTAATAATCAATGGTGGTATAATTGGCTGTATAAGAGACATAAGCTTATATTGGTTTCTAGTAAAGAAGTTTATGAATATTTGCTGGCTAAAAATACACGGTTGAATATAAGACATTTAGCTTTGTCTTTATCCGATAGATATAAAATCACTTCTAATACTTGTTATGAGAAAAAATATGATGTCATATTAATAGGAAGGCAAAATCCTGTACTAAAAGATTTTTTGGATCAATATAAAAAGACGCATCCGGATTTGACAATATTTATTCCTTCAAAGCAGGAACTTGCTTCAAGAGATGGATATTTGGACTCAATGAAAAAAAGTAGAATAGCATTATATGCAACTCCTGGGATTGATGGAGGAGAAAAACGTACTAATGGCTTTTCACAAGTTACACCACGTTTCTTGGAAATGGTAGCGTCAGGGTGTAATATCATTGCAAGATATAAGACTAATGCTGACACTGATTATTATGAACTGGAGAAATTTTGTCAAAGTATCAATACTTATGAAGAGTTTGAGAAAGAAATGGATAAATGTAGGATAAAAGGGCCTGATATGACTTTTTTACTCGTCTTATCTTAAAAAACATTATACCTCAAAAAGAGTAGAGGAGTTGCAGGTAATTTTAAATGAAATTGATTGGTGATTTTTTTGTTTGATAATAATAAATTAATATGCAAAAAATAGCGATTATAGGAGCGGGTGTGTCTGGTATGAGTGCTGCTCATTTTCTTAAAGACCGTTATAATGTTACTGTTTTTGAGAAAGAAAAGACTCCTGGAGGTCTTATTAAATGTTGCCGTATTAACGGAAGCCTTTTTCATACTTGTGGTGGGCATGTCTTTAATTCAAAACATTCAGATGTGTTAGACTGGTTTTGGACAAAATTTGATCGTAATAAAGAATTCTCAAAAACAGATCGTAATTCAGCCATTTTTATGGAGGAGGGGGACGAAATTCCTTATCCAATTGAAAACCACGTATATCTTTTGAACTCTGATATTCAAAAGAGGGTTATTAAAGATCTTGTTGAAATAGTAAGAAAAGAGGGCGATAAGGCTCATAATTTTGAGGAGTTTTTAAAGTCACGATTTGGAGATACTCTTTATAAAATATATTTTCAGCCTTATAATGAAAAAGTATGGAGGCGTGATTTAAAACAAGTACCACTTTCATGGTTGGAAGGTAAATTGCCTATGCCAACAGTGGAAGAAATGGTTTATAATAATATTAATCATGTGAAGGAAAAGTCATTTGTTCATTCAACTTTTTGGTATGAAAATATGAATGGCTCTCAATATATTGCTGATAAGTTGGCTGAAGAACTTCATATTTGTTATGATACTGATATTAAAAATATTAAGTATGCTCATAATAAATGGTTAATAGAAGAGGAATATTTTGATAAAGTGATATTCTGTGGGAATATTAAAGATATGGTTAAAATAGTTGAAGGCTTTGATATTCGGGAATATGAAGACGAAATTGTAAAATTGGAATATCATGGTACTACAGCTGTGTTTTGCGAAATTGATAAGAATCCATATTCATGGATTTATCAGCCAAGCAAACAGCATGAAAGTCATCGCATTATTTGTACTGGTAATTTTGCAAAATCAAACAATGGTAATTGTGTTCCAGAGGGACGCATAACGGCTACTATAGAATTTACTGATGAAATATCTAAAGAAGATATTATAGATAATCTTTCCCGTATTTCGCTTCATCCTAAATATTTGGCTCATAAGTATAATCCTTATACTTACCCTATTCAGAATGTTCATACTCGTGATATGATTAAAAGGTTAAAAGCCGATCTTTTTCCTGTAGGATTCTATTTTACAGGACGTTTTGCGGATTGGGAATATTATAATATGGATATTGCTATGAGAATGGCTATGGATTTATGTAAAAAGATATAAGCATAGATACTATTAGTAAAATAGCTTATGCAAAAAATCAAAATATTAAATATAGGCATTGATAATGTTTCTTCTCTCGAATTGTTGAGGAGTTTGAAACAAGGTGTACTTGTGACTCCAAATATAGATCATTTGGTGAAATTGCAGAAAAACAAAGAACTATATAATTTGTATAGTAAAGCGGAATGGATTGTATGTGATAGCAAAGTTATTTATTTATTTTCCAGATTATTACAGTGTTCATTAAGGGACGTGATTCCTGGTAGTAGTTTTTTTCCGAAGTTTTATATGTATCATAAGGATGATATGGATTGTAGGATATTCTTACTTGGTGCTATGGAAGGTGTGGCCGTTAAGGCAATGGAGAATATTAATCAAAAAGTAGGGAGAAAAATTGTAGTGGGAGCTTATTCTCCTTCTTATGGCTTTGAGAAGGAACAGAATGAGAACGAGGAAATTTATAAAATGATAAATGAAAGTGGTGCCAATGTTGTGTTGGTAGGCGTAGGTTGTCCCAAACAAGAAAAATGGATATTTACCCATAAAGATAAAATGCCTGAAGTAGATATATGGATGGCTCTTGGCGCTACCATCGACTTCGAAGCCGGCAACATAAAGCGTGCTCCCAGAATATTCCAAATCTTGGCGATGGAATGGTTCTATCGCTTCCTGAAAGAACCCAGGCGACTGTTCAGGCGCTATTTTATAGATGATATTCAGTTCTTTTATTATTTTGCCAAACAATTATTGGGGCTTTACAAAGATCCTTTGCATAGTTTCCATAAACTATGTAAGGAAACAATGGGTAGGAGCAGAATGAAAGACACCAGCCAGACCATCCCATTCAATACTAATAACATTATTGCTTGCAAACGTTTCATGGAAGCAAAGATAGATGGAATTCTCATAATAATGTGTAGAAAAATACGATTAATTTTAGTATGCCTTATTGCGATTAGTTCGTTACAGAGTCAAGCACAGGCACTATATGGTACAACGGGACTTCTTCATGCCCCCACTGCCGAGATGCAAAAAGACAAGACATTTATGGCGGGAGGGAATGTGTTGCATCTTGTTCCATTGCAGTATTTCAATAGCAATGAGATAAAATACACATTCAATTATTATCTGAACATAACCATCTTTCCTTGGCTTGAAGTGGGATATACCTGTACCATCAATTATGCAGAGCATGGTTCCACTTATTTTCCGGAACAGTCTTGGGGAAAGTACACCAATCAGGACCGTGCCTTCAATGCTCGCCTGCGGTTGTGGAAAGAAGGCTGGTGGAAGCCCTGGACTCCGCAGATAGTCCTTGGTTTGGACGATCCTACCTCGCATGAAGCATACGGTGGTGGGGCCATCAAGTTCGATGAGGACGGTATGCAGAACAATCATTTTACACGATATTATCTGGCGGCAACCAAGCATTTCTGTTTCGCCGGGGTAGGGACACTGGCGTTCATGCCGCATACGTGGATTATCGTGCCTGCTGGTTTCCTCATTACAGAAGGCCTGCCGCGGGTGTGAATTTCAAATTCAATCTATTGCCGGAAGACAACCTGGCAGTGAAAGCTTTGAACGGCTTGGATCTGATGGCCGAATATGACGCCCGCACAGTGAACATCGGGGCGCACTACCAGCTTTGGAAAGACCACATCAATCTGATTGCCGAACTGAACAACGGGAAATACTTCTCTGGTGGCATTTATTTCAAAATCCATCTGAAATGATAAAAAGATTATCCGATTAGGATCTCCGGAATAGATTTTACTCTACAACATTTTGAACATCGGATGTAAGGGAGATATTGTTGCAAGATTTATCGAGTCATATTTCATAGGCGTTAATCAATGAGAAACATTTTGGATATTATCATTATAAATTCTATATTCGCATAGAATTTATAACCGATATAATTATGGAACTACAGTATTCAACCCCATACAGAGGCATTTGTTGGAAATGTTTTCTTACGATAAATCTCAGGAAGGTCTGGAAGAATTGAAAGAGGTGCTCTTTCAATATTATTCCAAACGGATGAATACAAAGTTGGATGAACTTTGGGATAAGGGAATTCTTGACCAGAAAAAGCTGGATGAAATAGCTGAAATGGATATCCATTCATTAAAATAACGTCAATGGCTAGCTGGTTCTTGGTACGAATTGTCTTATTCAAAGCATTCCTCAAAGGAGTCGTTACCATGTCTTGTGGCAATCCTTTGTGGACGGAAAGAACAAGCTCTGTGTATCCAATGAAATATTGGAGGAATATATAGAAATTCTGCAAAGACTTACCGACAATGAAACGGCGGAATATGTGGTGAAAACCATATTGAACAGTCCGTTTGTTGAATTGATAACTCCATTCTATCACTTAATCTGATTACAGTCGATCCTGATGACAATAAGTTTGTGGATTGTGCCATTTCGGCCAATGCGCACTACATTGTTACCAACGACCATCATTATGATGTGCTGAAAGATATAGATTTTCCTAAAGTGAATATTGTAAATATTCAACAATTCTGTATTTATCTGTCACAGGAAAAATAATTTTTAGGTAAAAAAGGAGGATTTATAGTTAGAAATATAAGTATAACAGATATGTATATGAGTGTATTGTCTTCACTGAGTGTAGATGAAAAGCTAGATTTAATTGCAAAACTGCCAAATTCCATCAGAAATACGTATACAAAGGAACAGGATATTGAAACAGAAGATCCTTTTGCTTGTTACGAAGGCGATTGGGGCGGAAATATGTCGGCTGAGGAATATGCAGATGATTTACGTAAATCACGTACCTTTACACGTACGGTAGATACTTGGTAAATATGGATTTTCCAGCCATTTCTTGCCCGACTTGGCATAAAGCCATATAAGGAATGCTCCTGCCACTTTTAGCAACAATTGTAAAAGTCACACCATCTAACTGTGTCATAGATTACAGATTCTTTATCCACTTCTTCCCTGACGGTGTTTCGGTGTAAATCCAAAAAGCCGTTACCGGTATCGCTATTATTATTAGTCCTATCAATGCAACCATAATTATTATCTCTTTAAAATATTATTTCCAATCTTTGCAAATTCAAAAGCCACTAGTACTCCTACAACAACAAGTGCAATCATCAAATAGTTTGTATATAATTCATTCTGGAATAATGTAACCAGCAATCCTACGACCAGCACAGTATAAGTGACTTTACAAAGATCAAAGAAAAGACTGGCAAGTTTTTCACGCCTTACCTTATCTTTCTCTTTAACCTCTTTCTTCACTTCCTGTTGTTCACTCCAATTTCCCATAGCTTATATTCCATTAGCCTTTCCGCTTTACCGAAACCGGTAAATTGGATGCCGGACTTACGGAAAAGGTGATGCGGCAAAGTTACCGATAAGGGGGAGAACTTCCAAACATTTCGGTATTAAAATAACCTGTTGGCAGAATTAAATATGTGCTAATTTAATTCTGCCA
>ENA-OQHP01000008-OQHP01000008.1-human-gut-metagenome-genome-assembly--contig:-NODE-8-length-65215-cov-2.608407_pt1 | contig 65215 bp, 80 predicted proteins | sample MGYA00242563_ERZ504717 | MGnify/ENA primary metagenome ERZ504717 (study PRJEB26092, sample SAMD00036212) | human gut metagenome | host: Homo sapiens | study: EMG produced TPA metagenomics assembly of the... | reverse complement strand
CATACGCTCTGGCAGTCAGTGAAGAAACGCCTCAGGTGGCAAAATCGTCACAGCCCCTACTTGCGGATCATGCGGAGTGGTTCCGGCTGTACTTTATCACTTGCAAAAAAGCCGTGACTTCAGCGATATGCGGATTTTAAGAGCACTGGCTACTGCCGGATTGATAGGAAATATAGTAAAACACAACGCCTCCATTTCCGGAGCCGAAGCCGGTTGCCAGGCAGAAGTAGGAGTGGCCTGTTCAATGGCATCCGCCGCTGCCAGCCAATTATTCGGAGGTAGCCCGGCCCAGATAGAGTATGCAGCCGAAATGGGCTTGGAGCATCACTTGGGAATGACTTGCGATCCGGTATGCGGATTGGTACAAATCCCTTGTATCGAAAGAAATGCCTATGCAGCGGCCCGAGCTCTTGATGCCAATATCTATTCTGCCTTTACAGACGGTAATCACCGTGTATCCTTTGACAAAGTGGTGGAAGTAATGAAACAGACCGGTCATGACCTTCCTTCCTTATATAAGGAAACCAGCGAAGGCGGTCTGGCAAAGGATTACGAGCCGATGGATTAATAACAGGGCAAAGACCGAGAACTGTATTTATAATACATAAGAGGGTGAATCAAAATTGGTTGCGACTATCTTTTTTCAACGCTGATAATAAAAAGATAGTTCAATTTATTTCTGATACACCCTCTTATGGCATCATTACTATAAGGAGAGATAGTTCCCCTATTACAGAAAAAATCTTTTTAATCGCTCAACTTCAAGAATCCTCCAAACTGATCGAAGTCTACTTCCAATCCATTTTCCAATGTCAGTTCATATCCCTTGCGGTTACGTTCTATCTTCACCGTTTTATGCCCGTTATAATTAGCTTTCATATACTTGGAAATAGCCTGAGGGATAAAAGTAGAAGGAACCGACTTGTTCTTGCAATCTATCTCAAGCCACTCTCCCTTTGAATTGAACTCCAATTCAATGCCATCGGCCAATTTTACATCATAGGAAGTGGTCTGAAACAAGTCCTTTTCAATCTTGATATACGCAACTTTAGTCTGGGAGAAATGTTTGCCGATCATTTCACGTGCGGCAACAGGAAGCTTATTCACATCGCGGGTCACAACATCGCCAGCCATGGCGAATTGAAGAGAGCATACCAGCATAGCCATTAAAAATAAAATCTTTCTCATAATCTAATTTATTCTTTAGTTAGTTAATGCCATACCAACAACTAACCGCCTAAAAAGATTATGACGCGAAAAATTATTCCTGTATTTTAGATTTAATTAAGGCTGTCTCCCAACATGGGAGGAAGCTCCTCCATATCCTCATTTTTAGATATGCTCATTTTTCCTTCAGGAGTAATAGTGATGGAGAAAGGAATATACAAATCTGTCTGAGGATAACTCACACTGGCAGCCAATATGATATTTTTTCCCTCACGGGTCTTCTCTTCATCAAATACCACGCCCTCCAATATAAAATGACGGAGATGATCAGCACTTACGAATCCAGAGAAACTTTGCTTGGTAAAAGTTTTGGCAAAGACCCGGCTCCCATTTTCACGGGAAATTCTAACGATGATACGATTGTCGGCAAAAATTCCCAAGTCACTTTTGACTGAAGGCAGAGAATCACTGGGAGCACGCTCTATAAACAAATTATATTTTTTTCCGCCACTGACAATATGCTGGTCAATACGTGAAACCTGCATACGCTGCAAACCTGTCACATGATCCACACTGTCTATTTGGAACATCAATTGTTCTGCATCAACGGAAGCCTCTTTCTTACCTCCGCAAGCGGTCATTACAACCAGCAAAACGACAAATAAAAAATATATCTGTTTCATCTAAATCTCGATTTCTAGGTGACAAAGTAACAAAAAGTAACGGACACTCACAAGAAAACCTCCATAAAAAGCGAAAACCGGGCAATATCACATTGGCCGGCCTTCAGAGAAAACTAAAAACTAAACTAAATTATTTATTAAGTTAGACTAAACCCAAAAGAAAAGGTTTAATCTCACTTAGAAAAAAATATTCTTTCTTTGAAAGGCATTCCTGCTACAACGCCTTCCAAAAAATCCATAAAATTCTTATAAAGCCCATAGCAGACCAACTGATCTTCCTCCTCCAACTCATAATTTTCCTCAAAATGATTCTCCACCTGATGCTCCAATATCGAAATACCCAAACCGTTCAGCACTTTCTCCCCTTTTATCAATGCAATGATTTTTATATTGAATTCCGTTTCTAATGACAGATCACTCACCTTATAGCCTACAAAACAAGAAGGAAGTTTGAACTTCATCACATAATGTTCCTCGTCAATCTGAAAAAGACTCCACATTGACGTGTAAATCCAACAACTGAACCAAGCTCCGTGCCGCTTCTTTCTCCGGTGTCAGAATACTATCTAAATTAAAAGCCTCAAGCACGGTCTTATGCACATCATCTACCGCACGGGCATAGATATGTTTCACTCCTTTCTTTTTCAGCAGTGCCACCACACGCACAGAAGCACCAAAATTCTCGCCGATAGCAACAATAACCACATCCACATCTTTCAGTGGCAGCACACGAGCGATTGTTCGTCCGTAGCATCAATAATAAAAGAAGTCGCGATTTTGTCCTTCAACACATCCACACGATGCTCGTTGTATCCACTCCTATCACCTCATGTCCCAATACGGAAAGCTCTTCGGCCAACACTCCGCCGTAATTTCCTAAACCAATAATAATGTATTTCATAACTAGTTGATTATGATGTTATCACTCGGATATTTATATTTTGTTATTTTTTTCTGTTTAATAAGGCTGGATATCAAAGTAAGCACCCCTACTCGTCCGATAAACATCAGAACAATGACAATCAGTTTGCTGTCACTTCCCAAAGTAGGTGTCAGATCCAGGCTTGAACCTACCGTACTGAGTGCCGAAGTACACTCAAAAACCAACGCCATCACTGAAGCCTGCGGCTCTAGAATGCTTAAACCGAAGATACCCGCGAAAACAATCAGCAGATAAAGAATCAATGTGGCATTAGAACGCCGGATGGAATCATGAGATAACTCCCTGTTGAAAATATTGACTTTATCGGCACCTATAAGAATAGCACGCAAGTTCAACATGACTACAGCAAACACATTCACCTTCACACCACCGGCCGTAGACTGCGTACCGCCGCCAATCATCATCAGCACCACCATCAGCAGCAACGTCTGCACACTGAAGTAGTCATGCCCACACTTGAAAATCCTGCCGTACGGGGACAAGTTGCGTTAAAGAAGCCCTGCACCCATTTCTCTGTAGCCGTCATTCCCGCAAAAGCATGATTCCATTCGAAAACAACAATGGCCACAGTACCCGTCACTAGCAAGATAGCCGTCATAATCAATACGATACGGGTATTCAGGTTATATAAATGTATTTTACGGATTGTCCTCTTATTCTTTTTGACATAACGGTGATACAAGCGCTTGCTTTCATAAGAAACCGTTTCATACAGATTTACCAGAATCGGGAAACCTATACCTCCCAAAATAACCAGGAAAGAGATAGTGATATATAGCAAGTTATGATTATGAAGTACCAGTCGTTACCTAAGTTTCCATACAAAGTAGAGAATCCGGCATTGCAAAAGGCAGAGATGGAATGGAAAGCAGAAAAAGCCAGTTCCTCCTCAATATCCATGCCCATAGTGCCATGTATACTTAAAAAAATAACCCCCATCAGCAGCCTCTATCACCAAGGTAAACCCTAATATATATAATAAGGTGGAAAGCAGCGAACTGAGTGACTGCGAGCTTACCATATCACGGACCACCAGCTGATTGTAGAGCGAAGTATTCCCCATAAAAACATAGCAAAGAAACTGGTCAGAGTCATGACTCCCAAACCGCCGATTTGTATCAACATGATAATGATGAACAACCCCTCGGGCGTGAATGTAGAAGAAACATCGACCGAGACCAACCCCGTGACACAAGTGGCACTGGTAGCGGTAAACAGAGCATCGATAAAGGAAATGCCATGATAAGTGGCACGCGGAAGCATCAGTAACGCTGCCCCTATCAGAATAAATATGAGAAAACTGGATGCAAAGATCAAAGACGGGTTGGTGCGCCTGCCCAGCAGCCGGACTATCCCATTAGACAATTGCAGCAGCGAAAGCAAAGTGAGCAGCACCACATGATATAAACGACTGTGGAAAAAAGACCAGAAATCATGAATTCCCCCTTGCACCTCCGGTTCATGGAAAATAACCGGAATCAAAGTCAGATAAAGCATCAGACTCAGTATCCATGCCAGTCCCCGGTACTTCCGCTTGGTATCCGAGTAATTTAATAAAAGATGCAGGGAAATATCAACCAGAAAAACAATCCAGACAAAATGATACAGCGTGTTTATCATCTCCATTTCTTCAAAAGAAATAAGAAATCCATGCTCATAAACCAATGTAAGGATGAACAAGGCCGACATCATATAAGTTATCCCGTCCATCCATTTCAGCAATCGCTCTATGTACGGTTTTACTAACTTCTTACGATAGATAAATAGTTTGTGTAAAGGTTCCATGTCGATATCATCTTGCATTAACAGAAAACAAACTTAATCAAAATATTCACATCTCTGCCTATAATAACAAATAACTTCGCATTTTTACTCTGACATCCCTTTTTTATTGTTCCCGACAAAAAAGCAGTTGAAAATTAGTAAGGAATACTTTTTTTACCTAATTTTGACCGCAAAACTATTAAATTGAAAGATTATGAGCACAAAACAGAAACGTTTTATCTTACCAGAGGATGAAATTCCTAAATACTGGTACAACATACAGGCAGACATGAAGACCAAACCCATGCCGCCGTTGAACCCTAAAACCAAAGAAGCGCTGAAACCGGAAGACCTCTACCCCATTTTTGCCAAAGAACTTTGCAAACAGGAATTAAACCAGACATACGCATGGATTGAAATTCCCGAAGCAGTGCGTGAAATGTACAAATACTATCGCAGCACACCATTGGTACGTGCCTACGGACTGGAAAAAGCACTAGGGACTCCCGCACATATTTATTTCAAAAATGAAAGTGTCAGCCCCATCGGCTCCCACAAACTGAACTCGGCTCTGGCCCAGGCATATTATTGCAAGGAAGAAGGCGTAACCAATGTCACTACAGAAACCGGTGCCGGACAATGGGGCGCCGCTCTATCGTATGCCGCAAAGGTATTCGGGCTGGAAGCTGCCGTTTATCAAGTAAAGATCAGCTATAATCAGAAGCCCTATCGCCGCAGCATCATGCAGACATTCGGAGCAACGGTCACCGCCTCTCCATCCATGTCTACCCGTGCCGGCAAGGATATCATTACCCGTAATCCCAATTATCAAGGTTCACTGGGAACAGCCATCTCCGAAGCTATCGAACTGGCAATGAGCACTCCCAACTGTAAATATACACTAGGGTCGGTATTAAGCCATGTCACACTGCATCAAACGGTTATCGGTCTGGAAGCCGAAAAGCAAATGGAAATGGCAGGCGAATATCCCGACATGATTATCGGTTGCTTTGGTGGCGGTTCCAATTTTGGAGGAATCTGCTTCCCCTTTATGCGCCACACTATCCTGAATGGGAAACAAACCCGATACATTGCTGCCGAACCGGCTTCGTGTCCGAAACTGACCCGTGGTAAATTCCAGTATGACTTTGGCGACGAAGCCGGATATACCCCGTTGCTGCCCATGTTTACACTGGGGCATAATTTCTCTCCGGCCAATATCCATGCGGGAGGTCTCCGTTATCACGGTGCAGGTGTCATCGTTTCACAATTATTGAAAGACAATCTGATGGAAGCGGTTGATATCCAGCAATTAGAATCCTTCCAGGCTGGTTGTTTGTTCGCACAAGCAGAAGGAATCATTCCGGCTCCCGAATCGTGCCATGCCATCGCCGCCGCTGTACGCGAGGCGAACAAGTGCAAGGAATCCGGTGAAGAGAAAGTGATCCTGTTCAACCTTTCAGGTCACGGGCTGATTGATATGGCCTCATACGACCAATACCTGGCAGGTAACTTGATGAATTATGAGTTAAAAGACGAAGATATCCAGAAGAACTTGGATGAAATAAAAGACATGTAATCAGGACATAAAATAAACGAAGGATACGGAAAGGATATATTATCCTATAAACTACGGCAAGCTAAGCGGTTGTATCCTTCAGGTTAAGGGTTCTTTTACTGACAACTTCTATCTCCCAAACTTGCGGAGTTAACTCCATAGCTTGGAGTTATCTCCATAAGCTTGGGAGTTAACTCCAAAGGCTATGGAGATAGAAAGGATACGTTCGTTTAAGCTTAGGGATAGGATAGAAAAGGCTTAACCATACGCATGAAAACACACATCATTCCCACCTACAGGTTTACTGTTAAAAGCAACTCACTCAAAGCACAGGCTATAATTCAAAGCTGCGAAGCATTTTAATTTCATCCCTCCAAATGGTGTCATCGGGAGTTTCAAGAATAACGGGCATATCGTCAAAACGGGAATCCTGCATAAAGCGGCGGAAGAAATCAATACCAATCAGCCCTTTCCGATACTGTCATGACGGTCTACCCGGCTGCCCAATGGTTTCTTTGAGTCATTCAAGTGAATGGCACACAAATAGTTTCTCCCCACTACCTCATCAAACTCGGTAAAGACCCGGTCATACTCATTCACAATATCATAACCGGCGGTATAGGTATGGCAAGTATCCAGGCAAACTCCCACACGAGATTTATCCTCTACCTTATCTATAATATATCTCAAATGCCAGAATTCATTTCCCACATTACTTCCCTGTCCGGCCGTATTCTCAATCACAGCAGTCACACCAGTCGTTTTATCCAAAGTCATATTGACAGACTCGGCAATCCTGTCCAGACACTTCTCTATGGATATCTTATTCAAATGACTTCCGGGATGAAAATTCAGCATTTTCAATCCTAAAAGCTCGCAACGCTGCATTTCGTCCAAAAATGCTGCACGACTCTTCTCCAGCCCTTCCTCGTCAGGATGTCCCAAATTTATCAGATAACTGTCATGAGGAAGAACATACCGGGCATCAAAACCTTCTTTCTCGCAGTTTTCTTTAAACAAAGTAACACTCTCGACAGACAAAGGTTTTGCAACCCATTGCCTCTGATTCTTTGTAAAAAGAGCGAATGCGTCCGCTCCTATCCCTAATGCATTAACGGGGGCCATTTCCACGCCCCCGCTTACGGATACATGTGCACCTATTTTTTTCATTCTCTTTCCATTATTGATAGACACAAAGATAGGAAAAATAAGTTAGAAATTATATTGCGCACTCAAGTTTATACGGTTTGCTTCACGGTTCACATCATTAAAATTCTCTCTCCAACCATGAAGATATTCCGCACCTACCTGCAAGTTATGACTTACATTCCAGAATACATTTGCAACCAGGTACTGACCTTTTTTATACTGAGTTTCATTAAAGTGAGCATAGCAATCTTCTGTAAACAGACGTGACTGGCTATACGTAGCCGATGCGAATACCCGTTTCGAGAAATTATACTGTAATCCGGCATACCATCCTTTCATGGGCAGTACCTGCATACGTCCGGACTCATCGGCCAAAGGAACGATATCTACATTCAAGTTGCTGATATCATTCAAATATTGAGCAATACCTCTACCATAAGTATATTGTCCGTAAAGCTGGAAACCACCCAGTCTTGCTGTCCCCGATGCCTGTATCCCCCAACCGGTCAATGACTTTGCCTTATTATTCACTTGATCCTCATAAGTCATACTTCTCAAGATTCCTCCCACACGTATATGACTAGCCTTTGCCCAGGAATACTGTACATAGGCAGGAATATCCGGCATCCTCTGCTTACCGATTCTCACATCTTGTGCCGGAGTACCGTCTACTGACGGCATTTCCACACCGACACCCACTTCAAACCTTTCATCACATTGGCTTCATAACGCAACTGGGTGGCGCGATAGAAAGTCATCCCGTCAGGTCCTTGAAAATCAATAGTCGGAGGAGCTGCGGCAAGATCCATAAACAATCCGGTATCATACCCCATAGTAAAGCCCAGGAAGGATAAATAAGCATTCTGCAATTCAAAAGTCTTTCCACTTCCACGGAAGTTTCCGGCTGTATAAACGATGAAGTTACCCAAATGCTTGGTTCTCCCCACCAACTTTAAAAAGATAGTGGAAGTGCTTGCATCCATCTGGAACTGATTACGGACAGACGTGGATCCCGGTTGCGGAATGAGTGCAGGGATAAAGTCAACGTCATCCACTATCCCATTAAAATCATATTCCATTGTAGTTTTCAAATAACCACCGATACCCAATGCAAACTTTCCCTGTTGGTCAGTAAGTAAAAAACGAGGAGCACGGGGATCATGGAAATGCGGACGTTGCGTTTCTTCAAATACATTGATTAATTCTTCCTTGCCATTTTTATCTTTTGAGATAATAACAACAGGTCCCGGTCCTTCCAGCTCCGGATAAAGTTTTTTTTGTTGCGCAAACATCGGCGTAACAATCATTGCGCCCAATACAAGGCAACTCATTGATTTAAAGATACTTTTCATAAAAGTTAAGTTTAGGTAAATAGTCAATTCAATGGACTATGAACAAAAAGTTTAGAAAAAAGTTTGGGAAATGTTTGCAAATTCAAAAAAAGTCACTACCTTTGCACCCGAAATCGAGAGAGAAATCCTCGATAAAAAGGATGGCCCGTTCGTCTATCGGTTAGGACGCAAGATTTTCATTCTTGAAAGGGGGTTCGATTCCCCACGGGCTACCAAATAAAAAAGCCATCGATAAATCGATGCTTTTATTTGGTAGCCCTGCTTTGTGCAGGGTATCCGGCGGCTCAGTTTGAAAACGGGTCAGTCTTAAAATTTGGACCACTGACCTAAAACTGACGGATTCATGAAGGATTGTGCTTTAAATTCTTCATAATAAACAACTGTAAGCAAGCGGATTAGACACTTATGAAGGATTTGAATCAAAATAAATCTGGATAGTCTTGTACAGGGGGGCTGAATCAACAGAAGGGTCAGTCCGAAACATAAGACAACGGGACAGATCCAACTTATTCATCGACTCCGCCCCGTTCTATGTCAGAATACCATAAAAAGAATATGATTATTCAATCTCTCCAAAAAGCTCAGCCAGTTTATTTGCCAAAGCCTCACCACGAAGATTTTCTCCTACCATGACCCCTTGGGCATCTATCAAATACATAGTAGGAACAAATTTCACTTTATATATATCAGCAATACCTTCAGTATCCAAAAAATTAGGCCACTGAAGTTGTTCTTCTTTCAGCGCTTTTGTCCATTCCGCCTCTTTTTATCAATAGAGATACTTACAATCTGGAAACCCCTGTCTGCATATTGCGTATAGAGTTTTTTCAAATTAGGAATCTCCTTACGGCAAGGATTACACCATGATGCCCAAAAATCAATAAGGACATACTTCTTACCTTGGCACAATCGGTTAAAGTTACCGATTTCCCATCTTGTGACTTGGCTGTAAAGACAGGCACTTAGAACCGATCTGACTATCAGGAGCCACACTCTCTTTCACCATTTTCCATAGCGGGAATGTTTAGCCTCTTCTGACAAGGCATCATACCACGGTTTCTGCTCTTCGGTAAGATAAGAAAACAAACTGATCATCATCAGAGGCCCCCAATAAGACTCTTTATTGTCCATAACTAATTTATAGTAAGTGGCATCTACCGTAGCAAAGAACAAACTATCGGCCACGGCAGATGCTTTGTAAGCTTCCGTAGCAACGACAGAATCCATCAAGATCTTATCTTTGGCAACTCTCGCTTTACCATAGGCAACACGGATATCCTTAAACTTCTCGTTATTCGTCACATAAATAGAATCCAAGGCATCACGTGTGCTCAATAATTTTACATATTTGTCCGTCAAAGGAGATCCCGTCACTGAAACCTGTGAAAAATTATAATTCACGGTTCCATTAAGGTTTTCAGAAGTCACCTTACCCTCCACGCTTATACTGCCATTCTCCAACATCAGAGGCATGGAACCGTATGCATCTTTCACCATCAACCGTACAGCCAGAGGTTCATCCGCCACCCCTTTAAATATAAATTTCCATCTACAACAGTAGTGTCCGCCACCGGTTTTTCATGACCATGACTTACAGGAAATAGCTGTACATGGGATCCGTCAGGAATTCCATCAATTGCAGCTGTCAGTGTGTACCCCGTTACCGACTGCCGGGTACAAGATGCCATCATCACCAAAACAACGGCGAATGTTGCTAATAAATACATCAATTTCATAAAGTCTGTTTTATAGGTTATTTAGATACATTTTGAGTGATAGTTCCATTACCCGGATTCTGAACGGCACCTGCCGGGAAAGGCATAATCCAAAGATGTGAAGCCGGGGTTAATGTATAAGTCTGCCCTTCCCATGTTTTGGATAGTGCACGTGCAAAAGTACCTTCGGCATTAAACCTCCGGGCATCAGCGAATGGCACAATAGTGAAAATCAATTCATTGTCTTTCGTACGTCGGATCAAGTCAATGGCTTCTGTCAAAGTTGAAGCCTGCAAGGGTTGATATATCTCCGGCAGAATACGGGTCTTACGTACCTTGTTCAACACATCCATAGCAGCAGAGAAATCATTACCTGTGACCTGACGTGCCAAACATTCGGCCTTGATGAGATATACCTCGCAAGTGGTCAGACCAGCCCCGTTGAAATATCCTTTGGCCAAACCTTGATAGTAAGTATCCTGATTTACCGTACGCAGTTTCCAGCGGGAAAGAAAACGCGCATCCCCTCCCTCGAAACTCTCCGCACGTTCCACCGGAATATTAAGTTCGCTGGTAGCATAGTTAGGGTTACCCTCTCCACAACGGAAATAGTAATTCTCCACATAATCATACCCTGTCGCTGACGGTAACGACGGATAACTGTCTTCTTTTGTAATAGCTTCCTTATGCCTGTTGTAATAAGATATCCAATCATACAGAGTATCATTCTGTTCCAAAGCCATATCCGCGTATTTCAGCGCTTCTTCATAATTCGCCATTTGCAAATAGACCCGTGCCAAGAAGGCATAGGCTGCTCCCAAATTGGGATGGATAACAGTTCTTGACTGTTGGGGTAATCCTTGTTGTATGGCTTCTTTTACATCTTTAATCATGAAATCATAGATTTCTTGAATAGTGACCTGCTTGTGAGGAGCATTAATATCGGCACTGGTTATCAAAGGTACACTCAGTTTAGTACCGGCAGTTGCAGACACATAGGTATCAGCATAATAATTGGCCAGTATGTAATAGCTCATAGCGCGAATCACTTTGGCATAAGCCATTACCTCATTGCGTTCGGAATCAGTCGCTTCGGTTGCAACGGGAACATGCTCCAGCAAGAGATTACAAGTGGAAATAGCCATATAACTACGGTAATAAGTCCCTTCGTCCTGATTGTTCAGTACAATTCTGTCCGCTGTTTCATTCCACAGATAATTGGCACTCGTAAGGGTAACGCTAGTCAGACTGCTTTGTCCTACAAATTATCATTCAACAGATAAAGACTATTCGTTACAGGAATATAGCCAATGGTATATTCATCTCGCAGCAATGCTTCAAAATCAGCCAAGGTAGTAGGAATTTTGTTCCCTTTGGGAACAATATCCAAATAATCATTACAAGAAGTCAGATTTATCCACCCTAACACTGTCATTATCATAAATAGTATCTTTTTCATATTGCTCTCATTTAAAAGTTCAAATTGACATTACACAAATAATTTGGTTTACTATATCCCCCAAGCATCCATTTCACATCACGACTTTTAGCCAAAGTGAACACATTTTCCATACCTAGCATGATACGTGCATTTTTACATAAACTTCTGACATACACTTGCAGGAACATGATAAGTAACAGAGAGATTCTTCAAGCGCCAGTTATCGGCATCAAGTACATGAATGGAAGCCTTGCTATAAAGATCGGATGAGTAAGAATTATAATCCTTGCTTTCTGACGGAACATAGCGTGGTACATCGGTATATGCCTCATCACCAGGCTGACGCCAACGTTTACTCACATCCTTACTTGTCACTCCTAATCCCGGATAGGCTATATTGGTATTCCGCATTTTGTGCCCCCCTTCAAAAAGCAGTTGAGCAGCCAGTTCCCAATTCTTATAACGGAGATTGGTATTAATAGCCCCACTATAAACCGGAACAGAAGTTCCTAAATACACAGCATCCTCCACTTTTTGCGGTGAACTGCTTACATGGATATTTCCTTCCGAGTCATACACCTGAGGCTGCCCTTTACTATCCAGCCCTGCCCACAGATATCCATAAATGGCATTATAAGCACTCCAACACGGGGATAGGCGGCAGGATAATCGAACTGAAGAAAAATAGCAGGTGCTTTTACATTGACATAAGTCACTTTATTCTTATTGTATCCCAGCACACCACCTACGTTCCAATTCCAATCTTTTCCCATAATGACATCACTGGAAAGAGTCAACTCGAATCCACGGTTTCTCATTTTACCATTATTCATGGTATAAGTAGAAAAACCAAAACCTTCAGTAGGTACTCCATTGGTATTGGCTAACAAATCCACGCCCGATTTATTATAATATTCAATAGAACCGTTCAATCGATTTCTAAACATAGAGAAATCTACACCAATATTAGCTGTAGTTGTCTTTTCCCACCGCAAATCAGGATTAGGACGGTTGCTGATAGTCCCTTGTATGCCGCCCACATGGTATTATTATTATAATAAGCCGTCATATAAGGAGCAGAATTCTTGGCGATGTTACCACCGATACCATAACTGAAACGCAGTTTCATCATATTTATAAATGAAACTTTAAAAAAAGATTCTTTGTCCAGATTCCAACCAGCACCTACCGACCAGATAGGTTTCTTCTGATACTTGGAACCAGTAGCAAACAAATTGGTACGATCCCAACGAATGCTTCCTGTCACCATATATTTACCATCATACGTGTAAGCTGCATTCCCATAAAAAGAAACAAAACGATTTACCAGTCATAGATATTGGAGATATCATTTTTATTGAATGATACATAGTTTCCCAAAACTCCGGTATAAGTATTACTCAGCACCCGTTCATCAATAAGATCATAAGTTAGTAAAGCCGGATCATAATTATAATATTTCCGATTATTGTATTCCGTCTTATTTTCACGTACTTCCATACCAAACAAAGCGGTCACATCATGTTTTTCTGCAAATGTCTTGTTAAAATCCAATTGCTGACGGAAATTATAAGCACGGATACTATTAGTCCCCGTTGTATAAATATTGCCATAAGGAAGATTATAAGTAGCCTGGCCACTCCCACTTGCATCAGTAGCAAATGTATTTACTTTATTACGTACAGCATAGCTTTCCTTATCTTGCAATTGGCTTGTCTTATATTCCCCTACTTCATATTGGAACGAAGCAGTGTATCTCAACCAGTCTGTGAATTTAAAATTAAGTCTCGCAAAAGTACGATTACTAAAATTCTTACTCTTCGACAAGTTTCTTCCCAATTCGTCCAAAGGGGTAATATCCATACTATACAATCCGTAAGAAGAAATAATTTCCTGTTGTGACTTACTGTACCGGTCCGCAGCCGTGTTAGTATAGTAGCTTCCATCGCCATTCAACAACGAACTATAAGGAACATAATTATATCCGGGTGAGGTCAGATTATAACTCTGCGTTGTACCATCTCCATAATTCAGATACGTTCCCAAATCCAGACTCAGCCATGAAGTAAGCCGGGTAGTATTCTGCAAATTCAATCCGAAACTCTCGCTGTCAGTATATTTATCTTCTTCCCGGTTATTCCTGTAAGACAGCGAAGCATTAAATGTATTTTTTTCCGTTCCACGCCCGATATTCAAGTTATATTGTTGCGAAAACGGATTTCGTTTACCATATTTCTTCACATCATCATAATAACGGAATCCCTGTGAAGCCAGTTCATGTAGCGTCTGCTCCATTTGTGCTTCGCTGATCGCACCTGTATGATGTTTTAAAATAGCCTGTACCCCCAAACAGGAATACATGGATGCATTGTCCAACAAATTCTGTGCATATTGGGATGCTCCCTCTCCTTGAAGATTAGGATTCATGCTGCCCACTCCTTTTCCATCTCTATCATGTCAGCCGTACCGGCTAAGTGACCGGTATAAAAATTATAAGGGCGTACTGTCAATGTCGCTGAAAATGATACATTCAGCTGATTCTTTCCGGCTTTTTTAGTAGTGATGACTACTACACCATTAGCAGCACGAGCACCATAGATAGACGTAGCCGCGGCATCTTTTAATACCGTAATATTCTCTATATCCTCTATATTCAAATCAGGCACATTTTCGACCCAGTTGCCCAGTCCGTCAGAAATAGTTTTCTCTACCGGAAACCCATCAATCACATACAGAGGAGTAGTAAGTCCGTTCATCGAAGTCACACCACGTATCTTACCGTCACTATAACCTGCTATTCTTCCCTCCATCAATGAGCTGACACTACTTAACCGTTGGGTTTCCAACTTTTTCGAATCTACTTTCGCAAATGAACCGGTAGCCCGTTCCCTGGAGATAGTCTGATATCCGGTTACCACCACCTCGTCCAGCAGTTCGGAGGCCGGCTCCAAGACAATTCTGTAACTGTTCGCACTTGTCAATCTTACTTTCTTTGATTCATAGCCCAAGTAAGAGATTTCTATCTCTTTCGCTGTGCGGAGCAGGGTCAGCCGGAAGTGCCCGTTCATATCGGTTATGACAGCAGCCAGTTCCTCCCCTTTCGTCTGGCTCACCTGACGGATGTGAGCGGCAGGCAGGGGATCTCCATTCTCATCTACAACTATACCGCTGATCATCCGGTCTGTTTGTGCATATGCCATTGTTCCACACAAAAACAATGCAACGAAAAACATCGCCAGTCGAAGTAGCTTTCCGTGGTAATCTGAATGTTTCATACTTTTATAGATTTAATATTAATACTGTTTATAATCACTTTTAAGTCCCGTTTTATTGTTAAAACAGTTTTGCAGCTTATATTGCGTCGATAGCAAATTAATGCATAAAATTTTAAATTATAGCAAAAATAGGTTATCCAAATACAGCAATTGCCGCATTTGGATAAATTTATGATAGCAAATTAATAGATTATCTATTTTTATGCAATTCCTGCACTTTGTTTCTATACTGAGCGGGAGTCATACCAGTAGCCGCCCTGAAACTGGCTATAAAAGTAGTCATGGAATTAAAGCCCAATTCAGCTGAAATCGCCTTTAGCGGAGTTTGGTTATCAGGATCGGAAAGTAAACGGACTGCCTCTTTTGTGCGGAAACCATTTACAAATTGAGTAAAAGTCTGCTTGGTCTGCTCATTAATAATTTGAGAGAGATAAGTACGATTAGTTCCCAACATTTCCGCTACTTTCTCTTTGGTCAGCAAATTGTCTGTAAATACCTTCTCCTCCCACAACAGCGTTTCCAAACGCAGAAATAAATCCTGCTTCTTTCATCTGTCAACGAGGATGAAGCATATTTCTCAGGTTGCGGCAAAGAAGTTTTCGTCGAATCCGTAAGATATTCTTGTAAAAGAGCGGACTGGCGGCCTATCTCTGCAAACTGCTCATCTATCTTGTTCTGCAATTGCTGTTCACGCCGGATAGCGTCCTGATTTTGCTTCACAATGGTAAGGTACAGCTTATTTTTTCTGTAATATAAGTAATATAGTAAAGAGGCAGCTATGAAGATACAGATAAATCCGGCTATAAGCAATTGCATCTTATTTTCCTTTTCCAATAATTCCAGACGGTTTTGTTTTATCTCGTTTTCCTGCCGTTCCATATCGTATTTTGCACGTATCTCCCCCACAGCACGTTCCTTTTCCGCATTATATAAGCTATCTGTTTCCAGCTGATAGAGCTTATGATACTTCAACGCCTCTACCAGCATACCATCTTCTTCATAACATCGGGATAAAGCCTTCAACAGGTCACTTCGATAGATGGCATTAGCCTGTTGGTAAGACAGTTCTATTCCGGCTTTCAGCATCCGGACAGCCCGGTCATACTGGTGATGCTCCATTAAAATTTCGGCATAGCCAAATAAGAATTCATCACTGAAGAAATATTTCCCTGTTCTTTCAAATCCAAAGCCTTCCGGAAAAAAACCAGCGCTTCATCATCTTTATTCAATTTATGCAGAATATATCCATAAAGATTGTAAACGTTTGATTGATCATAAAAGTCATTCTGCACCATGGTGAACTCCGCCTCCTGAATATATTTCAATGCTGTATTATAGTCACTCTTCAAATAATACATATAAGCGGTATTGGTTGAACCACTATAAATCAGATAAGGATCTTTCCGTTCATGTCCCAGTTCATAACATTCAAGAGCATATTTCAATCCTGTGCTATCATTTTTCAAATAATAAATACCGGCAATATTAGAAAGCAAAATGGAATAGAGCCTGTCATAATGACAACGTCTTGCAGCTTCAACTCCTTTGAAGAAATAGGTAAGTGAACGATAATAGTCTTTTTGGACATTCGATGCATAAAGTCCCAGCCCATTATATACGGAACATAAGGCGGAATCATTTTTATTACTTTCACCTATCAGCCTGGCCTGCCCTAAATGACTATAAGCCTCCTTTACATTTCCCTTCATCATATGGGCCTGCCCCAGACAAATATGAGAATAAATTACAGCGCCATTGTAATCCCGTTCATTATAACCCAACTCAAACAATTGTCGACCATAAAAGATAGCCTGATCATAATCTGCTTTATTCAGATAGAGAAAACTAACTTTCCGAAGTGCTTCTTTGTCTTTAGGATACTTTTTCAGATACTCCAACTGTACATTAATGGCATTATTTATTTCTTCTTGCGCCTCTGAAACAACGGGCAAGAGTCCCAATAACATTACAACCATCCACAGTTTGAACATCTTCATTCTCGTCATCCTCCCTTTTCTTCTTTCCGCATACTGAACTCACAGCCACAATATTGCTGATTATAAAAATTATATTCCTTAATGATAGCAATGCGACGCTCGCTCAATCCACCTTTACGCCAGTTCTGTTCCCAATAAGTGACATCCGGATAAGGAGCCGTAGCATATCGGCCCGCTTCCTCTATCTGTTCCAAACTTTTCCAACGGCTGGAAGCAAGCGTAGTAGTGATAACCGGGAATCCATGTTCGTGGGCATAACGTGCGGTTTCCTGCAGTCGCATCTTGAAACAACGCAAGCAACGGCCTCCTCTTTCAGGCTCTTGCTCCATTCCTGCCATTCGACAACGCCAGGCATCATGATCATAATCGGCATCTATAATTTCCAATCCCAAGGACTGGGCATACCGCGTACATTCGTCCTTGCGGATAATGTATTCCTCCAACGGATAAATATTGGGATTACAATAATAGATAACCGGAGTGACACCATGCTGCATCAAGCACTCTATGATGGCTGATGAACAAGGAGCACAACAAGTATGAAGCAACACTTTGTCGGCTCCTCCCGGAACTTCAAGCTGGAATTTCTTTTTCATACGGCAAATTTAATAGATATTTGCCATACTGACCAACGGTTCGTATAATTTTTCTATATCCTGCGCATCCATTTCTATCTCCACTTGATCACCGGGAACCAGGGTTTGCCCCTGAGGAAGTAAGTTTTTACGATTCCGGTGTATACTACGAATGATACAATGATTAGGTAAAGCCAATGTATCCACTTCCTTTCCGTCAAAATAAGACCCATCCATTATCTCGACAAAAAGATGATAGCGGGCACCAGCCCCTTCGGAAGACTTCGGATTATGGCTACGGAACATCCTGTCATACAGCAATACATTGTAAGGTTTTATCTGTAACAATTCGGTGAAATAATAAGTCAACCCACCTACCACGATGGAAGGATAGAACACCTCGAAATGACCGGTAATCTCCGTTATCAGAACAATGGCAGTCAAAGGGGTACGCACCACAGCCACCAAAAAAGCCACCATCCCGATCAGCATCATATAACTCACATTCTCATACCCTATCCATCCGCGCTGTACCAATACCAACCCGAAGATTTGTCCCAATAATCCTCCCGTAACCAAGGTAGGAATGAAACTTCCTCCCGGCAAACCCGAAGAAAGAGAAAACAGCGTAAAAACAAAATGAATAAGCATCATGATAGTAAGCCACCGGATATCATGAGTTCCATTCATTCCCTGCATCATCAAAAACTGCTCTCCGCCACCTGTCAGATTCGTCTCTGTTAACGATATGGCATAAGCTATGATCAATAAATACAACATCTTGACAGGAATGGAGAGTTTCATGGCAGGTATCCTTCTTGAAAGAAAGGAACGATGAGCGAATAAAACTTTGCAATGACAGCCATAAGGGCGGCAAAGATAATATAAAGCTCTGCCTGACGGATAAAAGATAAACCGGGAACGACCGCACTAATCAGATGATAAGGAGTCGTGGGGAACATCCAACTAGCCACTCCTCCGGCTACCACGCCGGCCAACAAGGTAGTAATGGCGGTTTTAGGCGCATCAAAACGCTCGATGGATTCTATTACCAGCAAAGAAGAAGACAACGGAGCGGCAAAAGCGGCAGACAAGCCCGCACCGGCTCCGGCAGCCAGCAATTGTTTCCGTTCCCCTTTCAGGATATGTCCCCAACGGGAGATAAGTGTTCCTATATAAGACCCTATCTGAACAGACGGCCCCTCGCGTCCCAAGGACAGCCCCGCACTGAGAGCCAACACACCTCCGCAGAATTTGGCCACCAGTTCCTTAAAAGGATGCTCATAACGGATACGACCGTTATTGGCCGCACGTGTCTGAGGAATACCGCCTCCGGCTATCAATGGCATACGTTTTACCAAAGAAGCGACAAAGATCAGAATCCCCCATAAGATAAAAAACAACAATACATGCCAATACCACGGATAATGCGCCGTGAAAAAAGTTTTCCGCACATCAAAGAAATACCAGAGAAGATAGTGATAAGGCACAGCAACCAGTCCCGTAAGCAGCCCCACGAATATGCTCACGAAATACAGACGGGCATCAATCAGCTTCAGTTTCCATATTTGCCATTTGCGCAGATTGCTCCACTCCTTCCACTTGTTTTTCCATTTCTCCAGTTTCATATCCGGAATAAACAAATGGAAAAGAGAAGGGTTTATTTAAACAATGGCTTTAATAGTTCCGGTATTTCTATTTCATTTGCTTTCAGCGCTTCCAAACATTCACGCCCTTTATCGGATAAAGTAAATGCATCTGCCGTTTATCCTTATCCCCCAAATTACGGACGATTAATTCTTTCTCTTCAATGGAACGGATGACTTTAGAGGTATGCGAAGCAGACAGACCTGTGTTTTCCGATATCACACTGGCTGTCAGCGTATCTCCGCCAATGCAACAAAGTGCCATTGCCTCATTCAATGACACTCCATATTGTTCCATCAAGCGGGTTTCAAGTTCAGAGAGAGCCTTGAACAACTCTCTCATGACACATATTGATTTTATTTTCTCCATGCAAATTTAAATAAACAAGTTTACATTCGCCTGTTCGGCACGGTTCATATAGGTTGCCACTCCGCCAATAGTCACATGATCCAGCAATTCCTCACGTTTCACACCCATTACATCCATTGACATCTGGCAAGCTATAAATTCCACTCCGTTCTGAATGGCTTGAGTACGCAGAGATTCCAGTGAGTCGATATTTTTCTTATTCATGATATATCGCATCATCCTGGCTCCCATTCCACCCATATTCATTTTAGACAATCTCAACTTTAAAGAACTGGAAGGCAGCATCATGCCGAACATCTTCCCCCAGATATCTTTCTTCACCGCAGGCTTGTCCAATCTTTTGATAGCATTCAGCCCCCAGAAAGTAAAGAAGATGATCACCTTCTTTCCCGTAGCCGCCGCACCGTTTGCGAGTACAAAAGTAGCTAAAACTTTGTCCAGGTTGTCACTGAACAGAATAAAAGTTTTCCCTTTATCCTCCCGGCAAACCTCCGAGGAAGAAGATTGCGGAGTACTTTTCTCAACAATTACCTCATACTTTCCTGCTCCTGACTTACTGAGACAAAACGGTTCCCGGTAGTCTGGCACCATGCTTCGGCATCGCGGGGGAAACCGGCATCCGTAGCGACAATCTCCAGACGTTCGCCGTCCGCCAGTTCTTCCATACTCTTCTTCAGCTTCATGATAGGACCGGGACAAGATATGCCACAAGCATCCACTTTTATTGCTTTCATAGAAGGAATGACGGAAGAGGCAATAGTATAAGCTTCAGCAGAATCTTTACTGTGTTCAGAATGATCAACTTTTGAAGAATCAGAACTTGAAGATCCGGAATTTGAGAACTCCTTCGGCTTGGGCAGAGGAGCCGTTGCCGCTTTATACAGTTTCAAACCTCCTATTAAATTCCTTACTTCCCCAAAGCCATTCTGTAACAATATATTAGAAGCCAGATACCCTCTCAACCCCACTCCACAATACAAATAGACCGGCTTATCCTGAGGAATCTCTTTCATCCTTTCGCGCATATCATCCAAAGGAATATTGACAGCCCCTTCAAAGCACCGAGTGCAAATTCATCGGGAGTACGGACATCAACCAACGTAACTTTACTCAAATCGGCAGCCTGCAACTCGCGCCAATAAAGAGGCTTCATCTTTCCGCTCAGTATATTTCCGGCTACATATCCGGCTACTGCTACAGGATCTTTAGCCGAAGAGAAAGGAGGAGCGTATGCCTGCTCCAAAGCCATCAAGTCATATACAGTTCCGTTATGCTTAATCACTTGCGAGAATTCGTCAATACGTTTGTCCACTCCATTATACCCCACAATCTGCGCTCCAAGTAATTTCCCGTTCACAGGAGAGAAGGTTATTTTAATGGACATCTGTAAAGCATCGGGATAATATCCCGCATGGGAACCGGAATGGATGGTTGCCGACAAATAATCAATGCCTGCCTGTTTCAACCGCTTTGCCGGAAGGCCTGAAGCAGCGACAGTCATATCAAAAATTTTGGCAATGGAAGTACCGACAGCCCCTTCGTATGTAACCTTATTTCCAAAAACCATGTTATCTGCCACAATACGCGCCTGACGGTTGGCCGGACCAGCCAGATAATTCAACCACGGTCTATCAGTCAGCGGATGACGGAACTCGATAGCGTCGCCCACCGCATAAATATACTCGTCGGAAGTCTGCAAGTAATCGTTCACCTTAATGCCGCGCATCTCCCCTATCTCCAGTCCGGCCTCTGTCACCAATGAGGTATTGGGACGTACCCCGATGGATAACAACACCATATCGGCAGGCAGCCTTTCGCCCGATTTAAAAATAACCTCCAGTCCGTTGACCGTGCGCTCGAAAGAAGCCACCGCCTTTTCCAGGTAGAGATGCACTCCTTTCTGCAACAAATGCTCGTGCACCAAAGAAGCCATAGAGAAATCAATAGGAGCCATGACTTGATTTGCCATCTCTACAACCGCCACTTCCGCACCGGCTTCCTGCAGATTCTCCGCCATCTCCAACCCGATGAATCCGGCCCCGATGATTACCGCCCGTTTCACCTTATGCTGCTGCAAGTAACTCTTGATAGCATCGGTATCATTCACATTACGTAGGGTAAAAATTCCTTCATTGTCAATGCCCGGCAAGGGAGGACGAACAGGCGACGCACCCGGAGAAAGCAATAATTTGTCATAACTCTCCGTATAAGTTTTCCCGTCGGAAGTACGAATATCCACTGTCTTATCGGCAGAATGGATGGCTATTACCTCGGACCGGGTACGCACATCTATGTTAAAACGTTTCCCGAAAGCCTCCGGAGTCTGTACAAACAATTTTTCCCGCTCCGCAATCACACCTCCTATATAATAAGGCAGACCACAATTGGCATACGAAATGTATTCTCCCTTCTCGAACAAAATGATTTCCGCCTGTTCCGTGTTTCTTCTGATACGTGCGGCAGCAGTTGCACCTCCTGCTACGCCTCCTATTACTATATACTTCATAATCGAACTATTTTATTTGATTTAATATTTTCCAATGGAAACTTTATGCAAACATACATGATTATTTCTTATAATAAAAAAGTTTCCTATGGAAATATTATCAAGTTAACTCTTTTTAAGGAGAAAGAACATTCCGGGTATTAAATAGACAATCTCTATTGTTGTTTGATATTTTATTCCCTACCTTCGCAATAAATTTCAAAATAAATAAGAAATTGAATCGAACAGACGCACATCATGTTATCTAAAATAGACTTGACGCAGGGAGGCATCACCGGCACTCTGCTACGTTTTACCTTACCTATGATTATAGGCTCACTGCTACAACAGTGTTACAACATAGCCGACACGCTGATTGTAGGACAATGTATAGGTTCCGGCGCATTGGCCGCCGTCGGTTCCGCCTACACGCTGATGGTTTTCCTTATTTCCATCCTGCTGGGATTGTCCATGGGAAGCGGAACCGTTTTTTCCTTGCAATATGGAGCCGGACGAACGGATTCCCTACGCCGTAGCATCTATGTATCCGTCCTGCTGATCGGCACAGTAACATTGATTCTAAATATAGCGGTTTTCGTCTGGATTCATCCCATCCTCAGGATATTGCAGATTCCCAAAGATATTTATGGCATGATGTATGATTACTTGTGGATTATCTTTTGGGGAATCGGCTTTACCTTTATCTATAATTTCTATGCGGCATTGCTGCGTGCCATAGGAGATGCCGTCACTCCTCTTTGGTTTCTGGCGGTTTCCGTTGTACTGAACATCGGGCTGGATTTGTTCTTTATCTTGCAGTTGGATTGGGGAATCAAGGGAGCAGCATCGCCACGGTAGCCGCACAGGGAGTATCCGCTTTGGGAATTATGGGATATGCCTACGTGAAATACCCCGAACTGAGATTACACCGCAACGACCTGCATTTCGACCGTCACTGCCTGAAAGAGATCACTTCGTTCTCCGCACTGACCTGTGTACAACAATCGGTAATGAATCTGGGCATTCTCATGGTACAAGGATTGGTCAACAGTTTTGGCACTGTAGTCATGGCCGCCTTTGCGGCAGCAATAAAAATAGACTCGTTCGCCTATATGCCGGTACAGGAATTCGGAAATGCCTTTTCCACCTTTATTGCCCAGAACTTCGGAGCGAGAAAAGAGGAACGGATCCGCAAAGGAGTGAAAAGTGCCTTGATTACCACCGTTCTCTTCTCTCTGGTCATTTCCATTCTGGTCTTTTTATTCGCCAAACCATTGATGCTGATTTTTGTCCGCCCCCACGAAACGGAAATTCTGAACATCGGTATCAGTTATTTACGCATCGAGGGAGCGTTTTATTGCGGAATCGGGATTTTGTTCCTGTTATACGGATATTATCGTGCCATCCGTATGCCGGGAATGTCCGTAGTGCTCACAGTGGTATCGTTGGGAACCCGTGTAGCCCTTTCCTATTGGCTTGCCGGCATTCCTGCATCGGGGTCATCGGAATCTGGTGGTCTATTCCTATCGGATGGTTTATAGCGGACGTCATCGGCATCATATATTATAAGTATCGAAAAAGCTCCCAAACAATTGAATTTAAATAAATGTTTTTGTTAGTAAAAGACATACATACAACACCTTTTCATCTAAAATTTATGTATTTTTGTAGCCCTATAGAAAAGAACAGACATACAAATGATGGAAGAAACAACCTGCAAACCTGATTATTCGAATTCGATGGCGGAACATCTGGGTATCCGGTTTCTACCCTCCACCGAGGATGCGGTACATGCCGAAATGCCTGTAGACCATCGTACTTCACAACCCTTTGGTATGTTGAACGGCGGCGCGTCACTGGCTCTGGCCGAGATTGTGGCAGGGCATGGCTCTACGTCGCTATGCCGGGAAGACGAATATGCCTGCGGAGTACAAGTAAGTGGAAATCATCTGTCGGCCGTGCCCGTCGGAGGCAAAGTATTCGCCACCGGCAAACTGATTCACCGCGGCAGATCCTCGCATATATGGAATATAGATATCACCACTCCACAAGGACAACTGGTTTCTACTGTTCGTGTCGTTAATTTCATACTGAAAAAGAAATGAATCTACCAGATATACATACGCAAAAATTATTGGATTGCCTGACACACAGCCGCCTCGGTTTCGCCCTCTACCGGTTACCTTGGACAGACGAATGCTACCTGGTATTGCAAACCTCGGGCGATGTGGAACAATTAGCGGACATTCAGGAACTGAATGGAAAGAAAGGATTTGTCATGGCTCCTTTCCGGATATCGGAGGAACATCCCTTGGTACTTATCCGTCCGGATGTCACCGCATACGACTGGAGCGAAATCAGCGAAGCACTGTCTTCACTGGAATGTGCGGATGCCCTGCTCACCTGCAAAAGCCGGCAGAGTGAACTCTCCCCTTTTGTTTCCGAAGAAACGGATAAAGAACAATATACCCGCGCATTCGGGCGTTTCATCACTCCCTTACAAGAGAAGCGGTTCCAGAAACTGGTTCTGTCACGTTCTTCCGCCAGACATATCGGAGATGATTTTTCACCACTCGGCGCTTTTGTCCGGGCCTGCAACAACTATCCGCGCATGATGATTTACCTATGCCACACCCCTGCTTCCGGAACCTGGCTGGGCAGCACACCGGAAATCTTATTAAGCGGACACGGCAAAGAATGGCACACCGTGCCCTGGCCGGTACCATGCCGATGCAGAACGAAGTGATGCCGACAGACTGGGACAAGAAGAACCGGGAAGAGCAGGGCTATGTGGCTGATTACATCCGCCGGATCGCCAAAAGATTCGGCAACAAGATGACGGAAAAAGGTCCTTATACCGCCCGTGCCGGACAATTGGTACACCTCAAGACCGATTTTTATTTCTTGTTGAAAAATACAGACCATATAGGCGATTTATTGCAAGAACTCCATCCCACTCCCGCCGTCTGCGGCCTGCCCAAAGAGGAGGCTTTCCGGTTTATTCCGGACAATGAAGGGTACGACCGCAGTTATTATTCCGGATTCACCGGCTGGCTGGACACAGAGGGGCATACCGATATCTACGTCAATCTGCGCTGCATGGAAATAAGCCGGGTGAAGCCATCCTGTATGCAGGAGGAGGAATACTGGCTTCCTCGGAAGTAGAATCGGAATGGATGGAAACGGGAGACAAGATGAATACGATGCGGAGCATCCTTCATCCTGACTTTATAAATAAATAAATGGAAACAATTAAAGTAGAAGAATAATGTATTCAGACAAAAAGAACATACTTCAGTTGGTGGCACTTCTCAAAGCGCACGGTGTGCGGAAAATAGTGCTTTGTCCCGGCAGCCGTAATGCTGCCATCGTACATACTCTGGCCAATATAGAGGACTTCACTTGTTATTCTGTAACCGATGAACGCAGTGCCGGTTTTTTTGCCATCGGCCTATCTTTACAAGGGGGAGGCCCTGCCGCAGTATGCTGCACTTCCGGTTCGGCCCTGCTGAACCTGCACCCTGCCGTAGCCGAAGCCTTTTACCAACAAGTACCTCTGATTGTCATTTCCGCCGACCGCCCCGCTGCCTGGATAGGACAAATGGACGGACAAACCCTGCCCCAGCCCCATGTGTTCGGAACGTTAGTCAAGATGTCTGTCAACCTGCCCGAAGTACATACTGAGGAAGACGAATGGTTTTGCAACCGCCTTATCAACGAAGCCATACTGGAAACCACCCACCACGGCAAAGGGCCTGTACATATCAATGTACCCATTTCCGAACCCATTTACCGCTTCACCGCCAAAACACTTCCCGAAGTACGTGTCATCACCCGTTATCAGGGACTGAGCGTGTACGACCGTGACTATAAGGAACTGATCGAACGGCTGAACAAGTACAACAAGCGCATGGTTGTGGTAGGCCAGATGAATCTGATTTACCTGTTCGAGAAAAAATATGTGAAACCGCTTTATAAACATTTCGCCTGGCTGACGGAACATCTGGCAACCAGACCATCCCCGCATTCCTATCAAGAATTTCGACGCCGCCGTTTATTCCATGACACCGGAACGCCAGGAAGACATGGCCCCCGAAATACTGATTACCTACGGCGGACACATCGTATCCAAACAATTGAAGAAATACCTGCGCAATCATCCCCCGCGCGAACACTGGCATGTTGCCGCCGACGGGAAGATAGCCGATTTATACGGTTGCCTGACCACCGTCATCGAGATGGATCCGTTTGAGTTCTTGGAAAAATAGCTTTCCTGCTGGACAACAAACCTACATTATCCGCTGATGTGGGAAACTATTGCAAAACCATTCCGATGCCGGACCTTGCTTATTCCGAAATCTCCGTTATCGGAAAACTCATCCGGCATTGCCCGAACCTGTGCCCTGCATCTGGCAAACAGCTCCACCGTGCGCTATGCACAGTTATTTACAGTTCCTCCCCAGGTGGAAATCTGTTGCAACCGGGGAGTGAACGGCATAGAAGGCTCCCTGTCCACCGCCATCGGTTATGCCGCCGCTTCCAGCAAGCTGAATTTCATCATCATAGGCGACTTGAGCTTCTTCTATGACATGAACGCACTGTGGAATCAAAATTACGGTGCCAACATCCGCATCCTGTTACTGAATAACGAAGGAGGAGAAATATTCCACACCCTGCCTGGAATGGACAAATCAAGCCGTTCCAGGGAGTTTATCACAGCCGAGCATTACACCACCGCCAAAGGCTGGGCGGAAGAACGCGGCTTTATTTACATGAAAGTGACCGGAGAAGAAGAGCTGGAAGAAGCGATGCAGCCATTCACCTCACCCGAGACACGGATGCAACCCATGCTGCTGGAGGTGTTTACCGACAAGGAAAAAGACACCACCCTGTTAAGAGAATATTATCACGGACTTAAAAATAAAAATGAATAATGGAAACAAGAGAATGGAAAACCATCAAAGAATATCAGGATATTCTGTTTGACTTTTACAACGGAATAGCGAAAATCACCATCAACCGTCCGCGTTACCGCAACGCGTTCACCCCCACCACCACCTCGGAAATCAGCGACGCCCTGTATTACTGCCGCGAGTGCCAGGATATCAATGTAGTGGTTCTGACCGGAGCAGGCGACAAAGCCTTCTGCAGCGGGGGAGATATGCACGTAAAGGGGCATGGCGGCTATATCGGCACAGATGGAGTTCCCCGTCTGAATGTGCTGGACGTACAAAAGCAAATCCGGTCACTGCCTAAACCGGTCATCGCCATGGTAAACGGTTACGCCATCGGCGGCGGTCATGTGCTGCATGTGGTATGCGATCTGACCATTGCCTCAGAGAATGCCATTTTCGGACAGACAGGTCCCAAGGTAGGCAGCTTCGACGCCGGATTCGGCTCTTCCTATCTGGCACGCATCGTAGGGCAGAAGAAAGCCCGTGAAATATGGTTCCTTTGCCGTCAATACTCCGCACAGGAAGCACTGGAAATGGGATTAGTCAATACAGTCGTTCCTTTCGACCGCCTGGAAGACGAAACCGTGGCATGGGCAGAAAAGATGATGGAGCACAGCCCGCTCGCTCTTCGTATGATCAAAGCCGGACTGAATGCCGAACTGGACGGACAAGCCGGCATACAAGAACTTGCCGGAGATGCCACCATGCTGTATTACATGACAGAGGAAGCGCAGGAAGGAGGGAAGGCATTTTTGGAAAACGCAAGCCACGGTTCCAGGATTATCCGAAGTTCCCATAATCAGTGGTTCATTTTTCCGGTGGAGGACAACCCAATAGTCCTCCTTGCTTCCCATTAACCACTAATCACTAATAAGAATGTTCCAAACCCGAATTATAAAAAAACAATTACACTTCAAGCAACCGGCAGGTACTTCCAGAGGAGTATATACCACCCGGAATGTATGGTACATCCTCCTCACCGACACCGGCAGCCGCCACTATGGCGTGGGTGAATGTGCCCCTCTCCCTGCCTGAGTTGTGACGATATCCCCTCATACGACGAGGTGTTGGCCACTGCCTGCAAGAACCTGGAAAAGAACGGGGAAATAGACCGGGAAGCCTTGCTTCCCTATCCGTCCATCCTGTTCGGAATGGAAACCGCCCTGCTGCATTTCCGGGCACGCAGCCTGCAATTCTGGCACACCCCGTTCAGCAAAGGCAAAGAGGGCATCCCCATCAACGGACTCATCTGGATGGGAAACTTTGACGAGATGTACCGGCGCATCGGGGAAAAGATGCAGCAAGGCTTCCGCTGCATCAAACTCAAAATAGGCGCCATCGACTTTGAAAAGGAACTGGAGCTGCTGGCGCACATCCGCCGGCATTTCACCCCAGCCCAAATCGAACTGCGTGTAGATGCCAACGGTGCTTTCTCTCCTGCCGATGCCCTCGAAAAGTTACATCGTCTTTCCGAATTCCAGCTCCATTCCATCGAACAGCCCATCCGTGCGGGGCAATGGAATGAAATGGCCCGGCTCTGTGCCGCCACCCCCTTTCCCATTGCACTGGATGAAGAGCTGATAGGCATCAACGGCGCGACCGGAAAATAGAATTGCTGGAAACCATCCGTCCTCAGTACATTATCCTGAAACCTTCTCTGCACGGAGGAATCAGCGGCTCCGAAGAATGGATGGAACTGGCGGCTGAAAGAGGCATCGGCTCATGGGTCACTTCCGCTCTGGAGTCCAATATCGGACTGAATGCCATCGCACAATGGTGTGCCACCTTGCAGCCCGCCCTCCCCCAAGGACTAGGTACCGGCTTGCTGTTTACCGACAATATAGACTATCCGCTTCACATCGAAGGGGACTGCCTTTGGTTCCACCCCGAAGAACAAGAACCCGACTTACTAAACTGGCTGAAACAATGACAAAATTCTGCACCAATAGAAACAAACAGACCATTCTGATAGAAAGCATCCCCTACTCCAACTGGGAAATTGAAATGGTAAGAATGAATATCCCTGCCGACAACCGAAGCTTCCGGCAGGAACTTCTCTCCTTTCTTTCCGAATGGTTTGACCCGGCAGACACCCTGCCGGTACATACTTCAGGCTCCACCGGCAAACCCAAGGAACTGTATGTAGAAAAAGAACGCATGATGGAAAGCGCCTGCCTCACCTGTTCCTTCCTCGGACTGCAAAAAGAAGATTCCGCCCTGCTTTGTATGCCCTTGCAATACATTGCCGGAAAAATGGTGGTAATACGTGCCTTGGTAGCGGGACTGGACTTGCTGCCTGTCACCCCCTCCGGACATCCTTTAAAAGACCTGACAAAAGCACCCGTCTTTGCCGCCATGATCCCCATGCAAGTCTATAACTCACTGCAAGTTCCCGAAGAGAAAGCGATATTGCAACAAATCAGACACCTCATTATCGGAGGCGGTCCTATCGACTCCCAACTGAACGCTGCGTTAAAAGATTTCCCCCATGCCGTATGGTCTACCTACGGCATGACCGAAACCTTGTCACACATTGCCCTACGCAGACTGAACGGTCCTGAAGCTTCAGACTGGTACACCCCTTTCGAGAGCATACAGATCCGTCTGAGTAAAGAAAACACCTTGGTGATATACGCTCCCGAATTTGCGAAAAAGAACTGGTGACCAATGACATAGCGAGATAAACGGACAGAACCAATTCCGCATTCTAGGCAGAAAAGACAACACGATCAATACAGGAGGAGTAAAAGTGCAGATAGAACAAGTAGAGGCCGCATTGAAAGAACACCTGTCCGTTCCTTTCCTGATCACCTCCGCCCCCGACGAAAAATTCGGAGAAATCATTGTACTGCTTGCCGAAGGACAACTGCCCGACGACATAGAACAGACCTGCACACATCAATTACCTCCCTACTGGCGTCCCAAACGTTTTGTTCCGGTATTCAAACTTCCCCTGACAGAAACCGGGAAACCCGACCGTGCCATAGCCAAATTACTGGCGCAAAAATAACTCCGATCCATTCATAAAGGGTGAATTCAAAAACCAATCAAACGGTCTTTTTGAATTCACCCTTCTTTCTGTAAAAAAGAATAATTTCCGTGTTCTCCTACAACTTACGGAAAGCTCAAATTGTTTTCCTATCAGTATATTAAAAAAATCAAATACACGTAGTTTTTTTCCGTTTTATTTTCCCTTATGTCCACTACTCCCGGTGGAATGTATCATTAAATTCTAATTTTGTGAAGCTAGATTTGATACAAAGTATGTTATATAATAACCCAAAACCACAGGATACCAAAGAAGGACTGTCCGACCAAGATTTCAGTATTTATATGGATGCGCACACAGTGCCTTTCAGCAAATACCCCTCTTATATGCCGGCAGGAGTTTTGGGTATATGTACCGAAGGAAATGCCGAGATCCAGGTTGGCCTCCGGAAATATGTTATTTGCGCAAACGACATTCTTATTTTCATGCCGGGATTCCTGGTTTCATTTATAAAATCCAGCCCGACTTTCACCATCGACTATTGTACTTTTTCAAATGTCCTTTTTTATGACGTGATCAATGGAAGTATCAAACGTTTTCCGACCGGTTTTCATACCTACACCCAGACCCACTGCGTCTATTCGCTATCCCAAGAGAAAGCGGAACAGTTCTCCATCTATTTCCGGTTATTATACAACAGAGCCACTTCGCCAACTTATTTATTTACAAAAGAATCTATTACCAATCTGCTGAAATTACCTTTTCTGGAACTTTATGCAGACTATTACAGCACGGTAAAAGAACATAAAGTCACCACCTTGCATAAAGAAGAAATCGGATACTTTTTTCTGGATTTGCTGTTAAAGCATTACAAAGAAAACAAAGAAGTGGCGTTCTATGCCGAAAAGTTGCATGTTTCCTCCAAATACCTGACTGAAGCCTTGACCCTGGTAAGCGGAAAATCCCCCAAAGAATGGATTATACATTATACCCTGCAAGAGATTTACGCACTATTGGAGAATCCATCCATCAGCATACAGGAAATCGTTCAAAGAACCCGGTTTGCCAATCTTGCCACCTTAAGACGTTTCTTCAAGCGGCATACCGGAACATCCCTGTTGCAATACCGGAAACAGGACTTATACAAAAATAATCAATAGGTACCTCAATAAAAAAATCAGCCCGTTCCACACATTCTTCCGGAACGGGCTGATCCCTCTATCTACCAAACTTGTTGTTTTCCTTACTATACTCAAATCCGGCCGCCTTCAGTTTTTTCACCAACAGCTCCTTGTCTACATTCATATCATCACAAAGCTCGTCCAGCGAATGATAGCAGTCACGAAGTTTCATATTCACCATGCTGAAAAGCATCATCGGGTCATCAGGTAATTCCATATCAATATCTCCTTTTTAAAAATCGGATGCAAAGTTACAAAACTTTTCATAATGATACGTATTCCATCGCCAAATATCGGTTTGACAAAAAGTTATCCCCTGCTTTTTATCCTATCAGTCCGTCAGCTTCACCGTTTCCATCTTCCCCGGAACCAAAGTAAGACACGCCGTTCCATCCCTGTCTATCTCCACCTCCATATACCGGGCCCGGATAATGATCCTTCCGTCTACAGCCAGTACCCCCCACTGGCAGGAGCTGTCCTGATAGGCGCAATAACCACCCACCGGATGCAATATCCTCCGATAGACAGGTGGAATCAAAATCCGCTCCGCTGTCCTCAGCCCCCATTTCACTCCTATTTGAAAGGTACGGCCTCCACACTCCTGCTGATTATACGCTGCCGTTTCCGTTCATACTCGCACTTCTCCTCACGCAAGCGTTTCTCCACACGCTCGTCCGCCTGTCTTCGGAGCAATGCCACCGCCTCATCAAAATCCTCACTCCGGTCCGACGGACGGTTACAGGCCACATAACGCTTTCCATGCCCTTTCTCCACATGATAATACCGTCCCTCCTCATCCATCACCACAATACTTTGATCCGGCAACCGTCCGCTCAGGTAATAAGCACGCTCCTCATCCCCCTCTAACAGACAAACCTGCGGTTCACAACAAAAGCCTCCATCTTCCATGCGGCGACATCGGGAAGGCACTCTGCCATCGTACATCTTCACATAAAACCCCATCCATACGATGGACGAAGAAGGCAACCCGCATGTATTGGCATACACCTGCCTTGTCCTGCTGTAATAAGTACGGTTCACCTGTAACAATTCCATACTCCCGTATCTGAGAACACGCGGGCGGACAGAATAACACCGGCCGTTCCGTAAATCCACATAAGACACCGAATTCCCGGCATGACGGACTTGCAACAAATCATCTTTCAGAAACCTCACCTCACGGCAATGCCCCGGTTCGGTCACCAAAAGCCCCCGTATCATCCAGTACCCGGACACACCCGTTCCGAAGCCTCCCCACGGCAAAACGTCCTTTGATACTCAAAATCTCTTTAAACGAAGCGTCCGGCAGCATCTCATCTCCCTTTTCCAATCCCCAAAGACCAGTTTCCTTATCTACAAATGCCCTCAGCCTGCATGACAGTGACTGCTCCTTCTCATCCGGCAAAACCTGCTCTCTGATGGAAGAAAGCAAACGCCCGTGCTCCATAACCACCACCAAGTCCCCACCGGCTTCAGCCGGCCTTTCCACCACCGGAAAAGCGGTAACGGAAGCATCACAGTTCATCCGTCCGGGCAAACTCCTCTTTCCCGCCATCCGTCCCCGGAACATAGCATCCCAGTTCCATCGCTGTGTAGGAAGCCCGAAAATGCGGTACAGCCCCACATTGTCTATCAGCATACACGCCTCCTTGCCCTCCGATCTCCGCAATCCGCGCCCTACCTGCTGCAAATATTTAGCCAGTGACAAGTAGGACGGGCCAGTTGTACAAACTCCACATCGGGACAGTCGAACCCCTCGCTGAATACATCCACATTCACCAGCACCTCGATTTTTCCATGTCTGAACTCCTCCACCATCCGCTTACGCTCCATAGCAGGAGTCTTGCTGTCCACAGCCACCGCATTCACTCCCCGCCTGCTGTAATACTCCGCTATCCGCCGGGCATGTTCAATGCTGATGGCATACACCATCCCCTTCTTGCCGGAAGCAAACTGCCTGACACTGCGGTACAGGCGCTCGATACCGGGACGCCTGTTCAGTACCGCATCCATCTCTTTCACCTGATAATCCCCATCGGCCCCCCGTTTCTCCAGACCGTCAATGAGCCGCTGCTCCTCGCTGCCGGGACGGATGGATACATAATCGAACACAGACAACACGCCTTTTTCAATAAACTCGGCAATACTCCACGAAGTAACCAGTACCTCGAACAGTTCCGTGAACCCCCTACGGTTCAGGCGGCAAGGTGTGGCAGTCACACCCAGTTTCTTTGCGGCAGGATAACGCTTCCACATCTCCGTGTAAGAAGCGGCCAAGGCATGATGAGCCTCGTCTATCACAATCAGTCCCGGAGCATCACCCGCCTCATTCCAGTGCCGGGACAGCCATTGGACAGCCATCACCCTGACCGGAGTATCCTCCCTCCGGATACCATATTTAGCCAGCGTTTCCTCCATTTGCGCCACCAGTTCCCTACGATGGGCAATAAGCCATACCCCGCTGCCGGCAGAAGACACGAACTCACTGACCACAGATGCCAGCAAATGTGTCTTGCCCGTACCGGTAGGCATCTGCACCATCACACTCCGGTGAGCTTTCCACGCTTCCATCAGACGTGTTTTCATCTCTATCTGATAATCCCGCAACATAAATAATTTGCCGATTTGCTAACGTGCCAATGGAGTAAGAGGATAACTGAAAAAATTATTTACTAGCCAGCATATTATTAATCTGCGCCCGTATATTGGCTATCGTACCGCCCGACACAAGCCGTTTGGCAAAAGGTAGCAACGACTTGATGAAAGCCGCTTTCACCACCGTGTGTTTGTCTACATTCCTACAGTTCTCATCGGCCAGCATCTTTCCTACCACCACCGCCAGTTCGCGTGCCGTGGTACACTCTCCCAAAGTATCTTGTAAGCCCTCATCACCTTTATATCGGGTATATAGACCGATACGTAAAATTCATCATCCGACAGTTCCGCCGGCTCCTGTGCCGGCTTCTCATCCGTCACACTTTCTGTACTCTCCGTTTTCTCAGAATCTTCCGGTTGGTCGGCGGCCTCATCACCCCGGTCGCCATAAAAGTTCTGAATGGCGGAAGACGCCACAGGGGCAATCAGATTGTTTCCGCCATAAATATTTATCATCATATCAGGTTTTTCATTCATATACTATTTCTTTTCTCTATTCTTTAATTATTATCAACAGATCGTTAATCAAAATCCATATTTTATCAATATATAATCAATAGCATGCACCAATAGTAAACAGATAGTAAACGGTTATGAACCGATTTCCATACGTCATTCCCTACCCGTATATTTGTGCAGATAAATCAAAATCAATTTCTTTTATGAAAGAATACATCATGTCATTTTTCAATGCACCCGTCACCAATAAAATACCCACATGTATATGCAGTGTGGCAGGGCTTCATACCTACATCAGCACCAATCCGCAACTGGAAGAACTGACGCGTAAAGTCAGAGCCGGACTCGGAGACAAGCAAGTGTTCCGAAAGAATAAACAGACCCTTTTACCGTATGTCACTCCGGCAGGTATCTTCTCTTACTGCAAAGAGCAATGCATGCAAGTTCCTTCGGGCCTCTTTGTCATAGATATTGACGAACTGGCTTCCACCGAAGAAGCGGCAATGTGGCGCGACCGCCTCTTTGCCGATGAAGTGCTGCACCCCGTACTTTCCTTTGTCAGCCCCGGAAACCAGGGAGTAAAACTGTTTATCCCTTACCGCATAAACCCTTTCCTGAGCGTGGAAGAATCCTTCGACAATGCCTGCACACCGCATGGGAGTATCTGGAATGGAAATACGAGCTGAAAGTGGACAGGGCCAATGCCGACTTGTCCAGAGCCTGTTTTCTGTCGCACGACGGAGAAGCGAAAATCAATAACCATAAATATTAAAAAATGAACGATTCTATTTCTATCTTGGAACAGCTGGTAACAGCCATCGAACAAGCGGGAGTCAATGTGGCCCCCACCTATCAGGAATATATGCCGCTGGCCTTTGCCATAGCCAACAGTTGCGGAGAAGAAGGACGCACCCGGTTCCACCGCATCTGCCGCATATCCGAAAAGTACCACCACGATGAAGCAGACAAACTGTACGGACATGCCCTGACCAAAGGAACAGGCAGAAATTCCCTGGGAACCGTCTTCCATCTGGCAGAGGTGGCCGGGGTGAAAATGGACCGAAACTTGCAAACTTGCAGAACTTGCAGTCTCTCCACACCCACACACGTGCGCGCGTATCCTATAATGCCCATCCGGATGCTTCCGACGGGACTCCGCCCGATGCCGTTTTCACGGACCCAGCCTCCCCCCTGTCCGACGGCGTGTCCAAGACCATCCTCCCTGCCCGACTTCCCTCTTTCCCCGACTACCGCTGGCCCGCCTTCCTGCAAGGATCATAGACTGCGGTAACTCTCCCGCCCAACGGGATATCCTGCTGCTGGGTGCGGCAACCGTGCTGGGAAGCACTCTCAACAACTGGTAAGTTTTGTGTACGGACGAAAGCACAAGTATCCCTGTCTGCAAGTGTTCGTCACCGCGCCTCCCGCTTCCGGCAAAGGTGCGCTGACCTGGGTACGCCGTTTGGCAGAACCCATACACAACGCGCTGCTGGACACCTACCGGGAAAAAATAAAGACCTACCGCATGGAAAAGACCAAATGGGACACTTTGGGGAAGGAAAAGGCAAATACCCCCGAACCCGAACAGCCCCAGCTGAAAATGCTCCTCATAGCCGGCGACAATACCGGTACAGGCATACAGGAAAACCTGATGGACTCCGGAGGCGTAGGACTGATATGCGAAACCGAGGCCGACACCGTGAGCACCGCCATTGGAGGCGACCACGGACACTGGAGCGACCTCCTCCGGAAATGTTTCGACCATGACCGGCTGGCCTACAACCGGCGCACCAATCACGAATACCGCGAATGTAACGTCACGTTCCTCTGCGTACTTCTCAGCGGCACGCCTGCACAAATCAAGCCCCTTATCCCATCGGCCGAAAACGGATTGTTCTCTCGCCAGCTGTTCTACTATATGCCTGCCATTGAAGAATGGGAAGACCAGTTCAACGAAGCGGATACAGACTATGACTCCCGTTTCCTGGAATGGGGGGCACAATGGAAAGAAGTGCTGGACGCCATCACCGCTTCGGTGAGCAACATCAACATGAAGCTCACCCACGAGCAAAAAGAGATATTCAACTTCCACTTTGCCCGTGTATTCGGACGAGCCTCCGCCATTCACGGTAACCAGATGAAAAGCGCCGTAACCCGTATTGCCATCAATATCTTCCGCATCATAAGCATTATCGCCCTGCTGCGCTCTCTGGAATCCCTGCTGCCGGGAGGCGAAAGGAGCGGTGAGCCACAGGAAAACATCGTGCGTACCCTGCTGGACTGTCCCGGACTGACCCCGTCGGGCCATATTCCACAAGAAAACATAGCAGACGGAATCGTACCGCAATTCAACCTCTCCATCCGCACCGACGACTTTTATGCCGTGCTGGCCCTGGTGGAACCTCTGTACCGCCATGCATGCCACATTCTCTCGCTCCTGCCCGCAGGAACCCCCACCGCACCATCGGCGAACATGACTCCCGAAACCCTGTTCGACTGCCTTCCCTGTGCTTCACCCGCAACGAAGCCATCGACAAAGGAGAACAGGTAGGAGTTCCGGCAGGCTCGGTGGACTCGCTGCTGAAACGTATGACCGAACGCGGACAGCTGGTCAAAGTGGGGCGTGGCGAATACGAATTCAACGCGCGCATGCACACACGTACGTGTGTGGGTGTGAGAGAGAGTGCAAGTTCTGCAAGTTTGCAAGATTCCTGAATTTAAAATGTATAAATATGAAAGATTTCCTTTATTTCCCATCCATGACAAAAGGTAGCCTGGCTCTGCTCTATTTTCCCGGTTCAAATCCCCGGATAGCCACCCGGCATCTGATGAGGTGGATAAACAGCTGTCCCCCTTTGATGGAAGAGTTATCCGCAACGGGTTACCATACCTCGCAAAAAGTCTTCACGAGCCGCCAGGTGACACTGATCAACCGGCATCTGGCAGCCCCGGATAGCCCTGCAAGCTCTTTGGAACAGGATGAAAGCCATAAAGTGCCACAAGGTGTCATAAAGCGTCAGCACGCATTTCACAGTACCTATCTTTGCAATGTCAACAATGAGGGAGCCGATACGTTACTAACCTTCGGCCTAGCATGTTACTAACATGTAACCCCATACGTTACTAACCTTCAGCCTTACACGTTACCTACGTGCAATCCGCAAGAAAAGTAAAGTATTCTCCCTCTTCACTGACGAAATTCATTTTTTATTTTTCATCTCTTAAAACCCTATTTATCATGATCAACTACAGCACCTGCATGCGTGGTAACCCCACCGACAAAGACGCGGCCAAGAAGGCGTATGCCAACGCCCAGTACTCACAAGTAATGACACTGGACAAGTTCTGTTACCACATTGCCAGCCACGGATGTGTATACTCGCGCGCCGATATCCAAGCCATCCTTATTCTTGCCGTGGACTGCCTGCGCGAGCAGTTGTTGAACGGACAGCAGATACAGATGGGCGATCTGGGCGTATTTTCGAACAGTATCCGAAGCCTCGGCGCCCATTCGATGGCAGAGTTCACTGTGGAGAACATCACCGAGGTGAACGTACTGTGGGCTCCGGGCGTCCGTTTCAACAACCTGCGCCAAGATGCCGAATTCCAACTGGTTCCCACGCGCAAGGCAGCCGCCGAAGTAGTGAAGGCATTGAAGGCCGGAAAGACTACGGTAGACCTGACGGGCAATTCTTCTGCCGCCGGCATTGCCGCTGACGACGCTGACACCTCCCGCATTCCAGCCGCCTCCGGCGAACCGGCAGACGAAAATAGCTGACCGGCTTGTTCCGCTCCACAGAGATAGCATGATGTGATTATGGAACACGGGCGACACGGATTCTTCTTTCACTCCCCCGTGTCCGTCCGCCAGTTCCGTAACCTCCTTTTGTTCCATTCGCATTTTAAACTGACAAAAAACAGATATTTCCATGAATGAATCCAACCACGAATCCAAGAAAATCACCTGGACACAAATCCTCCGGGCAGTTATCCAGGCAGCCATCGCGGCACTCACCGCTTTGGGCATTACCAGTTGCGCATCCCTCATCTAAAGAACAAACACAACATTTTCCAATTCTCAATTTATTATGATACAAGAAACATTCCCAATGATAATCGGTGAGGAAGAAATGAAAAACGAACGCCAACTCCTCACCGTAGAGGACGGACCGCTGATGCAAGGACGCGAATCAGTGCGATACCTCATCCTCCACTGTAGCGCCACACGTTGTGACAAAGACTATACTGCCGAGCAATTACTTCGTGACCATAAGACCCGTGGTTTCCGGACTGTAGGTTACCACTTCTATATCCGACGCGACGGCACCATCACCCAGCACCGCAAACTGCTGGAAGTGGGGGCACACTGCCGTCCCTGGAACCGTTGCAGCATCGGCATCTGCTACGAGGGCGGTCTGGATGCGGACGGACATCCGGCAGACACCCGGACCGCAGAGCAGACAGAACAGCTTACCTTGTTGCTGATGCGTCTGGCAAAGCTCTTTCCCGGTGCCGGATAAGGGGACATAGGGATATGAGCGGAAGCATCCCGAAGGCTTGTCCGTGTTTTGACGCGGAAGGGGTGTTCGGATATTTGGAAAGGTAATTTCTTTTTCCAAGGTTTCCTTTTGCCAGTGTTCGTTTCTGCTCTCAAGTAGAGAGTGATACTACTGGCAGAGGGAATTTTTACTAAGATCATCCGGCCGGTACCGACACACCGAAACAGACTATCATATAGATAAAAATTCTTTAGGAGTAAATATAGTAATATCAGAAAATAAAAAATCCTTCCTGTTACGGGTTATTGTATAATCCTCGTTTATTTTTAAAGCTGAATAAATCCTAATCGGATAATCTTCTTTATTATTAAAGCTCCGGGAACAAGCGCTCTCGTTCCCGGAGCTCCCCCTGCACTTTTCACAAAGGACAAGGGTTCTGATCTAACATTAGTGCCGGCTATGTTCCATTTCCGGCCGGCAGACGGAAATAACAGGCTGCAAAAACAAAGTTTTTTAACTGCTAAATTACTAAGGACCCTCATCGAGAAGGATCGTTAAGAACAGCCCGTTTTACTAATAGGCATTCTTCTCGCCACGGAAGACATTCGCCACCGTCCTGTACATGATGTAAAGGTCCAGACCGAAGCTCCAGTGCTCCAAATACCAGATATCACCACGAATACGGCCCTCCATGTCTTTTAGTTCCTTCGTTTCCCCACGGAAACCCGTAACCTGGCTCCATCCCGTTATACCCGGTTTCACAAAATGCCGCACCATATATTTATTGATCAGCCTTGAATATTCCTGCGTATGGAGAAGCATGTGAGGACGAGGCCCCACGATACTCATATCCCCCAACAGCACATTGATAAACTGGGGCAGCTCATCTATATTCGTCTTACGCATTATATTGCCCCAGCGCGTCTTGCGGGATCATGCTCCGTGGCCTGTATCCTGTCGGCATCTGCATTTACTTTCATACTGCGGAACTTGTAACAATAAAACTCCCTGCCGTTCAGCCGTTCCGTTTCTGGCGGAAGAACAACGGGCCGGGCATGGTCAATCCGGTCACTATCGCCACCACAATCAGAATAACCGGAAAAAACGTACAAAGGAACACCGATGAGACTACTATGTCAAAGGCTCTTTTCAGCAGGCGGTTCCCCGGCCAACTTAAGGGATCGGGCGAAGGCCCAGGTAAGGGACGTTCCCCATGATGTTGAACGACATACGGTGGTGGAGAAAATTGCGCACATTGGGCACACTGAAGAAATGTACCAGATGGTTCTCGCAGTAATCAATCAGAGAAACGATGACCTCTCTGTCTTTTGAGGGCAGGCAGCAGAACAGGTAATGTACATAATCATGTTTCTCCAGATATTCCTGTACCTGCGCCGGCTGGCCCAAATACGGACATTCTACCGGGAAAGCAGGATTCGCCTGACCGTCAAAATAGCCCACGACCGAATAACCTGTATCTTCACTGCCCGACATCTCATGGTAGATTTCCAGGTTGTTGTCCGTACTTCCTACCAGTACTACAAAACGCGTATGTTTCTTGCTCATACGGTAAAGCCTGATGAGAAGACGAAGAGTGAAACGGAACGAAACAAGACACAGAAACAGGAGGAAAAGGTACTCCAGCATGAACAGGGAGGCTATATCCGCATAGTTTCCTACAGAAAGGACCAGACCGCCCAGGAGGACAAACAGGAACATATTCTCGAACACACGTTTCCATATCTGAAGGGAATGCACTTTCCTCCGGTGAAGCACTACTCCTGAATGGATGGCGCAAAGGGCGTAACATAACATCAGTGTAAGCATGACTTGCAGAACGGTGGTTCCACCAACTGCAGGCTATCCCACTGCATCTCATTGGACAGCTTGCTGAAAAGCAGGAATAGCAGACCGCAAAGAAAGGTCTCGGTGACAATCACAAAGGTCTCGATCAAGTGGTTGTAGGATGCTAATTTGTCTTTCATAGTGGTATGGGGGGTAAGTTTAAAGATGTATGCCGTATTATCCCCAACTGGGATTCTCATTATCTGTTCTTATACATCGACTCATAATATTTTTCATATTCGCCACTGGTAATATGATCCATCCATTCCTGATTGTCCAAATACCAACGGACCGTTCTCTCTATACCTTCTTCAAATTGCAAACTAGGCTCCCATCCTAATTCGTGCTTCAGTTTATTGCTGTCAATCGCATAGCGGAGATCATGACCTTTGCGGTCGGTCACATAAGTTATCAGACACTCTGAAGTGCCTTCCGGATTTCCCAACAAACGATCCACGGTTTTGATTATTACTTTTATCAAATCTATATTCTTCCATTCATTGAAACCACCGATATTATATGTATCCGCTGTTCTGCCCTGATGAAAAATAAGATCAATAGCACGGGCATGATCCACAACATACAACCAGTCGCGTACGTTCTCTCCCCTACCATATACCGGCAATGGTTTTCCATGACGTATATTGTTGATAAAAAGCGGAATCAATTTTTCCGGAAACTGATAAGGACCATAATTGTTAGAACAGTTTGTTACAACGGTAGGCATACCATATGTGTCATGAAAGCACGAACAAAGTGATCACTACTTGCCTTACTTGCAGAATACGGACTATGAGGCTGATATTTGGTTTCCTCCGTGAAGAAAGTCCCGTCAAATTCCAATGCCCCATATACTTCATCGGTGGAAATATGATAGAAGCGTTTCCCCTCATACTTTCCGGCAGGGATTCCCAATACAACTTGGCTGCCTGAAGCAAAGCCAATGTACCCATCACATTGGTTTGTGCAAAAGTAAACGGATCTTTGATACTTCTGTCCACATGACTCTCGGCGGCAAGATGGATAATACCATCCACTTGATATCGCACCAATAATTCCTGAATGGTTCCAAAATCACAAATATCCGCCTTTACAAAAATATAGTTCGGTTTGTCCTCTATATCCTTCAAATTGGCCAGATTACCGGCATAAGTCAGTTTATCCAAGTTTATAATGCGGTATTCCGGATACTTGTTTACAAAAAGACGTACCACATGGCTGCCGATAAAACCGGCACCACCGGTAATGATTATATTGCGTTTGAATGAATCCATAATTTAAAATATTGTTTTAATTAGTTATTGTTGAGTTTCCAATTCTAGCATACATTTCTTTAGAGAATCTTTCCAATAAGGGATAGTGATACCAAAAGTTTCCTTCACTTTTGTTTTATCCAGCACCGAAAAATGAGGACGTTCCACCTTACTGGGGAACTCATCGCTGTGACAAGGCTGTATGTCACAATTATTTCCGCTCAATTCACAAATTTCCTTCGCAAAATCATACCAAGAACATACCCCTTCATTGCTGAAATGATAGACACCTTGACGATCCAGCAAGTTCTCTTCGATTATGTTATAGATCAAAGCAGCCAAATCTCCGGCATAAGTAGGAGTGCCTACTTGATCAAAAACCACTTTCAGTGAATCTTTTGTTGAAGTCAATTGCCGCATGGTTTTCACGAAGTTCTTACCGAAAGGCGAGTAAAGCCAAGCTGTGCGGAAAATAAGATATTTACATCCTGCTTTTACCAAAGACTGTTCGCCCGCCAGTTTGGTTTTTCCATAGACACCCAACGGATCAGTTTCCCAAGACTCACGGCAAGGAATGTTTTTATCCCCTCGGAACACATAGTCTGTAGATACATGAATAAGCGTGGCACCTGTTTCTGCGGCAGCAACAGCCAAATTCTCCACAGCTTTGTTATTCAGCAAATCAGCCATAGCAAAATCATCTTCCGCCCTGTCTACATTCGTATAAGCAGCACAATTTACAATCACATCTATCTGCTCTTTTTTCAACATATTACGGACAGCTGTCGCATCTGTGATATCCAGTTCATTTACATCTGTAAAGAGATAACGATTCCGGCTGTCTAACGACACCCTGCGCATCTCATTGCCAAGTTGACCATTGGCACCTGTAACAAGTATATTCATCATTCGTATAGATTAATAGTGTAGTCAAACGGAGAGTCATAGTCTTTCAACAAAGGATGTTTCAAATCCTTCTCACTTAAAATGGCCTCGGCAACGGGTATTTTCCAATCAATACCCAGACTTTCATCGCGCAGCTGAATGCCACCATCAGCTTGCGGTGCATAGAAGTTATCGCACTTATATTGAAAAACCGCTGTTTCACTCAATACGGCAAAACCATGGGCAAATCCACGGGGGATAAAGAATTGGAGATGGTTTTCCTCCGTCAATTCCACCGCAACATGCTGCCCGTATGTAGGACTTCCCTTGCGGATGTCTACCGCCACATCAAGTACGGCACCTTTTACACAACGCACCAGCTTGCTCTGAGTATAAGGCATTTGCTGAAAATGTAACCCACGCATCACGCCATACGATGACATACTCTCATTATCCTGTACAAAATTGACAGGCATCACCTTTTCATTAAACTCCCGTTGAGAAAAAGATTCAAAGAAATAGCCTCTTTCATCTTTAAAGATGCGCGGTTCAATGACCACCACACCTTCTATTCCTGTTTTTATAACCTCCATATCTTAATCTAGATTTTCTTTGCCTGTACGTTCCACTTCATCAATCACTTTGAGCAGATACTGACCGTATTGGTTTTTCAGCATCGGTTTGGCAAGGTCACGCATCTTATCTGCCGTTATCCAGCCTTTGCGATAAGCAATTCCTTCCAGACAAGCCACTTTCAAACCCTGACGTTTTTCAATGACTTCTATATAAGTCGAAGCTTCTGCCAATGAATCATGCGTTCCCGTATCCAGCCAGGCAAAACCGCGTCCCAACGTCTGTACTTTCAGTTCACGATCTTCCAGAAAACGCTGGTTCACTGTCGTTATTTCCAGTTCGCCACGTGCGGAAGGTTTGATGTTCTTGGCCACTTCCACTACTTTGTTGGGATAAAAATAGAGGCCCACCACTGCATAATTTGATTTGGGCTGTTCCGGTTTTTCTTCGATGCTCAGGCAGTTACCTTCCACATCAAATTCTGCCACACCATAACGTTCCGGATCGTTCACCCAGTAACCGAATACAGTAGCTTTTTGTTCTTCTTCCGCCATACGCACGGCTTCACGAAGAAGAGAACTGAAACCGTTACCATGGAAGATATTGTCGCCTAATACCAAACATGCAGAATCATTACCAATGAATTTCTCTCCGATAATAAAGGCTTGTGCAAGACCATCGGGAGAAGGTTGTTCGGCATACTCGAACTTCACACCATAGTCTGATCCATCGCCCAAAAGACGCTTAAAGCCGGCAGATCATAGGGAGTGGATATAATCAGAATCTCACGGATGCCTGCCAGCATCAAGACTGAAATAGGGTAGTAAATCATCGGTTTGTCAAAGATGGGGAGAAGCTGCTTGCTTACTCCTTGGTGATGGGGTACAGACGGGTACCGCTACCACCGGCGAGAACAATTCCTTTCATACGAATAAGTTATAGTGTTTGTTATTTTAAATGTACTTTAAATATCACTCCGCCTGACAAATGCTTACATTCTGTCATTTCTACCACAGCATTAATATAATCTTTCCAAAAACTATATTTTAACCCACAGTTTATGGTACGACTGTCGTATTCAGCCATTACATTAAGATTGTTTAATGCCTTCACAAAGAAATTTGTACCCGATAGATAAAAATGAAAATTTACTCCAACAGCCGGACCGTTTAAATGATAGTCTTTCCGTTTATTGTATAAATAAGCAACATGAATGCCTAGCTCTCCCCTATTTTTGAAATAAAAATGCTTAGTACCAGCTATATAATATCGGTTCCAATGTCCATTACCCATCTCTCCTACTCCACCAATGCCATAATCATCTTTATCAGAATTTCCTAATATATCATTGGTACTTGGATCATTCGCGCCCAATACAATCTGAGGAGTCCATTCTTTCCACCACCCTTCTTTCCATATACGCAACCGCCCTGAAAACTGTCGGTCCTGGTTACAATATTTCCCCCAAACGGAAGGTGGGAAATAAGTACTACCGTGTTCTGCCTTATGCAAGGTACAAGTATATCCGATTTCGAGCCAAGGAAAAATGGTGATATTAATGTAGTAATTAAACGTATGATAATTCCAATGGGCAGGAGTAGCAGCCACATCCAAATAAGAAGCTCCGAACAGGAATGTCTTATCCCGTTGCATATCGGCAGTAGGCATGTGCAGAAGTCCGGTGGTTCCATACACATACTGAGAAAAACCTTCCTGCCATATCATACACAGCAGAAAAACAAATAAAATTTTCTTCATTAAAACAAAAGGCAGGAAAAACAACAATCAACCTTGTTCCTTTTCAAATTTATCACGATAAAAATTATAGTTTAAAGAACGGTATCCGGAGAACAGTCTTTTTAAATAATATTGATTGGCAAAATGTACACTTGTCAAACAACGCAACAATCTATAAGGCAAATTGCTTTTGCCTTCATCCAACAACACCATTAGGATGAATGCCGTTTCCTCTTGTGCGGAAAGTTGTCTATACTCTTTTTTTGCCAAAACCTAATTATTCATGATGATATCATGAACAAAGGTAGCAATTTATTGTTTCTGAGAAAGTAACCAATAAAAATATTTTTCGTGTTTATCTATCAAACTTTCCCATGAGTATTCGTTCCTGATTACTTCAATATTACGGGCTGTATATTGAATCTTGCTTCCCTCCGCAATCGTGTCAATACGGTTAAGATATTCAGTGACTTTGTCTGCCGAAGGATAATAGAAAGCATTCTCCTTCAGTACGGCACGGTTGAAAATATTGTCATGAGCAAAGATGAAACAGCCTGCCGCCATCGCCTCAAGCAGGGAAGGATTTGTTCCTCCCACACTGTGACCGTGGAAATAGGCCTTTGAGAAATGACGGACTGAATCCAGCTTTTTGAAATCATAGATGCCGCCGACAAATTCCACGTTTCTCTCGTTCCCGTATTTCTCTACAAGTTCTTTACCATGAGGCGTGTTTGTCTTGCCGACCACAATCAGCGGTCTGCGTCCGTTCTCTTTGGAGTGCAGATAACCTTCTATCGCCATCACGATGTTGTTTTCCGGTTCAAGGCGTGCTATCAGGATGTAATATTCTTCCGATTTCAATCCGAACTCCTCCAAGTATTCCGCCTTAAAATCATCGTGTATGTCTGCGCCATAAGCTAGGAACTTGCTTTCCTTGCCATATTTTTCTTTATAGTAATCATGGATACCCATGTTGTCGGCTATCAGGTAATGACTGTATTTCACCGCCATCTTCTCTTCCCAGTCTAGAAAGCGTCTCACCATCGGCTGAACTTCGACCGCTTGTTCTCCAATCCGTCCATGTTCGTGGTGAATATTGGACGTTTCCGTTTTTTCACGTTGAACCAAATGTAAGCAGGAATGATGCTCGTATATCCTGCCTCATAGATGATGTCGAAATCTTCTTTCTTCAAAGCATCACGTAACGATGCAAAGTCATAGAAGAAACTGCCGACTGAACTGCCCATCCATGTTTCCGGACTGTAGATATGCTTAATCCGCACACCTTTGTACGTGCTTTCCTGATATGGATGAAACTTGGGTGAATAGACTACCACTTCATGACCTCTTTGTGCCATCCCTACGGAAATGTATTCAGCAAACTGTTCGAATCCCCCGTAGTTATTAGGTATACCACGGGTGCTGACAAATGCTATCTTCATAAATATTGGAATATAATTTTAGAGAGTATTCCCAAATGGTTATATTGGAATACTTGTTGAACTATAATATATTATTGGAGCAATATCGGATTGAAAAAAATGTATTACTTAACAAGCTGATTATAGAAGCCTATCAGTTGCGGATAGTATTTTTCCCTGTCAAAATGCTTTCTGGCAAAACTCAGTGCATTCTGTTGATAGTTTGAATATTGTTCTACTGGTAATGAATCAGCCGCTTTCACAACTCTTGTCAAATCAACGGAATTGGCCGGAATGAACAAGTATCCGGTTACTCCTTCTTCTATAATCTCAGGTATGCCGCCGATGTTTGTGCCGATAACAGGCACGCCTGCCGCGTATCCTTCTATGATAGTCATCGGGTTATTCTCATACCACTCAGACGGGACTATGATGAAATAAGCGTTCTCAACCAAATCTGTCAGTTCTTTACCTGACTTATATCCTAAAAATTCCACATTGGTAACGTTGTTGGATTTGGTGTAATCTTTCAATTCATCTTCCAGCGGACCGGTACCTGCTATTTTCAGATTGCAATTTGGCATATCCTTAAAAGCTGAAATCAATGTTTTTACGCCTTTTTCGTAGGACAATCTTCCGAAAAATAGGAATATCTATCTGTCTTTTGGGCAGGTGCATCCAGTATTTTATCAGCCAGATTATACAGGACAATGTTCCTTTTCTCCTTCAATTCAGGCATGTATTTTTCATGCATCTGTTTGGCAAACTGACTTACATAGATAAGACCGTCAATGTATTCGGCGGGATTGAAGAAGCGATTCCTGTAACATTGTTCTATCGCCATCATCACGCTTAGTAGATAACTGTCTTTCGTGCATTTGTTGATCACACAATGATAAAAGTTTCTTCCCCTGCACTGCTCGCATATCTCACCTTTCCCGTTCCTGAACGTATAGGCGGGACATACGATGCGATAATCGTGAATGGAAAATATGATTGGTACATTATGCCGCTTCAAGACAGGCAAAATGGAACCGGTAATCTGTCCCCAGATCAAATGCATATGTGCCAGGTCAGGACGTTCCTTCTCTATCAGCTGTTCCAACTTCCGGGCTGCTTCCCTGTTATTGAAATAATTGATGATGTTTTTTACAGGCTTCAACAGTTCACTTCGGGTTTCCTTTGATTCAGGAAAATACGATTCATATTCAGAAGGATAATTCTCAGGCCATCTCAATGCAAAATTGACAACCTCTTCGCCATGCATCCTCAGCAACTCCATCGTACTGAAATACACGACCTCAGAACCACCCTTACGATAGTTAAAAACGTTAATTTGCAGAATTTTCATTAAATAAAAAGATATTAGACGGTTATTGTCACTCAACCTTTTCGGTTTGAGTCTGTAAAATTCTAATGTATATGCCTGTCAAGAACCAACCAGACAGGTTTATAATCTATCTGTTTTAACAATTCCTGTTTCATCTTCCTGTCCTTTTTCGAATCTCGGTCCAACAGATAGATTTCACTTTTATCTTTACTTCCTTGTGAGGATGAAACATAGAGACATAGAACATCAGATAGGTTGAATCTTGAGAAACATTTCCCTTTGCAAACTGCAACAGGCTCACTAAAACCAGCAAAAGTCGAAAGATTCTTTTATTCTAGTCAAAGCTCATAAAGTGTGTATATAAAAAGATGCTATTGACGTAACTACTCAGGTGAGGTAACCTATTGACGAAGAAGCTGTTTCAGTATTCCCAAAGATCGAATGCGCTCCTTTCTTAAAATATCATTAACCCTTTCATAATCAATCATGCGTTCGCTTATTGAACAGTCAGCATAATCCGTAACAATTCTGTCTTGCAACCTCGTCAGTTGCAAGATGCTCTGATTTCTGTTTCCGGTCTTATTGTTTGGCAATATCTCAATAAACTGCCTATTGAAATTCAACGCGAAGGCAGTTCCGTGGAAAGAGTCTGTTATGAAATAAGTAGAATTCTTTATGTATGACAGGAAATCAGGTAGATCAGGCAGATATATAAACTTGCCGCCCCTGCGGATTTGGTGGAAAGTGGGGGACACTCTATATAAAGGCAGTCCAACATGTTCTGCGAATCTAACTGCATATTTACTTAACGCAGGGTTATTATGAAGCTGATACACTAAAACATATTTGCCGCCCATATCTTTTTTTATCATTCTGCTCCATTCATCACCTGTAAGAAGGAGTGTTGGGTCAAGAACTTGTCCTGCACATTCAATGTCCATCTGCCTGAGCAACCCGACAGCCGTATTTTCTCTTACAGCTATGCCTGAATATGAAGACAACAGTTTTTTGTATTCAGAAAGTATCTTTGCCGTAAAATCAGTTCTGCCTAAACTTGCCGCATACGCTATTTTCCTTTTGTCTTTTACGAATGAGAGAAAATAAGCTTCATCATAGTGTCCGTTGAGAGTAGGTCCCCATACTTGATCACTGCCGGTCATGAATATATCGGCATCAAGACGTTTCAGATCGTCATGTGTCCTGCATAGCTGCGTCAGTTTCAGATACTTCCTGCGCATTTCTCTGAAGTTCAGTTCAGCCTTCTTTTCTTCAGGATAACGTAAAACTATATATGCCAATTTCTTCAACGAATTACCGGACCATCTCTGCTTGTTGTTAAGGTTTGTTTTTACGGCACTAAGTCCGTGTTCGTCATCGCGTATGTAATCTATGATTTCGCATTTATGCCCTAATCGTTCCAATGTCGTTATTGTGGCTATTGACTGCAATAAAGAACCGTAATTAGACGGAGCATGTCGGGTGATTACTTTTATATCCATAAACGTTATTTTAATATGTTATTTCGCCTGTCAGAAATTTTGCATAAAATGCGGTAGAAGAGAATCGGCATTCTTGGCAGTGTCTCAACCACAGAGCGCAAGAACTTTCTCTGGCTTTGCTCAGCCTTACCTGCCTTGAGGACAGTCTCCGTACAATTTTCGCCACGGAAGAACGGCACAAGCTGCTGTTTGCGCCAAATGTCTTTCAAGTCGAGCGCAAGTGCTACTTCTTTATATGCTTTCTGTTCTGACCTTAACGATAAGATATTATTCAACAGATTAAGTCCTTTGTCTGTGTGTACGATGACTAAGGTTTCACCCAAATCGTTTTCAGATCTTATTTTCCAAGGGTCCATTAAGGTTATGTCCGCTCCGACATTTGTCCCGAACGAGTCACCACAAACATTGCAGCCAGGAATAGTCCACAATCTTCTACCGAACGGAATCTGAGCTGCCCTATTCCAAGACAGTTCAGATTCGTTCACTCGAACAATTCCCGGCCATCCGTTCCCACGATAACGGATCGAGAAATTTAGATTTTCAGAGATTTCCATACCCATAATTTTAGCGAGAAATCTGGTCGAATCCAAAGTCTTCTGCTGCTTGCAAAAATACAAATTCTGATAATCTCATTCGCCTTCCCTTTCAGTATGGTATTCATGGCCCTAAGCTGGCAGCTGGTACCGATAACAATCAGACGCTCGCACCGCTGTATTTTCTTTACCTCACGACACGCAAGTACAGAGTGGTAAACCGAGTTCGGAATGTCATCATATCGAGGTATATTCTCTTTCGTGTAAAACTCGCCTTCGGCATACGGATAACGTCCGGTCTTCCTCAACGTGTACACGCCGTCAGCCAAGTTGTTTTTCAGGCTCTCAATAATCAATGTCTTGCACACCCCGCCCGACGAGCTTTCACGCCTTATCTTGTTGTCCTTATTATACCCTAAAAAATACTTTTTAATCGAAAAGTTATTGAAATATCCATCATAACCTTCTTTCTTATTAGCAGGGCAACTTTTTACGCATCGCAGACACCTGATGCACTTCTCGTCATCAATGACAACCTTGTGTATGCCGTTTTTCAACAACTTGAATGATATTGCCTGTTTAGGACATACTGCCTCACAAATGCCACATTGCTGACATAGGGAATAGTTGTAGTTTATTCTATTGTCAATGTACTGGAGCATAATCTGATTCTATAAATTCTTTGTATTTTTCTAAATATGTTTTAGCCGTAATCCGCACATTATAAAGTTCCGTAACTCTTTTATAAGCACTTTCAATCATAGAAATATTATTATGCCCTTTCAAAAAGGTTTCAATCTTATCAGCGCAGTCATTTACATCCATATTTTTGAATGAATAGCCATATTTACCATAATCTATGATTTCTAACGGCCCTTGATTTTCCGATACAAGTACGGGGATTTTCGCCGCCATAGCTTCGGCTACGGTTAGTCCAAAACCCTCATAAATAGATGGTTGTACATACAAGTCGTATTCACACAGATGAGTATAGATATACGACTGATTTTTGCTTCCAAGAAACTGACATATGTGGACAGTCCCAACTCATTAACAAGATTCTCCAAATACTCACGAGATTCACCTTCACCTATAAAGTCAAGGTGCAACTGAGTATGTCCACGATCTATTAATTGATGAAAAGCCTTTATTAATATATGTTGTCCTTTCTTTTCATGCATGAGCCTACTCACTTGTACGATTCTGAAAATATCAACTTGACGAGCAGTAGAGTATCTGATTTTACTCACATCAACACCATTAAGAACGACTTCTGAATTCAGACCGGTCCATTTAAAAATATCTTCTTTAACAATATTGGAAATTGCATAAACCCTTTTACATCTATATAAGTTTACAAAATTTCCTCCGTTACATACATCATGATGTGTAACACATAGCTTGCGCTCCAATGAAGATAAAAAATGAATCTCGCAATAGATGAGTAGTGCAAGTGAATAACATCTGCATTGATTCTTTTAAGAAGTAAGTTTAGCTTAATATAATGCAGAGGATTTTTAGAACCTTTTTCGCCTTTCCAGGCAGTAGAATTTGATTTTTTCATTCAACTTGTGCGAAGCTCATCGTTAACATTATTATTGATAACAATCAGATGTATATTATACCCGAATCTAGCTTGCTCATTCGCAATATTACGCAGCATAGTTTCTATACCTCCAAGACCGAAGGCATAGGTGATATGGATGATTGTCATAAGTGAAATGATTTGAATCTTTTTTTCAAATTGAATAATATCTTTAGAAATTGATAGCCAATAAAGAATTTGCTGTTGATAAAAACAGTAAATTTCTTTTATTCAATAGTTCTTTCGGAATGTTTGTATTTGGGTATAAATTAATATATTCTTTATATGTATATTCTCCAGATTTCAGTATAGACAATTTTATACCTGCTTTAAATCGGCTGAGATCAAGGTCTAAAGGAAGTATTTTCTCGATTTCTTGGATAAAAATTATACGATTTATTATATAATTTCTATTTATTTCCCGTGTTAAAGATGATGCATCATAACAGTAATGATATAGAGCTTCATTGATGTAATTAATTGATATGTTATTTGAAAGTATTTGAGTTAAAATATAAACATCCTCACAATAATTACATTGCTTTAGAAAAATGACATTATTGTAAAGTGATGTTTTAATCAATTTATTCCACAATGTTCCAATGAATATTCCATTATATATTTGTTTAAGAAAATCAAATGCATCGCAGGCATCCTTCATACCTTTCTGGTATACAAACTTATTTTTCTTATATTCTAATATATAATCGCAAACAACCATATCCGCATTAAATTTTAATGCTATATCCATCATTCTTTCTATTTCACATTTATCAATGTAATCATCTGCATCAACATGAATTGAATATAATCCTTTCGAATGTTTAACTCCTATTTGACGGGCTATACTAACTCCTTCATTTTTTTTATGTATTACTTGTATATAATTATATTTTGTTGCATAATTATCACAAATGCTTCCTGATAAGTCTGAGCTACCGTCATCAATAATTATAACTTCAATGCTTGAATATGTCTGATGTATGATACTATCTAGGCAGCGTGTAATAGTACCTTCTGCATTGTAAACAGGAATAATAATGGATACAGTTGGATTTTTCATAGCTGCAGATTATTTTTTAAATAGATAACCATAGAAAAACAAAGGACACATAACAAATTTGTTTGTGCCATTAAGGAAGTGTATGTATAAAATGTAGGAATAACCAACACCCTTGCGCATAAGCATAATATTATTATTTGAGGAAATGTTATTAATCCGTTTTTTATTTTAGTTAATTTGATAGTAATTGTAGAAAACACTAAAAGAAATATTAATGTGCCTATTTATTGAAGTCTTCAAAATAGATCCTATATACGTATAAAATATATTTCCAGGTATCCCCAATTTGCTAACTGTTGCCCAATTGTCTTCAACCCCAGAGCCTTTCGTTAGTCCAAGTAAATCTTTTAAAAAAATAAATGTTGAATCGCCCCCAGTGCTTTTTTCTACATACCACATTAGAGAATTGAAATTAAGAACTCCTTCACCGGCATAAAGTCCTAGCCATATCCAAATATTTTCTATATTGCTACCTTCTGCTTCTATACTTGTAAATCTGGAAATAGAAATGAGCAATACCATACAAATTCCTAACCCAATAACAACACTTCCATATAAAATAATTTTTTTAGTTATACAAGCATTTATATAGGGTCTCATCAAAAAAAAGCAAACAACTAAATATAAAATATTTTGCACTAATTTAGAACGCCCTCCTAATCCTAATTCATGAATCCAAAAACTTAAAATTACCATTATAAGTCCATATACGATTTTTTTTGATATTATTTTTGCAAAAAATAAAATAGTAATGGAGGGTAAATCAGCTCAAAAGAAGTCGAAATTCTATTTAATTTTCGTCCTATAAAAGAAAGGTACTCGACTCTACTATCATACATTTTTGCAGCATAATCGGAATTAGCTATCACAGAAGGTAGATGCAACAAATTCTCCCCAAAAGGTTCAAAAGAAATGATTATTAAAAAAAGAGTAAAATAGTGTAAAACACACCTTGCTTGTTAGTTATAGATAGTTCTTTCCTAGGAGTGATGTCATATTTTACTATAGGCATTAAGGTTATAAGATAGCCAATGATTAAATAGAAAAATGGAATTAGCGTCAGATTAGAATAATTACGAATAGTTCCATTTGAAACATTCCAATAAAAAGCAGAAATTATTCCTGAAAATAACAAAAAGAATAGAATATATAATGTGCCATTTAACTGCCAACCCTTTTGTTTTAATCCAAACAAACAAAAGGAATAATAAGATCAAATTGTAAAAAACTAAAGAAATCAGTTGATAACTCATTGTATATAATAGGTACACTTAAACGTTTTTACTACTGTTTATAAAAGATATGATTAAACGATTTAATCATCATTTATATTAGCTTGAATGAAATTCAATCCACATTTACAATAATATGCAACATTTTCTTCTATTAAATTGTAATCAATAATCCTTTGATCTATTTCGAATGAAGAAACGATTTTGTTTTTCAGTCTTATTTCATCATGTAACGTAGAGATTCTTGTATCACTTGAATTTATTCCATAATGAACAAAGTTTTTTCGGTAAATCACAGAAAACATATTACCATGAAATGTGTTTGTTACGATAAACGAAGCATGATGAAACAGCCATAAAAATTGTTGTGGAGAAACATTCATTAATCTATAATCAACATCTTTATGCATTAATGCGTTCAAGTCTCTATCATTGCAAATTTGTACAGTTGGCAAATTTAAAGAAACAGCAACCTGATGCGCAAAATTTATCGTCTCTTTCGGTCTTTTTATTGTATAAATCAATAAATAATTATCAGGTAATCCTTTATATGGTTTTTCTATTTCTGACCACTCTGAGGCATTTAATAAAAAAGTAGGATCCGGATTAATCTCTGATACTAATCCCAATTCTTCTTTAATATATTCCTGCATAAATCGCTCCCTTACACCGATTGATTTCAAGTTTTGCAAATACTTTTTAAACAGTTCAGGATTTTCATCACCAAATCTGACCGAACCGGAACTCGCAGCGTATGAGAATTTACAAGTAGTCGTGCCAAAATCAAGATAATATATAGGGTCGTTTTCACCAGATGCCTTTGGATTCCAAATTTGATCCGAGCCACAAACTAAAATATCATAGATATCCGGTATATCATTTTTATCTTTTACCCTTTTGGATTTTTTCAGCACATTTTCAATAAAATCAGAGAATACCTGTTCCCGTTTTTTCCCAAAACTGAATAAGCCACGCAATACCAATTCTCGCAAATTCCATTTCCAGTTTTATACGTAGACCATAGTCTCCACTCATACATATCTGTTGTTCTGGGATGGCGAAAATCTATCAGTCTGCATCAAGTCCCATTTTCTGCATGACTCTTACCATGCATAAGCCTGTAGAACAGAGCCGTAATTATGTGAGCTATGAAATGTAACGATACCACATTTCTTTTTTCTATTTCCCATATTATAATGCTACTATCTTATTATTTTTCTAATCTTATATTTTACAATCTTATCACAAACACATAGTTTGTAGGCAGCATCTACTCCTATGTATTTATGGATTCTTCTAAAAAACTTATTCTTAGATTTTTCTTTTTGGGAAATCTGAGCTGGTCATTACCGTTTATGGCTTCCGTAACTGGACGTTCGTAAATATTCAGCTTATCCTTTACAATCGAAATGAGTCTTTTACCTTTTTCTGTAAGAGGAAGAACACAGGAAATGCCATACGGATGTTTGGGAATATAATTATCGTCAGTTTCATTACCCAATCCCCAAAATCTCCGATAGTTATATCAGATACTCTTTCCGGTTTGGCATAATGACAATTAAAACAACTGTCTCGATAGGTAAAACCGTCAATAAAAGTGTTATAATATAAATCTTCATAACGGTGTGTCCATAGATCTCCGGACTTATAAATCAACCTATCATCATTATATACACATAGACTAAAAGCTTCAAATAACCGAAAACCAATGCTAGAAACTTTATCTGCTTTTATTTTGAGAGTATTTGCTATATAGTCAACCAACCATTTATTTGAAGGCACCCCATGACAAATAAGGTCTACCAAGAAAAGATTATCAGGTTGTTCCTCATACATTCGCTTGACAGCTGTCACTTGACAAGGTGTCCCGATAAATAATACGTTTGTTCCATCTTTTACATCTTGTCTAATTTGTGACAGGACATCAACGATACTGCTTTGCACATATTTAGAGCCTTTCAATTTATATGCATCTTTAAGATTATCTATGCGGATATGCTTAATTTCAATGCCCGGTATTACAGTGCATCCATAAACGATACCTACATTGGCTAAAAAATAATGAGTCAATACAGAAGCCATACCGCCGGAAGTGCTGCTTCTATAGTCTTCTTCGTCTTTCGACCATGCGGCGTATGCCACTGACGGATACAGACATACCGTATCATGCAACGATGGGCATGCTTTTTGACAAAGCCCACAATCAATGCATTTCTTCTGATCAACGGACGGATAAAGATGTCCCAATTCTTCAGCAACCAGGGATATGCTATGTTTGGGACACCTTGCGGCGCACAGTCCACATCCCGTACATAACTCTTTCTCACAAATCAATTTCATTTTTATGAAGTTTGTTTTTACGACGGAAATAAGCGTATTCCTTTCAGTCTTTTTCAAGCCGATAAACCATGAAATGGTCATAGTGACAATAGCGGTAATTATACATAGTGAAATGAAATTACCAAGAGTTTGAGCTTCAAGGAAATGATATTTTATGAAAACAGGCAACGGCAAAGAAAGAACCGTCACTCCGGCTACAGGAGATAAAACATCCTTTATAAGTTTCTTCAATGAATAGCCAATCAGACTCCGACAGAACAGAAAACGAACAAAACCTGCAATGAGTGTGAAGAATATTGAAATATAAAACACCGATGATGCGCTACAGCCGAACTTCAATGCAATATACCCGATCGGAAAAATGCACAATATGATGCAACTTACAACAATTTGGTAGTTCCGTATCCACCCCGTTGCTGACAAAGATGTCATAAAAGGAGTCCCAAAAAGTGTTCCACACAATGCATCTACATTATCAATATAATGAATAAAGCAGCATAGTCAGGCACATCGACCAACCATAAATGCAACACGTAATCAATGTTCAAGCAAAGAGGAAATGCCATCATAAACAATATCAGAAAAGAATACTTTATCCCTAAATAAGAAAGCCGTTCCATTCCGGTTATATTTCCGGTTGCATAATCCTTGGTAATCTGGGGATTTAATGCTACTTGAAAATTAGAGATAAACCCCATAACGGCATTTGAGACCTGGGATGCCACCCCACGAGCAGCATTAATTGCAGGACCGAAAAAAGATTGAGGACAATATTGGTCCCTTGATCACGCACGAGCCATGCCACACTGCCGAACAGATTCCATCCGGCAAAGCCAGACATTTGTTGATACAGAGCTTTATCCCAAAACAGTTTAAACCTGCTCTCTTCATAATGTCTCCTGCAATACATCTGATAGACAATCCGTATAATCAATTGCACAGCAAAGACAAGCATTCCATAGACAATAAGCTTATCCGCCGATACAATTACAAGCAAATAGACTATGCCTAATTTCAATAAGGCTTCCAATATGCTTATGTACGCATATACATTCATCTTTTCATGTGCAATTAAGACTGCATTATACGGCACCTGAATGATGTTGATGCAAAAAGTCAATATGGAAAACTGATAGACCCAATTGGCTGCAGCAATCCTGTTATCAGGAATGACCAGCTTTTCATTGACAAACCAAAGCCCAATCGTTTCAGCCAGAAATATTATTAAAATACCGATAGCTATATGGATGTTTAAGGCTGCAGCAAACACATTTTTTAATTTGTCCGTATCACCTCGACCAAGCTCGAATGTAAGAAAACGCTGTGTAGCGGTAGACATGCAACTGTTCAGGAAAGAGAACATTAAAACCACTCCTCCTACAACATTGTAAATGCCATAATCATCAATACCCAATTCTGCCAGCACGCCCCTTGACGTATAAAGGGTAACCAGCATGATAAGAATCATACGGAAATAAAGGAACAACGTGTTTTTGGCTACACGCTTATTGTTTTCTGCCGGATTTTTCATTATTTGTCACCATGTATTTGAATAAATTCATTTGCAAATTAACATGTTAACTTTATTATTTATTTTGACAATTAATCTTTTCTACAGTGGTTAAAAAGTCATTTCTTATCATATTCCAACGAGTTGTTTTTATGGGGTCTATATAAAAAAATCCTCTAATTATTCTTGAAAATCATTCAAATAATGGTATGTGTCTTTTTTGCCTGTTTTGAAAGCCGTTTCGTTAGATGTGACAACTCCTTTAAGCATTTCAAATTCACAATCACTTGTTAAAAATGACACACGGATATTCTTTAGTTCTTAATTTTGGTTGCAGCGAAAATAAGCCTTTTAATTTATAGCTATAATTGAGTACCTGCCTAAATTGAGTACTTACTTCCTATAATGTCCCAAATGTCATAAATATACTTCCGCCTATCTTTATTTTTACTTAGATCATATTTCTTTTTTATAAGCTCAAGGAAGCCATTGAGTGCTTACGACGCAAAGGGCGTAACATAACATCAGTGTAAGCATGACTTGCAGAACGGTGGTTTCACCAACCTGCAGGCTATCCCACTGCATCTCATTGGACAGCTTGCTGAAAAGCAGGAATAGCAGACCGCAAAGAAAGGTCTCGGTGACAATCACAAAGGTCTCGATCAAGTGGTTGTAGGATGCTAATTTGTCTTTCATGGTAGGTTGTTATTATCAGATCACATTATAAAAGTGATCTCCTGTTATTTTTTCATACCATATCCATAGCCGTAACCATATTTGTGCCCATATCCATAGCCATACTTATGACCATACCCATAGCCACTCTTTCTTGAATTCAAATCAATACTATTAATAACCGTAGCCAATTTATCGAATTTCTTCTGATCCCGCAGCACATTAATATACTGATACCCCAACTTCGGAGTAACATCTGCACGACACACATACACGCACATATCAGCCACACGACTGGCAATAGCAGTATCGGTCACAATAGCAATAGGAGCCGTATCAAGAATAATGTAATCGTAACGCTCTTTCAATTTCTCTATTGCATCCTCCAGTACCGTACGCGCCATCAACTCTGTAGGATTGGGAGGAATAGGACCACCCGGAAGAATATCAAGATTAGGACTTACATCCGAATGTTGTATCATATCAAAAAGATTGGTATGCTCGGGGTCAGCCAGATAATTGGTAATACCTTCCGTGCGATGGGACAGATTAAAGACCTTATTCAGCCCCGGCTTGCGGATATCCAAACCCACAATAACAACTTTCTTACCCATATAGGCCAGACTGACTGCCGTATTTCCAGCAATAAAAGACTTACCTTCACCCGGCTGTGTGGATGTAAAAAGCACCACTTTCTGACTGGCACCAAGCATGAACAACATATTGGTACGCAGACCACGAAAAGCCTCCTCCATCATACCATTCTGATTCTCCTGAACCACAATGGCACCTTTTCGGGCTTCTTACTTAAGGAAGCTCACCCAAATAGGAACATCCGTTATCTTCTCCACATCCTCGGCATTCTCTATCTTATATTTTAATAAATCCTTCAAATAAATAAGACCTACAGGAATACCCATACCCAATACAAAGGCAGCCAGCAGAACTATCTTCTTCTTAGGAGAAACCGGCTTTTTACTAGGAAGAGCAGCTTTGATGATACGTCCGTTATTAGCAGTGGATGCCAGGGTTATTGCGTTTTCTTCACGCTTCTGAAGCAACATAATGTAAAGGGTCGCCTTGATTTCCTGCTGGCGGGAGATAGTAAGAAATTCTTTCTCCTGCTGCGGCGCACTGCTGATCCTGCCTTCAAACTTCCGTGCCTGACGTTCAAGATTGGACTGCGCTATCTGCAACCCTCTCAGTACACTGTTCACGGTAGTCTGCACATTGTGCCGCATGGACTCGATGCCCGTATTGATATTGATTACCGCAGGATTGTTTTCGGAAGAGGTACGGAGCAAACGCTTGCGTTCGATCAGCATCGTGTTATATTGGTTGATGATAGAACCCAAATTCTGGTCCTGCAACCTACATTGGCGGGAATCACCTCGTTTGCATTCTTCGGATTGTTCACATAGTTACGCAAGGACTCCACCAGTCTCAACTGGGTGGCATTCTCGGTCAGCTGCTGTTCATATTTCGAACTCTCTTCCAAAGCCAGACGGGCATCGCTGGTCAAATCGGTCAATCCGGAGCGTTGCTTGAAATCGGCAAGTTCCGTTTCGGCAGTACCTAACTCCCGATTGATAATGCCAATACGCTCGTCTATAAACTCTGCGGATTTTTGAGCCACTTCATTCTTCTCGTCATTCGCGTCCAGATTATAAAAGTCAACCAAACAATTGATAAAATCGATACCGCGCTGCTTTACCGTATTCTGCAAGCTGATGGCAGCAATTGTGGTAGTCTTCGAAGTGGGTTCCACTGACAAATTCTCTACATAACTTTCCGTCACATCTGTAGGAGAATTAACGTATGCCACCAGATTCATATCTTCTTCCAAAGGTGGGACCGAGTCGTTCTTTGTAAAACTGAAAACTCCTACTGGAGTGGGGAAAACAGCCGGAATACTGTCAAAACTTACCTCAGTCTCCTGCTTCTCCTCGTCAAACATATATTCCACTTTTACATCCAATTTTCCATTCATGGTGTATTTTAGATGAAGCTTGGCTCCTTCTTCCAGATTGTCTGCCTCTTCAGGAGTCATATAAATTTTACCGGAGTGGACTTATATAAAGGAGTGTTATAGCCGAACATACGTTCCTCGGCCACTGAAATATACAAATTCAAATGATTCACCACCTTTTTAATCAAGGTTCTTGACTTCAGGATTTCCACCTCATTGTCAAAATTGTTAGTCATGGAGAACATACCCAGATCCTGAAGGGCTCCCATAGGATTATTACTGCTTCCACCTTTCTTGTCACCTTCTTTGATGAGTACGGCCGCATCGACATTATAGACAGGAGCTTGATAACGGAGATAGATGAAAGCAGATATAATACAAACCAGCACACTGGCTACAAACCACGGCCAATAGGCAAAGTATTTAAAAAACAAGGCATAAAGATCAACGTTCTCCTCACGTTGCTCGGTACCCGAAGGGGTGTTCTTCTGTTCGTCAGTCATATCAACAGTTTGTAATCAACAATTATATTTACGAGTTTTATTTCAGAATGGTTGCCAGAAGGCTTGCAAGAGATACCAAAATGGATGTAGCACTGATCCACATGCTGGTGCTGCTGCCAATGTCCGAGTTCTTGGCTTTTGTCTTATTGGGCGTTACATAGATGATATCGTTCTGACGCAGGTAGTAATAGGGAGATACAACCAGCTCTGCATTATTAAGATTCAAATTGATAATCTCACGCTTGCCTTTTGCATCTTCACGAATCAGTTTCACATTGTCACGGACGCCATAAACAGTCATATCTCCCGCCATGGCAAGGGCTTCAAGGATATTTACCTTTTCATTTCCTACTGTAAAAGTACCCGGACGGTTCACCTCTCCCAATACCGAAATTTTGTAATTTGCCATACGGACTGTAACGATAGGACTCTCTTTCAGATAGGGCTGCAATTGCTCACGGATCAAATCTTCCGCCTCGTTTTTCGTAAGGCCGCCTACCTTCAGACGACCGATAACGGGGAAATCTATCTCACCCTTGTTATTTACCAGGTATTGCTGGAGAGTGGGTTGTGTGGTAGTATTAATATTGGTCAGGGCTGCATTCAGAGGAGTCTGTACCGTCAGGTTAAAAGGAGCGGCAGCCTGAGGATCACTCGTGTTCACAGTTATACTCAGCAAATCTTTCGGCATAATCTTTGCATCATAAAGGGGAAGATCTTCCTGTAACTGTTCACTACCTCGGGATTCTGCATGTAAGGTACATTTTTATAGGAGGTGCAGCCTGCCAACAAGGCGGATGCCACAACAAACAATAATAGTTTCTTTAAAGTCTTCATATCAGTTTTTTCATTTATTATTCAATCATCTGCCAAACAGGCGCGAAAAAAAGACCTCTGCCGTGATTCTCCGAAACAGGAGATTCACCGGCATTACGTATCAAATCCGAAAAGTGGTTCCGTCATGAATCATTCCATAAATAGTACCCCAATCGGGAAGGCCTCCCAAGTTGCGGTCATCTATAAAAGATCGGCTTTGAGCTTGCGTGAGTATGATTGTTACGCCCTTTCTCCTCCTCCGGATAGTCGCGGTTCACGGCATAAAATTCAAGACCGCGATCACGGCAAAAGGCAAGAGCTTCGTCAAGCAGACGCCCTTCACGCACTGTCCATAGAATCAACCTGTGATGTTCGTCACGCAATTTTTTCAATGTCTCAATGGCAAACGGCAACTCCCTGCCGATTGCCGGATACTTGTGCTCAACAATAGTACCGTCAAAGTCTACTGCTATGGTCATTGTATGTCAATATATAATTATATGTTAACTGAGTTTTTTTCCGCTATAGGTTCCAGCAATTCTCTAGCAATGGTAACTTTAGCACATCCAAGGATATCAATTTTTACAACCAGACTAGTAGAACCATCTATTTCACGACATATATTCCCTTCCAACCCTACTAGTTTGCCACCGTTTACACGGACACGATCGCCCAAATGCAGAGGGCATGACTCAATAGTGACGTGTTCTTCGGCATCATTGACCATACGCATCAAGCTGTACATCTGATGATCTGGAATAATAGCTACGGGACGGCAAGTATTTCGGAAAGAACCGGCTATGTTAACCATGAAACGTTTTATATAAGGAAGGCAGACTATTTCTTTCCGTCTTACTGAATCTGTGCAGCGAATGAACACAAGAGCAGGGAAAACAATACGGTCCACTTTTTTACGTTTACCATCATGACGAATACTCATCTCCTGTTGGATAGGGACATAAACTTCATAAGCTTTCTCACTATCAGTTCGTTTTTCAAACGTTTTTCGTAATCTATCCTGACAGGCTTTTTCACTTCTGTTATTTACAACAGCCACATACCAATGCTTTTTTTCCTGATCATTTCGGAATATGCCTACGGCGTCGTCGGTCTTTTGAACCGTCGTTCCCAAAATTTGTTGTGGCATGTCTTTGCCCTTGTTATTTACAATACTCATAGTGGAATAATCCGACTAAAAACAGACGCACTCTTATATAGAGAGCGTCTATCGGCTGCAAAGGTATAGATTTATTTTCATTTTCTAGCATTTACAGACTGTAAACTGATAAAAAAGTTTTTTTTCTCTCTATATATATCATAAACTTATGGGCTGATTTATTCATACAACTTACTACATAAATGGAAATCAGAAATTTAAGAAATCGGACGCTCTCTATATAAGAGTGCGTCCTAATTTCAAAATAATTCAAATATTCCCCTTCTTATAGATCTTTTAAAATATTTCTATTTGCATTATCTATCTGATTAGTCTGTATAGACGAAAGATAGATTTGTGTAGTAGTTTCTGAATCATGCCCCATCGCTTCGCTAATAATACCAATCGAGATGTTTTTCGTCTTAGCTATACTTGCCCAGGAATGGCGCGCCACATACATAGTAAGTGGTGTGGTCAATCCTGCCCGGGCTGCAATCTTCTTCAGCTTACGGTTCACCAGCAACATTTTATTCCGGTATTGTCTGCGCTCCGTGCCATCTTCTCGTTCTATAATAGGTAAAAGATATTGTGTTTCCGAATCTCCGTATCTGTCAATAATCTCCTGCATCTGTTTTTCCCACCGTATAATGAGTTTCTTACCTGTTTTACGACGGCTATAACTCACAAAGCCACTATTGAGATCTTTTTTACGCAAATAGGCAAGATCTATAAAAGACATTCCTCGCATATAGAAAGAAAAGAGAAAGATATCTCGTGCAAATTCCAATGATTTATGATCGGAAAGATCCAACTGCTTGATGTGTTTGATATCTGTCAGGGTGGCAGCTCTCTTTGAGGTCTTGTCCACACCAGTATATACATTCTCAAAAGGATCTGCAGGAAGGGCCAGTCCCTCACCCACTGCCTTGCGATACACACAACGCAAAATACGCATATAAAAAGAGGTGGTATTACGACTTAAATGGTGAGTGGAGCGCATCTCCGTTTCATAATGTTCCATCAAATCTGCATCCATCTCATCAAAACATAAGTCTATGCCGTCACGGAACTTCATGAAGCTGTTCAATGCGGACTGATATGTTTCGACTGTCCGTTCTTTTCCTTGCCCTCTAAGACGCTCTATCTGCTCCTGCATGTATTCAAAAACGAAAACGCCCTTACTCGGACGGTTCTTTAATTTTACTAATCTCATATTTGCCATTACCTAGGTTAATTAAATAAATCATCAAAGAAAAATATAATATCATGATTTATATTTTAATGAGGACTTAAATACTTGTAACGGCAAATAGATTCTTTAGAATTAAAGAGAAAGAACTCAGTGTGCTTATATCGACAAGTATATAACAATAAAAAATACAAAAGCGCGCAGCTCTGATAAACTGCACGCTTTTGCTTATTATTTATGTCCTTGTCTGAATTACTTCACTTCCTCGAAGTCAGCATCTTGAATATCTTCTTTATTATTAGAAGAACCCTGATTAGCCTGTTGTCCTGCACCTGCACCCGGACCGGCCTGAGCGCCACCTTGTGCACCACTCTGAGCATACATTTCAGCGCTGGCAGCCTGGAATGCTGTATTCAGTTCAGCCATGGCAGTATCAATAGCAGCCAAATCCTGTGCTTTATGAGCATCTTTCAGTTTCTGAAGAGCAGCTTCAATCGGAGCTTTCTTATCAGCCGGCAACTTGTCACCTAATTCCTTCAACTGATTTTCAGTAGAGAAAATCATGGAGTCAGCTTGATTCAATTTGTCAATCTTTTCACGTTCCTTCTTGTCTGCTTCTGCATTAGCTTCAGCTTCGGCTTTCATCTTTTCGATTTCTTCCTTGCTCAAACCAGAGGAGCTTCGATACGGATAGCTTGTTCCTTGCCGGTAGCTTTATCCTTGGCAGATACTTTCAAGATACCGTTGGCATCGATATCGAATGTCACCTCAATCTGAGGAACACCACGACGAGCCGGAGCAATACCAGTCAAATTGAACTGACCGATTGACTTGTTCTGTGCAGCCATCGGACGTTCACCTTGAAGTACGTGGATAGTCACTTCAGTCTGGTTATCGGCAGCTGTAGAGAAGGTCTCACTCTTGCGGGCCGGGATAGTAGTGTTTGCATCAATCAACTTAGTCATTACACCACCCAATGTTTCGATACCCATTGACAACGGAGTAACATCCAGCAATACCACACCTTTGATTTCATCTGTCAAAACAGCACCCTGAACGGCAGCACCTACAGCAACCACTTCGTCAGGATTAACACCCTTGGAAGGAGTCTTACCGAAGAATTTTTCTACCAATTCCTGAACAGCCGGAATACGTGAAGAACCACCAACAAGGATTACCTCATCGATATCAGAGTTGCTCAAGCCTGCATCGCTCATAGCCTTCTTGCAAGGTTCAAGACAAG
>ENA-OQHP01000007-OQHP01000007.1-human-gut-metagenome-genome-assembly--contig:-NODE-7-length-66222-cov-3.968031_pt1 | contig 66222 bp, 74 predicted proteins | sample MGYA00242563_ERZ504717 | MGnify/ENA primary metagenome ERZ504717 (study PRJEB26092, sample SAMD00036212) | human gut metagenome | host: Homo sapiens | study: EMG produced TPA metagenomics assembly of the... | reverse complement strand
TTGAATGTAAAGAACAGAATGATGATTTTTGTATGGAGATTAGGGAACCTAACTCTTTTTCCTTTTCATGAAATAGGTTTCTCTTGTTTCTGTTTATGATCTTTAATCTCTGCTATTGATTTGTAAAACAGGACCACTGCCTCATAAACCTTGGTGTTGTTTTACGGGGCAGTGGTGGTGTTTCTATATGAAGTTTGCGTGCGGAGCGGGAATGTTTATTTGGACTTCTTTCCCCAATACGTCTTGTTGTTGGCATAGCCGGCATAGACGATGGTATGGGTGCGCGGACTGGCTTCCCAGTCGGTTTCGCGTTGCAGATAAAGTTCCACTCCGTTGACAGTCAGAATCTGTTGGGCGGCATCATAGCTCCACGTACTGCCTTTCCAGATACCTTCGGTGATAGTGTGGTCGGCGGCGAGAGTCATTGTTGCTGAAGTTCTCTGCTCTCCATATTTGTATGTAAGGTCGATGTGTTCCCAATTGCCGGGCAATTCTTCTTCGGTGATGGCTACCTTGGGAACGGCTCCGTAGCGTTCAGGCATTACGAGAGGCCAACCGTCTTTCGTCCAGCGGATGCTGCGTACGTGCCCCATCATGATGCGTTGCTGGCGTTGATGCCCGGAACATCCTTAGGCAGACGGCCTTGTGAGGCGTAGAACCAGTTGTCTTTGCCATCGTCGAAGATAGCGCAGTGGGCGATGCTACCAGCCGTAGCCTTTGCTGAACTTATAGGGATGAGTCACTATGGGCAGTGCATCGGCACCGGCGGTCACGTCTTTGCCGTCAATGCCCACGTAGGGACCGGTGATGCTTTTCGAGCGGACCACACGGGTGTTATAGGGCACGTCGAGAGCGTCGTAGGCAAGGAAGAGGTAGTAGTAGCCATCGCGGTAAATGACTTCGGGACCTTCACTGGCTTGCCAGCGGTTACCTGTCTGGCGGGTGGCGATCAACTGACCATACTCGGCAGGTGCTTGGCCTGTAGCCCAAGGTTGGCCCAAAGTTTCGGCAGGCTTGCCTGTTTCGCTATTGAGCTTGAGAGCGGCTATGCCGCTATGCCATGAACCGTAGACCAACCAGTGCTCGCCTTTGGGCGTGATGACATAAGAGGGGTCGATGGCATTCCATTTATAATAGCAATTGGCCCAATCATCCGGCTTCACGTTGAAGTTAAGTCCTTTGTCGGAAGCATTGGTGATGACGTAGCCTTTGTCTACCCATCCGTCGTTGTTGGAGGGATCGTTGTTTTCCATCAGCCGATAAAGGCGCGCTCCGACCAGGTGTTGGCACCGTTGAGTGTGCCGGGGCAGACAATGGAATAGTACATGCGATAGAGGCCGTTCTTTACCTTGCGTACTACGGGAGCCCAATAGCCGAAGTCATTAACATTAGGATTGATTTCGGCAAGTCCCATTTCTTTTCGTATTTCATTGAGCTTGGGCACTACCCATTCGGGCAGGTTCTTCATTGTACCGCCGAGGTATTCCCAGTTGACAAGGTCCTTGGAGCGACGACCGTGGAAGTGGCCGCCTGCGGTGTGGACGTTGCCGTATGAAGCATCCGTCTGATACATGTAATAATAACCATCTTCGGCCAATACAACCGAGGGGTCGTGTACGTTGGCAAGATTCCATTGAGAGCGTTTGCTCCAGTCACTTATCGAGGTATAGTCATCGGAGTAGGTGGGGGCCACGTAATTCTTGAGTTCATCGTCTAAGCTTAAGCTTTCTGTGGTGGCCGTGACCACCTCTGAATAGACATAACGGCTGTCACAGTAGACGTATGCACGGATATAGTAGGAGGTACCGGAGGTCAAGGTTGAGAGGGAGGCACTGAAATTCTCATCGGCATCCACCACGTGGTCTTTGATAGTCGGTACGGAAGCTGCTGCACTGTAACAGAAGCCTTTCTTGACTATTTGGTTCAGATCACCTGTAACCGATGCGGTGACGGTCAACGAGGTGGGTGTGGTTGTAGTTACTTTCGGAGTACTTACAGTTGCATAATAGCGGTCTATATCTTCGCTGTTGTCAGAACAAGCGGCTAAAACAAGGAATATTGGCAAGAACATCCACAATGGTAATAGTTTTTTCATCTGTTGATAGTTTAAAGACCATGCCGCTTCTTCCTGAGGAAAACGGCATGGCTTGTGTGATTACTGATTCGGATTAGAAGACGAGATGGCCGCCTTCAATCGTTAAAGCGAAGTTCAAGTCGTTCATATCCAATTTGTTGATCCCTAAATAGTATTGGGCATAGGAAGTACCTGAAGTGCCTTTCATTACTGCTTGAATGTCGGCTGTACCATTGCCGCAATTGGTCACGTAGACGGTGACTTTGGCTCCGTTCATATCGGCAAGCCAAGCAGCCCAGTCGCCTTGTGTACCGTTGTGAACGAGGCTGGCATTTCCATCGTATCCTGCACCCCATCCATAGTTGTCGGCGCGTACCACTGCATATTCGGCAAGATCGGCTTTGCGGAGAACGATAGCGAAGTTGCTCCAGTTATTAGCTTGGCTGGTGTAATTGGTGAAGCTGATGGATCTGGTTTCACCTGCCGGCACGTTGAAATTGTCAGAAAAGACAGTCCACCAACCCGTTGAATTGTCTTCGGCTCCTATGATACCGGCTGAGTTGCTCACAGCGGCAACCACAGATTCGGCAACTTTGACTTCTACGGTAGCGGTAACTTCGTCGGCAGTAATGGTTACGGTCTGCGTACCGGCTTTGGCAGGAATGGCAGAGAAATGGAGTTTGGCGTTGTCTACTACTCTTGTGCTTCCGTCGGCATAAGTAGCCGTTACTTCCAATCCTTCGGGAAGGAATGCCAGCGTACGGTCGGTCATCGTTTCCGTTGCTGCCGAAGTATAATAGTAATACTGCGTGTGCGCAGGTTGAGCCGTCACTTGGATGGATACAATCTTTTCCACTACTTCAAACGTAGCATTGGCCACCACCGGCTGGTTGCAATTCTCGCCTTTGAAGGTCTTGTTGTAGATGACTACCAGTGTCTTCGTGCCCAGTTCGTTCATATTGGGGATGGCAGTGAACTGGAGTTCTTCTGCGGTTACGGTCTTAGTCACCCCTTCTTCGAAGCTGACGATGGCAGTAATCCCGGCCACGGCTTCTTCGAGTGAGGTGCCGGCATTGACCTGATCGGGTACATTTTGCAGTACCATCGAGAGCGGATTCTTGTCTTCGGCAGAAGTAAGGCCGCCGATAGGAACGATGTTCGATTGCAAGAAGTTGATGTAAGAGCCTTCGGGTACCAGGAAGCAGCGGATGTTGGTATTGCTCGCGTCTGCATTCAGATTGGGTAACTTGTACGGCTGTTTGTAGGTTTTGGTTGCCGAGGCGTTCTGGATTTTGATAGAGAAGGCATTTTCATTGGTGCGGTCTACGGTGAGTGTTACTTTGCCGCCCAATTTCTGTACAGTTTCGTCCAGATTGTCAACGGGTGACAGCATCAGTGTGCTGGAGGTGTATTTGAAGAAGAGATGGGAACCCCATTGGGAGTTATAGGCCAAAGTATCGTTTGTGGTATCAAAACGATAAGCGCCATATTCCGTGTATCCTTCACCTCCGCGGTCTGCGTCATTGGTTATGACTAGGGCGAAGTTTTTATAATAGGTATTGTCGGCAGGGTTGATGTTGAGGTTGAACACTCCATGCCACTTCTGACCATCGGGCACGACGTAATACTTGGAGAAAGCTGTCCAGAAACCGGAGGTGTAGTCCGTATTACCGAAGGAGTAGACATCTTCCTGCATGCCCTCCAGCACTTCTTCTTCCGGATCTTTCTTTGAATTTGCTATGGAGTCCACTTTCTCGGAAATCCAGTCGGGGGCGTTAACATCATACAGCTCGCCACCCTCGCAGCTTGGCAATGCCATCAACCCGAAGGCGATGGAACAGCAAGCGTATACTAATTTATTGAGTATTCTCATTGTCTTACATTTTAATAGGTTTGTTTATTTGCTTAAGTCAACCACCGGATGAACAGTCCATCCGTTCTCACTGAAATAAGTAGAGTTGTCCGTGCTAAAGTTGGCAGAGTTACCACTTAGGTTAGGGTTCTTGTTCAACAACTGTTGTACGATGGCAGAAATTCGTGCCCGGGTAAGTAGGTGTCAAAAGAACTTTTTAGTTCGGAGTCGGTTGCGATATCGTTGTAGTCTACAGGATCTTTGGTTCCGGTTACAGAACGGCGTACGACACTGTGCTCCTTAAGTTGTTGCAAACGATCATTCTTATAGAAGAATCCCCAGCGGATAAGATCGAATCCGCGTCCGAACTCACAACCAAATTCTTTCGGACGCTCCACATTGGCAATCTGCTCGAAGAGTTTGTCGGCTGTAGGGAAGTCAGCCAGTTCCAGATCGGGCAAGTCAGCGCGGTTGCGTACTTCGTTAATCCAGTCGATGGCCTGTTGTGTGGGGCCGTTGACTTCGTTTTCACATTCGGCAGCACGGAGCAGCACGTCGGAGTAGCGCATCAGACGCAAGTTGATTCCATCGTGTAAACCTGTAATAACGGTGCTATAGAGTCCGGTACGGAGGTTTGTGAACTTGGCGATGGGTAGACCACCGTATGTGTTGTTGGTTACGATGTTGTCGGTGGCTGTAAGTTTGCTCGTATAAGCTACATTGCCATATTCAAAGTCTTCCCAATCGGATTCGTAAGTACCGATGGTCCAGTACAGACGCGGGTCGAGTTTGCCGTCAGTAGTACGTTCTGCTTTGAAGAGATGGTAGAGCCAGGGGGAAGCCGAAATGTCGGCCCAACCGCCATAATTGCCGGGAGCGAAGTTACTCTCGATGGCCGAACCTTGGGTGGCATTCGGGCTGGTGTTCACCGGAGTCCACTCGTCGTCGGTTCCTTGTGATTCTAAGTCAAGGAATTGCACTTCGAAAAGGCTTTCCTTGTTGTTCTCATAGGCAGGACCTTCACGAAAGTTGTCGCCATAGTTATCCATCAGTCATAAGTACCATATTTTTTGCCGATAATGTCTTTCAGTACAGTAAGGGCGTCTTTGAATTTATGGCGTACCATGAGCGCACGGGCATAGTAACCGGCTGCGGCACCACAGGTGGCACGTCCTTTTTCCCATTCGCCACCTTGATCTCGTGAGGGTAACAATTCCATGGCTTCTTTGAAATCACTTTCCACTTGGTCCAGCACGGCATCATAGGTGCTGTTGCCGGTATAAAGTCCATCCAATGAAGAGTAGGTGGCATAATCTGTGATGAGGGGCGGGTTCTGGTAATAACTAACCAGATTGTAGTATGACAGACCGCGCAGGAAGAGCACTTGTCCTTTGATGCGTTTCATTTTTTCGGAAAGCTGGCTGTTGTCTTCATCGCAACGGGAAATGGCAAAATTACATACATTAACGGTGTAGTACCATTCGCGCCAGGGCCACCACGTGATGTCCGAGGTTACTTCCGCATTCAGGTCATCGAAAGGCAGATACCATACTTGTGATGAATTCCAGCTTCATCGCCACGACACACATCAATGGTGTAGCCTACACGGGCGTAAGAACCTTCCATACGGATATGGTTATAGGCGGCAATAACGCTCTCTTCCAAATCATCGGCATTGAAACCGAATGTGTTTGAGGTTTGCTGGTTGGGATTTAACAGCTCCAAATTATCATTGCAAGAAGTCAATGTGCCTAATCCCAAAAAGAGAACCAATGCATATTTATTGAGTTTCATATTGTTATGTTTTTAGTGATTAGAAAGTGAAATGAACGCCACACATGAAGGTACGTGCGGTAGGATAAGAACAGAAGTTATATCCCGGTGTGAAGGTACCTCCTGCATAGTCCACATTGTAACCTTTGTAGCCGGTAAAGGTGTGCAGGTTCTGTGCCGACACGTAGAAACGTACATCCGATACGTATTTGCCAAACCATTCGTTGGGGAAGTTGTAGCCCAGTTCTATATTGGCAATTTTCCAATAAGCTGCGTTCTGAATTTTGCGGTCGCTGAAGAGATCGTTCCAGGCCAGGCTGGCACTGTTGGTGACATAGGTACGTGGTACGCTGGAAAGATAGGTGCTGCCGTCTTCGCTGAAGCGATTGGCGTCGAGCATGGCTACGTCTTTGTTGCCCCAGCCATAGCAAGAGTTCAGAGAGTTGTGGATGTCGTCGCTAACGTGATAGTTGAGTGCACCGAACGTAGCGATGCTCAGGTCGAAACGTTTGTATTCGAAGCGGGCGTTCAAACCGAAATTGATCTTAGGCATACCGCTGCCCAATACTACCTGGTCATTGGCATCTACCTTTCCGTCAGGCTTTCCGTCGGGACCGCTTACGTCCTTATAGAGGCAGTCACCAATTTGGGCGCCTTCTTGTGTGGCATGGTTGTCCAAGTCAGCTTGTGTGCGGGCGATGCATCATAAACCCATCCGTAGAATTTGCCGATCTCTTCACCTACGTTGGTGATGTAGGCGCCGGAGATGTATGAATCGGTACCGAAGCCCAATGAGGTTACGCGGTTACGGACAGTACTTAAGTTAGCCGACACTTCATACTTGAAGTCGTGGTCTCGGTTGCGGTAAGTAGCTGAAAATTCGAAACCTGAATTGTTCATCGAAGCGGCGTTCATTGTTACGGTGGTATTGGATACACCGGCTTGTTCGGGAACGGGAACAGCATAAAGCAGGTCTTCACTGGTGTTCTTGTACCATTCGGCAGTGAATTCCAGACGGTTGTTGAACAAGGCGAGGTCGATACCCACGTTGTAGCTTTTCTTCTTTTCCCAAGAAAGGTTGTTGTCTACGAAAGTGGAAATGGCAGAACCGGTGATGGGCGTGTTGCCAAAGCTATAAGTCATGTTATTACGTGCCATTACAGCCTGATACATGTATTCACCAATGTTTTCGTTACCGAGCTCGCCATAGCTGGCACGTACCTTGAACATGTTGACAATGTTTCTGTTGAAGGGGAAGAAAGACTCCTTGTCGAAACGCCATCCCACAGAAACAGAAGGGAAGGTGCCCCAACGGATATTTTGGGACAAGCGGGAACTGCCGTCGCGGCGCACGGTTGCCGAGAACAGATAACGCTCGTCGTAGTTGTAGTTGATACGCCCGATGTAGGATAGGAGGGTGTGTTTGTATTCGAAGCTTTCAGCGTAAGTGTTGGCGGCATTCTGGAGTTGCAGGAAGTAAGGCTCGGTGAAGTTGACGCCCCAGCCTGTCAGCAAGTCGGTGTTTTCTTCTTCGTAAGTCTGGCCGGCTACCAGGTTAAAATGGTGTTTGCCGACGGTGGCATCATAAGTCAGCACGTTTTCAATCAAAGCATCGGCATAAGAGCGGGTAGCTTTGGTGAGACGTTCGTTGCTTTTGGCCAGATAGACACGGTTGCTCTGTACCCATGCAGGAATCCAGGTGAAGTCCTTGCAATGGGTTTTGCTGTAAGAGAGATTGACTTTATAGTTGAGCTTGTGGTTTTTGCTGTCAATACCGATCATTTTCAGGAGATCCACATCGGCAGAGGCTGTTCCTACAAAGCGGTCTACACGGGTATTGCGCTTTAACAGGTTATTGACCAGCAAGGGGTTGGAAGCTGAAATGTCACCATGTACGGTGTCGTAGTAAACACCATAACCATAAGAGTCATAGTTGAAGTTATTGGCGATCCCTACCAGATTGTCAAGTACCCAAGTAGAGTTGTCGTAGGCTTTGATGGTGGGTTGCATCAGCAAAGTACCACGCAGTATGTTGGTTACGTCTCCATACAGACCTTGAACGTATTCGGAAGCGTTTGACAAACCCATGTTGTCTTGATCGGAGTGAGAGTAAACCAGGCTGGTATGGAACTTGATGAATTTGGTGTCCATCGTGTTGTTGACACGCGCCGTGTAACGTTCGTAGTTGGGACCGGCGCCTTCCAGTGTACCTTTTTGGTTGTAGTAATCTAATGAAACGTTATAAGTATTGTGGGCACCGCCACCGGAGAGGTTCACATTGTGATTTTGACGGATACCTGTTTTGAACACTTCTTTAAACCAGTTGGTATTGGTGTTATCCTGGAAATGATATTTTCCGGTGGTACTGTCCAGCTTGTAACCGCCGGGCAGCGGAGTGTTGGAGTTGGCGCATGCCTGACCGATGTACTGGCTGTATTGGTCGGCATCCATTACGTCATAGACACTACTGGGAATGTAGTCCATACCTACGTACCATTGTAGTCTACTTTCAGCGGTTGGTCTTTCTGACCGCGTTTGGTAGTGATGATGACCACACCGTTGGCTGCACGCGAACCGTAAATGGCAGCAGCCGATGCATCCTTCAGAATTTGGATGGTTTCAATATCGTTTGAAGAGAAATCGCGGATGGAAGTACCCATGGGGACACCATCGATAACATAAAGAGGAGAAGTGTCACCAAAAGATCCGACGCCACGGATACGGACGGTAGGGTCGGCACCGGCTGCCCGTCGGAAGTGACTTGTACGCCTGATACTTTACCTTCGAGCATGGTGGAGATATTGGAATGGGATGTCTGTTTCAAGGCTTCCGTGTCTACTACAGCTACAGAACCGGTCAAATCGGATTTCTTTTGTGTGCCATAACCTATGACAACAACTTGTTCCAGCATCTGGTTGTCGGGTTGCAATTGGATAGCTTCAATGATAGCGCGGTTACGAACGGCTACTTCGCGTTCCTTGTAGCTACATAGCTATCGAAGGATAGCGTTTCCGGCAACCTCCAGTTGGAAGTTTCCGTCCACATCGGTAATGGTTCCACCTTGTCCTCCTTTAATTCTGACAGTAGCTCCTGTCAAGGGCTCACCTTGTTCATCGATAACTTGACCGCGAACCTTGATAGCCGGAGATTGTGCCACGGTAGCTATAGCAGGTGTGGGATACACCATCATGCCACCCATAGCACACAGACTAAGCATTACGGAAAATAATAAATGTTTCCTCATTTTTTAAGTATTAAATTAGTAGATTAAATTGTTGCTGATGTATTGAATTGAGATGTTGGATTATTGTACAATCCAATGTTGAATACTCTAGGTAGACAAACCACAGAGTTTATAAATATGCTGGAGCTATTCTTCATAATATTTAAGATTAGGATTAGACTTTAAAAGCAGGGTTCTCTTCCGAAAGATTGAGCACCGATTGCATGACAAAAGTATAATTTACACCGTAAACAGGGGTGGACAAACGGTTTTATAGGGTGGACGAATGGATAATGGAAAAAAATGTATTTATTCCGCTTATAGTTTGCGTCTTTTGGAGGTGGTGAGATAGGCTTAGGAGAAGGCTTTTTTTTATATAAAGTCATGTAGCCGGACAACCTGGTGAAGGACTGTCCGGCTACATGAGGGATAAAATACAAATAAAATTCTCTGAAAGGAATTATTTCACAAGTAAAAATCCTCCTTCCGCCTGCATCGTAATGCTGACTTCATCATTCTTTTTTAATGTTATCTCTTCAGCGTGAGGATTTAGTTTTTTATCGTCCTGATAAAGCATCACTTTATCTCCTTTAGTACACATAGATAAGTTCAACTTTAATTTCAGCGGTTCTTTTTGTGCATTGATTCCGGCTATGTACCATTTATCGGCATGCGACGTGCCAGTACTACGTATTTGCCCGGATAGCCGTCAATGAATCTTGTTTCGTCCCATGTGGTGGAACTTGCTTCATGAAATCCAAACAAACTTGGGGGGCATCGGTCAGGTTATTAGGCGCCAACGCAAAATTCTGAATAGGATTTTGGAATAAAACGGCTGTTGCCAGTTGGAATACATCAGTGGTCTTGCGTATGCTTCCGCCGTCATTGTTGCGGTTGAGGCGTTTGTTGAGGAATGTGCCGCCAAACTCCATGCAACCGATGGTGTTGCGGATAAATGGATGCAGACAGGCATTAAATGCTTCTTCATCGCAAAAATGTTGTTGGAAAATCAGGTTTTCCGATGCGAGCACGGCTTCGCTTCCTACATAATTAGGATACATACGCTCCCATCCCCGAGGAAGGGTACAGCCGTGGAAAATGACCATCAGTCCATTATCATCCGCATCGCTCAGGATGGCTTCGTACAGACGCATGGTTTCCTGCTTGTCACCTCCGAAGAAGTCTACTTTGATTCCTTTTACTCCTATATTATGCAGCCATTTCATTTCCTTTTTACGGATAATGGGATTGTCCATGTAATTGGTAGGACCTTGTACGATATCATTCCAGTAGCCGCTGGAACTATACCATAAAAATACATCTACATTTTTACTGTGTGCATAGTCTATGAAGTCTTTCATACGTTCACGGCCGATGTTGGTATCCCACCAGTTGTCTATCAATACATATTCATATCCCATGGCGGCAGCAAGATCTACATATTTTTTCTGATCGTCGAAATTGATGCTGCCATCTTGCCAAAGTATCCAGCTCCAGGTTCCGCGTCCCATTTTGTATGTATGCTCCGTTGGGTAAAGAGGTTCCACGACATCCCATGGAATCGTTGTTTCTACAATGGCTTCAGGTTTTCGCCTACAGTAATAGTACGCCAAGGAGTGGAACCGGGCAATGCAAGACCGGGAGATGCCGTACCGTTACCGTTGTTTTCTTCGGGCATGGGGAAAGCGAGGGTATAAAGTCCGTCGGCGGTGGCATCGCTCAGGTGTGAACCACAGTATTTGCTGTCTACTCCGGTTTCACTGATAAGTGCCCAGCCATTTTCTCCTACATGGAACAGACAAGGAAATGTGTAACCGTGCCCATATTGTGAACGTACATTCATAGGAGCGTCAGCCTTATATTCTTCCTCATAACTGGGCTTGGTACGTTTCCAACCTATCATGGCGTCACTTTGCGGGCACAGGAAAGTAGTGGTGAAGGAGGGGAAGTCAAAACCGGTAGTTTCTTTTTCTATCACGATGCTTCCCGTATCGCCATATTTGGGCATTTCGTAGCGGAAAGCAATATCGTTGTTGCTTACGCGGAATATTATATTTATATTTTTCTTTTCTTTATTGGTAAAGGTGCATGTAAGTTCATTGGCTTGATAATGAATTTGTGATTGTTTGATACGGTCTTGTGTATAGGTCTTATCTATTTTATTCTCTTTTTGTCCGGTGAAAGTCATATCTCGGCTGAAGTCCCCCACATTGGCAATGAAACCTAAAGGTGAATCTTCCAGGATGGTCTTGTCCTTATAGGTAACGGAATAAACGGGGATACCCTGTTTTACGGATACATTTACTTTCAAAAAGGAATCGGGTCCTGTAACTGTAGCTTGTTGGGCAAAAGCTGACATTGTAGTGATGGCAAGCAGCCAAGTCATAAATTGTTTTTTCATGGGTATTAAATATGCTATTATAATGTAGAGCAAAGATAATTTATTTAGCGAGGCGAGAGCGTAGAAAAACGGAGCATTTATGGTATACAATCCGTTCATTTTACGCTCTGGAATAAGTCAGTCGGTTCCATTCTCCATCATCGAACTGGGTGTTGTTCCGAAATGTTTTGTAAAGCAGCGTGTGAAGTATTTGGGATCATTGAATCCCACTTCGTATGCTATTTCGGATATGTTCATATTGTGCGTCAGCCGGTTACGGATAATAAGTTCCCGCGCAAGATTCAGCCGGTAGTTACGCATGAATTGTCCGGCAGACTGTCCCGTCAGATTTTGCATTTTTTTGTTCATCAACTTTTGCTTACCCCCATTGCTTCGATGAAATCGCTTATTTCGTAATAGGAGTTCTTATAGTTTTCTTTCACAATCTGCATCGCCTTGTCCAGGAATTTCTTGTCACTGGATTCTTTTTCGATATTCAGTGCATCCACATCCATACTGTATGAGAACTTTGTTGGAACGTTTGCGGTTTTCCAGTATATTGGATATCCGGGCCAGCAGCAAAGTATCATCAAATGGTTTCAGCAGGTATTCGTCTACACCTATACGGAAGCTTTCGATACGCGATTCGTTGGATGTTTTGGCTGTGAGCATCAGGAAGGGGATATGTGAGATGGCGAAATTGGATTTTACCCGGCGGGACAGTTCCATACCATCCATGACAGGCATCATCAGGTCGCTAACAATAAAATCCACGTTCTGGGATTGGAGCACAGTCAATGCTTCTTCACCTTGGGATGCTTCGAGCACGTTATAATATTCGGCCAGAATGGAACGGATATAGTCGCGCATATCTTTGTTGTCTTCTACTACCAGAATCGTCAGTTTTTCATTGGTGGCAGGTTGCAAGGCCAGCGGAGATCCTACCGGTTCTTTAATTTGCTCTGTTGGTGCGGGCAGACTGTCTGCATCGGCATATTGCAAAGGAAGTAAAATACGGAAAGAACATCCTTTGCTCTGATTATTCTTGGCACAAATTGAACCTCCATGCAACTGGACAATTCGTTTGCATAGATAGAGGCCGATTCCGGTCCCGCTTTGTCCGTTGATAGAGGAATGCGTCTTGTTTTGTGATTGGTAGAAGCGGTTGAATACTTTGTCTATCTCTTCTTCGGGCAGTCCTGGCCCCGTATCCCGGATACAGATGAACAACTTTTCCTGCTCTTCCTGGCGGAAGGGGGTGGCATAGATGGTAATTTGTCCTCCTTTGGGGGTAAATTTCAAAGCATTTCCTATCAAATTGACAATCACTTTATGCATGGCATCCTCATCGTACATGATTTCACATGAAGGAAGGCGGAAACGACGTTCGATGGTTATTCCTCTTTCGGATGCATATGCGTCGAAGGGAACCAGCAGTTCATTGAGTAACTTGGTAAAGTTGCCCGGGTTGCGGACAATTTCCATTTTCCCTGATTCTACTTTGCGGAAGTCCATTAATTGGTTGACCAGTGAGAGCAGATATTTGAGTTGCGCTCCACAAAATGTAATTGTTCAATGACTTGAGGATTGTAGCTTAGTTTCAATGCCCTTTCTATAGGTCCTACGATTAATGTCAACGGAGTACGGAATTCATGGGTGATATTGGTGAAGAAGGCGAGTTTGTCAACCGTCAATTCCTGTACTTTCTTTGACATTTGTATCAGTTGTCCTTTTTGTTTGGTTATTTTTTCGTTTTGCTGTTTCAATAGTTGGTTTTGACGATAGAGCTCGCTTGCCTGAGTGGAAAGCAGTTTTTTTGTTCTTCCAGTTCACGGTACGTTCCTCTACTTTGATGTGGAGTATTTCTTGTTGTTCTTTTAACGAACGAAGCCTCCATGATAATACCTTATATATAAGGAAAGATAGAAGAACCAATATGGACAGAATGAACCAGATGGTTTTATAGAAATAAGGTGATACGGCAATGTGGAGTTCTGCCATTCTTCCAGCCATTGTTTGCCGTCGGGGGCATAACGCAGTTCGAAAGTATAGTTGCCGGGACGCAGGTTGGTATAGGCGGCTTGTCGCCTGTTGGCCGGCACTTTTATCCATTTGTCGTCAAATCCTTTCAAGCGGTAATAATAATTGGCGAATGTCGATGCATCATAATCCAGTGCGGCAAATTCAATATAGAGAGATTTGTCGCGTTCGTGTAACTGTAGGGTGCCGTTTGTGTACAATCGTTCTTCATTGGCCACACGAACATGGGTGAATGCCAGAGGAACAGCCTCCTTGGGATTTGTGTCTATGACCGGTTTGACTACAGACAGCCCTTTAGTACTTCCTACATACAAATCTCCATTGGCGGCACGGCATATTGCGTTCCAATAGAACTGGTTGGATAATAGTCCGTCTTTCCGGGTATAGTTGAAGAAGCTGTTGTTGTTAGGATTGAAGCGGGAGAGTCCGTTGGTGGTGGTAATCCAAAGATACCCTTCTTTATCTTCCGATATGCAGCGGACACTGTTGTTTATCAGTCCGTCTTCGGTGGTGAAGGAGCGGAAGGTATATTCTCCGTTTTCTGTTGGTGAGGATTTGTAGAAACCATATCCGTTGCTGCCTATCCATAGGGTTCCGTCTTTAGACTGGGTGATGTAGGTTACCCTTTCCTTCAACTTTGATTCCGGTTCGTCCAGCTTGATCCTCCAGAGTTGATAAATCAGTCTAGGGGCTTTCAAACTGCTTAGATCTATTCGGCAAAGTCCTTCTGTAAGTCCCAGCCACAGGTGGTTATCCTTATCTATATAGTATCCTGTACAGCCTTCAATTCCACCTAGGTTCATACCCTTGAATGGTTCGGTGAGCGTTTGTGTTTTCAAGTCGTAAACATAGATATTGGTACTGGTTCCCACCCAGATGGCATTATTCAAGTGGTCATAGCAGATACTTCCGGCCCATCCCCATGAGAAGTCTCCGTATTCGGGTATTTCTATGTGTGGAATTGTTTGTTCTGCGGATTTTTCATGTCTATCCATCCTATGCCTCCTCCCCAGGTTCCTATCCAGAGTCTTCCATCGTTATCGCTGGTAAAACAACTGACGGTATTATGGCTTAGGTGGGCGGGTGCATCAGTGGTATAGTGTTCAAAAGTGTTGCTGCCGGGAGCCCGCCGGTTTAAACCTCCTTCTACGGTTCCTACCCATAAAACACCCGACGGGTCTTCATAAATGGCATTGACGGGATTTTGGGAAAGACTTCCGGGAATGGTGGGAATATGATAATAGTTTTGTACCAACAGCATCCGGCGGCTCATCTTGTTCAGCCCTCCCACTTCGGTTCCTACCCAGATAATGTCACCATCGGTCAGCAGACAGTTTACGAAGTCACAGTTCAATGTGTTTTGTACAATTTCTCCTTCTCCGGTATCTTTATTTATCCGCTCAAAATTGTCTGTCAACGCATTATAAAGGTTTATACCTTTTAGGGTGGCAACCAGCATGGTATGTTCTCCTGTTTCTGCTATGTCTGTGATAAAGTTTTGGGAAAGCGAGTTGTTGTCATTCGGATCGTACATATAATGCTTCATCAGTTCCGTATCCATATTGTATCGGAAAAGGCCTTGTGCGCTGCCAATCCAAATTTCATTTTCTTTCCGGCAGATTACTTGTATGGACACACCGGGTAATTGCAGGGCAGATGAAATGAATGTGGGTTCCTGTACTTCCATAGCCGATTCTTTGATGCGGTAGATACCGTCTTTGTAGTTTATCCAAAGATAGTCTTCCACCTCACAAATAGTCCGGATGGATTCTCCTGCCGGCACTTCGCATATTTTAATGATCTGTCTTATATTTCCTTGTTTGTCAAAGGTAATTTTGAATAAATTGTTTTCCGAACAAACCCAAATATTTCCCGCTTTGCTATGGAGAATGAGATGGGAGGGGCGGTTGCACAGTGAAATAAGTTTGTCTTTCGTATCAGCGACTTGTACAGTCTGCATGGTTTGTATATCCAATATGTCAATACCCATTTCACTGACAGCCCAAATACGCTTGAAGTTATCCTCACACAGTTTGTTTATGAAGTTGCTTCGTAGTTTGGTGTGGGTGCTTCCCATATTGAAGGCGGTAAATTCATAACCGTCATAACGGGCGATTCCTTCCCCACGGGTGGCAATCCATAAAAAGCCCTGACTGTCTTTCAATATATCGTCCACGAAGTTGTGAGGCAGTCCTTCATCCATCGTAATAGCGGTGACGTTATAGCGTTCAGACCATTTTCCGGCGGTCTCTTCAGCTTGCATAGACAGGCTCGACAGAAAGATGAACAGGGCAAATAGCAAAGAATGTCTTTTCATAGTGTGTAGTTCATTAATGACGTAAGAATATACCATTATGGAAACAAAGATATACCTTTTCGTTTTTCCTTAAAAACAAACAAATCATTTTATCCCTCTGCTGTACAAATGTCCACCCTTTAAGCGATATTGTCCACCTGGCGAGCTTTTGGTTGCAGCTATATTTGCATTAATAATAATTAGTCAATGTGTCAATATGCCAATGTGCCAATTGGCTGCGCTATATGCCACATGGCCATTGATAAATTAGTACATTAGCAAATGGTCATATAATAAACAAAATACTATGAAACAGCAATTTTTTCCTCAAAGATTATTCATGGACATGAAGAGGTTAATAATAAATAGGTTGGTTGGTTTAGGCCTGTTGGTCGTAGGGGCATTGGTATCATGCAATGCACCTACGGCTTTCGTGCCTGTTCCTTCACCGAATCCTTGGATGGATGATTATACCGCCCTTTCGTCTATGGAAAATTATAAGCAGTGGGGAACGTATAATGTACACGATCCGGCTTGTAAAAAAATAGGGGATACCTATTATATGTATTCCACTGATGCTATCTTTGCCGAGAACCGGAAAGAGGCGGAAGAGAAGAATGTACCGTTAGGTTTTATTCAGGTACGCAAATCAAAAGATCTGGTACATTGGGATTTTGTGGGATGGGCCTTTCCCGAAATACCTGCTCCGGCTATAGAATGGGTCCATAGTCAGGCGGAGGGAAAAGGGGCGACTAACATTTGGGCTCCCTTCCTGATGCCTTATCAGGGTATTTATCGTTTGTATTATTGTGTATCGGCATTCGGCAGGAATACATCCTATATCGGTATGGCTGAGTCGGATTCTCCCGAAGGTCCCTGGATACAGAAGGGTGTGTGGTCAAGACAGGGGAAGGGGATGCGATGAATGCCATAGACCCTTCTGTTATTGAGGACCCGGAAACCGGAAAGTGGTGGATGCATTATGGCTCTTATTTCGGCGGTCTGTACTGTGTGGAACTGAGTCCCGAAACAGGAATGACTATGCAGCCGGAGGATCATGGGCACTTGATAGCACGCCGGGCCAATTACCGGAAAGACAATCTGGAAGCGCCGGAAATCATGTATCAGCCGGAACTTGGCAAATATTATCTGTTTACATCCTACGATCCGCTGATGACTACCTATAATGTACGTGTCGCTTATTCCGATTTTCCCGAAGGGCCTTTTGTGGATTTCTATGGAGAGGATATAAAAGATACAACGAATAATGTTCCCATTTTGACAGCTCCTTACCGCTTCGAAAATCATCCGGGATGGGCGGGAACGGCTCATTGCGGTCTTATTGATGCCGGTGACGGCCGTTATTTTATGGCTCATCAGGGACGGCTCTCTCCTCAGAACCAGTTGATGGATCTGCATGTACGTGAAGTGTTCTTTACTGTAAACGGATGGCCTGTGGTTTCTCCCGAACGCTATGCAGGTACTGCTCCGCGCTCTTTCACTAAAGAAGATTTGGCAGGTGAGTGGGAAATTATCCGTCTTCAGGAGCCGCCTCTGGAACGTAGCTTGGAGGCCGGTCAGATAATGTGGGGCGAGGGAGACTTGCGAAATGGGGAGCAGGCATTGTCTGCCCGTGTCGTTTTGGAAGCAGATGGCAGTGTTGGAGATGCAACTTGGGATTTTAATGTTAAAAAACAACTTCTTACTATAAAAACAGCCACAGAAGATATTAACAATTTGATTATCTTTGCCGGACACGATTGGGAAAATGAAACAGAAACCATTCTCTTTACCGGCCTGGATGCTCAAGGCATTCGGTATGGGGAAAGAGAATTAACTAATAAAAATTAATAATATTACTATCATGAAATTACACCGAACTCTATTCACAGCATGGGTATTTGCTGCCGGAGTAGCGCTACATGCACAGAATGCGCACAACATGGTCGTGCAGACCAATAAACTTGGTGCGGAAATACAACCAACCATGTATGGTTTGTTTTTGAGGACATTAATTATGGAGCCGACGGAGGATTGTATGCCGAACTGGTAAAGAACCGTTCATTCGAATTCCCGCAACGTTTTATGGGGTGGAATGTTTTCGGTAACGTGACCTTGATGGATGACGGGCCGTTTGAACGAAATCCGCATTATGTCCGTCTGGGTAATTCCGGGCACAGGGAAAAACATACAGGGATTGAAAACGAAGGTTTCTTCGGTATAGGTGTCAAGGAAGGAGCCGAGTACCGTTTTTCCGTATGGGCACGTGGTGAGAACCAGAAACTTCGCATTGAATTGATCAAGAATGATACGATGGAGGAACGTCAGGCTTTTGAGTCAAAAGAACTGACAGTGAACTCGAAGGATTGGAAACAATATGAGGTGATATTGAAATCGCCGAGAACGGAACCCAAGGCTCATCTCCGTATTTTCCTTGAAAGTGCGGGAACGGTGGATCTGGAACATGTTTCTCTTTTCCCTGTGGATACTTGGAAAGAACGTAAGAACGGGCTTCGCAAGGACTTGGTGCAGGCTTTATATGATATCAAACCCGGTGTTTTCCGTTTTCCCGGCGGCTGTATTGTGGAAGGTACGGATGAGGCTACCCGTTACGAATGGAAAAAAACAGTAGGTGCGGTAGAGAATCGTCCGTTGAATGAAAACCGCTGGCATTATACGTTCAAGCATCGTTTCTTCCCCGATTATTTCCAGACTTACGGACTGGGCTTCTTTGAGTATTTCCAGTTGTCGGAGGATATAGGCGCCGAACCGTTGCCTATTCTGAACTGCGGACTGGTATGCCAGTATCAGAATGACCCCGACCAGCAGGTCAGCTTGTCCAAACTTGATTCGTATATACAGGATGCATTGGATCTGATTGAATTTGCCAATGGTGATGTTACGACTACTTGGGGAAAAGTTCGTGCGGATATGGGACATCCTGCTCCCTTCAACTTGAAGTTCTTGGGTATTGGCAACGAACAATGGGGACCGGAATATCCGGAACGTCTGAAACAGTTTGTCGAGGTGCTTCGTAAGGCGCATCCCGAAATCAAGATTGTCGGCAGTTCGGGACCTCAGTCTGAAGGTAAAGACTTTGATTACTTATGGCCGGAAATGAAAAATCTGAAAGTGGATTTGGTGGATGAGCATTTCTATCGTCCCGAAAGCTGGTTCCTGGCACAAGGTAACCGTTATGACAATTACGACCGCAAAGGTCCGAAGGTCTTTGCCGGAGAATATGCTTGTCATGGAAAAGGCAAGAAATGGAACCATTTTAATGCTGCTTTAATGGAAGCTGCGTTCATGACCGGACTGGAACGCAATGCCGATGTGGTACACATGGCTACTTATGCGCCTTTGTTTGCTCATGTGGAAGGGTGGCAGTGGCGTCCGGATTTGATTTGGTTTGATAATCTGAATTCCGTCCGTACTTGCAGTTACTATGTACAACAGTTGTACAGTCATAATAAAGGCACGCATGTATTGCCGTTGACAATGGATAAAAAAGCTGTGAGCGGTCAGGAAGGACAGGATGGTCTGTTTGCCAGTGCCGTATGGGATAAGGATGAAAAGGCTTGTATCGTGAAAATTGCCAATACTTCGGATAAGGCACAACCGGTATCAGTGACTTTCAACGGATTGAAGAAGAGTGATAAACTTGTGGAAGGTAAATGCATCACGCTCCAGTCTGCCGATTTGGATAAAGATAACACGGTAGAGCATCCGAATGTCATCACTCCGAAAGAAAGTGATGTTACGATTGAGGGTAATGTACTGAATGTAGAGATGGCGCCCAAGACTTTCGTGCTTTATAAGTTTGTTAAGGCAAGTAATAAGTAAAAGATGAATCATTCCTTTAAATGCTAACACAGAGGATAGAGAAACATAAAGCAGCCGAAGGGCTGCTTTATAATCCCAACTGCATCCGGAACTTTTAAAGGAAATGTATACCTGTCTCCCTTGGTTGTACCAAGGGAGTTTTTTGATTATACGTATATTGTCATCTTGGATTTTTCACGTTATTTTGCTGTAAATCAGTAATGTACCGTGAAATACATTCTAAATTCCCCCGAAACGGTTTGCCATTCTCCGCTGCCAAATTTGGTTTGACGATATCGGTTGTTCTGATTCCTGTGTCATAGCTACGGTTGTTCCATTGCAGGGGAGCGTCATAAGGCGTATTTTTGTTCGGGTGCGTTCATTGCTTCACTAAGGTGAAGAGGCAGCTTCGCTTAGGTGAACAGCCGCTTTCACCCAAGTGGAATAACTGCTTCACCTGGGTGAAATATCAAATGGAGTGAGGTGAAGGTATGATGAGAATAGGTTCTTCTGATGCCTACGAGCTACCGGGAGGTAACGAGGGGCTGATTTTACATTCTGTCCGAGAGCATCCCCGAAGCAGATGTATTTCGCCACCGGCATACCGATTGAGGAGGTTTTGAAAGACTGTCGCACGGGAAGCTCTTGGTAATGAGTGAGTTGTTGTGATGGAATGCTTTTATGTTTTATGTAAATGAGTCAAAAGTGATTTTTGTTGTCGTTATGTTGTATGGGCGGGCTCATGGGCCTGCCCATACGGTGGAACATTTGATGGTTATTTCGGATTTTTGAAATATCCTCTTATTGGATGAGTCCTGTTTACATCTTTATTCTCTTATTGCGTACTTGCCTCAGAATGGTCTGCAACTCAAATACTTTCTCAGGATACTTTTCTGCTACATTCTCTTGTTCGCTCACCTTTTCCATTTCATATAACTGGGGAACGTTCAGGTTTCCGGTTTCTATTTTTTCTGCTTTCATGAAAGTGGTCGGGTCATCATTCGGTTCAATGTATTTCCAGTCTTTGGTACGGACGGACAACGTGTGGTTCATGGATTGTTCCACAATCCAGGGGCGGTCTGTCTTGTCGGTTCCTATCAGATTCCCTAAACGGTCATAACTGTCCGGAGCGCTGCCTTTAGGTAATCTGGCGTTGATCAAAGCTCCTAAGGAGGCTAGCCAGTCAATCTGTGACATTAATACGTCCGAGTCTCCTGTCTTTTTTATCTTCTGTGGCCAGCGGACAATGACCGGGACGGCTGTTCCACCCTCGAAAGCGCTGTATTTGTTTCCTCTCCACGGACCGGAAGGTGTATGTCCGTTCAACAGCTCTTCTGCCTTGTCCTTATATCCGTCGTCTACAACCGGACCATTGTCGCTGGATAGAATAATCAGCGTGTTTTCAGTTAGTCCAAGTTGGTCCAATGTTTCCATCAGCTGGCCTACCGTCCAGTCGAATTGGGCGATTGCGTCTCCGCGTAGTCCCATAGGATTCTTTCCACGGAAGCGGTCATGGGGAAAACGAGGAACGTGTACATCATTGGTTGCAAAATACATAAAGAAAGGCTCGTCTTTATGCTGTTTGATAAAGTCGATGGCATGAACGGTGTGATGGAATCGGCAATGTTCTCGTCTTTCCAAAGTGCTTTTCCGCCCCCTTTCATAAATCCGATGCGGCTGATGCCATTGACGATGGACATGTCATGTCCGTTGCTGGGATGTAGGTTATACAGTAATTCGGGATTATCTTTGCCGGTCGGTTCTCCCGGAAAGTTCTTGGTGTAACTCACTTCTATGGGATCGGACGGATCATAGTTGGCTACCTTGCCGTTTTCTATAAATACACAAGGTACACGGTCGGCTGTAGCGGCATGATATAGTGATAGTCAAAGCCTAAGTCACCTAAAGCGGCTGGTAAAGGAGCATTCCAATCCTGCCCGCCTGTCTTGTCTCCCAGGCCCAGATGCCATTTGCCGATGGCGGCTGTAGCATATCCGGCACTTTTAAACATGTCTGCATGGTGTATTGTTCGGGACGGATAATCATTTTTACATCTCCTGCGGCAATATCCGTGTCCGGTCTGCGCCATGCATATTCTCCTGTCAGCAAGGAGTAGCGGGATGGGGTGCTGGTAGCGGCTACGGTATGTGCATTAGTGAAACGAATGCCTTCCGATGCCAGTTTGTCAACATGGGGAGTTTCTACATTCTTGGCTCCGTAACATTTTAAATCTCCATATCCCAGGTCATCTGCCAGAATAACGATAACATTGGGCTTTTGGGGGGCCTGCGTACTGTTTTTTTGAACGGTTTCTGCTGTTGCAGAGTTACAGGCGGCTAATGAGGCAAGTAAGGATATGCCTGCATAATTTCTACTTTTCATCTCTATTTATTTAAGGTTTGATCCGGATACATGTCTATTTTCACTTTCCGGTTTCTCGACCTGAAGGTGAAGAACGACGGAAAGTTATCAAGAAAATCTTGAAGCAGCAAAAAAGAGGGCCGAAATATGATTTGAAGTGTCTGGAATTAGATGATAATGCCCCCACCCAGTACTACATCATCCCTATAGAAAGCGGCTGCCTGTCCCGGAGCAATGGCTGTCAGCGGCTCGTGCAGTTGTACATGCAGGGTGTTATCCGGTTGCAGGGTTACTGTGCAGCGGTTGGCTTGTTTCCGATAGCGTATTTTGACGATGATGTCGTCCTTGTTTAGTAATAAAGCGGGATTGGTGATGCGCCATTCTTTCAGTCTCATTTCTGTTTTTTCCAGTGCTTTCAAGTCGCTCAGTATGACTTTGTTTTCTGCCGGAATGATTTCTTTGACAAAGACAGCCCGGTTAAGATCTATGCCCAATCCTCTCCGCTGGCCGATGGTATAGAAAGGATAACCTTTGTGCCGTGCGATAAAATTCCCCATTTCATCGAAGAATTTACCCGGTAGGATACTTCCTTCAGGTAATTCCTTATGTAGGAATGTGCGGTAGTCCATGGGGCAGAAGCAGACTCCCAGACTGTCCCGTTTATGGGCGGCTTTCAGAAAACCACGCTCTGCCGCGATTTCACGGACACGGGCTTTAGTCAGGTTGCCCATAGGGAGAAGCATACGTTGCAGGATTTCTTGTGGCAGCCCCATAGGAAAAAGGATTGGTCTTTATCCGGGTCGGCACCGGTAGTGATGTGATAGCATCCATTGATGAAGCGCCGGCGTACATAATGTCCTGTAGCGAAGTGATAAATTCCCATTTCATCGGATATTTTCTTCAAAAGAGGCCATTTCAGGTAGTTGTTGCACAAGGTACAGGGAACCGGGGTATGACCTGCCATATATTCGTTGATGAAATAGTCAATGATGGTTTTCCGGAAGGTGTCACGAACATCGTATGTGAGATGGGGGATGTTCAGACGTTCACATAAAGCGCGGGCGTCCTCCAGATACTCTGTATCATTTTCTTTTTCATAAAAGCGGAAGGTGATGCCGGTTACTTCGTATCCTGCATCCTGCAATAGAAGGGCGGCTACGGAACTGTCTGTTCCTCCGCTCATGCCTAGTAGGACTTTATTATTGGACTCTGTTTCTCTCATCTTTATAGCAGTTTTGTGAGGATGGATGCCGGAATATCCATTTTGGAGAAGGCAAACAGTTTCTTTCCCAAATCTTTCAAAGAGGCTCCGATGTGATATATGTCGGATTGGTCTATAATAAGAAAACGGTCATGTGCCTGGCTATTAGCCCATTGGCGGAATTGGATTCCTCGTTTCGTATTTACACGGTATCCTACTGATATAATCACATCTAAATTATAATATTCTAAGTTACGGGTAATCTGTCTGTTGCCTTCTTGGCGAACTGTTCGGAAATTCCGAACGGTTGAACTTTGGATTAGTTCTTCTGATTTATAAATGTTCTTTAGATGCTCGCTTATATTGGCTTTGCTGGATTGGAATAGTTCTACTATTTGTGCCTGGGTCAGCCACACTGTTTCATCTTCAATGCGCACTTCCATCCTCACTGATTCATCCGGCTGGTAGAGTATGATTTCTCCTTGTTGTTCCATGTGTTCGATTTTTTGAGTACAAAGCTAGCAAATATAAATCAGACTGATCTTGTTTTCAGGTTATAATTGAAATGTAGGATGGGAAATGAAACTCCGATGACAATCTATATGATAGTGCCATCGGAGTTCTGACATACTCTTCTTATTAAGGAAGGAATGCTTGCTATGTTTTTATTTTACCGGCATCAATGTGAATCCCCAATGATATTCCTTATTGGCGGGTAGGGTATGTTCCGGCAGAGGGCGGTCTCCCCAGCTGTCATAACCGGCTATACCTTGTTGCTTCATATCAATACATACTTCCACAAAATTACGTGGGGTGATATCATTGACATGTGTCATGCGGCGTATTACATTTTTAGCTTTTTCCTCATTATGGTTAGCAACTTCTTCGGGAGTGAAGTTAGTCCACTGACGGGGACGGCTGATAGCTTCTTCCGAGTCAAAGTCCTCTACGGAGTTGCGCAGGGCATTGAATCCGATAGTGCTGTCGGCACGTATTAACAATCCTTTTCCGCCTTTGCGGGTCAGTTCTACCCAACGGGTGTCGGTGCGGTGTCCGTTTTCTTGCGGACGGACATAGTTGTTGGTGTACATCTGGTCGGCTGTAGTGCGGTAGAGATCAACGAAGCTGCTTGCATTACGGTCGATGTAGTTTTCACCCGGTCCGCGTCCGAAGTATTCTACCTGGTTCATATCGGATGGCAAATGGAAACGTACACCGATACGTGGTACGTTCAGTTTGGAAGAGGCAAGGCGTTGAGCATCCTGTCCCGGTGTGAAAGTGGCCATTAAGGTAGCTTCTGATACTTCCGTGTCGGCAGCCTTCATATCGGTAGAAGTAAAGGTGATGCCTGCATGAACCACACCGTCGGGATAGATGGTATATTTCATGATGTACAGATTGCCTGCCGCCAGTAGGTAATTGACTGTTAATACGGTCTTGTTGCCGTCTGTTGTTGTGGTAACATCTGCTACATTGAAATTCTTGCTGGACTGTTTCCATATTTGCTCGCGCTTAGGCCCACCGTTACCATAATCATTGTCCGTCGGTGCGCGCCAGAAGTTAGGCTGAATACCAAAACCTTCAGCGAAATATTCTGTACCGTTTACTTTGTATGAAGTCACGAGTCCGCTTCTCTTGTTGAAAACGAACTGCATACGTGGTGATAATACGGTGATGATGTCACCATCCGTGCTGACGGTAGTCTTGCCGCTTGCTTTATGTCCGGTCATAGCCAATGGTTCTATGGGCAGGCGGAATTGTTCGGAAGCAATATCGTGTCCTGCAGGAATCAAGGGCTCCGGTTCTGTGGTGGTAACTACAAAATCTACAAAATATTCTGTGCCGGCCTTGGGTTTCAATCCGTTGAGGTTGATGTTCAGTTCTTTGGAACCTTGCGGTTCGATATCTAATGATACTTTTCCGCCTTTGATTGTTTTTCCGTTTGCCTTTACGGTATAACTGATCATATACTTTTTCAAGTTGGTGAAGTAGAAACGGTTTTTTACCAGGAATTTGCCGGCAGCCGGGTCGATGGCTTCGAAACCTACATTCTGATGTGCATATTTCACTTCTGTCATGGCCGGATGCGGAGTGCGGTCCGGAGCTACGATTCCATTGCATAGGAAGTTTCCGTCGCTGGGTGCATTGGTTCCGTAATCACCTCCGTAGGCCCAGTAGGTACGTCCATTTTCGTCTGTTTCCAGAATACCTTGGTCTACCCAGTCCCAAATGTAACCGCCTTGCAGGTTCGGGTACTTGTAGATTGCTCTCCATTGTGCTGCCAGATTACCATTGGAATTGCCCATAGCGTGTGAATATTCGGATGGTGCGATGGGACGGTCGCTGCCTTTCTTGCCTATTTCTTCCAGCCAGGCGGCACTGGGGTATTGGGGTACATACATATCTGTGTTCCATTCCCAAAGCGCGTTCATAATTTACAGGACGGTTTCATCCCTTTTACTTCGCGTTCTTTCAGCCATAAATAGGTCTGATAGAATTATAACCGTTTCCGGCTTCGTTTCCTAATGACCAGATGGCTACAGAGGGATGGTTTTTGTTACGCTCGTACATATTAATGGTACGGTCCATGTGCGGCTTCAGCCATTCGGGATGGTTGCCCAATGTTCCGCCCCGGCTTAAGTTATAATACATACCGTGGCTTTCTATGTTGGCTTCATCATATACATAGATGCCATATTCATCACACAATTCATAGAACTTGCGGTCTTGCGGATAGTGGCAGAGGCGCACGCTGTTGATGTTGTTCTGTTTCATCAGGGTGAAGTCCTTGCGCATCAGCTCTTCGGGAACATAATGTCCTGTTTCGGGATTATGTTCGTGTATGTTTACACCTTTCAGCTTGATGGGTTGGCCGTTGACGAACAAGCAAACGTATGGTTTGCCGTTTTCGGCTATCTGATCGGTTGGTTTGATCTCGAAACGGCGGAAACCTACCGTATAAGGAATGATTTCGCTTGTTTTTTCTCCGTCTTTCAGAGATATCAGTAACCGATACAGGTTAGGGTGTTCTGATGTCCAGGTCTTGACGTTGCTGAGGGCGGCTTCAAAAGAGATGCTCTTCTGCCCGTCTGCTGTAACAGGACAGGGGGTGTTACCTTCTGCAACCACTTTCTTTGCGGCATCCAGCAATTCGTATGCTACGGTTACCTCTTTGTTGGCTGCTGTATGGTTGGTTACGTCCACATTCAGTTTGAAGATACCATTCTTATAAGTGTCGTCCAGTGTAGACACCACATTGAAATCTTTGATGTGGGTTTTGGGCTGTGAGAACAGGAATACATCACGTTCAATACCGCTCATGCGCCAGAAGTCCTGGCATTCCAGATAAGAACCGGTACTCCAGCGGAATATTTTGATGACCAGCGAGTTTTTGCCGGGTTTCAGGTAGTTGTTGATTAAGAATTCTGCCGGATTCTTGGAGTCTTCGCTGTATCCCACTTCCTGTCCGTTGACATACACGTATACACCGGATTTTGCTCCTTCCAAACGGAGGAATATGTCGCGTCCATCCCAATCGGCGGGAATTTCGATATCACGCTGATACACACCGACCGGATTGGTTTCGGGTAACTGCGGCGGTTGTGGATTTCTGGGTTTGAATTCGTATCCATGATTGGTGTAGATGGCCACTCCGTAGCCCTGTACTTCCCAGTTGCCGGGTACTTTAATCTCCTTCCAGGCTATGTTGGCATCCGGTTGCTCAATGTTGGCAGGCAGATCTTTGTATGCATCTGCATAATAAAAGTTCCATGTACCGTTTAGTAGTTTGTAATAAGGGCTGTTCTCATACTCGCCGGTCAGTGCTGGTTCCGGTTGTCGTAAGTCATGAAAGCTGTGCGTGGATATTCCTTGTTGACGGCTACGGTCTGAATATCTTTCCAATAAGGTAGTTTTGTATCTTCCGCATGAAGAACTTGTGTTGAATATGCGCATACAGCAGCGCTGATCAGGAATTTAAATAAGGTTGTCATTTTAGGTTTCATAGGTTCAAATAGAAAAATGAAGAAGAAAGGGCGCTAGTACCGGCGCCCCTTTCCTTAAGTCCTTTTATGTAAAATAGCAATTATTTAATTGCGTCTGCCAGTTCAGCACCTGGTTTGAACTTGGTTACTTTTTTAGCAGGAATAGTAATCGTTGCTTTTGTGGATGGGTTGATACCTGTTCTTGCACTTCTTTCAGCAACAGAGAATGTTCCGAATCCGATTAATGATACTTTGTCCCCTTCTTGGAGGGCCTTTGTTACAGTTGAAACGAAAGCTTCAACTGCTTTTTTTGCGTCGACTTTGCTCAAGCCGGCTTCAGCGGCGACTGCGCTGATAAGATCTGCCTTATTCATAACGAAAATGATTAATTATTAAATGTAACACAAAAGTTTTACCAAAATCAGTGACAAATATATGCTTTCAAAATTAGAAATCAAACAGATAGCCTAAAAAAGATGCTCCAAAAATCAAAAAAAACGTAAGAGAACTCTTGTTTTCTGTTATATAACAGAATAAATTGTAAATTTGCGCGCAATCAATGTTTTATTAGACGAAGAATATTTATGAACAGTATACCTACAGTAACCAAGAATTTATTGATAATAAATGTGTTGTGTTTCTTTGGAGGCGTGGTAGCATGAAGTATGGAATTAACCTAAACGACCTGCTGGGACTACACTTTTTTATGGCGTCTGATTTTAATCCTGCCCAGTTGATTACTTATATGTTTATGCATGGCGGTTTCCAGCATATCTTTTTTAACATGTTTGCTTTGTGGATGTTTGGCCGTACGCTTGAACAGGTCTGGGGACCGAAACGTTTCTTATCCTATTATATGGTATGTGGTATAGGTGCGGGACTGGTGCAGGAGCTGGTGCAATATATACAATATGTGACTGAATTATCGCAGTATGACAGTGTGAATACGGGGATTGCCGTGATCCCGATGGCGGAGTACTTGAATCTGATGACTACAGTTGGCGCTTCGGGAGCGATATATGGTATTTTGTTGGCATTCGGTATGCTGTTCCCCAATAGTCAGATGTTTGTATTCCCTATCCCATTTCCTGTCAAGGCTAAATATTTTGTGATGGGATATGCTGCTTTGGAGATATTTTTGGGCTTGGGTGCTTCGACCGATGCGTTGCCCACTTGCACACTTGGGAGGTATGATTTTTGGCTTTATATTGATAATGTATTGGAGAAAAAAGAATAACAATGGGCAGTTTTATTACTGATTTGAAAAATAGTTTCAACAAAGGGAACATATATATCCAGTTTATATATATTAATGTAGGGGTATTCATTGTAACTTCCTTATTGGGAATTTTATGGATGCTGTTCAACCGGAATGGAGCATTTGTGCTTCAATATTTGGAACTGCCGGCCTGGACGTTGCAGTTTGTCAAGCAGCCTTGGTCTTTGCTGACTTATATGTTCATGCACGCAGGTATTTTGCATTTGCTGTTTAATATGCTGTGGCTTTATTGGTTCGGGCAGATGTTTCTGTCTCTTTTCTCGGCAAAGCATTTCCGCGGGCTCTATCTGTTGGGAGGTATTTGTGGCGGTTTGTTGTATATGATCGCTTACAATGTTTTCCCTTATTTCAGTGATTCTTTGTATTATTCTTATTTGTTGGGAGCATCAGCTTCCGTACTTGCTATTGTTGTGGCCACTGCGGTACGTGCACCGGAATATAGAGTAAACTTTATGTTTATTGGGACTGTTAGGTTGAAGTATGTGGCTCTGTTTATGGTTGTGACCGATTTGCTGTTTATGACATCGGGCAATGCCGGTGGCATATCGCTCATTTAGGAGGTGCTTTGGCCGGATGGTGGTTTGCTTCCGGATTGTCCCGCGGACATGATGCTACGTCATGGATAAACCGATGCTTGGATTGCTTCTCGGAAGGTCTTTCGTTTCGTCGTCAATCGAAAAAACCGAAGATGAAAGTTCATTATGGTGATAAGGCAAAAGATTACGATTATAATGCCCGTAAAAAACAGCAAAGCGAGGAGATAGACCGTATATTGGATAAATTAAAGAAATCCGGTTATAACAGTCTGACTACCGAAGAGAAGAAAAGCTTGTTTGATGCGAGCAAGAAGTGATATATGAAATATATTGGTCGTTTTTTGGGATGGATACTACTGGGCATAAACTTGTGTATGGTGGTATTGTTACTGGTATGTGCTTACAGCCCTTATATTGATCCTGTGGCTCATCCGGTATGGTCATGTGCCGGTTTGGCTTTTCCCGCTTTTTTGATTGTTAATCTTTTGTTTCTGGTCTTCTGGTTGGTGATTTATCGTAAATATGCGTTGCTTTCATTTTTAGGCCTGGTATGTTCATTGGTGCTATCCGTACTTATTTCCCAGTCAATGTATTTGTATCTGATGTACCGGAAGGGGCAATCAAATTCTTATCCTACAATACGATGGCCTTTGAAAAGAACCGTGCGAACACCAAGGATAATCCGAACCCTGTGCTGGAATATTTAAGAAACAGCAATGCGGATATAATCTGCCTGCAGGAATATATTGTAGGCGGACGCTTAACCAAGAAAGAGGTGGATTATGCTTTAAGAGATTATCCTTATAAAAATTATCATAAGATATCGGGGGCCAACGGTTTGGGTTGTTATTCCCGTTTTCCTATTTTGTCGGCACATCCGGTGAAATATGCCAGCCTTAACAATGGTTCCATTGCTTATAAAATCAAAGTGAATGGTGATACCTTGCTGGTTGTTAATAATCATCTGGAATCCAATAAGCTGACTGAGAAGGATAAAGAAGTCTATCGCGAAATGATGAAGGACCCTGATAAGCAAAAGGTATCGCAAGGGTCTCGTTTGCTGATCAGAAACTGGTGGAAGCATCGGCTATACGTGCCGTTCAGGCTGATTCCATAGCTCGTTTGGTGGCCGGTTACAAAGGGGGAGGCATAATTGTATGCGGTGACTTCAATGATTCTCCTATATCATACACTCACAGGGTGGTAGGAGAAGGGCTGAATGATGCTTTTGTGGAGTCGGGAAACGGCTTTGGCATATCTTATAATCAAAATCATTTTTATTTCAGAATAGACAATATTTTATTGAGCAAGAATTTAAAATCTTACCGTTGTACGGTGGATAATACGATAAAGAGTTCGGATCATTACCCCATTTGGTGTTATGTGGCGGAGAAGTGATTTTACATACCTTTAATTGACAGATTATGAAAAGACTATTATTTACGTTAGCGACGTGTTGCGTAATGTGTGCATGTGAACAGAAAACAGAAATGAATCCGTTCTTTACGGAATTCCAGACCGAGTACGGTGCTCCCGATTTTACTAAGATCAGACTGGAGCATTATGAACCTGCTTTCTTGAAAGGAATAGAGGAGCAGAATGCGGAAATTAAGGCAATAGTTGATAATCCCGAGGAACCTACTTTTGAAAATACCATTGTGGCGCTGGATAAAAGTGGCGGGATTCTGGCGAGAGTAAGTGGGGTGTTTTTTGCATTGACCGAAGCGGATACAAATGATTCGTTGACGGCCTTGAATGAAAAGATGGCTCCTGTACTTTCAGAACATAGTGATAATATTTATTTGAATCAGGATTTGTATAAACGGGTGGCTGATGTGCATCAACAGGAACAGGAAGGTAAGATAACTCTTACGACTGAGCAACACCGGCTGTTGGACAAGTATTATAAAGCTTTTGTCCGTTCGGGTGCCGGACTGGATGCCGGAAAACAATCCCGTTTGAGGGAGATCAATAAAGAATTGTCGACTTTGGGGATTGCTTTCGACAATCATATCTTAAATGAGAATAACGCTTATCAGTTGGTTATCGAGAATGAGGCTGATTTGGCCGGGTTACCCGAATGGGTGAAAGCGGGGGCCGCAGAGGAAGCGAAAGCTGCTGGAAAAGAAGGGAAATGGCTATTCACTTTGCAAAACTCCAGTCGCTTGCCTTTTTTGCAATATGCTGAAAACCGTGAGCTAAGAAAAAATATTTATGAAGCTTATATCAACCGGGGGAATCATGATGATGCGAATGACAATAAAGAGATATTGGGAAAGATCATGGCATTGCGTTTGGAACAGGCAAAATTATTAGGATTCGATTGTTATTCCAATTTTGTACTGGATGAGAACATGGCTAAGAATTCGCAGACAGTCATGGATTTCTTGAACAACCTGTGGGGATACTCACTGGAAAATGCAAAGAAAGAGGCCGCCGAGTTGCAGAAAATAATGGATAAGGAAGGTAAGGGAGAGAAGCTGGCTGCATGGGACTGGTGGTATTATGCCGAAAAATTGCGTCAGGAAAAGTATGATTTGAATGAAGATGAAATCAAGCCCTATTTCAGTTTGGAAGATGTGCGTAGCGGATTGTATACCGTGGCCAACAAGCTGTATGGCATTACATTGACCGAACTGAATGATGTGCCCGTATATGAGCCGGATGTGAAAGTGTATGAAGTAAAGGATGCCGATGGCTCATTTTTGGGATTGTTCTATGCGGATTACTTTCCACGCGCAGGTAAGCGTGGTGGCGCATGGATGAGTAATTTTCGTGAACAGGCCGGTGAAGTACGTCCTTTAATTTATAATGTGGCAAGTTTTACTAAACCTGCAGGAAATATGCCTTCTTTACTGACTTTGGATGAGGTGGAAACCATGTTTCATGAGTTTGGACATGCATTGCACGGTATGCTGACCAAGTGTAACTACAAAGGAGTGTCCGGTACCAGTGTGGCGCAGGATTTTGTAGAACTTCCTTCACAGATTATGGAACACTGGGCTGTAGAACCTGAAGTGCTGAAACTCTATGCCAAGCATTATGAAACAAGAGAAGTGATTCCGGATGAGCTGATTACGAAAATCCAAAATCAGGGTACTTTTAATCAAGGTTTTATGACTACGGAATTATTGGCAGCCGCTTTGCTTGATATGGAACTGCATAACCTGACTGATACAGACAACCTGAATGTCGTTGCTTTTGAAAAAGAAACGATGGACAAGCTGGGCTGATTCCTGAAATAGCTCCTCGGTATCGCGCCACTTATTTTAGTCATATTATAGGTGGATATGCTGCTGGGTATTACAGCTATCTATGGGCAGAAGTTCTTGACACGGATGCTTTTGAAGCGTTTAAAGAACATGGAGTGTTCGATAAAAATACCGCAGACTCTTTCCGTAAAAATATTCTAGAGAAAGGTGGAACGGAAGATCCTATGACCCTTTACAGAGGTTTTCGTGGGGCTGATCCCAGCTTGGAACCTTGCTTAAAAACAGGGGTTTGAAATAAAATAGACTGTGAGATAGAATAATTTAGGCTGCAAAAAATGCTTTTGCAGCCTTTTTTCTCTTTTGGAATCTAAATATTTGTGTTTGATACCGTGGGAATGTGAAAAAAAACTATATTTGCAACCTTGTATAAACTAAGAATTAATCAAAAAGTAAAAATAATAAATTTCAAAGTAACATGCAAAACAAAGGATTTGTAAAGGTTTTTGCGGTATTACTCACCCTTGTATGTGTGTTTTATCTTTCTTTCTCTTTTGTGACCCGCTATCACATGGACAAAGCGGCACAAGACCCGAAAGGTGAAGCACATTACCTTGATTCTATGCAGAATGAAAAAGTTTATTTGGGTAGTTATAGCTGAAACAGTGTCGCGAGATGGAGATTGGTCTGGGTCTGGACCTGAAAGGTGGTATGAACGTTATCCTTGAAGTTTCTGTACCGGATGTAGTGAAGGCTTTGGCTGACAACAAGACTGATGAAGCTTTTAACAAAGCGGTTGCAGAAGCATCAAAACAATCTATCACTAGTCAGGATGACTTTATCACTCTTTTTGTAAAAGAGTATAAGAAACAAGCTCCCAATGGCAAATTGGCTGAATTATTTGCTACTCAGCAGTTGAAAGACAAAGTAACCACCCGCAGTTCCGACAGTGAAGTTGAAAAAGTATTGCGCGAAGAGGTAAAGGCTGCTATCGACAACTCTTATAATGTATTACGTACACGTATTGACCGCTTTGGTGTGGCACAGCCTAACATTCAGGCGTTGGAAGGAAAGATGGGCCGTATCATGGTGGAACTGCCGGGTATCAAAGAACCGGAACGTGTCAGAAAACTGTTGCAGGGATCTGCTAACTTGGAATTCTGGGAAACTTTCGACGCAAAAGAAATAGTTCCTTATCTTTCTTCTGTAGATAACAGACTGCGTGATATTCTTGCCGTTGAAAGTGGTGCTGCTTCTGCTGATTCTGTAGCTACTGATACTGTTGCTGTTGCACAGGCTTCTGCAATTTCTGCTGCCGACAGTCTTGCAGCCGCATTGAAAGGCGAAACGGCAAGTAACTCTGCCGCAATGGAGCAGATGAAGAAAGAACATCCGTTGGCTTCTGTTCTTCAATTAAATCCGAATGGTTACGGGGCGGTGGTAGGTTATGCCGATTATAAAGATACTGCTCAGGTAAACCAGTACCTTGCTATGAAAGAAGTGAAAGAAATGTTGCCGAAAGATCTTCGTTTGAATGGGGTGTAAAGGCTGCTGACTTTGACAAGCAGGGACGTATTTTTGAATTGTATGCTATCAAGTCTACTGAACGTAACGGACGTGCTCCGTTGGAAGGTGATGTGATCACTGATGCTAAAGATGAATATGACCAGTTCAACAAGCCTTGTGTCAGTATGTCTATGAACACTGACGGCGCACGCCGCTGGGCTGTTCTGACAAAGAACAATGTAGGCAAGGCTATCGCTATCGTACTGGATGGTTACGTATACAGCGCTCCGAATGTAAACGGTGAAATTACGGGGGGACACTCTCAGATTACCGGTAACTTTACCCCGGAGGTGACAAAAGACTTGGCTAACGTATTGAAGTCTGGTAAGATGCCTGCTCCTGCACGTATCGTTCAGGAGGATATTGTTGGTCCGTCATTGGGTCAGGAATCTATCAATCAAGGTATTATTTCATTTGTTGTTGCGTTGATTCTGTTGATGATCTATATGTGCGCTATGTACGGATTGATTCCGGGTATGGTTGCCAACTGCGCATTGGTTGTTAACTTTTTCTTCACATTAGGAATCCTTACCTCGTTCCAAGCTGCACTGACCATGTCTGGTATTGCCGGTATGGTGTTGTCATTGGGTATGGCTGTAGATGCTAACGTGTTGATTTATGAACGTACAAAAGAAGAATTGAGAGCCGGTAAAACTGTTAAGGCTGCTTTAGCAGACGGTTATTCTAACGCATTCTCTGCTATTTTTGACTCAAACTTGACATCAATTATCACTGGTATCATTCTGTTCTATTTCGGTACGGGTCCGATTCGTGGTTTTGCCACTACGTTGATTATCGGTATCCTCTGCTCATTCTTTACAGCAGTATTCTTGACCCGTATTGTTTATGAGCACTTCATGAATAAAGACAAGTGGTTGAACTTGACATTCACTACAGGGATCTCCAAGAATCTGATGCAGAACGTGAATTACAACTTTATGGGAATGATGAAACGTTCATTCACGGTATTCGGAGCGATTATCGTTATCTGTATCATTTCATTCTTTATCCGTGGTTTGGCGCAGAGTATTGACTTTACCGGTGGACGTAACTTCGTAGTTCAGTTTGAACAGCAGGTTGAACCTGAAACAGTGCGTGACCTGTTGAAGAAGAAAATCACAGAAGATAATGTACAGGCTATTGCTTTGGGTACAGACAAGAAAACAATCCGTATTACAACCAATTACCGTATTAATGAAGATTCTCCTACTATCGACTCTGAAATTGAAGAGTTCTTGTATCAGTCTTTGAAAGATGGTAACTTGCTGGGCGAAGGTACTACATTGGAAATCTTTATTGACCGTGATAATCGTGTCGGTGGTTCTATCATCAGTTCTCAGAAAGTAGGTCCTAGTATCGCTGACGATATCAAGACTTCGGCTGTCTGGTCTGTATTGTTTGCATTGGTGGCTATCGGTTTGTATATCTTGCTGCGTTTCCGCAATGTAGCTTATAGTGTGGGTGCGACTGTTGCATTGGCTGTCGATACTATTTTGATCATCGGTGCATACTCGTTATGTTATGGATGGGTTCCGTTCTCATTGGAAATTGACCAGACTTTTATTGGCGCTATTTTGACCGCTATCGGTTATTCTATCAATGACAAGGTGGTTATCTTTGACCGTATCCGTGAGTTCTTCGGTCTGTATCCGAAACGTAACCGTATGCAGTTGTTTAATGATTCATTGAATACTACTTTGGCTCGTACCATCAATACTTCATTAAGTACATTGATCGTATTGTTGTGTATCTTCGTGCTGGGTGGTGACAGTATCCGCAGCTTCGCCTTTGCAATGATTTTGGGCGTTGTGATCGGTACATTGTCTTCTATCTTCATTGCTGCTCCTATCGCTTACCTGACTATGGGTAACAAGATGCCGGAAGAAACAAAGGCATAAGAAGGTTTCTTTTAAGAAATAAATAAAAAGAGGAGGATGCTCATATCATGAGTATCCTCCTCTTTTTATAAGGTCGATTGGAATTGGTTTGTGGAAAAAGGGTAGATGAATCTTCTGTGGCTTCAAAAATTAACTTAAGTATATTGGGTAAGTAACTTAGCTTACTTGGTATTTCAACTTAACTTGCTTGTCCCATGAAGTTAACTTGCTTTTTTACGCAGTATCTTGCAGATCAATTCTGTTTGGCTATAATCGTGAAAATAGTTATCTGACTACTCTTCCTGAAGTGTTTCCTTGCATTAACTCTTCCACTTCTTCTACTGTTACTTGATTGAAATCACCATATATGGTATTTTTCAATGCAGATGCGGCAAGGGCGAATTCCAATGTTTTTTGGTCATTGTCGGGGTAGGTCAGCAAACCATAAATCATGCCGCCTACAAATGCATCTCCTGCACCCACACGGTCTACTTCATGGACAATATCGTAAATGCCGGTATGCCTTAATGTTCCTTTAGAATAAAGTATGGCTGCCAGCAGATTGTGATTGGAAGTGATGGTATTACGCAACTCCAGAAACATTTTCTGGCATCGGGGAGCTTGTTCTGATACTTTTTGACCGAATACTTTGAAACCGGACAAATCTAATGGATATGAGGTGTCTACAGCTTTAAAACCTACCGGGGGAATGCCGAAAATTTCTTTGTATTCGGGTTCTGCACCAAAAATGACATCACTATATTGAACAAGGGGGAGCATTACCTCTGATGCGGATTTACCGTAATTCCATAATTTTTTGCGGAAATTTAAGTCGCATGAGATTGTTAATCCCAGGCGGTCTGCTGTTTGCAGTGCTTCCAGGCAGGCATCTGCTCCTTCCTGTGACAGGGACGCTGCTATACCCGACCAGTGGAACCAGCCTGCATCGGAAAGAATCTTTTCCCAGTCTATCATGCCGGGACGTAAAGTGGCAAAGGAAGAGCCTTCACGGTCATATACTACATTGGAGTTACGAAATGCTGCACCGCTTTCCAGAAAGTATAATCCCATGCGTTTCCCACCATAAATAATGCCGTCTGTACCTAATCCGTAAGCTTGGAGTGAGTTTACGCAGGCTTGTGCCATTGCATTCTCGGGAAGTCTGGTAACGAATTCTGTGGGGATGCCGAAGTTGACCAGTGATATGGCTACATTCGCTTCACTTCCTCCATAAGTAGCAATAAACTCGTTTGTTTGGGAAAAGCGCTGGAAATTGGGGGCGGTCAGCTTAGCATTACTTCTCCGAATGTAACGACTTTCTTGTTCTGGGTAATAGCTCTTGTATTCATAGTATGTTTTTAATCAGTATGTTAATTTGCACGAAGATACGATCAAAATTTTATATAAGTGCAAGAAATGTATAAAAATAGCCTTCTCTATCTTTTCCATATAGAATAGAGAAGGCTATTTTATTTATTCAATATTAGTGGTTTATTTATTGAATCGTATTTTTAGTTTGGCAAGCATATCCTGTGTCATGCTGTCTAGATCATATTCCGGTTTCCATCCCCATTCCTCACGGGCACAAGTGTCGTCCAGTGAGTTCGGCCATGATTCGGCGATAGCTTGACGTAGTGGATCTACTTTGTACTCCATATGGAAGTCGGGCATATACTTCTTTATATTGTTATAAATAATTTCCGGATCAAAACTCATTGAAGCAATGTTGAACGAATTGCGATGAATTAGTTTGTCGGGATTCGCTTCCATGATTTCAATGGCTGCACGTAAACCGTCAGGCATATACATCATATCCATGAATGTACCGGCTGCAATAGGACATTCAAATTTTTCACCTTTTACAGCCGAATAATAGATGTCTACAGCATAATCGGTAGTCCCGCCACCCGGAGGTGTGACATACGAAATTAATCCGGGGAAACGAACGGAGCGGTATCTACGCCAAAACGGATATGGTAATAATCGCTCAGTAATTCTCCTGATACTTTTGTAACTCCATACATGGTACGCGGATTACGGATAGTGTCTTGCGGGGTCTTGTCTTTAGGGGTGTTGTTGCCGAAGACACCGATAGAACTTGGGGTAAATACGGCGCAACCCATTTCGCGTGCTACTTCCAATACGTTGAACAGGCCTCCCATGCCTATTTTCCATGCTAGTTGAGGTTTGGCTTCTGCTACAGCCGATAGTAAGGCTGCCAGGTTGTAAATGGTGTCGATGTTGTACTTTGATACAGTTTCGGCAATTTGTTGTTCGTTGGTGATATCTACGATGGCAGAAGGGCCTGATTCTTTTAATTCCCCTTTAGGCTCAGCACCGGGAATATATCCGGCTACGATATTACCATTGTAAATACTTCTCAATTTCATGGTTAGTTCCGAACCGATCTGACCGGTGGAGCCGATAATTAATACATTTTTCATAGTTTGCTATTTGCTTTAAGTTTTCTTTTGGAAGCAAAGATAGATAGAAAACTGCATATTTTATCAAAATTTTCTCTATAATTTAATCGGATATCAAAAAAAAATAAGAACTTTGTCAAGTCAGACTGATTTTTAAACTTAAACTATATACTTAATAAAAAAACAAAGCTATGTATGGTAAAATGAAGGAGTTCCTTGCGAAGGAACTGGCTGATATTAAGGCAGCCGGATTGTATAAAAATGAACGTATAATTACCACACCTCAGCGTGCGGACATCAAGGTGAATGACGGAGAAGATGTGTTGAACTTTTGTGCCAACAATTATTTAGGTTTGTCAGATAATCAACGCTTGATCAATGCTGCCAAAGAGGCGATGGACACACATGGCTTCGGTATGTCTTCCGTACGCTTTATCTGTGGAACTCAGGATTTGCACAAACAGCTGGAAGCTGCCATTTCTGATTATTTTAAAACAGAAGATACTATACTTTATGCAGCTTGTTTTGATGCTAACGGTGGTTTGTTCGAACCGCTGTTTACAGAAGAAGATGCTATTATTTCAGATGCGTTGAATCATGCATCTATTATAGATGGTGTACGCTTGTGTAAGGCAAAACGCTATCGTTATGCCAATGCTGATATGGCTGACTTGGAACGTTGTTTGCAGGAAGCGCAGGCACAGCGTCATCGTATTATTGCTACAGATGGTGTATTCTCGATGGATGGTAATGTGGCTCCATTGGATAAGATTTGTGAACTGGCGGAAAAATATGACGCGTTGGTAATGGTGGATGAATCTCATTCGGCCGGTGTGGTAGGTCCTACAGGGCATGGCGTGGCCGAACAGTTTAATGCATACGGGCGTGTGGATATCTTTACTGGTACATTAGGTAAAGCATTTGGTGGGGCAATGGGAGGATTTACCACCGGTAAGAAAGAAATTATTGATATGTTGCGCCAGCGTTCCCGTCCTTATTTATTCTCTAATTCTGTAGCTCCTGCCATTATCGGTGCTAGTCTGGAAATGTTTAAGATATTGAAAGAAAGTGATGCTTTGCATACTAAGCTGATGGATAATGTGAATTATTTCCGTGACAGGATGCTGGCTGCCGGTTTTGACATTAAACCAACTCAGAGCGCGATTTGTGCTGTGATGCTTTATGATGCGAAACTGTCTCAGGATTTGCCGCCAAGATGCAGAAAGAGGGCATATATGTAACCGGTTTCTATTATCCGGTTGTTCCGAAAGGACAGGCACGTATCCGTGTCCAGTTGTCTGCCGGGCATGAAAAGGCACATTTGGATAAGGCAATTGCTGCATTTATTAAAGTGGGCAAAGAACTTGGGGTGATTAAATAATCAGATTTGAAAGCTATCCAGTAAAATAAGAGCAGTAAACGGTTGTATAACAATTGTTTACTGCTCTTGTAGCCCGAGGGAATCGAACCCCTATCTAAAGTTTAGGAAAGTCTTGTTCTAACTCTAATAATCAGTGGATTACAACGGATATTGTGATTTTTGTAGAATATTTGTAGAAATAGTATAATAATTAGGCTTTCTACAAAGAAAATGGAAAACCCCACTTCTACAAAAAGAAGCGAGGTTTTCACTAATGCAACACCGATATAAATTCGGCACTGCAAAGATACAAAAAACGTGCGTACTTCTCAGTATGCACGTTCTGAAATGAAAAAAGTATTCTACAAAAGCTATTTTTTTAGCTCTATATATTCAGTATATGTAATTTTGTTGTGTGGATTTGAATTTACAACATCCATCTTTATAGCCTTCACCCCAAATCGGAAGAAAAGAAACTTTTTCGGTATCTTGTGTATGATATGGTGTAATGTATCGGCACTTTCTATCTTAGCGAATAATACCCCTTTATCAATAGTTCCCCTTAAATCTATCCAAGAATCACGCCATCGAAAATTTAAAAGAGTATCAAGCTGGTTGCGATACACTATGCTATCACGTACTTTTGTTTCTATTTCTATTTCCGTTTTAGTGGCTGTTGTTGTAGCTGCCTGAATGCGTTTGAGCTTTATATTCAAATCATCTACTGTTTTGGTAAGATCCTTGTTTTTCTTTTCCAACTCATTTTTCGTCAATTCCAGCCTTAAAACAGAAGTAGCGTTTTTCCCTGCTTCCGTTTTGTAGTGTTCCACATCTGAAAGTAATGCTGCTTGATTACTATCCAAGCGATCACGTTCTTTCCTTACGCTATCCAATCGTTTAAACAGAAAGATATTTGTTCCTACGAGTAAAACAAGCGCAATAAATAAAAATTTACGCATACTCTTCTATATATTTAAGGATTGAATCAACGTGCAACTGGATAATTTGAGCCTTTCCTTCAGGAGATAGTAGAAACTTGCAATCTGTTTCATTATCCATAAAGAAGTTTTCCGTTAAAACAGCCGGGCATGAAGTCTTTTTGAGAATGTAGAAATTATTTTCCCAATCTCCATCCCCATCCGACCAATCACCTCTAATTTTCCAAGTTCCTCCAAACATTCTATTAGCCATATCCCAGAAAACTTGCGCCAAATCATCAGCTTTTGTTTTTCCAGGACTGGTATGTATTTCCCATCCTGTACCCTTGCCAGTTCCAGAAGCGTTACAATGAATAGAAACAAGAAGCGTTTTTGTCTTACCGTATCGGGCTGCTATCTCGTTTGCTCTTCTGGCTCTTTCTGCTAAAGGTACGTCTATATTTTCCTTTACCAACAATTCGGCATCTATACCTTTTGCTCGTAATTGGTTATATACGCCTTTGGCAATTTCTCTGGCATATTCCCACTCAAATAACTGTGATCCGTCCGACCACTTCGGAGATCTTTTACCTGGTGTATTTTCTCCGTGTCCGTTGTCTAATAATACTTTCATACGTTTTTATTTTCATTTTTTTCGCTTAAACATTTAGTTACTCCAGCCGAAGCAAACAAAGCAGTGATAGCACCGACAAAAGCCGATAATCCCATAAGATCGGTTTTGATAGACTTGTTTACGATTACTTCATAAACCAAAATAAAACCGACAATAAGCAGAAGGAAGCACCCCATTAAGGTAACGGCAACAAGAAAAAAACTCTTGCTACTGTGCCCTGATCCATTTTTGATAAGTTCTTTCAGATATTCTGTTACTCTCATAACTTGCGCTCTTTTACTTCTGGAAGGATATACTGAATGTGCATGGCTGCAAAATGAAGTTTTTTCCTGATTGCTTCCTCATCAAAATCATCAGGGATGGATTCTGTAAAATCACAGACCAAAGAACCAACAATCATGGGTAGTATCATGTAATTTTTGAACGATTAAAGACTGTGTTCCATTGGAGCTAAACATAGCCTTTGCACGTGTTCCATCCAAACTATCAATATCACGTATCAGCATAAGTTCATTTCGAGCCATTGAAGCCGTAAACTTGGAAGTTCAGACATCTTAATATCTTGCCAAAAGTCACTAATACGGGCAACCCCTTTAGCGGTAACTTCATACAAGATTGTGAGATAATGATTATCTCCTAAAGGATATGGTTGTATAATATACACACGATCACATGAAAGATCATTCAACACTTTATGAATTTCACCATACACACGAGCAGAGTTTTCACTTCTGCGAGTGCTTTTTCTTTCTAATTGTCTTTCAAGTTCTTTAGCCTTAATATCAGCAAGCCGATTATGCTTTAACTGATTATACGCAAACCAGCCCGTACCCAAAGCTGTTATACACGCAAATAATGCTGCCCAATCCATATTTTATTAAGTTATTGATTAATAACTGCAAATATAATTTATTTGGTGTACATATACACCATTTAATACAGAGAATTATATTTTTGAAGCTATTAAGGCTTCCAATTTGTTTATTTCATCCCGTACACTCTGCCTTTGCTGGTGAAGATTCTCTATATCATACGGCATATCAAGCCCGATTAAAGAAGCCTCATAACATTTCGTTATACGATAATCACCTATAACGCTGTCATTGCTGGTAAGAGAGGCTTTCAGTTCATCTATCTTATTCCGAACAAGTTTAGCGTTAAATCTTTGCTCGTATTTATAGCTTATTTTATCTCCAGCGTCATAAGGTACAATACGAACACTATAGTATTCAGGACATTGTAATTTAGTATCATCCACAAGCTCTACATGTTTCCATCCTAAAGCGGACAACTCAGCTTGTTGCTCCTGGATTGATACTATTCTCGTTTCAATCTCTCCAGTTTCTTCATTTTTAAACTTCTCACTGTATTCCTCTAAAAATTTAGAAACAAGAGATCCGTTTTCGTCTATATAGCCATATTCAATCATAATATTAAAATTTATATCTACTAACTAACCATGCTGATTTTTTTACACCATCGACATACCCCACTGTAAAATGGAATATAGCACCCTGACCTTCGCCAATATCATAATAATCATTTTGGGTGTGATCATCATACAACACATTTCCGCTACGTGGGTAAACTCTCATATATCCTGTCCACCATTGCTTAAAAAATATAGTCCTACCAATCACACCATCAGAAGGGAGGTAAACGATTTGCTGGTTTCTTGAATATCCAATAACCAAGCTGTCTGTTTCAGACAAATAAACAGAAGAAGAGCTTTCTTCTATAGCCTTTCTATGTAAAAATAGACCTGCTGCCATCAAATTCTGGAAGAAGCCACCATAAGCGGGGGCTGTGCCACTGTTTGAAGCTCTACCATATACGCCAGCTAAAAAGTTTTCATTGTTCCAATCACTTTTATTCACAGTACCAAATCCAAGCCCTACGATAGAAGCCTTATGCGTATAACCCAAAATAGCCGAAACAGCTTGTGTTTCTGCATTATTACAAAAGATACCCGTAGGCGACATATAGGCTACACGGCTATTGCTTTTACTTCGGGCTTCAATCAAGCCGTTATTCGCATCTATCGTAATTTTAGATCCCTGATATTGGCTTTCTGAATAATCACCACCAGAACGGCTGGATTCTATCAATATACGAGCCATAGAAGCATCAAGAATGATCTTATTACCATCCAAGAGTGTAGAAACAATCTTTCCACCACTCATAAACCAATCTCCGATATTAGCACCCTCAGCCAATAGCAAATTAGTTGCTATACTCTCAAACTCAGCACCGAAATCATTCCAATAAGCAGTATCGGTAGGTACATGATTTTGAAAGCCATTTCCGGCATCCACTCTGGCAACATAATAGTGTCCGTTATATTTTACTGCATCTACACGCTTTGAAGTACCATAGTAAACTTTAGAGCTGCCATAGACACCACGATAAACCATAGTCGGACCAGTATCTCCATTTCTACCATCCACTCCATCATACGGAGTTTGCCGGGCTGGTGTACTCCAGTTCTGTATCAATGAATTTGTTTCACCATTGATTTTTGCTACTGTAAACCATAAGTATTGCAAGTTTCCTACAGTTGGAACGGTTGTGCTCCATCCCGAAGGATTACGGCTCGTTTTACTCAGTGAAGGCGGTGTACTTCTGGAGCCATTAACAGCGTACCGATATTCAAAATAATCACCATTTATACCATCATCCCCAGTTTCTCCTTTTTCTCCAGTAACACAAATAGCCTCTGTAGTAATGCTGTTGCCGTTTGTGTAATTAATAACGGATCGTGTCCATATATACCAACCATTTTTCCAAGTTGGACGTGAATTAGACCAGCTACCATTTAAAAGGGAAGTTGCAGAGGATGATAAATAATATTGCTCAATTATTGAACTTATACCATTGCCTGTTTCTCCCTTGCCACCTGTGATACAAGCTGCATCTGTATATACTATGTCGCCATCCGTGTAAACAACTTTAGTTTTACTCCAAATGTAATATCCATCTTTCCAGGCTGGAGCTGTTGTCTGCCAACCGGATGTTGGTGCTGTAGTATTACTGGATGATATGGCATACAGAACGTCTGTATTTGAAATACCCACACCTCTTTGGGCTACAATAATCCAATAGTTACTATTATTTGGAGAAATACCTTTAACGGGATTCTTTGATACAAAACGATACATAGAATAGCCAGTTCCATCATCATAGATAACCTCATCACCCCAATAATAGGTATAAGAGTTGTCATATACGCCACGAAAACAACCTATAGGGCTTTCATCGCCACTTTCACTTTGCACGATTGTGCCTTTCAGACGTAATTTTTTATCTCCTTTGGTATTCCAATCAAAATAGCTGTCTGAATTTCCTACACGAAAAGCGTTATTCACAAAGTCCATGAAATTTAGCCCATCGCTTGAAACGATTCTGTCTGTAGTTATTCTTCCTGGAAGTATCTCTGTAAATCCGAATAGTTCGACAAAAGAACGATCCTCTTCAAATTCACTGTTTAGAATACCTACAAGGAAATGATAATAACCCTCTACACCTTCCAGCTTGATAGCGTTTTTACTTAAGACGTATGATCCAGTAGTGCCATTTTTATTAGCCTTCACATAGAGATAATACCCTACTGTTTCTGTTAAGGTTGGAGAAGTATATTTTTCAATATCCCAAAACTTATACTCACTGGCTTTATGCCCAGAGGAAAGTGTATCAATCCCGATAGTCATGTGCTGCAATATTCCACCTGGAGCCGAAAGCACTTTCTTTTTGCTGTCATAGGTAACGAGATATTCTACTTGTGTCGGATTGGTTTTGTTGTTCACGAAACGGAACTGCAAACTTTCATCGCCAACAAGCAAACTCATTGTTTGTACCGAAATCGGACTGATAGAACCTGAGAAATGCAAAAGAGCGTCATTCAACATTGAAATAGTTTCTTTTGCATCCCTGAAACGTCTTTTTGTAAACTGAATAGAGTTTTTATATTGGTTATCAGTTTTAACCTCGTTACTCTCTATCTTGTTTAATTCGCTTGAAACCGTTGCGCCAGTAGTCGTATTGGATAATTCAATAATCGGGCTGTAAGGTCTGTGTATATACTCCTTAATACTGGTAATCCTTATCTTTATACCTTCTGGTATGAATTGCGGATCTTTAAAGAGTATGTAACCGCCCAATTTTATTTTGCCACCAATAGAGAGCCAACGCTTTTTGGAATAAATGCTATCCAATTCTCCTTTGAATGTGAATTTGGATCTTCATTCTCATAAAGATATTTGGCTGCTTCCCTGAACATATCCCAGCTTGCACCTTCTTTCGTTGAGTTATTGCAAATGTACGCATCCGGCAACTGTATTCCGAACACAGCGTATTTATCCCCCAGGTTAGGCTTATATATGTCATTGGGCATAATCTGACCGTCTATTTCTTGTGGAGTTATCAAGAATTTACGTTCTTTATGAACGTATTTAACTTCAAATTCTTTATTACTACCAGCAAGCATACCAGACTGAAATATAACAGTCATGTTATTACCTTCTATCACATAATCCTCAAAATTCAGATCATCAGGAATAGAACTATCTATAAAATCATAGAAATTCTTTTCTTTATCGGAAACAACAACATTAGAAACACTGCCTACTCTTTTAGGTGAAATATGAGAACAATCCAAACTATCCTCTTGAACATCCGTAAGGGTTGTATCAGCCCGTTTTATATACAAGCCTTCCGCATCCGAAACGTAAGCACGCCCTTCATACTCCAATCTTTGATTTTTGGGCAAAAGCAATTCCTTAGATCCATATTTGCTAAGTCTATATTCTGCTCCCCACCTTGAACGTACAATATGGTAACTGGTCTATTTCCGTCCTTGTTGGAGCGTCCTAAACCTGGAACAAAACCTTTATCTTTCCCATATTCAAGAGGCAAAGGTTCACCCTTGTTATATTCAACTTTACGCAAGTGTATTGTTTGATAGCCGGATCTATTTCATACTCCGTCTTAAAGGTATCGGCAATAGTAGGCAAAGCTTCACTACAAAAGATATGGTTGTAGTTAATAGTCTTTTCTTCTGCTTCAATACATTCGCCAACTTTCCAACCGCTATCTCTCATGTTGAGATTATCTACAATCAACTGTAGATGCTCGTGAGGCTTTGCAGTGTAATCGAACTTCAAACGCTTAGAAACAATATCCCGGCATTTGTATTTACCCAATATTGCGCCTATATCATACATTACAAGAGTGTATTCAAAATTCCGACTGCTTTTCTTCTTGAAGTCGTCAGGATCCATAAGGTAGTAAGTGATATTCTTGTAGATACAATAAGCTCCTACGGGAATGTTTATGAACTCTTCACTGGCAAAGTACAGATAAAGAGTGCCTACATTCTGTAAAGCCGTATATCGGTAGCTGCTTGTATCTACCAGAATATCAATCTCCTTGTTGTTGAAATGTATTTTCATGTTTACTAAGTGAATTGATAGATCTTACCATTTCCGCATTTCATCCCTTTAATCGTAGTGCTGAAAGGGAAAGCGTCTTTGGGGATCTGATCCAAAGTTTTCTTTAAAGAAGCTGCGTTTGTGAAAAACTTACCATCCGCACCATTGCTATGTTTAAATTTCACAAGGTATCTTCCTTCACCGTGCGAAGTCTTTACATCTGGAATGAAATCTTCTACAATGATCTCACAGTTCAGCACGTCCGAAATAGAAACCTGGCTACAGTTGAACATTTTACGTTCATCTTGTACGGTTACACCTAACTCACTAAACTTTTTCATCATAATATAATATTAAGTTCCTTACAATCGTTATCTATCATTTCTTTGATAGCTTTTCTCTTTTGCAAATATTCCTTGTAATCATCGGTAGCTGATTTTTCAGTAAGAATACCGAGCTGGGCAGCGTTATAATCATTGATAATCTTGGCTTCTTTATCCGAATCCCACAAATGGGTAATAACTGCCTTTTTCAGCTTATCATTTGTAACCATTCCCCAAACAACAACTTCGTTACAAGTCCATTTTGTAGTTTGCCCATTATCTCCAGCTTCTCCAAAATGGTTTTCTACTTGAACTTCCTGAATATCCCAACGGTATGTGTAAGAACCATTCCCGTTAGCCTCTAACTTAGAAGGCTTAAAATCGTAGTGTATCATATACTTGCTTTTTAATTATTGTTTTTAATAGATGCTTAGAATTACTGTATTTAGCCCAGCCAAACCAACTGCAAATAACTTGCTTGTATTCCATATCGGAAATGTGCTTTTTCTTATTCAGCTTGGCTGCCTTCCTACATAGATTCTTTTTGATTCCCTTCCGAATAAGGGTATGGGTATGGTAAAAGACATACCCGACAAAATCAATACCTCTATGGCTATCAATTTGAATACTTGAAACTTCCATTTCTTTTTTCCAGTTTTAGGATCCACTTTACGAAGTGATAGCTTTAAATTGTCATGCAGATATTCTTCAATCTCTATACGGAGTTTGTGAAGCTGTTTAGGATCATCGCCTAAAATCACAATATCATCTGCATACCTAAAGTAATATCTTACCTTCTTAACCTCCTTTATCCAGTGATCGAAGTAAGCCAGATAAATATTAGCAAAATACTGACTTAGATAGTTCCCTATGGGTACGCCATCGGCACTGTCTATAATCACGTCAAGCAACCAAAGCAGATCTTTATCTTTGATTTTCTTCCGTAATATTGTTTTCAAAATATCATGGTCTATACTTGGATAGAACTTCACTATATCCATTTTCAAGCAGTAAGTAGTGTGTTCTGGATCTTCTTTCAAAGCCTTCTTTACTTTATCTGCTGCTTTATGAATACCACGATCCTTAATGCAAGAATAGGTATCTTCTGTAAATAAGGACACCCATATAGGCTCCAGAATATTCATAATGGCATGGTGCAAGATCCTATCAGGATAATAAGGCAAACGGTAAATAAGCCGTTCTTTGGGATCTCTGATTATAAATACCTCATATTTAGAATTTACAAAAGTCTTGTTTTTCAAAGATTCGTGAAGAGCCAGTATGTTTGCTTCCCTATTCCTATCGTGTCGTTTGACACCATAAGAACGCAACTTGCCTTTTCTGGCTTTTTCATCAGCCAGGTGCAAGTTGTCAAGTGAAATAATTTGCTCGTATAAATTACTTAATCTCTTCATATTCTTTGTTTTTCGTACTCAGAGCCTTCGGTTTCCCTACCAGCACCTTTATGAGTTATGTTATCTTCTACCAATAGGTAAGGTCGTTGCTTCGTATGTTGAGTTTATTTTGAAAAATCATAGCTGAGAGCTGACATTCGCATTCGTATTCGAGGGGGTGTTATTCGTATTCGCATAACCGAAGCCTGCATGATCGCCATTATTCGTATTACCGCTGAAAAGGACACCCACCAGCAACCAACCTATATTTATTGTTTATTAACCATTTAAGTTTTGCAGTCTAAACCAGGCTCGCTTCACGATTCAGGAATAAAACAAAGCCGAGAGCCGACAGACGCACGCGTATCCGAGGGGGCGTCAGACGTAAGCGCAGAACCGAAGCCCGCACGATCGCCACTAGCCGCATTACCGCCGAAAAGGACACCCCTAAGAGCGTTAGATCCTATATTGGTATAGAAGTAATCACACCAATAGGTAGTAGATCCACCTCCGACTACAGAAGCAATCAAATCGCCAAATTCACCGAAAATCATTTCTTTTGCATAACCTTCTGCACGTGCTGCCAATCCTCTAAGCGTATAGCCTGTGTAGTTACTATCGTTGTATTTAGAAGGATCATCGCAAACATACACTTTAGAAGTTCCTCCGTCTGAATTGGTTTTCACTTCTATATTTACTCCATCCGTCCACTTCCAGACGTGCCCGAAGGGATTTTCAATACCACGATAGCGAGGTACGGTAAATACTTTGCTGCTTTCTCCTTCTGCTTTCTCTAAAGTGTAAGCTACTTCACCTGAAGCATTTCCCAATTCATCACTCGTACCACAAGGAATGATAGGATTATAACCATTAAAGTTGTTCCACTTTGTACCATCCCATGTGGTTACACCATTACCCAAACCACCCTGAGCATAACCGTTGCTATCTTTCTGGGCATTGAAAGCCAACTGGCAGTTAAGGTTTCCATACTCTATGTAATAGAGCCATGCCAAAGTGATATAAGCGTTATAGTCCATGCAGTTCCATTGCGTACCAGCTCCCCTTTTACGAGCAGCAGCACGAAGTTTGTTCTACTCGTAGATGTAGCTGGCTTGCCTAATTGGGATTTAGGCAAAGCATCCCAATCTGCTTGGTTATTACCACCTCTGTAATCAGTCGAAGTATTTACTACAGAAGCCAGTTTACCAGTGCTACGTTGGATCGTTGCCTCATAAGCCGAGATATAGCATTTCTTTACGAATGATAACCAGGTATTGGGTATTCACTGATTCGTACACCTCTTTTGTTTCCATTGGTATAAAATCTTCTCCAATGAGCCGGGATTTCTACCATAACCATACCATTGGAACCATCCCTTTTATGTGCTTCCCAGTTGGTAGGGTTTAGGTATTCAATAACCTTGCCTTCATCTGATAGCAAACATCCTTTCATCTTGCTTTGAATAGGCAATGTTTTATGCAGTGTCATGTTGCCTGTACGGGTAAGAACCGAAGAAGATACTGCTACATCTAATTCTACGCCATAGCTACATTGATCCTCCGCATAAGGTAGCATAGCAGCCAGACCAGCTTGTTTGCTTTCTCCGCTTTTATCCAATACCTCAGTTGTGAGGTCGAAAGGGTTACTGCTGTCTGCTACTGGTAATTCATTTAATCTTTTGCCATTGTCGTAAGCTGTAATAATCTGTTTTACTTTAGCTTCCTCTTCTGCTGTAAGTGCCATATCTTTATAATGTTAAGAAGTTAAACAATAAATTTACTAAGTTAATATGATACCACCAGAGCCGGATAAACGCATACCCCTACCAGAAGTAAACCTTATTCCTGGCTCCTGTACCTCAATCTGTATAGTTTGATAAATGCCCGTATTTTCCGTTGGGATAACGTGAATTTTACTCATCCCTACACCGTTAACCATAAATACGCCATCAGGAGTGATAGACACCGCCCGATCATCACCGAGAAACAATACATTCCTACCAGTATCTACGGGAAGTAATTCTACCTCAACTTTGAAAGGCTGGGTATTCCTGTAAGTAACTTTTTTCGGGTAGTTTAGCTTCATGGAAGTAGGGATCAGCTTGTATTTTGAGATTAGCGATTCTTCCAGTTCCTCCAGCCTTGCGATAACTACCCTTGCATCACCAGTAGCTTCATTTGCATTGTTTTTAGCAGTATTGGCTTCTTCCGCTTTTTCGTGAGCTTCATTAGCTTTTGCGTTGGCATTGTTGGTAGCCTCTACTGCCTTACCTGCTGCGCTATCGGCTGCTGTAGCTTTTTCATTAGCCAGTTTAGCAGCGTCCTCAGCCTTTTTAGCTGCTGCTGTAGCTGTTGTTCCACGAGCTATACATTTCCACCAGGTAGTTTCTGTTAAAGCGTTTCCTTTATTCCCATCCTTGATACAGAGATAGCAACTATCATCTGTAGTAATGAAATCAAATGTATTATATGTGGTAGCTGCTGAATAAGTTCCCTTATCCACGAAAGCAACCTTTCCTAATCTTATGTTTCCTTCTGCCATATCACTTGGGGTTAAAAATTAAAAATCCTTCATTGTCAATATCAAACATATCAGCAGCTATATCATCCTGGTAATACATGATTAGTTCCATTGTATTAGGATCAATCGTAAAAGTAGGATAGAGAATACCTCCTTTTGCCAAAATCCCGGTATCTACATACTTCTTTTGCGTTTCATCCCATTTCCACCAGTTACCATTTTCTCCCATTTTTGGAGGATTGTCTGCGTGTTCCTTAGCCCTGTTAGCCTGAGTGTTGGCGTTATCCGTAGCCTTATTAGCATTATCTGTAGCTTTATTTGCGTTACTGGTTGCAGTATTGGCATTACTGGTAGCGTGATTGTTTCCTGCTTGATCCTATCCAATCCTACACGTGCTTCATCAGCTTTATCAGCAGCCGTATTAGCTTTATTGGTCGCTTCATTGGCTCTCTGGGTTGCAACTACAGAAACACGAGTAGCCTCATTTGCGTTTGCCGTAGCTGTGTTGGCATTTTCAGTAGCAGTAACAGCATTACGGGTAGCTGTATTTGCATTATTGGTAGCAGTAATAGCGTTACTGGTTGCAGTGATAGCTTCCTGGGTTACTCTCAGCATATTTTCATAGGCTGTCTGTATTACAACCAGGCTAACTTTCACGCTCGTTTGTACCCCGTTTATCAACTTTACGCCAATAGTGTACAGCCCTGTTAAGCTATCAGAAAGCGTTAATTCACTGATTTTCTTTTTTCTAATTGCCATAACTTTTTAGATCTATATAAAACTCACCATCTTCTGTAACTATCAATTCTCCATCCTCAGAAGCAAGTAAATATTCATCCTCTCCAACTCTAAATACAGTGAATACCAACGTTAGGGTAAAAGCGCACCAGACTTGATCGTCAGGGGAAAACAGACTTACTTTTGAGCTTTTGTAGTAACATGGGTATTCCTCGTAAGTGCTTTCAACGAACAAGGATCTTTCAGCAGTTTGCACCTTCACGCCATCGCCTTCGTCTATTTCCACCACCTTTATCAGATCGTGAAGGAAAGCATTGTAATTTCTCCAGAACTCCGTTAGATTCTTAGCGATTAAGCAGCAATTCAAGGTAGCCTCTTTATGTTGGTACACTACTTGTTTACCATCATAAATAGCCCCATTTTGAGTAGAAAGGTTACGCAACATATTTTTCTTTACTGCTGGAGCTTTAAGTATTTGTGCCTCGCTTCCTTCCAATACACGAATACCGTAAACGGAGAAATCTATCCCGTCTATTTCATACCCCTGCGTAGGTATATTGGTTGTCGATAAAGGAGCCGTATATTTATAATCTCTCAAAGGGAAATCATCTGCGAATTTTAACGAGAAACTTTTAGCACCGATATACAGAGCTACATTTACCTCTGAAACCAATCGGAGTTTACAAGTATATCCGATTCTTTTAAACTCAAAGATATGGTAAGCTCCATCGGACAACAGAGAAATGAAATCTCCAGTCTGATACATACCTACTGCGTTGAACTTTATTTCAAGTTCTTTAGTATCAAGTTTAGGATCCGACAAATCCACTTCGATACCGTCATACTCAGCCCAATCATTAGAAACTTCTGGTGCTTTTAATGCCGGGAAAGCAACAACTTCGTTATGCCCACCCTCAGCAATAAAAACCCCGAACCGAGTAAAAGCGTCCGTACCGTCTATGTATAAGTTATTTTTCATTTCCTCATTATTACACCTTTATCGTTCATGTTACCTATGCTTTCTTTCATTTCCTTTATATTGGAATTGATAGATTCCAGATTCTTGCAATAGCTTGTATTTTCTCTGATACCAGTTAATACCTCAAGAAATTTGGCACAATGGCTAACCAATGATTTAATACCTTCATTTATAGATAGGTATGCCCTTGAATTGCAGTTGTCCTTCCGTTCAGCTCGTTTACGCTGTCCTGGCTTGCTGCTATGCCGTTATTGCTGGAAACCTCACGATTCTCTGTTTCCCAAAGGTGAAAGCCTTGTTTGTTTGCTTCTTCTTTCCAATGCTCCATCCATTGTTGGGCATTATTCATATCCGTACCGATACCTTGATAGAAAGAGGAAACCAAATCCCTTGCTTCCTTAGCTATTTCTTCTTCTGTTTTGCCGGATCCATAGATTTTCTCCAGATCCGCTTGTAGTCTTTTGAACTTATCAGAGAAGAATAAAGAGTAGGCAATCTGTTTACCCAAATCTTCCAATACAGAAGATCCTTTTTCTCCAAACTTTTCCCACGCATCTACACCGTCATTTTCAATAGCCTCAGTGATACTATCCATTATACTATCACCTAAAGAGCCAAAAGTACCCTCTAAGTAATCTCTTAGTGCTTGTTGGGCTTCTTCCGCTTGTTCTTGAAGGTCTATAAGGTTTTGCAACAAATTCCGATTCTCATCGCTCATTGTTTGAGTGTCAAGAATGGCTTGCGCTCTTTCTTTGTTCAGATTTTTTTCACCATCTATTAAATCCGGGTAAACCTGGAGTACCGAAGTATAAATATCATGCTGCTTTTCCAAAACCAAGCTCCAGTAGTGTAACTTCCCGTTTTATGGTTATATCATTAAGCGCACCTATACCCTGATTGTACGCATTTAATTTTGCATTGTATTCATCAAGCCCCCAGTTCCCTTTAGGTTAAACTGAACTGATAAGTTGGTTTATCCCCCTTTAGGACTTCTTTATATTCAGCTATCGCATCACGATATACCTCTATTGCATTGATAGCTTTTTCTATTTGATCTGTACCAAAAATAGATGTTGCTTCCTCCAAAAGTAAATTTTGCTCCATGAGCAATAAGTTGTACTGGCGTTGCATTTCCAGTTTGTTCTCGGCTACTTCTTTAAGTGCCTCTTGGTGTTCCTTTTCAGCCTTAGAGGACAACCCAAACAATGAAGTGATAAGGGAAACGGCTGTACCGACTATGGAAAGGATAACCGAAGCTCTTTCTACTCCTTTGATAGCTTCTGCACCAGTAACCGCCAACGCTTGAATACCCGTTATCATAGAAATTATACCTCCTGCGATATTGGTAGCAGCAGACAAAGCAGCTTTGGTTGCATCATCCATCCCGTCAAAGTCTGAAATGATATTATTAACAGTATCATCTACCTCATTCATCACCTTTAGGGTATCGCTCCACTTCTTTTTGTTTTTTTCAGCAGATGAAATGCTTGCGTCTTTTGCCTCAGCAACCTCTACTTTTTTCTCCAGGGTTTTAATTTGCGCACGAAGAGTAGCTTTTTCTTTATCATCCAGCTTGCCACCTTCTTTTTTCAGCGTGTCTTGGGCTGTTTGTAAAGCCTCCTTTAGCTGTCTTAACCCCATAGAGGATATTTGTTCTACCCATACATTAAAAGTCGCTTCACGAGTAGCTATCTCTTGATCTAAAGCGTCCAAAGCATCTTGTTTATCACTTTCAGCCTGAGCGATATTTTCTTCGGAGAAAGTAACTTGCCTTCCGGCTTTCTTATCTTTCTCATTAACAGCTCGCATTTCGTCAATATCTTGCTGAAAATTTTCCTCTATCTCCTTGCGCTTTTCCGCATAGGTCTGATACTGCTTTAGCATTTCTTCTATTGCAGTCTGATTGCCAGTAGACAATTTCTTTCCAGCAGCATTTTCAAGAGCTTTAAATTGTTGCTCATCCTGCTCTGATAATTGGGTGGTAGTTGCTTAAACGTACCTTTTTTGCCCTGAGATTCCCATATAGTTTTTTCCCACTCTTGAATTTTGGTTAGCTTATCCTCCTTTTGACGTTTGATCTGCTCCATTTCCTGCTCATAGTTGAGCTGGTTTTGTTTCAATGTTTTAGAAGTCCTTCCTTATAGGTGTTGATCTCAGCTTGCCTTACAGCAATTCCATATCCTTTTTAATACGGATCTGCTCTTGTGCATTACGTTTTATCTCATCGGAATAATCCTTTTGAGAAGAGGACGTTTTTCTATCTGGTAACTTTTTACTCAGTGAATCTATACGTCTTTGATAGTCGTTGTATTCAGCACTACCCTTAACGGTTTCTTTCTGCTCCTGTTTCAGTTTAGAAATACGGTTCTCTACTTGGCTAATAATTTGCAGCTCGTTTTCACGTTCAAGAACGGTAGCCTTTAATTTAGCTATATAGCTTTCCTGCCCTTTTACAACAGCATCGGTTACTACTTTGCCATCAGACATTAAGCCGTTGTTCTCTTTGAGAGCCTTTTTGAAAGCCTCCAGTTTTTCTTGACCTTTAGTAATGGCTGCTTCTATCTCAGAAATGGATTTACCTTTGGTATAAAATACCTCTTCTTGATTACTCGTTTTCTGATTTTGGTTAGGATTCTCCCCGAAGCGTTTTTGAGCCTCTTTTATGATATTATTATAAATGCCACGAGCTTTGAATACTTTGGTTATTTCATCTTGCAAGTCATTAGCTATGTAGGTTTGCGCACCTATACCAGTCATGGGATCGCCAGGCAAGTATTTGGTTTCGTCAAACTGCTTTATAATATCCTGGATTTCTTTGGTAATTTCCCCCTTGCCTTCCAACACTGGCTTAATCTTCCAGTAATAAGTTTCCGCAAGGTCGATACCGTCTTTATCCTTCTTTCCCTTGAACTTATCTTTTAGTAATTCTTCTACATTTTCTTTGGCTTCTACCTCCTTATCCATGTAGTCATTAGAAGCCTCATTAACCGCTTTATCCATAGCTCTTGCACGAGCTGATTTTTCGGCTTCTTGCGTAATGATACGATAAGCCTTAGCCAGATCATCCAAAGCGTTCTTTTCATCCCCCAGCCTCTTCAAATACTCACCGTATTTGCTCATTATGGCTTCCTTTGCGGAACGGTATTCATCCGTACCTTCTTTGGCTGCTTTCAAACGTGCAAACATCGCATCAATTTGCAATCTTTCAGCTCCAATAACCTTTTCACTCTCAGATATGGCGTTATTTAGCTTTTCTTGCGCCTTTTCTGCGTCAGTCTGATAAGTGATAAGTTTATAAATACCATAACCGAGAGCTGCTATGGCTGCTGCTGCCAAAGTATAAGGATTTGCCAGCATAACGGCTTTCAACCTGGTAGCTACAGCCGTAAGCCTGAGCTTTGCAGTTGCCAACAAGTTTGTTGTAGTTACATTGGCTGCTTGTGCTGCTGTGTTGGCTGCTGTCTGAGTGGTATTCAATGTTTTAGCAGCCGTTTCTACCGCTACTTTCTTAGTGCTAAATCACGTGTGGCTGCTTGGTATTGTAAGGCTGCTGTTTCTCTGGCAGTTTCGGCTGCGACTAATTTTCTTTCTGCTGCTTCTACTTGTTTTGCGGAGCCAGTAGCACCGATAGACATAAGTTCTGCTAATCTTTGCTTCTCCAACTCTTTAGCAGCAAGGTATTCGGCTTTCTTGGCTGCTACGGCTTGGCTGGCTGCTGAAACCTCTGTACGAGCTTTGGCTAAAGCTGCGGTTTGAGCCTCTATATTTGCTGCCATTTCAGCTTTTACGGCAGTTGCATACTCTAACGTGCCTTTGGTTAGATTTTGTTTTGAAATGGCTGCTTGCTGCTCTACAGTAAGCAATTTGCTTAGTTCCTCAGCTTCTCCAGTGGCTTTAATGGTAGTAACGGCATTTTTTGTAGCAGCAACCGAAATTACAGCAGCTTTGTACAAGCCATAAGTAACAATCAATTCTTGTATAGTTTCACCGATAGCCTCGTAGTTCTCTATAGCGGAGATACCAGTTTCCAGTATTGAATTGATTGTTCCCTCGTTAGCTTTCCCTACTTCGTTAAGCATTACAGAAATAGCATCGCTCATGTTGGAGATCTTACCCGTAATAGTCTTACTTTGCTCTTCCATCAGGTTGTAGAACATACCGCCAGAATTTGTAAGGTTTTCTATAACCTTCTGAACTTCGGGGAATCCTACCTTTCCTTCGGAAACCAAAGCCTTAACTTCATTTTCAGCTACACCCAACTCTTTAGCCAATTCACGAATCATCGGAATACCTCTACCCGTAAATTGGTTAAGATCCTCAGCGTATAATCTGCCTTGTGTCATGGTTGTACCGTATAACCAGGCTATATCTTGTAATGGAATAGATAAGCCAGCAGCGATATTTCCTAACCGTACCAAAGTGTCATTCACTTTGTCAGCAGCTATACCATAAGCAAGTAATTGTTTTGCGCTACTTGACACACCAACGAGATCAAACGGAGTTTTAGCAGCAGTATTAACAAGCTGTGTCATTAAAGCATCAGCTTTAGCCTTACTGCCCAACATGGTATTGAAGGCAACTTCTAACTGTTGGTATTCGCCTCTTACCTGAGCTATCTTCTGAGCATATCCCAACGCTTGTTGAGCCGTGAAAAATCCAGTTGCAGCAACCGTTATTTTACGGAAAATATTGTCTATCCTGCTACCTTCCTTTTCGGCAGTGTTGCCTATGCTTCGGAAAAGAGAGTTAGATTTCGCCACATCGCTTTCAAATTTGGCGTTATCCAATCCTAAAGCCACCATGTTGTACCTTCGTTGTTATTCATCTTCGTTTACGTCAAATATTGCGTTATTTACTGCATCCTGATTATTGGGATCATCACCATTTAGAATAATGCCAGTATCTTTTTTACCATCCTTTTTTGCTGAGAAAGAAGGCAGAACCGCATTATACAGACGAACATTCGCAAAACTCATTTTGTATAGGATATAATCAAAAGTCAGATTATAAGCCTTTGCCATTCCTGCTACTACCGCCCAGATGCTATCGTTTCCTTCGGATCCGCTTCTCCTGCTTTTGTCGGTTTGAGAAGGTTTATCTCTATCAGGGAAGCGGTAAGCCCGAAAAAATCTCCTATCTCCATTCTGTTTATGATTTTAAGGGTAAGAGCGTTCACTTTACTTGGTGAAAGTTGTTTCAAGATCTTATCGGATAAAACAGCCCTGTTATCAATCGTAACCTTTTTGCGTGTGCGTACCAAACCGAATAAAGACTTTTGAACTACGGTTGCTTCTGTAGTTATATTCTCAGCTCCTAAAATGAGAGTAGCTACAATATCGCCTAAAACTTTACAATCTTTCGCAATACGGAGCGATTCAAATGTAACCAGGCTTTTGTCTAACTCTACTTTAGGAAGCTGAGAAATAAGTTCAGAAGCAAGGATAAGAGTAGCAATAGAAGGAGATGCAACCTTGTATGTTTCTTGTCCTATCTGTATAGAATACGGCTTTTGTAAGATCGTATCAGACACAAGCCCTTCTATGTTGTCTTTTTCCTTGTTCATAGTTCAATTAACCTACATCTAATGATTCTGCTTTTTTGTACTTCTCAATCATTTTACCCGTCTTGGGCTTTAATGAGCTAAAGATGTATTTTAACATCTTCCCTTTTGCGGACGACCATTCTTCCTCAACTTCAACGGAGCATTTACGCATGATGAAGCCTTCCAGCGTATCATCTTCTGGAGTAAGGCGTACTGCATATTCATCTTTTACAACTCCGTCTTCATCTGGAATAGGTTCCTCTGTACCAGAAGGAATAAACACACTCATAGCAAGCTGCTTATAAGACTTTTGCATTTTTCGAGCTACCAGTTCATGCCCTTCTCCGTACAATTCATTCGCACTCCCTTTTACGGTTGTAAGAAGAACTGTATTTTCTTCGGCTGTGGGCATTGTTTTGAAACTGGAAGGAGCTGCATCTTCCTCACCAGTTAACCCAAATTCGACCAGGGGTTTACCCCATGTAATACCACTGTTTGCCATAATTTAAAATGTTTTTAGTTCAAAATTGATCTTTACGTTTACAAAGTGCATAGCTACCTTTTCTGCTTTGTAGCTTTTAATTGTTGCACCTAAAGAAAATCTGTAATCAGTAGGTTTCAAGGATCTAACAACCTCATCGGCTTTGCGTGCCAGATAACGGCATCTGCCAACATCTTTAACCAATACCTTACTGCCATTGTCTTTGTCGGGAACATAAATATTTACCGTTACGGAGCCAGTTTGAAACTGCCCATCCAAACCAGTAAGAAACGATACAATTATATCCTCTTCCATAGGGTTTAGATCTCGTGTTCCTTCACGATAAACGTTACCTTTTATTTCCTTTGCAAGTTGGCTGTTTGTGATAATGTTGAAAACGTCCAGCTCTATTTCATCACCTGTCTTATTCATTTCATTTCAAAGCCTAATTGTTTCATAATCTGAGGTACAAGTTTGTTAGCCAGCAGTTCGGAAGAAGTAAGGACATTATAATTACGGGCTTCTACATAAGCTGCGTAACTCATTCCAGTAGATACAATCAAGACAATACCGTTTTGATAGTTCTTTTTCAAGCTATCCAAATGCTTCTTTCCGTTTTGCCCACCTTTTGTGTTGGCAAAAGCACTTTCTTCCATAACTTCACCATTAAAAAGCACGGCATAACCGATAGAGTTTCTAAGGTTTCCCGTTCTGTCTGTATAGTTGCCGTTTAAACGGGCTTCTTTCAGACACGCTTCACCGACATAGATAAAAGCCTTAATAGCTCTACCTATAACGGCTTTCTTGGTATCATCAAGAAAGTTGCTAAAAGCACTATCCGGCGTTTTCTTCGTGAATCCCATCAAACCGTAATCTTTACTCTTCCTGAGCGATTAACAAACTCAATATCCTGTACTTCAAACTCACCCAAAAACTGTGTTCTATCATTGGTAAGTTTTACCGTATCAGCTTGAAAATCCCTACTTTCAATTAGGATCTCATAGCTTTTATCAGTAAACTTACCTTGTTGATAGATTGTGTTGCTATGCTTTACCGTTTTGTACAGACAACGTATAGGCTCACTCCATGATACGGTAGATATAATCGGCTCACCGTTACCATCCAACCGCCACCAGATAAAACCTTATACTGTATTGTTCCGTTGTATTGCATAACTTACCATTGGTTAGAACCGTCTGATACAGAAGATTCTTCGACAAAATCAGAGCTATCTATATTGTACTCCCGACAAATAGCGGAGATACTTTATTAATACGATCCGCATCCCACCCGTCAGAAATTCCACTTTCCGAATGGCTGTTTTCAGTCATTCCCTTAACGACACTGATAGCAGCCTTCACCAGTTCAACATCTTTGGGGATAAGTTTTTAGAAGGATCTATACCATTATCCAAAAGGGTAAATTCAAGTACATTCTGATCCGGGTAGAAGCCGGAACATATTTTAGTGCATAAAGCACGGATAGCGTCTAAATTCGTCATAGGTTACTCTTTACATAAGATTTCAGAAAGAGCCTTGTTTTGCTCTTCTGTAAGTTCACCGAGTTTGTTGGTGATTGCTTGAACGCCAGCATTTTTATTGATTGAAACGCCAATCTCAGCCAAAGCACCTTTTACAGCACCGATTTCAAACTCTTTATCAAAAAGGCTAATTTTTTCGGGTTTCTTTTCTTCTTTGTTAGCCTCCTTGATAGCAGAAATACTGCAAATTCCTCGTGAAACAAGATTATTTACACGATCCAAATCGCTTGTTGATAGAGTTTCACCGACTTGGTAAATTTTCTCCTTGTTGTCCTTATCTTGGAACTTCTTTAATACTTTTAATGTTACCATATTGCATCGTTTTTAGCCGACCAAAGAAGCTGCTGCTGCCTTCTGATCGAATTGTTCTTTCGTATAAAAGTTACTCCCTCTACTGCTTCTTCCGGCTCTTCAAAGCCTCTAACTTGTAAGCAGACAATACCGTTAATTTCAGTGATAACCGGGATCAAACGGGCAGATCCTTGTGTATATTCACCAGCCTTTTGCCCTGTAGATTCACCAGTACGCCATTTGGCTATACGAATACCGTTACCAGCGTTCATGTAATCTACATTGTCCTCTTCAAACAGCTCGTTATCTTCAATAGAAGGCTGGATAAAGCCAATCTTTCCAGCAGGTTTAAATACAATCATATTGTGATTCCAGGGATCTAACGGCTCACGTTCTCCGTCCTTTTCAATACCCACAAGACGGGTGATCTCACGAACTTTAGGCAGACCGTTATCAGCAAACAAGGTGTTCAAGTCTGGGATAGTAACAACCTTGCCGGATTTGTCCTTACCGTAGGCTGCTTCTCGAATTGTAATATCTCTTCGGATAAATGCAAGCAGTTCAGGAGCCATCAGTAACTCTTCAAATACGACACCTTTGTTTTTGAACAAGGTAACGATCATGGTAAGAGTTAGAATAATATCCAACTTGCCAGCTTTTGAGTTAGCGTCATTCCACAATAAGGCTGAAACGAGTTTGTTAGCTTCATCCATCAGGTAATCAATTTCAAACTCACGTCCACCAGGGTTGTTGATAGAAGGAATGAAACGACAAACACCGAAGTTTGATATAGCTTTCAGAATCATAAAATCAGCAGTATCTTTGCAGCCCAGATAAGCGTTTTCCACATCGTTACGCAAAGTCTTTTCAATCTGCTTAACCTTTTGACCGTCTTTCAAGAACGGAGATTTATAAACTTCCAGCAACTTGCGGTAAGTGGAAGCCTTCATAAAGAACTTATGTCCGACACGTGGAATTTCTTCATTCCAAATATCAAAACCGTCAGAACGTCTTAACGGAGTGGGGGATTCATCACCGATCAGGGTTGCCATCACACGCAAATGATATTTGCCCATAATACCCTCAGCTCTCAAAGAGAGTTGCGGAGCCTCCCAATCAAACCACTCATCCGAATAAGTTTTCTGGAACAATGCTACTTCACGTTCAGAAGCCTTATCCAGTGTTTTTTCCACGTTGCGAGAAAATCAATAGGTTTGCCATCTTTAAACAAACCTGTAAAAGTTGAATAAATAGATTTCATTTAGCACCTCCTTTTAATAAGTTTGCGACAATCGAATGTGAGAGTTCGCTTTTAAATAGCGTTTCGTGCTATCCTTCATGCTGTCGGGAATAGGCAAAACACGTCTTTCCATTACAGCATATTGCATAGTGTCCTCTGTAATATCTATGGCTGTTTCAAACTCTTTTACAGTAACTTCTTCGATTGTTAAAGAGTTAGGTTCACCAATAACAGCAGCATTAGTAGAGCTTTCAACAACCTCTACAAGCACGTCATCTACTGCCAAACCTGAGATCTCAGCAGAAGTGTAATTACATACGGAGCGTTTGACACACCAGGCTTTTCAATAGACACAATAGAAGGTGCATCTTCAAAAGTTCCACTAACGGATTTAGCTTGTAACAGCTTATCTCCAACAGAAAAGCAGGGTGAACAATAGCCATTTGAATACAAAGTGATAACTTTCTTATCCTTTGTGCCGATAGCTTTAACCTTCGCTGTTTTTACAATCTGTACCTTTCTTGTAACTTCATCGAAAACAGCGAGTGTTCCGGCAGGGATAATATCACCTACAGAAAAACGCTGTTTCTCCCGATCCAGATTAAAACCGCCTGGTACAATTTGCGGACTGCCTGTGAAAATCGGTTTTTCACCGACAAATGAGATTTTTGTTCGTTTCATTGTAAAATGATTTATTTAACAATAATTGATTCCAGCAACGCATCAGAAGCCTCTTCAACATTCTTTGCGTTCGCTGTTTTTACACTCTCTGGATCTTCCGAAATAAGGTTTTGAGTTATTAAGTCTTGTTTCAGACCAGCGCAATAAGCATCTGGATCCTCTTCATCAGGAATAACCAAACCTTTTCTTCTCCATTCGGGAATACCATGCTTGTTAAGAGCTGCTTGAACGGCTGTTTCACGATCTTTCTTAGCTTGCTCTTGTTTCATTTTATCCATTTCCGCTTGAAGTTCGGAGATCCGTTTGTTTGGATCGTTATCAGGTTCCTTTGGCTCCTTCGGTTCTTTAGGTTCTTTGGGTTCCTTCGGTTCTTTTGGCTCCTTTGGTTCCTTCGCTTTGTTAGCCCACCTGGTAGCTTCTCCTTGACTTTCTTTTGCCACATCCGCTATTTGGTTTGCTACTTTTTCGATTTCCGCTTCATCAGTAGAATCATCCTCAATGCTGCCACCCATTTTTTCGGTTATCGCAGTAAGGTACTTCTCTGATAAACCAGTGTCCTTACATAAGTCTTTGACTTTCTTAAAGAGTGTCTTATTCATATCAATATTACTTTAGTTATACTGCAAATGTAGGTAATATTTTCAATAACGGTGTATATATACACCAATGTTTTTATACTTGTTTTCTTCAAAATCAGAGCTATAATCTTAAAATATCTATTTTAATAAGTAGAATAAATTAAAGAGCATAGATTTTCGCAATGTTAAAAAATGCTTTTTCTGAAATTATTTTGCAGTGTTTTTGAAAAGCTATATATCTGATAATGATAATATTTCTATGTTTTACTTGGTAAATATTGGTAATATCACTTGAAAATATTACCTATTTCATTTGGTAATATTACCAATGTTACATATATTTGCAACGTAATAAAAACAGTTACACGAAAAGAATATAAAACTAAATACATTCAGATATGACACAGAAAGAATTTGAAGAAAGAACGGGTTTAAAACTATCGGCAGATGGTTATACGGAAGTAGAAGAGTGCTACATGAATACAGACCTTGATAAAGACGCTTTTTGTAAGTTGTGGATGGAGAACCCAACAGCCCTAAAAGAGATAGAGCGAAAGACGGTATTAGTACGTGAACTTACGAAGAAAGAAAGTGCCTTACAAACCTTCTGATAGATCAAGCTGAAAAGTGGAGCGCATCAGATTTGAGAGAAAAGGCAATCGCCATGATCGGGGAAAAAGAGTATCTAAGAAGAAAGATCGTCAAAGGGTACAACCTTTGGGATGATGATAAGAAAATATTAAACGAAATTTTAAGAAAATAAGATATGGCTATTAATTTCAGAAAATTAAAATCGCAAATTAAGCCATTCAAGCCGGAGGTTAAAGATGGCTACATCTTCATCACAACAGACGAACAGAAGAATAACGGGTTATTTAGTATTGCAAAATGTGGAAGTAAACGTGGGCTATTATCTGCATTGAGTGAATACATTAAAGATGATGAAGACTTCAAACGTGAATTTACTATATAATAATCAGGTAGCCTACGGACTACCATAATGCAACACCGAATATGAATAATACAATTTACATCAGAGTGCTACAGCACGATAAGAACGACCAGATACGGATAGGTGAAGCCTTTCCTGCTACAGACTTGAATAAGGCAGAAAAGGACATAATAGCCCAATACGAAGCAAAGTGCGCTTGGTGCGGTGGTTTTAAAGCTGCTTGTGAGAAATATTACCAACGTATTGCTATTGTTCGTGCGGACACGCTGGAAGTGATACGCCCAATTTACCCAAATAAATAATTATAGCCCTATGAATGAATACACATATATAATTTTCGATCACAAGGGAAAACGCTTGGGCAAAATTGAATTTGGGAAACGAATAAGTGTACCATCAGCCAGCGAGATTGAAGAAGCCATAAAAGACGGTTTTCCCAATGGAGCGACTTATAAATTAATCGTGCTATAAACGTATGTATAAGCCAATAGAGATATGAAAAGCAATGTTTTGAGGTTTGATTACTGGTTTTCTTTCAATTATAAACGGTTGCGAAGTATCTTAGGATGGCAGCTAAATGAGGACGTTTTTCACGATACTTATTTGCTTCTGAGAAGGATCTGCTATTTATAGACTTGCCAATAATAGACTTTGAGCCTTTATTTTGGGGAATTTATAAAAGAGCCAGGCTTCGGAACATAGCTAAAGAAAACCGATACTACAGACCTAATGAAATATTTTTCCAGTTAATAAGCATGGAAGAAGGTTTATCGGTTGAGGAGCTTGTAGAGCCGGATAAACTTGCAAAAGATATTCTTTCCTTCATTAAGCATAAATACCCGAAAAATGATTATAGGCTATTTAAGTTAAAAGTTTATGATACCGGGTGCTCTTATAAGGATCTTTCAGATTATACGGGTGTTTCAGTAAGCACCATATACCGTAAAATCAATTCAATAAATAATGCTATCCGAAGTAATATAAGTTTTGTAAACCGATATTCATGTATAGCAATCGTATAATATTAAAATTCACCAATTATGAAACTTGTAATATACAACAAAGAAAACAGCCAGCCAATAGGACAACGCAACGGAGAAAGGACTTTAAGATTTAATCGTGAAAATGGTATAATCTACATATCTAAGGCTTTTGCTTCTGAATTAGGCATTAAGGATATAGATAAAGTTCAGTTTGCCAATGATGAAGAAAATACAAAGGACTGGTTTATTTGCAAAACTGATAGCGAACAAGGCTTTTCTATCAAGTATGACAAAGGCGGTATTCGTTTTATGAATAAGTTCCTAAGTAATAAGATACTTGATTGTGCAAAAGTAAAGGATAACGCTTCTTTCCTTATGGAGAAGGAGCCTATTACAGTTGATGGTACTAAGTATTTTAAGATAATGCTTTCTTCTCCCATAATTGTAAAGCGTTCACCGAGTAAAAAGGTAACTATAGATAAACGCTAAATGGAAAAGGTATGAATACATTTTACATGGTATTTGTGGAAGGGTGTGCTACCCCAGCTTGCAAACATGATAGCTTGGATAGTGCGGAAAAAGAAGCGAAAAGGCTTGCAACTCTTTTAAAAAAGAAAGCATACGTTTTGTGCACTATAAAATCAGTTGAAGATACTCAATACAAAATTGAGGATTGCAGACCTGGTGAAAGTGATTTACCATTTAATTTATATGGAAATGCAAAAACATAAATTCCCCTATAATTGGAGCTTTCAGAAGCCAAATTCACGAAAGATAAAGGCAAAGTGTTTTCTTGCTTTGCGTGTGGTGGTGGCTCTACAATGGGGTACAAGTTAGCCGGATTTGATGTAATTGGCTGCCCTATTATGAAAAAAATATTAAACATATTGCTGGGCGTCATCCTGCTGATTACGGTGATTCTGACCGTATATGCAATGGTGGCCGGCGGCAGCAACGAGGCGATCAACCTGAACCTCATCTGGAGTTATATCCTGATCGCAGTCGGTATTGCAACAGCACTGTTCACGGGCCGTTTGGGGTATGGTCAACAGTTCCAAAGGCATCAAAGGAACGCTGCTTTCGACACTTCTGATCATCGTCATCGTCGCGGCAGCCTACCTGATCGCCCGCGGACATACGATCGAAATTCCGGACGTCGCGAACGGAGGCTTCTTCCCGCATCCTGAAACCGTTATCACGGAAGCCAGCATTCTGGTAACCTACGTAGCTCTGGGTGCCGCTGTTCTGACAGCTATTTTCACAGAGATATACAAAGCTTTCAAATAGAGTTTGAACGATGCCTATAGATAAAAGAAAAGTACAGGAGATCAATGCCGGTTCAATGGCCGACATCGCTTTCTTGCTGCTCATATTCTTCCTGGTGGCTACGACGATGAACGTCGATACGGGTATCGCCCGTAACCTGCCCGCCGATGCCCCCGAGGATCAAAGGTCGAGGATATGAAGGTGAAGATACGTAACCTTCTGCCCGTTCTGGTGACGCCGCGGCGATATCTTCGTGGGCAGGGCCGGCGAACAGGAGTACGTCGATATCCACCAGTGAAGGACCGGGCGAAGGACTTCCTCCTCAATGTGATGGACGATCCCAACCTGCCCGAAAAAGAGGTCGAGGAGTTCGAGCTCCCGACGGCAGCAAATGGAGCTATCCGGTCGGAAAAGGCGTACTCTCGCTGCAAACGACCAAAGATACCCAATATCAGATCTATCATCATGGTACATGAACGCAG
>ENA-OQHP01000006-OQHP01000006.1-human-gut-metagenome-genome-assembly--contig:-NODE-6-length-66609-cov-3.497052_pt1 | contig 66609 bp, 81 predicted proteins | sample MGYA00242563_ERZ504717 | MGnify/ENA primary metagenome ERZ504717 (study PRJEB26092, sample SAMD00036212) | human gut metagenome | host: Homo sapiens | study: EMG produced TPA metagenomics assembly of the... | reverse complement strand
GAAAATCAAGATAAATTGAAAGGCAATTCTATTTCAGGGATATATAAAGACAATATGTGCAACAAAACTAAGCCTTATAATGGTATTTTAGAAGTTTTAGATACTCTTAACAAAAAAGGCTATGTATGTGGAGTTGTATCAAATAAGCCTGATTTTGCTACTAAGGATATGGTGAAAAAATTATTTGGAGATAAAATTCAAATAGCTATAGGTGCTGATACAACTAAAAGACCTAAAAAGCCTGCCCCTGACGGTGTATTCCTTGCCCTTGATACATTGAAAATAGATAGAAAAAATGCTGTTTATGTTGGAGATAGTGAGGTTGATGTAGCTACAGGTAAAAATTCAAATTTACCTGTTATTGGTGTTCTTTGGGGATTTAGAACAATAGCTGATTTAGATGGTGCTGATATAATAATTGACTCCCCTGTTGACATTGTAACTGCTGTAGAAAAACTTTTATAAAAAAACTTGTATTGACATTTATATTTATTTATATTAATGTTCTATATGCTAGTCTATTATTTGATGATTTATTCATCTATATGCCTCCTATGCTTTTATGGTATGTAAGTCGAATCACTACCATTTTAGCCTAGGAGGTTTTCTTATATAACTTTCATCTGAATATTATTTTTATTATTTATTAGATTTCTTTCCAATATTCTTTCTCCCACATATAAATCCTCAGGAGTTGTTATTTTAATATTGTCGTAGCTACCCTCAACCATTTTTATTTTCTGACCTGTTCTCTCTACAAGCATAGAATCATCAGTACCTAAATAGTTGTCTTCCTTCGCCTTTTCATAGGCCTTTTTTATAACATCATATTTAAAACATTGTGGTGTCTGTGCGTGCCACAATAATTTTCTGTTTGGAGTATCAACTACAAAGCCATTTTCATCACAAATTTTTATAGTATCCTTTGCAAAAACACCTAATACACAAGCACCATATTTTGCTGTATCCTCAGCCAAAACTTCAATACTATTTTCATCAATAAAAGGTCTTACACCATCGTGAATCATAACTATATCACAATTATCAGATACATTATTTAAGCCATTTTCAACAGAATACTGTCTTTCACTTCCACCCTCAACAACAGCCTTTATTTTTGTAAAACTATATCTATCAATAATTTCACTTTTTACATACTCTATTTCGTCTTTTCCTGTAACCAATATTATTTCATTTACAACAGGACTTTCTTCAAACACTTCAACGGTATAACTTAATATACTTCTGCCCTTTAAGTCTAAATATTGTTTAGCAATAGCACTTTTCATTCTCTTTCCACTACCTGCTGCTACAATAATAACACTTACATTCATTGTATCACCTCCAATGACATTTTATCACTAAATAATACAAAAATCTATATTGAAGTTTTACACACCTTAGCCTATAATAAAATTAAAAGGAGAGGTAACTATGGATTTTGTAGATTTAATTATTAAAAAGCGTGACAATAAAAAAACTTTCTAAAGATGAAATAAACTATTTTATAAAAGGTGTAACTGATGGCACAATCCCAGATTACCAAATTTCATCAATGCTTATGGCTATTTATCTCAATGGTATGGATATTGAAGAAACTTCACAACTTACAATGGCTATGACCAATTCAGGCAAAACATTGGATTTAAGTTCTATAAAAGGCATAAAAGTAGATAAACATAGTACCGGTGGCGTTGGAGATACTACTACCCTTGTACTTGCCCCTTTGACAGCTTCTCTTGGTTTGCCAGTAATAAAAATGAGTGGCCGAGGTTTAGGACATACTGGTGGCACATTGGATAAGTTAGAATCTATACCAAACTTTAATGTATCACTTTCAGAAGAACAGGCGTTTTTACAGGTTGAGAAAAATGGCATAGCTCTTATGAGCCAAACTTCCGACCTTGCTCCAGCTGACAAGTCCCTTTACGCCCTTAGAGATGTAACAGGAACAGTTGAAAATATATCCCTTATTGCATCTAGTATAATGAGCAAAAAACTGGCTGCCGGTAGTGATGCTATAGTTCTTGATGTTAAATTTGGTAACGGTGCTTTTATGAAAAATATTGATGATGCCGAAAAACTGGCTACTACAATGATTGGCATAGGTAAACATTTGGGCAAAAACATAACAGCATTTTTAACAAATATGAATGAACCTCTGGGTATGCACATTGGCAACAGCTTGAAGTTATAGAAGCAATAGAAATTCTAAAGGGTAATATAAATGGTGCATTAAAAGATGTTTCCCTTGCTTTAGGTAGCGAAATGCTTGTATTAGGTGGCATTTTTGAAAATGCTGAAATGGCACACAAGGCATTAGAGGAAAATATAAATAACCATAAAGGCTTAGAAAAATTTAGAGAATTAATAACATTACAAGGTGGAAACCCTAGTGTTATTGATGATTATTCACTTTTCCAACAGCCTAAAGAGAGCCTTGAAGTAAAAGCCGAAAAAGACGGTTATATTTCTCATATAGATACAGACAATATAGGCAGAGCGTCTGTTGCTACAGGTGCTGGCAGGTTAACAAAAACAGATAAAATAGACTATAGTGCCGGTATAATTATGAAAAAAGACTTGGAGATACTGTCAAAACTGGTGAAGTTATAGCAACCGTATATTCTTCAACTACTGAAAAATGTAAAAGAGCAAGTGAAATAATAAAGCAGGCTGTTGTTATTGGCGAAAAGCCTGAAAAACAACCTTTAATCTATAAAATTATTAAATAAGGAGGGGTATATATGAAAAGAGCAATAATAATTGTATTAGACGCTGTAGGCATTGGAGAATTACCTGACGCTGATAAATATGGCGACAAAGGCAGTAACACTCTTATGCATGTTAAAGAAGCACTTCCGGCACTTAATTTAAAAAATATGTGTAATTTGGGATTAGGACTTATTGACGGCGACAATGTATATGAAAAAGTAAATAACCCAAAGGGTATCTATGGGAAAATGGCTGAACATTCTGCCGGCAAAGATACTACAACTGGTCATTGGGAAATAAGTGGTATATGGATTGATAAGCCTTTCCCTACTTATCCAAAGGGATTTCCAAAAGAAATTATTGAAGAATTTGAAAGTAAAATAGGCAGAAAGGTTTTAGGCAACTGTGTAGCATCTGGTACAGTAATTATACAGGAATTAGGCGATGAGCATATGAAAACAGGCTACCCTATTGTATATACTTCAGCCGATAGTGTTTTCCAGATTGCTTGCCACGAGGATATTATACCTATTGAAGAACAGTATCGCTACTGCGAAATAGCCAGAGAAATTTTACATGGAGATAATGGTGTAGGTAGAGTTATAGCCAGACCTTTTATAGGTTCAAATGGCCACTATACAAGAACTGAAAGAAGAAAGGATTTTTCACTTCCACCTATTGCCCCTACACTTTTGGATTATGTTTCTAAGGCTGGTCTTACAGTTTCTGCTGTAGGTAAAATTGAAGATATTTTCTGCAACAGAGGTATAACTCAATCTATTCATACTCATACAAATGCTGAGGGTATAGAACAGACTATAAAATATATTGAAAATGCCCCAGACGGTCTTATATTTACAAACTTAGTAGATACTGATATGCTCTATGGTCATAGAAATGATGTAGAGGGATTTGGAAAATCACTTCAATATTTTGATGATAATCTTCCTAGAATTATTAATGCTATGAGCGATGATGACATACTTTTATTACCGCTGACCATGGTTGCGACCCAACAACACCGTCAACAGACCATTCAAGAGAATATGTTTCCTCCTTGGCTATGGAAAAATATTAAGCCTCATAACATAGGCATAAGAAAGACATATGCCGATTTGGCAAAAACTATTGCAAATTATTTTAATATTGAAAATGATTTACATGGAGAAAAATTTGATTTAGAATAATAAAAAACGGAGATATTCTAATTGCTGAATATCTCCGTTTCATATAAAATAGCTGCCCTTTTTAGGACAGCTATTTATATTTATCTAAATATTTTCAACCCATTTATTTAACAGTTTCAACTTCTTCTTTTTTAACTTCTCTATTACAAAGATTTGCGTAAATTGTACCTGATATATTGTGCCATACACTAAAAATTGCACCAGGTAATGTAGCAAGTGGATTTGATGCAAAATTAGCTGTAGCCATAGATATAGCCAAACCACTATTCTGCATACCTACCTCAATAGCAACGGCTGTAGTCTTTGGCTTATCCAAATGTGCCATTTTGCCAACAGCAGTACCAGCTAAAAGACCTATACCATTATGTATCATAACAACAACAAATGTTAAAGCTCCACATGTCATAATTTTTTCTGCGTTTGCCCCTATAATACCAGAAATTATCATAACTATAGAAACAATAGAAACCAAAGGCAATACATCTCTAATGCTGTCAATCTGCTTAGGGAAAAGTCTGTAAAGTAATATACCTGCTAAAACAGGAATTAATACAACCTTAACAGCTGAAAGCATCATGGCATATATAGAAACTTCAACCCAAGAACCGGCAAGAACATATACTAAAACCGGTGTACAAAGAGGTGCAAGTATTGTAGAAACTATTGTCATACCTACTGAAAGAGCTACATCGCCCTTTGCAATATAAGTTATAACATTACTTGCTGTACCTCCTGGGCAACAACCTACAAGTATTACACCAAGAGCCAAATCTGTAGGCAACTGGAATACTTTTGCCAATACATAGGCTGAAAGTGGCATAATTGTATACTGTAACACAAATCCTAAAGCTAACTCCTTTGGTCTTGTAAACACGACCTTGAAATCCTGAGTTTTTATGGTTAAGCCCATACCGAACATAGCTACACCAAGAAAAATAGCTGTGTAATTTGTTGCCCAAGAAAAACCGTTTGGTTTAAAGAATGCAATAATCGAAAATAGAATAATCAATATTGCTACATTTGAGGATAAAAATCCACTTATACTTTTTAATTTACTCATTTCTGTTCTCCTTCTCATTACTGAAAAAGAGCCGAAATACCATAAACAGCTCTTTTTCAGAGTTGTATTATAGTATTATTTTAAATCAGATAATTTTCCATGCTTTTCATAACGAGTAATACGAGAAATTGTATTATCGTCATTTACAAAAACAACCTTTGGAGGATTTTCCTTTATCTCCTCTGGTGTCATCTGAGCATAGCTCATTATTATAACCTTATCTCCGGTTGATACCATTCTTGCTGCTGCACCATTTAAACAAATAATTCCACTATTTGCCTCACCACAGATAACATAAGTAGAAAATCTTGCACCATTATCGACATCAGCAATTTCTACTTTTTCGTATTCAGTAAGACCGGCAGCTCCATAAGAGTTTCATCAACAGTAATACTGCCTATATAGTCAAGAGCTGACTGTGTAACAGTTGCTCTATGTATTTTACTTTTAAGCATTTCAAGTGTCATAATATTAGACCTCCACTATAAAATTATCAATAAGTCTAGTTTTGCCAATATATACAGCCATAGCTACAAGAACTCTGCCCTCTGCTGTTTCAAGAGGTTCAATGCTGTCAGCATTTACAAGCTGAACATAGTCTATTTTAGCTAAAGGTTCACTATTGATAATATCTTTCATAGTGTTGAGAATAACATCGCTATTCTTTTCGCCATTTTTAATAAGTTCTTCTCCCTTAAAAACAGCCTTACTTAAAACTAATGCTGCTTTTCTTTCATCAGTATTTAAGTATGTATTTCTTGAACTTTTAGCAAGTCCGTCATCTTCTCTTATAATAGGACAACCAATAACATCAATATCCATATTTAAGTCACGAACCATTCTTCTGATAATTGCAAGCTGTTGAGCATCTTTCTGACCAAAGTAAGCTCTGTCAGGTGTTACAATATTAAATAACTTACTTACTATTGTGCAAACACCTCTAAAATGAATAGGACGAGTTTTGCCACAAAGTTCCTTACTTAAATTCTGAGTTTCTACAAAAGTACAGAAATCAGACGCAAACATTTCATCTGGTTCCGGATTAAAAAGCATAGCTGCACCAGCATTTTCACAAAGTGACTTATCTGCCTCTATATCTCTTGGATATGTAGATAAGTCCTCATTTGCACCAAACTGAATTGGATTTACAAAGTCACTTACAACAACTTTGTCATTTTCACTAACAGCTCTGTCTATAAGACTTTTGTGTCCCTCATGGAGATAACCCATTGTTGGCACAAAGCCTACTGTAAGACCCTGTCTTTTCCACTCTTTAACCTGTGTGCGTACTTCTGCAATAGTTTTTACAAATTTCATTTTTTCTCCTTTCCAGTCAGCGTTTAAAATAAATCACTGCCTACACCGTAAAAACATAATCACTATTTAGAACAAAAAAATCCGGACAGAAATTGTCCGAATACACACAAAAAACACCCTCTATAAAGCGTACTATCCCTTGCGGGTACAGACACTTAGTAGAGAATATAATTTAAAATTAATATAAATCGTGCATAGGGTACAATTCCAAAAGGATACTGTCCAAATTTAGTTTAATTCTATCACAGTAATACCAAAGTGTCAATAAGGCAAAAAAATAAGGTATAGACCTTCAAAAAGCCCATACCCTATTTATAGCACTTATTTAAGATGCTTTAAGCAAAAGTTTTTCCACTTTTAAATAAACATTTCTTATTATCGAATATAATGTATCTGCTAACTTCCTAATAAATGTGCGTATAGTTTTGTCATATATTATTGAAGAAATAAGAGCGAATATAAACACGATAAAAAATATGATGAATACCCATAATAAAATATGAGAGTATCCATAATTTTCGTATACATAATTCCATAATGCAGTTCTGCAATAATTACGCAAAACAATGTTTTCGTGTATAATATAAACTAACAGTGATAGACTTGAAATATAATTAACAATCTTATTTGTAAAAGTTAACTTTCTCATTAAATTAAACAGTGCTATCGCAAGTATAATTAAAAATGGATTGTAATTTGTTTGCCAACGCAATACTTTATCACTTAAAAACGAAATATGTAATCCTAAGAAATTAGCCATAAATGCTATTCCGAACCATCCAACAAAACCCACTAATAACAACACAAAATTATATTTAACATTATCTGCAAAATTTTTCAAATATAACTGAATATATGCCATCACAAAGTAAATGGTAATCCATAAAATGATAGTAGATGGAAAAAATGAATCTTTTTTTATAAAATTAAAACAAGCATATATCACAAATAAAGCAGTTGAAATTCTAAATAGATGCTGTTTATCTAACTTATTAATAACAACATTCAATAGAGGATGAATAGGCCAAAAAAGTAAATAGCATGTCAAATACCAGTTAGAAGCAAAGGTTGTTGGCATAATACTATTAAGAAAAATCTCACCGGAAATATCACCTTTTCTAATAATTAACATTACAACAAAAATGAACATTGAAACAAACCATATTTCACAAAGCATAAAAAACCATTTTTGTTTATTATACTTTGAAGAACGCAACAAAAACCATGCAGAACATATAAAGAAAATAGAATTTCCTAACGCACCAAAATATGAAAAAATAGCAAGTATAAATTTCCATATATCGGCTGTTGCAATCGATAAATCTACTACATAACCATTGTATGAAATATATGGATTTACAGTTTTAAGTGTATAAACAACATGTGAAATTACAATCAGAACAATAGCAATGATTTTCAATAATTCAATTCCTGAATTACGCTCTTTCTTTGTCGAAAAAGTTTTCTCTTTTTGTATCACTTTATATTCTTTAAAGTTATCTTTAACATCCGTCGACTTTACAGTTGACATAATATAAATCACTCCTTTTAGTATTACAGATTATACATAATTATAATATATCATCATTTACAAGTCAATATTTATAATACGACCTGTTCATTTTAAGTTGACTTAGGTTTTTTAACAAACTAAAATAAGAGGATTACTCCCCTTATTTTATAGTAAGTGTTCCATATATTTCAGCATATCGGCCTAAAATATCTGTAGCATAATATTTTACATCATACTCTCCAACTGCTGTAGGATGAATATTGTAAGACAAATCGTAGCTAATAACATTATTGGCTGTATCATAAGCTGTTACACCCTCTCTAATCTTTTCAGCAAGCTGTTGTGATGTAAGATTATCTGAGGCATTTATTGTTTTGTGAAGTGATGAATAGTTAGCCAAAAACTTTACACCCTCTTTATGCCAAGGGTTATTTACATTTGGGTCAGTTGGGTCCCAATTTGGATATGACGCATTCTTACCCAAATATATACTCTTTGGTCTGCCTAATGGGTCTGTACCATTATTAACAATTGTAACCTGTGTTCCAAGACTACAATTATCATATATCCACTTTGCATCGGCTGTTGTCAATCTTACACAACCCATAGAAACAGCCTGTCCCAACTTGTTGTACTCAACAGTTTTGAGAGAAGATGGGTCAGTTTTTTTATAATAAACTGAATGGAAAAGAATATTTCCATTTATTCTTGTGGCATACTGACCATATACATTTCCGAAAAGTGGTCGCCAAGTATACTTAGCACAAGTATTAAACACCCCAGATGGTGTGCCATCATTTGCACCAACAGAACAAATCATAGCCTTTATAGGCACATAATTATTACCCTGTTTTTCATAAACAGTTACACAATTAGTTCCCTTGTTTACAGTCAACCTATATGTACCTGCATATGTACAGGCTGACAGCATAAGAACAAAAAATGCTACTAAAACCCCTAATTTTAATTTTCTACCCATATATTACCTCCTCATTTATACAGATTTTTCGACCTAAATTATAATATAATCTTACATTACATTTTATTTATTGTCAATATATTACTTAATTCTAAAGACACAAAAACACCCCATAGAAATCTATGGGGCACAAAATCACACTCGTTTTTTGTAAACAAGCAACATTAATATTAAAATTAAAAAGAAAACAAGGACCACAATAGTAGCTCTAATATCCTGTAATGCTATAATAACAGCAATAAGGGAACTACCAAGACTTAAAGCATATAAAATCATAACTGCCTGCTGATTTGTATAACCAGAGTCAATAAGTCTATGATGAAGGTGTCCTCTATCTGGCTCATAATAGGCTTATGATTAATTGCTCGTCTAATCATAGCAAAGGATGTATCAAAAATAGCAACGCCATAGAAAGCACAGCTAACAAAAGTGAAAGAATAGCATAACTCTTAAATACACCTATACAAGAACAAACGGCAAGTACATAACCTAAGAAAGTTGAGCCTGTATCTCCATATAAACTTCAGCCGGACTGAAATTTCTAGGAAGGAAACCAAGAGCTGCACCAGCAAGAGCTATTGTCATAACAGCACCTACTGTACCACCTGAAATAGCACAAAGTATAGCAAGACAAGTGGACATAATACTTGTAACACCGGCTGCTAAACCGTCAAGACCGTCAATAAGGTTTACAGCATTAATAAGACCTATTATCCAAACAACTGTAATAATATTTGAAAACGGCTTAATATACTGCCACAATGGCCACATTATAAAGTCCAATTTAGTTCCAGTTGAAACAACAATTACTGCCACAACAATTTGGGCAAGCAACTTCATTTTTGCACTTAATTCATAAATATCATCAAGCATACCAACAAGAACAATAATAATAGCACCAATAATAAAGCCAACAAACTGTCTATTGTGCAAGTCCTCTAAAAAAATGGACATAAGTATCATTGAACCCATAAACCCACTAACAATAGCAAGTCCACCCATAAGTGGCACAGGTTCTTTATTCATACCTCTGGCTCTAGGATAGTCCACAGCGTGGAATTTTATACCTAGTCTTTTAGCCATTGGTGTTGTCAATAGTGAAATTGAAAAGGCAACAGCAAAGCTAGCCAAATACAAAAGCCATGTATCAGACATAGTATACCTCCCTTAGAGTCAAAGCAAAACGCAAATCGTACATTTTACTTTGTACCAAACATTCTATCGCCTGCATCGCCAAGACCAGGAATAATAAATCCATCTTCACTTATAGTTCTATCCATAGCTGCTGCATATACATCAACATCTGGGTGGTCAGCCTGTAACTTCTGAACGCCGTCAGGAGTACAAATAAGGCAAATATACTTAATATTCTTGAAGTTTCTTTCCTTTAAGAACTGAACAGCAGCAGATGCAGTACACCTGTAGCCATCATAGGTTCAAGAACAAATATTTCAATATTGTCAGAATATTCTGGAAGTTTACAGTAATATTCAATAGGCATAAGAGTATTAGGGTCTCTGTAAAGACCAATGTGACCAACTCTTGCATTTGGAATAAGGTTTACAATACCGTCAACCATACCAATACCAGCTCTTAAAATAGGTACAAGACCAATTTCCTTATCCATTGTCTTAGCCTCTGCCGGAGCAAAAGGAGTTTCAATATTTTCTGTCTTTACTTCCATATCTCTTGTAGCTTCATATGCTAAAAGACCAGAAACTTCGCTTACAAGTTCTCTAAATTCCTTGTTGTTAGTATTCTTATCTCTTAAAAGAGCAAGCTTACTCTGTACTAATGGATGGTCAATAATAAATAAATCACTCATATAAATACCTCCTTATTCTTCAATCATAGCAATTCGTCTGATATGACGCTCATCGCCAGAAAATTCAGTTTCTAAAAATGCCTTAACAATTTCAAGAGCAAGACCAGGTCCAATAACTCTTGCACCCATAGCAAGAATATTGGCATCGTTATGCTCTCTAGTTGCCTTTGCTGAAAAACATCGTGGCAAAGAGCAGCTCTGATACCTTTACCTTATTGGCAGTAATTGAAATACCAATACCAGTACCACAAATGATAATGCCTTATCGCATTGACCGTCTGCTACTGCGTGAGCAACAGCCTTGCCATAAACAGGATAATCGCAAGAGTCACTTGTGTATGTACCGAAATCCTTGTATTCAATACCCTTTGAATCTAAATATTCCATTACTGTTTTCTTTAATTCAAGACCACCATGGTCACAGCCTAAACCTATCATTTAAACTTCCTCCTACACATCTATAATTGAATAACCTGCTGCCTTTTTCAATCTGTTCATTATAGCAAGTCCAAGTTCTGTTTCTTCAAACCCCTCTGCATATACCTTTTGAATATTGTGATAATCACATTTTCTAAGCATTTTAAAGAGATTTGCTGCAATAGTTTCTGGATGCTGTCTGCTTCCTATAACCAAAACTTCAAAGCCTTGGTATCTGTCTTTTGTTTCTTCAGTTGCAATAATGCCTGTTCTGTATCCTTCAGCCTTTGATTTTTCAGCAAGTTCTGTTATTTTGCTAACTGTATTATCTACATTACCTCTGACAATAACAACATCTGCTGATGGCGAATAGTGAGTATACTTCATACCTGGAGCTTTTGGCAATTCGCCGGCTGAAAGTTTAGTAACAACAGCCTTATCAACTGTTACCTCGCCTAAAACATCTCTAAGCATACCTAAAGTAATAGAACCTGGTCTTAAAAGACAAGGTACATCTCCTGAAACATCAACAATAGTAGACTCTAAACCAAATTCACAGCTACCACCGTCAATAATCATATCAATTTTGCCCTTTAAGTCATACTCTACGTGAGATGCTCTTGTAGGACTAGGTCTGCCAGAAGTGTTTGCACTAGGTGCGGCTATTGGCATTTTTGCGGTTTTAATAAGTAAATTAGCAACCTTATTTTCAGGAAAGCGTATTGCAACAGTTTCAAGTCCACCTGATGTAGCATAAGGCACAATATCAGCTTTCTTGAAAATAAGAGTAAGTGGACCAGGCCAAAAAGCCTTCATTAACTTTTTAGCATTTTCTGGTACTTCCTTTACTAAAGGTTTTAATTCCTCAATATCAGAAATATGCAATATAAGTGGATTGTCAGACGGTCTGCCTTTAGCCTTGTAAATATCCTTTACCGCCTCAGCATCAAGTCCGTTTGCACCAAGTCCATATACTGTTTCTGTAGGAAATGCCACAAGACCGCCGGATTGTAATATCTCAGCGGCCTTTTCAATGACATCAATATCCTTCAAAGGTTCTGCAAAATCTACTTTTGAAATAATAGTGTCCATTTAATAATACACCTGAAATCTTATTTATTTGCTCCACAGCACTTCTTGTACTTCTTACCACTACCACAAGGACAAGGGTCATTTCTACCAATGTTCTTATCTGGGTTGTGAACTGTCTTAGAATTCTTCTGTTCCTTGTAGAAAGCATCAAGCTGTTCTCTTGTGAATACATCTTCCCACTGTGGAAGGCTGTATAAATGGTCAGCCTTGTATTCTACCATCTGCTTGTAGAGCTTTTCAAGGTCGATAACTAAGTTAATCTGAGTATCGTCTGTAAGAGTTTCAAGCTCAATCTTTTCTGGCTGAGTTTCGTTGATACCGTCTACAAAACCAGCAATATAAGCCTTTGGTACATTGTATCTTTCAGCTAATTCAGTAACTGTACCACTTAAAGAAGTAAGCTTGTTACCGATAATATCTTCGTAGATAGCCTGTTCTCTTGGAATATAGTCAGCCCAAGTTCTTTCGTTTGTTCTACCGTTTCTGTAATAAGCACTTGCGAGCCAAGTTTCATATAAAGTCATTTCGTTTTCCTCCTGAAATTTCATACAATAATTGATATTTTACACTAAAAACAATATTTTGTCTAGTATTTATTACAAAGCCTTACTTAAAAGCTCCTCTACAGAGCTAACACCTATAACGCTTATATTTTTAATCCTCGAAGCCTCTTTATAATTAGCCTGGGGTACTATACAACATTTAAAACCTAATTTAGCAGCCTCAGCAACTCGTCTTTCTGCCATTGAAACTGCTCTTATTTCTCCTGTCAGACCTATTTCGCCAAACACAACTGTATCAGCACTAACTGCAACATTTTTGTAGCTTGATGCTATAGCAACAGCCACAGCAGCATCAAGAGATGGTTCAGCAATTTTTATACCACCTGTTAAATTGACATAGCTATCATAGGCTGCCAGTTGTAAATTAGCTCTTTTTTCAAGAACAGCAATAAGCAAAACAACTCTGTTAAAGTCCATACCTGTAGCTGTTCTTCGTGGAATATTAAAGGTAGTGTAGCTTACCAAAGCCTGTACCTCCAACAGCATAGGTCTTGTACCCTCTAATGAGCAAGTAACAACTGAGCCTGAAACATTTTCTGGTCTGCCAGAAAGCATAAATTCTGAGGGATTAAGTATCTCTCTTAATCCACTATGAACCATTTCAAAAACACCAATTTCATTTGTGCCACCAAAACGGTTCTTTACTGCTCTCAATATTCTGTAAGATGCCTGTTTATCTCCCTCAAAGTAGAGAACAGTATCCACCATATGTTCCAATATTTTAGGTCCGGCAATAGCACCGTCTTTTGTAACATGTCCGACAATAATAAGAGAAATGTTTTTGCCCTTTCCCAAGTGCATAAGCCTTGAAGTAGCCTCTCTTACCTGTGACACAGACCCCGGTGCTGACGAAACCTCATCTATAAACATTGTCTGAATAGAATCTATAATAACATAATCTGGATTTTCCTTTGCTATTACACTTTCTATTATGTTCAAATTTGTTTCAGATAACAACTTTAATTTTTCTGTTGTTATTTCCAATCTATCTGCCCTTATTTTAATCTGCTGTACTGATTCTTCGCCAGAAACATACAGAATATTTTTGTCCTGTTCTCCTAGCTTTTGGCATATTTGCAAAAGAAGTGTGGATTTTCCTATACCAGGGTCGCCACCTACTAAAGTAAGAGAGCCCTGTACAAACCCACCACCTAGCACTCTATCAAGCTCACTAAGTCCTGTCTTTGTTCTCTCCTGAGATAAAGGTTTTATTTCAGAGAGTATTTTAGGGGTCACATCTGTATTATAATTTACAGGGTGATTACCCTTTGGCTGAGGCTTTTCTATTTCTTCTACAAATGTGGAAAAACTACCACATTCAGGGCATTTACCAAGCCATTTTCCTGTTTCATATCCACAATTTTGGCAGACAAATTTTGACCTTATTTTAGCCATAATAATTAAAGATGCTTTTCAATCTTAATATCCTGTGGTCTTTCTGAAAGTTCAACACTAAAGTTGATTTTACCAGATAAGTTAGCCTTAATCTTGCCAAGGTTTACATCATCAACATAAACTGAATAGTGGAAACCTGGTTCAAGTTCAAGAGTAACCTGAGTACCACCATTACCCTCCATAGAGAAAGTAATAATCTTGTCGCCTACCTTGAAGTTATGAACAGTTGCACCTGGAACTGTTTCAAGTACAAGTGTGCCGTCTTTTGAAAGGCGTGTAACTTCCTTATGTGTTCTTACTTTATATGTGTCATCATTAACTTTGAAATCTTCTACTTTAAGCTTGTCTGCTCTAATATAATCACCAAAGCTAAGTGTATTATCATTTTCTAAAATTATGCCTTCTTTAACGATTGCCATCTCATTTTCCTCCTGACAAACTTCTTAATAAATTCTTTTTTGACAATTATATTTATATTTTATATAATTAAATCAAGTCAATTATAGCAAATTTTGACGGTTTGTATACACATTTTAATTACAAAATAATTAATTTATTTTAATGAGGAAAAATGGCAGATTTAAGAGCAGACAAATTCTTGGCAGACCTGGGAATAGGCACAAGAAGCCAAGTTAAAAACATTATTAAAAATAAAAAGTAGCTGTTAATGGTCAGATTATAACATCAGCAAATGTAAAAATAAACACAGAAAAAGATGTTGTTACCGTTAATGGCAAAGAAATAAATTATAAGAAATACACATATATTATGATGAATAAACCTGACGGTGTAATTTCATCGACAGAAGACAAGCAAAAGACAGTAATTGACCTTTTACCAAAGGAACTTCAAAATTTAGACCTTTTTCCTGTAGGCAGATTAGATAAGGATACAGTTGGTCTTTTAATTCTTACAAATGACGGAATTTTCGCCCACAATACCCTTTCTCCCAAAAAGCATATAGACAAAAAATACTATGCCAAAATATCTGGTACACTTCCGGAAAATGCCGTTGAAATATTTAAAAATGGTGTAACCATAGGGGACTATAAATGCAAAAGTGCTGACCTTAGAATTATAGATAGTAACTCTATTGAAGTAGTTATTCACGAGGGTAAATTTCATCAAGTAAAAAGAATGTTTGAGGCTATTGATTGTAAAGTAGAATTTTTAAAAAGAGTTTCATTTGGAGAAATTAACCTTGATGAAAACTTAAAACAAGGAGAATACAGAGAGCTTAACAAAGCTGAAATGGAATATATAAGCAAGTTTGTAGGTGAATAATAATGAAAAAAATTTTATTAATTTTTATATCAGTTTTTTACTTTGCCAGAATGTATTTGCTGACAATTTGGGAGATGCTATTACAGCATGGAGAAACTTAGTTTCAACTGTAAAAGGCATTACCTACTCCGTACTTAATAGTTCAATACCAATTAAAAGTGTGGAACAATGGAAAGAAGTTATGAATGAGGCTATAAATCATCAGGTAGACACTCTTTCCCTTACAATAGTAAATTTCGACCAAAATGTTTATGACATTACAACATTTAGAAGTTACGATGTTGCTATAAGTGCAAAAGGTAGTGTTACTGGTACTATTGCCACTATTACATACAGTTTTTCATACAATTCCAACTATAAATTGACAAAAGCCTATGAAAATGGTTCTATGGATAAGTTAAATGTAGAGGAATTGGCTGTATATAACAAATTAGTTGCCAAAGCTCAAGAAATAAAAAGTCAGTACACTTCCGACTTTGACAAAGAAAAAGCCATTCACGACTATATTGTAACAACTTTTAAATATGGTCCTCTCGATGTAGAAACCCCACCTGTAAGAGCTCATACAGTTGTAGGCTTAATAAATGATGGCGAGGGTGTTTGTGAGGCTTATGCACAAACTTCAATATTTTAGGTAAAATGTGTGGTCTTGATGTACAATGTATTACTGGCAAAATGGAGGGTATTTCTCATATGTGGAACATTATAAAACTTGACGGAGAATATTACCACATTGATGTCACAAGTGATGACCCTACTCCTGATGACGGTAGTCGCTTAATTTACAGCAACTTTAATTTAACTGATGCACAAATTTCAGAAAAACATACTTGGGATACAAGTCAATTCCCAAAATGTACAGCTACAAAATATAATTACTATGACTACTACAGTCTTGTAGCAACTAACTATTCTGAGCTTCAAAATATAATAAACACAGCCCTTTCAAAAGGACAAAAAACTGTTACTTTTGAAACAAGAAATTATGTTTTAAATTCATCAAATGATATAAAGTCCCTCTTTCAAGGCAAGGGATTTTCAAGTATTTACATTACTGGCGATTTTGGTAAAGCCGGTGCTTTTTCTATAAATGTAAGTTAATAACCACATAAAAAGAATGACCCATTGATTTTTCATTTCAATGGGTCATTCTTTTATTTTACAGCCTTGGCATTTTCCAATTCTTCAAAGGATAACACTACTGTATTATCACTTACATCAACATTACTATCGCCATATGTTGCAGTTTCGCCCAACCACTTAACATGGTCATCATCGCCTGTAGTATTACTATTTACTGTTGTATAAATAGCAGTATGGGCTTCTCCACCATTACCATATTCCTTGCCGTCAATCTGAGCAAAAGGAACTACATAAAACTTTGTATCAAAGTAGTCAGCTGGAATATCTGTTAAAACAATATGGAACCAACCATTCTGTGTTTCAAAAGCGTCTAAGTTACTATTTGAAACTATCTTCAATATATTTTCTTCCTTTAAAACTTCATCTTGTGTACCTGTTTTATCAACACATAAAACCAAACCATATTTTTCTATAGTATCTTTATAACTTGTATATTCTGGTAAACTAATATTGAAAGAAATAACGCCTGTTCTTAAACTTGTGTCGCTTTCTCTTTCTGGACTACAATAACCAGAATCTGTAATACCCTCAAAATTCAACACAATATTTGAAGTATCTATTTCAAATGGTTCAAATTTAAGAACTACATTAACATCTTTAGTTACGCCAATACCTACAATGGAAGATGTTTTGTAATCTATAGGCACAACAGTTTGTCCGCCTCGTAAGAAGTTTTGTTTCCACTACTGTCTGTTATGGAATCGCTTGTGTATGTATTTCCCTCTTCGTCTGTAATAGTCCAACCATTGTTAAAGAATTTATAACCATTATTAGCCTTAGCAGTTAATGTTACATCTTTACCCTGTTCTACTGTTTTACCATAAATAGTTACACCGTTTACAGTACCTGGTTCTACAGTAACGCCACTATCATTTGTATAAGTTGGTACTTCTGCATGGATAGTATAATATTTCTTTGAAGTAGGTCCTACAGCACCAATTACACCCTTAGCTCTTGTTCTATTATTCTGATAAGTAGTAACTTTGTGTTCAGTCTCTAACTCACTGGCAACTACATCATCAACCTTTTGGTCATTAGTATAAGTATATTTTACTTCACCTATAATATAAGAAGAATTACCTAAACTTCTTATAACTCCGTCAGCATCTTTGTAAGCCATTAAAATATTTGAAAAGTCTGAGACACAAAGATAAGTTTCTGTACCACCCTTTACAACTGGAGTATTAACTTTAATTGGAGCATAGAATGTAGTATCCAACACAAGACCTGGGTGCTCAATTCCCTTGTATTTAGTATCACTACCACCATCGGCTTTAAAGATACCGAATTTATTTAATGTTGAGAAAATGTGCTGTTTTTCTGTAACAGTTATATCGTTATACTGATTAAAAGCACCTGACTGATTTGTACCATTTACAACAGTCTCATAAGCACAGTTACGGAAAATGTACTCTGTCCATCGCTCTGATAGCTAGAATCACTATATGCACTACTTCCGATATATGGAATACCAATATCAGACGGCATTGGAGTTCCTCCAACATTAGCCTGATTATAAGCCAACAAAGTATTGGCAGCATATACATAACCTCTGTTGTTACCTATACCTGCACCCATTGCAGCACTGCCTGTTGTTATGTTACCTGTTACTGTACAGTTTGTCATATAAATTGATGAGCCTGCATTTAATTCATCTGACGACCAGCTATTACCGTTATTGTTAATAGCACCACCTATTTCATAACTTTGGTTATTTGCAATAGTACAGTTGTTTAAATATAATTTACTATTACCTTTGTTTTCTACTGCACCACCACCACGAGAACCGTTTACTGTTCTGTTTTCAGTAATTGAACATTGGTCTAAAACGAAAATACCATTATTCAAATTTAAGAAACCAGCACCATAGTCGGCTACATTCTGTGAAAAGTTACAATCTTTTGCAAAACACTTACCACCGTTATTCTGTATAGCACCACCGGCAGTTTCTCCTTCTACACTTGTCCCTGAACGAGATATAGTACATTTAGATAAAAGTATTCTCTTGTCTTTATTATTTACAATAGCTGATTTTCTACCACCATAAATAGTTAAATCTTTAAGCAATGTACCTGTAGAATTGTTAATAAACATATTGTAGTTACTGGAATTGCTATTTACAACCAACATATCGTCAGTACCCGTAACCTTTGCTGTTACAAAATGGCCATCGCCATCAATAGTAATTTCCTTGTTAAATGTTATAGCACCTGTCAATGTTTCATCATTAATCATAGTGATTACATCATTAGTATTAGCACTTGCTACTGCATCTGAAAGGGTATTGTAATATTTATCTCCTATTTTACAAGTGTAATATTCACTTGTTTCTGAAGTATCTTCAGCATAAACCGAAACAGGCATAGCATTAATGATATAGCCATACACAAACTAATAACGATTGATATAAATTTCTTCATTTTTATTCCCCCTTTAGCTATTAAGATTTGCTCTTATAGTATCTATTCTTACACTTGTAAACAATGTTTCGGGGGTAGCACTACTTAACATAATGTCGTTACCAAAATTAAAATAAGACATTATAAATTCTGGCTTTTTGTAATTTTTTCTCATATTTTTTCTCCTGTGTATCTTCTCTACTTCTTCCATTTATTCTATTATACAAAAGGCCCTATAAAAGTTCAATATTTTTACACTTTATACACAAATTTCGTAATTTAGCCTTATTTTCTGGCTAATAATTATTAATAAAGCAAACATATTTACTAATAAAAATAATTAGAACTATAATTAAACTATTGTGTGTTTGTTATATATGCTCTTTTCTGTTGAACAGATTTTAGTTTTGGTGTATATTAAACATATACGGAGGTGTTGTATATGATAAATAAATTGACTACAGAAATGATAAAATATTATAAAGGTGACCCAAAAAGAATTAACCACTTTTTAAAGGTTTTCTCTTATTCTAAATTTATCGGTATGAATGAAAATCTTGACGAAAAAACTCAATTTATATTAGAAACAGCTGCCTTAGTTCACGATATAGGCATTAAAATTTCAGAAGAAAAATACAATTCTTCAAGTGGTAAATATCAAGAAATTGAAGGTCCTGCTATGGCCCAAAAAATGCTTGAGAATTTGAACTACGATAAGGACATAATAGAAAGAGTATGCTACTTAGTAGGTCATCATCACACATACAATTCCATAAATGGTATGGATTATCAAATATTAGTAGAGGCTGACTTTTAGTAAATTTATACGAAGATAAATTTATGAGGGTCAATATTCACAATCAGCTGTAGAAAGTGTATACAACAAAATTTTTAAAACCGAAACGGGAAAAGAATATTTTAGAAATCTCTTTATGTAAGGAGTGATTTTATGGATTATAAAACTATATTAGATACAGCAAATGCCATAAAAGAAAAATTAGATAATTTTACACCAAAGGTAGCTATTGTGCTGGGTTCTGGCTTTGGAGAAGTAATTGATTCTATAGAAAACAAAGTAGAAATTTCCTACAAAGATGTTCCAAATATGCCAGTTTCAACTGTAGCCGGTCACAAAGGTAGTTTTATATTTGGCAATATAGAAAGCACAAAGGTAGCTGTTATGAATGGCAGAGTTCATTTATATGAGGGATATTCTGTAGACCAAGTAGTTCTGCCTATTAGAGTTCTTAAACTTTTAGGCTGTGAAACCATAATATTGACAAATGCTGCCGGAGGCATTAGCTATAATCTCAAGGCTGGAGATTTAATGGCATTAAATGACCATATTTCTGTATTTGCACCTAATCCACTTATCGGCAAAAACATTGACGAATTAGGTACTCGTTTCCCTGATATGTCCTGTGCCTACGACAGAGAATTGACAAAACTTTTATCTGATACTGCCATAAATGTGGTATTCCTCTTAAAGAGGGTGTCTATGCTCAATTAACAGGTCCGTCATATGAAACACCAGCCGAAATAAGAATGTTGCGTTCTTTAGGTGCTGATGCTGTTGGAATGAGTACAGTATGCGAGGTTATTGCTGCCCGCCATTGTGGTTTAAAGGTTGTAGCTATGTCACTAATAACAAACCTTGCCTGTGGTATGGAAAACAAAGAGCTTAACCACAAAGAAGTTCAGGAAATGGGTGCAAATATAACACCTAAAATTTCAAAACTTATAAAAAGTTTTGTTCCTTTATTGAAAGGGTGATTTTATGAACACTAGATTTTACAACTGTAAAATTTTGACACTATGTAAAGACGATGAAATATTGAAAAATTGCGAATTATGGGTTGAGGGAAATAAAATAGCCTATATAGGTAAGCCAAAGGAAAGCCCTATTTCCTTTGACAGAGAAATTGATTGTAATGGAAATCTTGTCATGCCCTCTTTCAAAAACGGTCATGGTCATGGCATAATGACTTTTTGTCGTTCTATTGCTGATGATTTACCTCTTGATAAATGGCTTAATGAAAAGATATTCCCTATGGAAAATAATCTGGACTTAAAAAGCTGTTACTGGTTTTACAAACTAGCAATTATGGAATATTTAAGTTCTGGTATTTCAACTTCCTTTGAAATGTACCTTATTGAAAAGCCAATGGCAGAAAATGCTATTGATACAGGTTTTCGTACTATCATTTGTGGAGCAATAAACGATTTGCACAAAATCCAGACGAGATAGAGGATATGTACAAGTTTTACAACAGCCTTTCCCCTTTACTTTCATTTGAAATAGGTTTTCATGCTGAATATACCACAAGCCTTGATATTATGAAAAAATAAGTACGGCTTCTCACAACTTAAAAGCACCAGTGTTTACACATTGTGCCGAAACTGAAAACGAAGTCAATGGTTGTATTGAAAGACACTCTAAGACACCTGTTGAACTATTTGACAGCCTTGGTCTTTTTGACTACGGTGGAGGTATTTTCCATGGTGTACACCTTACTGATAAGGATATTGAAATTTTAAAGGATAAAAATGTACTTACAGTAACAAACCCTGCTGCAAATTGCAAATTGTCTAGTGGCGTTGCTGATGTATGTAAACTCCTTGAAAACAATGTTCCTGTAGCTCTTGGTACTGACGGTCCTGGTGGCAACAACGCTCTTGATATGTTTAGAGAAATGTATCTGGTTACAGCCTTACAAAAAATAAAAACCGGAAATCCACAGGCACTTCCACCTACTGATGTTTTAAAAATGGCTTGTAGTGCCTTACCAAAAGCATTACACATAGACAATGACTGTCTATCTGTTGGTAAATTAGCAGATATTATTGTGATTGATTTACATCAACCTAATATGCAACCTATAAACATATTGCTGACAATATTGTTTATAGTGGAAGTAAATCAAATGTTGCACTTACAATGGTTGATGGTAAAATACTTTATGAAAATGGCAAATTTATATTGATAAAGATGCCGAGCTTGTATATGAAAAATGTAACGAGGCCGTAAAAGGTCTTATATAATGGAGAATAGAAAAATGGCAAAAGAAAAAGATATTAAAACAAACGCAATGAGAATATTGGATAGAAATAAAATACCTTATGAAGTAAACACATACGAATGTGACGAATTTATAGACGGTATTCATATAGCTATACAAAACGTCAGGACCCTGACATAAGCTACAAAACCCTTGTAATGGTAGGTAAAAGCAAAAACTACTATGTTTTTGTACTCCCTATAGCTGAAGAAGTGGATATGAAAAAAGCTGCCAAATCTGTAGGCGAAAAGTCTGTTGAAATGATACATGTTAAGGATATAAACTCAATTACTGGCTATATCAGAGGTGGTTGTACTCCTTTAGGTATGAAAAAGCAATTCCCTACAGTTGTTGACTCCTCTGCTGAAAAATACGATAAGATTATAATAAGTGGTGGCCGTATTGGTTCTCAAATCATACTTAACCCTCAAGACCTTGTAAAGGTTGTAAGAGGTAAATTTGACAACATTGTTGCCCAACATCAGGAGGCATAAAAATGGAACTTGCACTCCTTACATTTGAAAAAATTATAGCTATGTTCATAATATTAATTATAGGTGTTCTGTGCTATAAACTGAAATTTATATCTATTGAGGGAAACAAAAGCCTTTCAAGCGTGCTGTTATTTGTTGTAAATCCTGTAATCATATTTATGTCTTTCCAAAGAGATTATGAGGCAAGACTTATTAAAAACTTTTGCATATGTATTGGTTTTACTATTCTTGCACAAATAATAGGCATTGTAATAAGCAATATATTTTTCAGAAAAAAATCTCGAAACTATGAAATAAATAGATTTTCAGCTGTTTATTCCAACTGTGGTTTCATAGGTATACCTATTGTAAGTGCAATATTAGGAGCTGACGGTGTATTCTATCTTGCCGGATATATGCTTGCTTTCAATGTTCTTTTATGGACCCATGGTTATTTAACAATAACAAATAGCAAATGTGATATGTCAACTGTAAAAACAATACTTACAACTCCTGTAAATGTATGTGCTGCCATAGGTATAGTAATGTTTTTCTTGCATATTAAATTGCCAGCAACTGTAGCTGACGGTTTAAACTACATAGGCGATATGAACACACCTCTTGCTATGATTGTAGCCGGTGCAACAATAGCACAGGCAAATCCTTTTAAAGCATTAAAAGATTACAAAGTATATATTGTATGTATATTAAAGCTCTTGGTAATTCCAATACTTACAGCCATTTTACTTTGTTTCTTGCCAGGGGACTCTGTTGCAAAAATGGTATGTGTTGTTGCTACAGCCTGCCCTGTAGCAGCCTCTGTAACACTTTTTGCTATTAGATATAACAAAAACGCTGTATATGGCTCTCAACTTTATGCCATTACAACTATACTTTCAATAATAACTTTACCTGTTGTCGTAAGAGTAAGTCAATTACTTATAAAATAATAAATTAAGAAAGGAATAAAACTATGCCATTTATTAATGTAAAAACAAATGTAAAAATTAGTAGAGAAAACGAAGTTGCTATAAAGACAATGCTCGGAGAAGCTATTGCCCTTATTCCTGGCAAAAGCGAAAAATCCCTTATGCTCTCTATGGAAGAAAGCAGAATGTGGTTCAGAGGAACAGACGAACCTTGTGCTATGGTTAGTGTATGGGCTTTAGGTCAGGCAAACAGAGATGGTTATGACAAAATGACAAGTAAAATCTGTACTGACCTTGAAGAAATATTACATATTTCAGCAAGTAGAATTTATGTAAAATACAGTGAAACATTAAACTGGGGTTGTAACGGTAGCAATTTCTAGTAACTAATTAGGGGATAGATTTTTCTATTCCCTTTTTATATCATAATCGTAAACCTATCACTTTGTAACAGTTGACATTATTGCCCCATGGTGCTAAAATATCAATAATTATTTTATTTATACGAGGTAATATTATGACTAGAGAAGATGCCATTGAAATTTTAAATACTCCTGATGAAAAAATTGATGAATTGATAGCTAAGGCAGAAAAATTACGCCGAAAGTATAAAGGTGATAATGTTGGTATTCATATTTTGACAAATGCTAGAAGTGGCAACTGTTCACAAGACTGTGCCTACTGTGCCCAATCCTGTCGTTCCAATGCTGATATCGACAAGTACCGCTGGGTATCTGATGAAAAGTTATTCAAAGATAATGATTTCGTAAACAAAAACCACCTTGCTCGCCATTGTATTGGTTTAAGTGGTATGAAATTTACAGATGATGAAATTTTAGAACTTGCAGAACGCATAAAAACTATGAAGGCTACTGGCACACACCTTTGCTGTTCTATAGGATTTTTAACTGAAAAGCAGGCTAAAATATTGAAAGATGCCGGTCTTGACCGTATTAACCATAATCTTAACACAAGCCGTTCATACTACAGCCATATTTGCTCAACTCATACTTTTGACCAGCGTGTTAAAAACATAAAATGCTCCAAAGTATTGGGTTTGAAATATGTAGCGGTGGCATAATAGGAATGGGAGAAAGTAAAGAAGATATTGTAGATATGCTTTTAGAATTAAAGGAAATAAATCCAGAGGCTATACCTATTAATTTCTTACTTCCTATAAAGGGAACACCTTTTGAAATGTGGATACTTCCATACTTACACCTAATTACTGCTTAAAGGTACTTTGCCTTGCCCGTCTATTAGTTCCACAGGCTGATATTCGCTGTGCTGCTGGTAGAGAAATATATTTTAAGGGCGATGAAAAGCGTCTTCTTAGTGTTGTCAATTCTATTTTTGCATCTGGTTATTTGACAGAAGACGGTCAAGGAATAAAAGATACAATAAAGGCAATTACAGATGCCGGATTTACATATGAAATAGAGTCAGCATAAAATACAAAAAAGACGAGTGATTTTTCAACCACTCGTCTTTTCTAATTAATCTTCAAATACATATTCGTCGCGGAATTTTTCTTTAAATGTTTCAAACACAGCATCAGCAACTTTTTGGTCGCCAACTACTTCGTATTCTTCATCATTTACATCTCCACCTGTAAGTTTCATAATAAGAACTTCGCCGTTACAATCCTCTGTTGGAAGAAGAACAACATATTCCTCATTTTTATACTTTACATAGTCAAGGAACTCAAATTCCACATCATTACCATTTTCGTCGGTAAGAGTTACGAAATCTTCCATAGGAACCATATTTTCTCCTTAATTTTACTTAGAAAGGTATTCGTCAATAGCTGCAGCAGCCTTTTTACCAGCACCCATAGCAAGGATAACAGTAGCAGCACCAGTTACGGCATCGCCACCAGCATAAACAGCCTCACGAGTTGTAAGACCTGTTTCTTCTTCAGCTACAAGACACTTCTCTTGTTTACTTCAAGACCTGGAGTATGAGAGCTAATAAGTGGGTTTGGAGATGTACCTAAACTCATAATAACTGTATCAACATCCATTACAAATTCAGAACCCTCAATAGCAATAGGACTTCTTCTACCACTTTCGTCTGGTTCGCCAAGTTCCATCTTAATACACTTCATACCAGATACATTACCATTTTCATCAGTAAGAATTTCAACAGGGTTAGTAAGAATATCAAAAATGATACCTTCTTCCTGTGCGTGATGTACTTCTTCTGCTCTTGCAGGAAGCTGTTCTAATGCTCTTCTGTAAACAATGTGACTTTCGCTACCAAGTCTTAAAGCAGTTCTAGCAGCATCCATTGCTACATTACCACCACCGATAATAGCTACTTTTTTACCAATAGAAACTGGAGTATCATAGCTTTCATCAAAAGCCTTCATTAAGTTTACTCTTGTTAAAAATTCGTTAGCAGAGAATACGCCATTAGCCTGTTCGCCTGGGATACCCATAAACTTAGGAAGACCAGCACCAGAACCGATGAATACAGCGTCAAAACCTTCATCTTCGAAAAGTTCATCAATAGTAATTGTCTTACCAATAATAACATTTGTTTCAATTTCTACGCCAAGCTTTTTGATGTTTTCAACTTCACTAGCAACAACTGTTTCCTTTGGAAGTCTGAATTCTGGAATACCATATTCCAAAACACCACCAGCCTTGTGAAGTGCTTCAAAAATCTTAACTTCGTAGCCCTTTTTAGCTAAGTCGCCAGCACAAGTAAGACCAGCAGGACCAGCACCAATAATAGCTACCTTCTTGCCCTTTGGAGCATCTTTCTGAGAAAGGTCAACCTTATGTTCTCTTGCCCAGTCAGCTACAAATCTTTCAAGCTTACCAATAGCAACAGCTTCGCCCTTAACGCCTAATACACATTGACCTTCACACTGATTTTCCTGTGGACATACACGACCACAAACAGCAGGAAGTGCAGAATACTTAGCGATTTCCTTTGCAGCACCTTCAAAATCTCTTTCCTTAACCTTAGCAATAAAACCAGGAATGTTAATACCTACAGGGCAACCACCTACACATCTAGGCTTTGGACAGTTAAGACAACGGCTTGCTTCTGCAACAGCTTCTTCTTCATTATATCCAAGACATACTTCTTCAAAATTAGTCGCTCTTACCTTTGGTTCCTGTTCTCTTACAGGAATTCTCTTAAATCTATCCATTACTTGTCACCTCCGCAGCCACAACCACCATTTTTATGAGTTGCACCTTCTTCAAATTCTAACTTAGCTTTACCTTCAGCTGTCTTGTAAATAGTCTGTCTTCTCATAGCTTCGTCAAAATTAACCTTGAAACCGTCAAATTCTGGACCGTCTACACAGGCGAACTTAACTTCATCGCCTACAGTAACACGACAGGCACCACACATACCAGTACCGTCAACCATAATAGGGTTAAGACTTACGATTGTAGGAATACCAAGTTCCTTAGTAGTCATTGTTGTAAACTTCATCATAATCATAGGTCCAATAATAACTGCCTTGTTGTATACCTTACCGTCTTCCTTTACAAGTTTCTGTAAAAGGTCAGTAGCTCTACCAGCAAAGCCGTAAGAACCATTGTCAGTAGCTATGTACACATTTTCAGCAACAGCTTTCATTTCTTCTTCAAGAATAATGAGGCTCTTATCTCTTGCACCGATGATAACATCAGCCTTAATGCCATGAGCATTTAACCACTTAACCTGTGGGTAAATTGGAGCAGCACCAACACCACCAGCTACGAAAATAATCTTCTGTTCTTTAAGTTCTTCTTCTGGCATAGAACAGAATTCACTAGGCATACCAAGTGGGCCTACGAAATCACAGACATAGTCACCCTCGTTGTAGCTCATAAGTTCCATTGTTGATTTACCGATAGCCTGAGTAACAATAGTAACTGTACCCTTTTCAGCATCATAATCAGCGATTGTAAGAGGAACTCTTTCGCCCTTTTCTGTATTCTTAATGATAATGAACTGACCTGGTAAAGCTGACTTAGCAACTCTAGGGGCTTCAATTTCCATTAAAAAGATTGTTTCTGTCAACATTTTCTTTTTGACAATCTTATTCATTCCTAATCCTCCTCAGAAATAAACAGGGGCTGTCCCCTGTCTTAATGATTTTAAGTTGTATTATACAACATTCCCGTTAAAAATAAAAGTGATTTTTAAAACTTTGTTATAAAAATAACATTTTTTGTGCATATTACCCAATAAATTTACATTTGTATTTTAAGTTATAAAAAACACTTGCTATTTAATAAAATTAACGATAAAATATATGTTAAACAGTAAAAAATTATGAGGTGTTTTCTTAATGGTTACAAATAACGCAAATAGCGATTTGACTGCTAAAAAGCAAAAAGAAAAAAAAGTAATACCGATGATGATGGTTATTGTTGTTATTGTCGGTTTCTTTATAGGTGTAGCTAGTTTTTGTATGGCATACACATATATGATGAGCGATGAAACATCTGAACCTACAGAAGAAAGATTTTCTGCCAACGGTGTTTTAAAACAGGCTCAGGCAAACCTTATCGGTTCTGATATTGATGCAGTAGTTAAGTCTATTGATAAGGAAGCTAATACTATCGTTTTCTACAACCTTAAAAATGATACAAGCTCTACTGTAAATGTTACTGACACAACTATATTCCCTAAAAATGTAACTATGGATACTATTGCTGTGGGAGATATTTACACTTACAAATTTGATAAAGACGAAAACATTACTGAAATCAAGACTTGTCAGAAATCTTGGACAGTTGAAGATATTGGTGTTTCTATTAACACTTCTGCTAAACTTATTAAGTTCTCTGATACTTCTTCAAAGGATAATGCTGAAAAGTCATATAAATATGTAGAGGGCTTAACTTCTGTTAACTATAAAAACCAGCCTAAAACTCTTGAAAACATTAGTCCTTTAGACTATGTAAAGATTAAGGGTTATGACAACGGTAAAATTAACAGAGCCTACTCTATTGAAATTTTAAAGAGCCATGGCGAAATTCAGTTCCAGAATATGGACTCTATTTCAAATGCTAAAATTTACATTAACGACAAGCAGTATTCAATGAAATCTGATTCAAGAGTTCTTCTTACAGAGGGTACCTATAATGTAAAGGTTACTGGTTCTAATACTATGGATATTACAAAACAGGTAAATGTAGTACCTGACAATCCTACAGTTGTTGACCTTTCAAAAATACAGGTTAAAACTGGTGTTTTAAATATCAGTTCAAATGTAGACGGTTACAAACTCTACCTTAATGATAAGGAACAGAATACTGGAGAATCTCCTCTTTTGGAATACGGTACTTATACTGTAAAGGCTACAAAAGACGGATACAAAGACTTTACATCATCTGTTACTATTGACAGCGATACAAACACTTTAAACATTAAAATGAAGAAAAGCGAAACTGGCGGAACATTAAACTTAAATTCCGTTCCTAGCAGTGCTGAAATTTACATTGACGGTAGCTATGCTGGCACAGGTAGTGTTTCAAGGTCTGTTGCCTTAGGTTCTTATGTTGTTGAATGTAAGGCTGACGGTTATAATTCTGATAAAAAGCAGATTAATGTTTCAGCTGACGGTCAGGTTATAAACCTTACTTTCCAGCTTACTCCTGCTGAATAAAATAATAATATAACAAAGATTATACCTGTTCTCTATGGACAGGTATAATTTGTTTTTATAGTAAAATACTTAATTGTGAAAGGAAGTTTTTTAATGGAAGTAAATAATATCCGTTCTATATTATCTAATAAATTTCACGAGGCACAAGCTATAATGAACAAAAAGGAAAAAGTATTAAACATTGTATCTCAAGGAATAAAAACTACAGCATCAACCTTGGCTAAAAATAACAAAAAGAATATTAAACTTATGGGTATGATGATTACCGACTATGTTAAAAAAGATTATCCCTACTTGAACCAAAGTACAATAGTTATTGCTATTTCTGCCCTTTTGTACATTATTTCTCCAATTAACAAGATAACAGATAAAATACCATTTTTAAGGGATATTGACAATATTGCAGTAATAACTTTTGCCCTCCATGCTATAAGGGAAGAACTTAAAACTTATAAGCTGTGGTTAAATACAAAAAACTTGAGAAAATAATTAAAAATTTGGTGTATATTTTTGTTGACAAGAGGGTTTGGCTGTGTTATACTACAACATGTTTAGCCGCACGAAAAGGTTGAAGTTGGCTTTGTGCCACACCAAATTCGGCGAGTTCTGGTTTAAGGAGGTGTACGAAGAATGTACGCAATTATTGAAACTGGTGGTAAGCAGTACAAGGTATCTGAAGGTGACATCATCACTGTTGAAAAGTTAGGTGTTGAAGCTGGTTCAGAATATACTTTTGAAAATGTTTTAGCTGTAAATAACGGTGAAAAGCTTACAGTAGGTACTCCTGTTGTTGCAGGTGCTAGCGTTGTAGCTTCTGTTATTGGTGACGGTAAGGCTAAGAAGGTTATCGTTTACAAGTACAAGCCTAAGAAGACTTTCCACAAGAAGAATGGCCACAGACAGCCTTTCACAAAGTTAAAGATAGAAAAAATCAACGGCTAATATGATTGAAGCTACTGTTTTAAAAGAACAAGATAGTCCCGTTGGTGTTAGGGTTTTAAATCATGGCGACCCTATAGTCTGCTCTGCTGTATCAATACTAATGCTTAACTGTGCTAACAGTATTGAAGAATTTACAGATGCAGGTTTTACTGTTGATATTGCTCCTGATGGTGGCGATATGACAATAAAGGTTACCGAATTTGATGATGCAGGAAAAGCTCAGCTTCTTCTTGATAGTCTTATTTTTGGTTTGAAATCTATTGAAATCAGTTACAAAAAAGAAATTGTAGTATTCAATTAGGAGGTGCAAATTATGTTATGTATTAACCTTCAGTTATTTGCTCATAAAAAGGTATGGGTTCTACAAAGAACGGTCGTGACTCTGAATCTAAGAGATTAGGTGCTAAGAGAGCTGACGGTCAGCATGTTTTAGCTGGCAACATCCTTTATACTCAGAGAGGTACTAAGATTCACCCAGGCGTAAATGTTGGTAGAGGTGGCAATGATACACTCTTTGCTCTCGTTGACGGTAAAGTAAAGTTCGAGAGATTAGGTAAGAGCAAGAAGCAGGTATCTGTATACCCTGTTGTTGCTGAATAATTTAGAGATTAACTGACCTGAAATTGTATTTGTTTTGGGTCAGTTTTTTTGTATAGTAAGTTTTTTGTAGTTATTGTATATAATATATAGGTAAGGAAGTGATAAAATGTTTGTCGATAAAGTCAGAATACATGTTAAAGGCGGAAACGGTGGTAATGGTGCAGTAAGTTTCTTCAGAGCAAAGTATGTTACTAACGGTGGCCCAGATGGTGGCGACGGTGGTAAAGGCGGTGACATTATTTTCATAGCTGACGAGGGTATGAACACACTTTGGATTTTAGATACAAGAGAATGTTTAAGGCACAACCTGGTCAAGACGGTGGAAAGAGAAATTGCTTTGGTGCAGACGGCGAAGACATTATAATTAAAGTTCCCGTTGGTACTATAATTAGAGAAGCTAACTCCAACAAAATTATGGCTGATATGACTGAAAATGGTCAGAAGAAGGTCCTCATTAAGGGAGGCAAAGGTGGTAAAGGTAATCAGCACTTTGCAACTCCTACAAGACAGGCTCCTAGATATGCAGAAAGAGGACGCACTTCAAAAGAATACGATTTAATACTTGAGTTAAAGCTTATAGCTGATGTTGGTTTAATAGGTTTCCCTAATGTTGGTAAGTCTACATTGCTTTCAATGGTTACAAATGCCAATCCAAAGATTGCAACTATCACTTCACAACTCTTAGTCCTAACTTAGGTGTTGTAAGAAGTCGTTGGGGCGAAGATTTTGTTATGGCAGATATTCCTGGTCTTATTGAGGGTGCTAGCGAAGGTATAGGTTTAGGTCACGAATTCCTTCGTCATGTTGAAAGAACTAAGGTATTTATCCATGTTGTAGACGGTTCTGTCTTGAAGGCGACCCTATTGAAAATTATGAAAAAATTCAGAATGAGCTTGTAAAATATAAAGAAGACCTTGCAAATCGCCCTTCTGTTATAGCTGTAAACAAAATGGATATTCCAGAAGCACAGGAAACTTTGAAAAAATTAAGGCTAAATATGAGCCTATGGGTATTAAAGTATTTCCTATTTCAGCTGCTACTAATACTGGTCTTGATGAACTTTTGGCAGCAGTTGCTGATATTCTCAAGAATTACCCAGAGGATATTGTATTTGAAGAAGATTATGACGAATACAGCGAATACGAAAATGTTGGTAATGAGCCTTTCACTATTTCTCAGCCATCTCAGGGCTACTATGTAGTTGAAGGTGTTGGTGTAGAAAGATGATTGGTTACACAAACATCGACACAGAAAAGGCTTTGCATTCTTCCAAAGATACCTTAGAGATAAGGGTATTATTGATGCTCTTAAAGAAAAAGGTATTAACGAAGGCGATACAGTTAGAATTTACGACTTAGAATTTGAATTCTTTGAATAATTTTATTTTGTATAAGGAGAAAATATGACAAGTAAGCAAAGAGCATATTTAAGAAAACTTGCACAGAAACTTGACCCTGTTGTTCAGATTGGCAAGGGTGGCGTAACTCCAGAAGTTGTTGCCAGCGTTAATGAAGTTTTAGAAGCAAGAGAATTAATAAAGGCTACTGTTCTTGATAACTGCTTTGAAGAAGTAAGAGATGTTGCTAACACAGTTGGCGAAAGAGCAAGAGCAGAGGTTGTTCAGGTTATTGGTAGAAAGTTTGTACTTTATAGACCTGCTAAAAAGCCTGTTATAGAATTGCCTAGATAATATATATGGGGTGCTGATTTCAGCACCCCATTTTGTTTTTTGTACACTATTTCAGTAACAATTTAGAAAGACTTATACTGTCTTTCAAATCAATTTTTCCATCACCGTTTACATCTTTTGTAACCTTATACTTGCCATTAGCATTTTTCAAAATTACAGCTATATCAGCTCTTGAAATAGTACAATCACTATTTGTGTCAGCATTAGCATAGCTATCTATGCCCAAATTTTCAAGTAATGTATTTGTTGTTGGGTCTATAGCATTAAAATCATACTCCATACTCTCAATATGGCTGAATCTTGGTCAATGGCAGTAGCTTTATCTGACCCTATAGCAAGCCAGTTATAACAAGTAAGATTTTTATCTTTACATTTGCTGATATGTAAGTCATCTTTATAATTGTCATTCCAAGTAGTATCTACAATATACCATTTTCCATTTAGTTTAACCAAATTCCACATATGAGTTGATGATGTAACAACAGTACAAGGTATATTTGCCTCATCACAAAGATATTTCAACGCAAAAGCGTAACTTTGACAAACGGGATACTTTTCTTCTTCATCTGTATCTCCATATATCATAGCTCCTGTAATAATATAACGCATTTTGGTAACAAAAGTGGTTTCATTATATGTGTTATTATCACAAAGCCAATCATTAAAATATTTTACTTTTTCAAAATCACTACCTGTATTATCCATATTTGCTATAAGCTCATTTTTACACTTTACAAGTTTATTCCAATCTGTTTCAACTTCCTCTTGTGTATCATAACCGTCTGGATAATAATTTGTATAACCTGTTCCGCTATTATTAACACCTGTTTTAATAATAAGTAAAAAAGTTCCCTTTTCACTATTGTATGATAAATTTGGATAATAACTGGCACTAAAAATTATCTTATTAATATCAAACCAAAAATACTGTGGATTATCGTACCAAAAAGCTACAATGCCCCTCTTTGCTCCATCAAATCCAATATTTAAAGCATTATTAATGGCAGTATTCTCATCTAAGCCTGTTCCCACATTAACTGTAATATTAGTAGTTACAGTTTCTGTACCATTTACCATCTTCATTACATTGTCTTCTAAAGCATCATAATACTGTTTTCCTTCATCTGAGAGCTGACTATAAAAAGTGTATTCCTCATTTAAACCACTTTTAACATTATGAACACTTGGAGCATACTCTAAGTCTGTTTTCTCTATTGCTGTAATACTTCCTGTTGGAATATCCCCTATTTTTTCTATTCCACCTATTTTCTCTACGCCCTTTATTTCCCCTGCATATACAGGCATTGTAAATAACAAAGCTGATAGCAAGCAACATATAAATTTTTTCATATAATACCTCCATTTCTTTTAAACCCTTTATGAAATTATGATACCATAATTAAACAGTAAATAAAAGTATAATATATATTTTTTGCCAATTTCCCAAATGTTGAATAACCTCTTATTTTGTGATATACTGAAAGATACGATTGAAAGGAGGAAAGAAGATGGAAAACACTAGAAATTTTACACATTTACATGTTCATACTGGCTTCAGTCTTTTAGACGGTTCTTCTAAAATAAAAGAGCTTGTTAAAAAGACAAAAGAATTAGGTATGGATAGTATAGCCATAACCGACCATGGTGTTATGTATGGCTGTGTAGAATTTTATAAAGCTGCCAAAGCAGAGGGTATAAAGCCTATTATTGGTTGTGAAGTATATGTTGCCAGTAAAAGCAGATTTGACAAGGAAAATAGTCCTGACAACTTCTATTATCATCTTGTCCTTCTTGCAGAAAACAACAAGGGTTATGACAATCTTATAAAAATTGTATCCTATGGTTTTAAAGACGGTTTTTACTACAAACCTAGAGTAGATATTGAACTTTTAGAAAAGTATCACGAGGCATAATCGCCCTTAGTGCTTGTTTAGCCGGTCCTGTAGCCCGTACTATTATAAGACAAGGCTATGACAAGGCAAAGGAAGTAGCATTAAGATACAACAATATTTTTGGAGAAAACAATTTCTTCTTAGAATTACAAGACCATATGGACGGTTCTGTAGACCAGCAAACTGTAAATCAATCCCTTATGCGTATGCATCAGGAAACAGGCATACCTCTTGTAGCCACAAACGATTGCCACTATATTTCTCCAGAAGATGCTGAGGCTCACGATATTCTCCTCTGTATACAGACTAACACTACTGTTGATGAAGCAGACAGAATGAGATATGAGGGTGGTCAATACTATGTAAAATCTCCAGAGGAAATGTACTCCCTTTTTCCTTATGCTCATCAGGCTTGTGAAAATACTTACAAAATCGCTCAAAGATGTAATGTAGAATTTGAGTTTGGTAACTATAAATTGCCTGTCTTTGATGTTCCGGAGGGAAAAACTGCTGTTGAATATTTAAGTGAGCTTGCCTTAAACGGTCTTAAAGAAAGATATGGAGAAGTTACTCCAAAACTTAAAGAACGACTTGATTACGAACTTTCAATTATAATTCAAATGGGCTTTGTAGACTACTTTCTTATCGTTTGGGATTTCATTAAGTACGCTAAAGATAACGGCATAAGTGTAGGTCCAGGTAGAGGTTCTGCTGCTGGTTCAATAGTTGCCTATTCTCTTAGAATAACAGATATTGACCCTATTAAATATGACCTTATCTTTGAAAGATTTTTGAACCCTGAAAGAGTTTCAATGCCTGATATAGATATTGACTTCTGTTACGAAAGACGAGGAGAAGTTATTGACTATGTAAGACGAAAATATGGTAACGACCAAGTTGTGCAAATTGTTACATTTGGTACCATGGCGGCTAGAAATGCCATTCGTGATGTAGGTCGAGCATTAAACATACCTTATGCCGATGTTGACAGAGTTGCTAAAATGGTTCCACAGGAACTTCACATTACTATTGAAAAAGCACTTGTTAAAAATCCAGAATTTAAGGAAATATATGACACAGACCCTACTGTAAAGCACCTTATAGATATGTCAATGAAATTAGAGGGCTTACCTCGACACACTTCTACTCACGCAGCAGGTGTAATTATTTCCGATAGACCTGTTGAAGATTATGTTCCCCTTAACCTTAATGTAAAGGATAACGCAATCACTACACAGTATACTATGACCATTTGTGAAGAATTAGGTCTGCTTAAAATGGATTTCTTAGGTCTTAGAACACTTACGGTAATACAAAATGCCTTTAAGGAAATAGAGAGAAATTACGGTCTTAAATTTGACGGTCATAATATTGACTATGCCGACAGAGAAGTTTATGACCTTATTTCATCAGGTAAAACCTTAGGTGTATTCCAGTTGGAAAGTCCAGGTATGACATCATTCATGAAGGAACTTAGACCTAACAATATTGAAGACATTATTGCCGGTATTTCACTTTATCGACCAGGTCCAATGGACTTTATACCAAAGTATATTGACGGTAAAAATAATCCGTCACATATAAAGTATACCCACCCTCTCCTTGAGCCTATACTCCGTAATACCTATGGCTGTATAGTTTATCAGGAACAGGTAATGCAAATTGTTCAGGAACTTGCCGGTTACTCTCTTGGTCGAAGTGATATGGTGCGTCGTGCTATGTCTAAGAAAAAAGCCGATGTTATGGCAAAGGAAAGAGAAAACTTCATAAACGGTCTTGGGGATAGTGTTCCTGGCTGTGTTAAAAACGGTATTTCTGCAAATATTGCAAATACTATTTTCGATGAAATGACAGACTTTGCAAAGTATGCCTTTAACAAATCTCACGCAGCCTGCTATGCTGTTGTTGCATACCAAACAGCTTGGCTCAAAACCCACTACCCTGCTGAATTTATGGCAGCCTTAATGACAAGTGTTCAGGACAGACCAGATAAAATTGCCCTCTATATTGCCAACTGCAAAACTATGAACATTGGTATACTTCCTCCAGATATAAACGAAGTTTAAGCAACTTTAGTGTTTCTGACGGAAATATACGCTTTGGACTTTCAGCTATAAAGGGCGTAGGTTCTAACAACATTACTTCCATAATAAAAAACAGAAGTAATGAAGGAAACTTCAAAAGTCTTCATCAATTTTTAGACAGAATGGGTAGCAACATAAATAGCAAAACTATAGAAGTCTTATTTATGCTGGTGCTTTCGACTCTCTGGGAGGAAAAGAAGTCAGTATATACAAGTTATAAAAAAATGTATGAGGGACTTAATTCCAGAAAAAAATCTAACATTGAGGGACAGATGAGCCTTTTCCAATTAGGCGGAGAAAATTCTCAAGAAAATTACAAAGATGAATTGCCTAATGTACCTGAATTTGAAAACAGATTTTTATTGGATAAAGAAAAAGAATACTTAGGTATTTATGTAAGCGGTCATCCTCTTGATGAATATAACGAAGTATTAAGTAAATACATTTCAAATTCAACTTTAGATTTCGCCTTTGAAGAAGAAGATTTCAGCAATCCAAATAAAATTACAGACGGAACAGAAGTTATTGTAGGTGGTATTGTAACTACTGTAAAAAAACATTACACTAAGAGCAATCAGCAAATGGCATTTGTTACTATTGAGGACCTTTATGGCACAATAGATATTATTGTCTTCCCTGCTGTATACACAAGTGTTTCCTCTTTTTTAACAGAAAACAATATTATTCTGGTAAAGGGACGAGCTTCTGTTTCTGAAGATAAAGGCTCTAGTATTTTAGCTAGTGCCATAAGCGATTATGACCACATTAATCGCAAAAAACAAACTTTATGGATAAGAATTCCTAAAGATAGCTCTGTAACAATAAGCGATGTTTCCACCGTTACAAAAAAACACGCTGGCGATGTAAGAGTTATAATTTACGATGAAAAAACAGGACAAAAAATGACAACTGCCAGAGAAGGTTATGTCAGTTTAAATGACATTCTTTTACAAGAATTAAAGGAACTTGTAGGAGAAAGCTCTCTTGTTGTCAGATAGAAGGTAAATAAAATGGATAAAAAAGCACTAAATGAGGCTTTAAAGACAAGCCTCCCTGTTATATTGGGGTACTTGCCCTCAGGCTTTGCCTTTGGACTTATGATGAGTTCTTTGGGTCAAAAAGTTATAACATCTGGTATTATGGCAATACTTATGTATGCAGGTGCCGGACAGTATATTGCCGTTGACTTTATAAAAAACAACTCTCCCCTTATAACAATAATAATCACAACATTTCTTATAAACTGTAAGCACCTTTTTTACGGTCTTTCTCTTATAGAAACATTTAACAAAACAGGTAGAAAAAAGCCATTTCTCATTTTTCTGCTTACAGACGAAACCTATGCCCTATTAACTGGCACAGTATATCCAAAAAATGTAAATACAAACCAATACATTTTTATGTAGCAGTTATTAACTATTTAAGCTGGATAGCCGGTTGCGTACTTGGTGCCGTCTTTGGCTCTGTTGTAAAATTCGATACTACAGGACTTGATTTTGCTATGACAGCATTGTTCTTAGTAATTCTTACATCTCAGCTAAAAACATTTACAACAAAGTATCCTTTCATAATAGGTGCTGGCACAGCATTGTTTGCCCTTATGTTATTTGGTAAAGGCAACATACTTTTAGGTGGGGCTATAATGACAGTTATACTTTTAGTAGTTTTAAGAGAAAGGATTGAAAAAGATGACAACAAGTAAACTTATAATTTCAATACTTATAATGGCTGCTATAACTTTTGGAACTAGATTAGCTCCTTTCGTAATATTTGGCAGAGGGGAAAAACCACCAGAAATTATAATATATTTAGGCAAATATTGCTCCAGCAATTATAACAATTATAATTGTATATTGCTTTAAAAATGTAACTTTAACATCAGGTAACCACGCTATTCCCGAAGTATTGGCAAGTATAACTGTAATCCTATTACAGTTAAAACTAAAAAACACTATGATTAGTATTTTCACTGGAACAGCACTTTATATGGTTCTTTTACACCTAATTCCCAGTTTTTAAACAAATTTTTTAATTTTTGTAGCATTATCGAGAAAAATATGTTATATTAGGGTATGGTGATTTTGCGATTTATTCGCTTATCAATTTGTAACGAATTTAAACTATATTTTATCAATTTTTAAAGGAGATTTTATTTATGCGTAAAACCAAAATAGTTGCAACTTAGGCCCATCGTCTAATGATGTAGAACAGTTAAAGGCTTTAATCGAAGCAGGTATTGGTGCTGCTAGACTTAACTTTTCTCACGGTGACCATGAAGAGCATGGTGCAAGAATAAACAACTTCAAGCAGGCTAGAGAAGAATTAGGTAAGCCAGTACCTATCGTTCTTGATACAAAGGGTCCTGAAATCAGAATTAAGACTTTTGCTACAAAGAAGGTTTCTCTTGTTGCAGGTCAGGAATTTACTCTTACAACTGATGATATCGAAGGCGATAACACAAAGGTTGCAGTAACTTATATGGACTTACCAAACGATGTAAAGATTGGTTCTACTGTTCTTATTGATGACGGTCTTGTTGGTCTTACTGTTGTTGACATTAAGGGTTCTGACGTAATCTGTACAGTAAACAACTCTGCTGAACTTGGTTCTCGTAAGGGTGTTAACCTCCCTGACATTCACATCAATCTTCCAGCATTAACTGAAAAGGATATTGATGATATTAAGTTTGGTGTAGAAATGGGTATCGACTACATCGCTGCATCTTTCATTCGTTCTGCTAAAGATGTTCTTGAAATCAAGAGAGTTCTTGAAGAATGTGGTGGTTCTGATGTACACATTATCTCTAAGATTGAAAACAGAGACGGTGTTGACAACATTGACGAAATCCTCGAAGTAACTGACGGTATTATGGTTGCTCGTGGTGACCTTGGTGTTGAAATTCCTTTTGAAGAAGTTCCACTTGTACAGAAGCTCCTTATTAAGAAGTGTATTGAAAAGGGTAAGCCTGTTATTACAGCTACTCAGATGCTTAACTCTATGATTGAAAACCCACGCCCTACAAGAGCTGAAGTAAACGATGTTGCTAATGCTATCTTCGATTATACTGACGCTGTTATGCTTTCAGGCGAAACTGCTAACGGTAGCTACCCTGTTGAAGCTGTTAAGGCTATGGCTAGAATTGCTGAAAAGACTGAACAGTCTATTGACTACATCGAAAGATTTAACACTTCTCGTAGAAAGACTACTGGTGCTAGAAATATTACTTCTGCTGTAAGCCACTCTGCATGTACTACTGCACAGGACTTAAATGCAAGCCTTATTTCTACAATCACTATTTCTGGTAGAGCAGTTAAGGATGTTGCTAAGTACAGACCAAGCACTCCAATTCTTGCATGTACTCCAAACGAAAGAACTTTAAGACAGCTTAACCTTATCTGGGGTTGTACTCCAATGTACATTGGTCTTGAAAAGAAGAGCATTAATGCCCTCTTTGATGATATTGCTGAAAAAGCTCTCGTTGAAGGTATTTCTAAGAATGGCGACCTTATGGTATTTACTGGTGGTACTCCTCTTGGTACAACTGGTTCTACAAACACAATCAAGGTTGGTATTGTAGGCAACACACTTTTACAGGGTAAGGCTGTTGTTAAGTCTGGTACTGTTGTTGCTCACACAAATGTTATCCACACAGTTGGCGAAGCTAAGCTTCACTTCCGTAAGGGTGATGTATTCATCACTTCTAACACAGATAAGGGTCTTATTCCTTATATGATGAAGGCTGCTGCTATTGTTGTTGGTAACACAGATGGCGATGAATTTACTCACGCTGCTGATTTAGGTAGAGAATTAAAGATTCCTGTAATCCTTTGCAAGGGTATTGATGTTGCTGCTACTATTCCTGATACACTTCTTGTTCAGATTGATAGCAACAAGGCTACAGTTTCTCTTGCTGACAGATAATTTATAGATTTTATAATAATTGGGTAGATGCGAAATTCGTGTCTACCCTTTTTTGACTAAAAAAACTTACTTGAAAATGACCTGTAAAAAATGTATAATTCTATTAAGATTATTTTTAGAAATGTAGGAGAATGGTAAAATGAAAAAAATATTGTTAATAGGGACAGGAGGTACTATAGCAGGTAAAGGTTCTGAAGGCAAAAGTAGCAATTATTGTTCCGGTACACTAGCTGTAAAGGATATTATTTCTGCTGTAAAAGGTCTTGATAAAGTAGCACATTTTGATTTTGTACAAGCCAGTAATATAGATAGCTGTAATATGACAAAGGAAATCGTATATAACATTGCCTATCTCATAGAAGAAACAGAAAAAGATTATGACGGCTTCGTTATTACCCATGGTACAGACACTATGGAAGAAACAGCTTTTCTTCTTAACCTTACTTTAAAGACTGAAAAGCCTGTAGTATTAACAGGTTCTATGCGACCAGCTACTGCTACTTCCCCAGACGGTCCTATGAATTATATGAAGCATCTGTCTTGCCGCCAGCGATAGGGCCTATGGAAAAGGTGTTTTAGTATCTTTTGCCGAGATTATTTCATCTGCCAGAGATGTTCAAAAAGTAAGCACTTCAGAACAAATGCCTTAATCAAAGAGATTTAGGTGCATTAGGTTGTGTATATGACAATAGAGTAGAATTTTTCAATGCTCCTATAAAACCACATACTATATCTACTGAATTTAACAAGGAAGATATAAAGCGTATGCCGGATATACCTATTGTAACATTTGGTCCAGATATGGATACAAAACTTTTAAAATACGCTATAGATAACTACAAAGGTGTTGTTATTGCTGGAGCCGGAAATGGTGGATATAACGATAATTGGGTAGATACAATAGCAACTACTAAAATCCCTATAATTCGCTGTTCAAGAATAGCAAATGGCATTATTTCTTATGATTCCAGAATGGACAGAAATTACAATATAATATGTGGCAGTTTCCCTCCTCAAAAATCCAGATTACTTTTACAATTAGCTCTTAGCCACAATAATGATACAAGCTATATTAAGGAGGTATTTTCTAAATACTAGGTGGTGATTAAATGAAAAAACTTTTACTCTTAGTAACACCCACTCCGGCCGTGGTGACATTCAGGGTATGATAGCTCTATAATTGACTATTACAACAAAAATGACTTTGAAGTTACAGTATATATTACTCAAAGGCGTGCTCACGCAACAGATATTTTGTTAAAAAACAAGGTGTATATAACAATGTTGTATGTTGTGGTGGTGATGGTACTCTTAATGAAGTTATTACTGGTTTAATGGGTATGGAAAAAGACCAACGCCCTATTATTGGATATATTCCCTGTGGTTCAACAAATGACTTTGCCACAGGCTTGGGCATAAAAACATCTTACACAGAGGCATACAAATTAGCTGTTGACGGAAAGCCCTTTCCTATTGATATAGGAAAGTTCAACGACTCTTATTTTTCCTATGTAGCTGCCTTTGGTATGTTTACAAGTATATCCTATGAAACTCCTCAAATATACAAAAATTTATTAGGCTATCAAGCCTATGTTATAGAGGGAATTAAACAAATTAGCAAAATGGAATCCTATAATCTCCGTATTTCCTATGATGATGGCATTATAGAAGATGAATTTATACTAGGAATTATTTCTAATTCCAATACTGTTGCCGGTATTAAAAACTTGTTTAAAAACGATATACAAGATGGTTTATTTGAAGTAGTGCTTATTAAAAAGCCGTCTAATATAGCAAATTTATCTACAATTATAACCGCCCTTGCCGAGAAAAAGTTAGATAATCCTATGATGTATCATTTCAAATCCAGAAACTTTGTTTTTGAAAGCCTTGACAATAACGGAATAAAATGGACTTTAGACGGAGAATTTGGCGGAGTATTTACATCAGCTGAAATCGATGTTTGCCCTCTTGAGGTTACATTAAACATATAATTTATAACAAATCTATAAACCACTTTTTACAAAATCATTATTTTTACAAATAATATGAAAAAAAAATGTAAAATATAGTTGCAAATTGAAAGAACTTTTTACATTTTGAAAAAAAGATTTTATTGACTTTTTATTAAAAGTGTGGTAACTTTAGACTATAGCATTTGTGCTATGTAACTTTTTTTATTTTTTAGGAGGATTTTTTCATGAAGCAAGGTACAGTTAAGTGGTTCAACGCTGAGAAGGGTTTTGGTTTTATCTCTGTTGAAGGCGAAGATGATGTATTTGTACATTTCTCTGCTATCAATGCTGGTGGTTACAAGACTTTAGAAGAAGGCAGAAGGTTGAATTTGATGTAGTTGACGGTGCTAAGGGACCACAGGCTGCAAATGTAGTTCGTTTATAATCTAGTACATTGAAAGACAATAGTTGCTTATTATAGAAATATATATATAGATTTACTTTTTGTTATTTAAAGAATTATGATTATGATAAAAGAGCTGTCTTAGGACAGCTTTTTTTATTGTGTTTAATTTATTTTCAACCCTATTTTTTTAAGTTATGCACAATTTATTTTTTGCACATATACAGGTATTATCCCCCGTAAAATGGTATATATCCACTACTTATCCACCGTATTGTGGATATTTTGTGGATAAATTGGGGATAACTAAATTGTACCACTATATATAGTTTCAAAAAGTCTATATATGCCTACAAATTTTACATTATTTTTTATTTATCTACATATTTCGACAAAATATTTTATAACTTATTCACCACTTTTTACTCTTTATCCACCTTTTATCCACCAATAACTGTGGATAACTTAGCAATTTTGTTTATAACCCATATATTTACTATACTTTAGTCTGCGAAAAAATGGCTTTTCATTATATATTCATATGTCATAAGACTATTTTGTGTGTTACTGTCATTTAGGGCAAAAAAAAGCCCTGCACTTTCGCACAGGGCAAATAAGAATCGGAATTAAATTACTTTAAAGTAACCTTAGCGCCAACTTCTTCAAGCTTAGCCTTTGCAGCTTCAGCATCTTCCTTAGATAAACCTTCCTTGAGAACCTTAGGAGCACCGTCAACGATTTCCTTAGCTTCCTTAAGACCAAGACCAGTTACTTCTCTAACTACCTTGATAACCTTAATCTTTTCAGCGCCTACTTCTGTTAATTCTACATTGAATTCAGACTTTTCTTCGCCTGCAGCAGCACCATCGCCTGCAGCAGCAGCAACTACAACACCTGCAGATGCAGATACACCAAATTCTTCTTCAGCTGCCTTTACTAAATCGTTAAGCTCTAAAACAGAAAGCTCTTTAACAGCTGCAATAATTTCTTCAATTGATAACTTAGCCATTTTAATATCCTCCGTTAATTTTAAATATAATTAGTTTCTAGGCGACTAATTCGCCACAATTTCTGCAAATAACAATTAAGCTTCTGCAGTTTCGTCCTTGTCTGCAATAGCCTTGATAACTCTTGCAAAACTTGCCATTGGTCCCTGGAAAGAACCAAGTAATCTTGAGAGAAGTACTTCTCTTGATGGGATGTCTGCAACTGCAACCATACCCTTAGCATCGTAGCAAGTACCTTCGATAACACCAGCCTTGAATTCAAGAGTCTTAGCTGTCTTCATATACTTACTAAGAATACCAGCAGCTACTGTTGGGTCATCATAACAGATAGCGATAGCACTAGGACCTTCAAAATAATCCTTTAAGCCTTCGAACTGTGTACCTTCTACTGCGAAGTTCATCATTGTGTTCTTGTAAACTTTGTAATCAACGCCTGCTTCTCTTAACTGCTTACGAAGTTCAGTATCCTCTGCAACAGAAAGACCTCTAGCGTCAACAAGTACAGCAGAAGTAGCCTTTTCAAGCTTTTCCTTAATTTCGTTTACAACAACCTGCTTCTGTTCAACCTTTGCCAAAACTTACACCTCCTATAATATTTATGGAAGCCGTATAAAAAACCCTGTCGGGCAGACAGGGTGAAAAATACAAATCAAATGTATCCTCGGTAGGTAGTTCCACGTTACGACTATTGTCACCTACTGTCTACGGCACTTTTTGTATTATACTAAATTTATAATCTCTTGTCAAGAGTTTTTTTATTTTTTTCTTTCAATTTCTGATTCTGATATTTCATCATATCGAGAAATGTTCATAAGAATACCCATACAAGCCATCATAATTACCATTGAAGTACCACCATAGCTTATGAAAGGTAATGGAATACCTGTATTAGGCATTGAGTTTGTAACAACGGCAATATTGATAATAACCTGTACAGCAATCATAACTGTAATACCTGTTGCCATAAGCATAGCAAACATATCATCTTTATGATTTATTGCAATTACAATACCTCTCCATACAAGTATGGCAAACAATATTACTACAATGGCAGCACCAAACCAACCTAATTCTTCGCAAATAATAGCAAAGATAATATCGTTATGTGCTTCTGGCATATAGCCCAGTTTCTGACGAGAACCACCAATACCAAGACCGAACATACCACCGCTGGCAATAGCATAAAGGGACTGAACAATCTGGTAACCAGTACCCTCTAAATCTGAGAATGGGTCACGCCACACTCTAACTCTGTCGGAACGGAAACCTGTACCAAAGGTCATTGCAAGTACGCCTACTACGCCAAGAACACCAATAGGTACAACTCTGGAAATTTTAGGAGTAGCAACAAAGAATAGCGAACAACTTATTACACCAAGTACAATGGCTGTACTAAGGTTTTCTTTGGCTACAAGACCTGTAGGTACAGCTACTATCAAGAAATAAATACCGACACCTTTCCAAGTGTCAAATATTTCAGGCATCTGAGAAATAATAGTTGAAAGCACTATAATTACGGCTAATTTAGCTATTTCTGAAGGCTGGAAACCCCATAACCATCTCTTAGCACCACCGGCCTCTGTACCAAAAATAAGAACCAATACCAAAAGTATATTTGCTATTACATAGCCAATCATAGCAACTTTTTTCCACTTCTTATAAGAGAATTGTGAGCATAAAAACATTACTACGAAACCGGCTCCTGACCAAAGCAATTCCTTTTTTAAGTAGTAATAAATATCCCCTATTTTACCTCTACCTGCTGTATAATAACTAGATGAGAAAACCATTATTATACCTATAGCAACCAAAGTATAACACAAAGAAGAAGAATATAGTCTGTACTACCCTTTATTCTAATTTTATTATCAGCCTTTGGAGTTGAACCAAAACCATATTTAGTCGGGATATTCATTTATTTCACCTTACCTAAATTTTTACATAATCCTTAAATATTTCGCCTCTTTGCTCATAAGACTTAAACATATCCCAACTTGCACAAGCTGGTGAAAGAAGTACGCAATCGCCGTCTTCAGCATTTTCAACACAAAGGTCAATAGCCTTTTCAAAAGTATCAGCTACTTCATAATTCTTAAAATCTATGTTGTTAAGGCACTTTACAATATTGTCCTTTACTGCACCAATAACAGCTACAAACTTTACTCTGTTAGGGAAAAGGTCAACCCATTCCTGAAAATCTGAGCCCTTGTCATAACCGCCTGCAATAAGACAAATAGGACTCTTCATAGCTAAAACAGCCTTTATTGAGGCATCTGGATTTGTACCCTTTGAATCATTGTAATAAGCAACATTCTTGTATGTAGTAACATATTCTATTCTATGTTCAACAGCTACAAACTCTCTTAATACCTTTCTTATTGTGTCCATAGGAACACCTACAGCAACGGCACAACCTATTGCTGCCATAGCATTTTCCACATTATGACCACCAAGAATATTAAGTTCGTCAATGTCCACAACTTTTTCGTTATAACCAAGACAGTTAATATATATGCTCTTTTCATCTGAGTATATACCATCTTTATTTTTGCCATCAAGAGAGAAGTAAACAACCTTTGCCTTTGTTCTGTCTGCCATACCACGAGTAACTTCATCGTTGTAGTTTAATATACAGTAATCATTTTCATCCTGATTTTCAAAAACTCTTTCCTTAGCGGCAATATAGTTTTCAAGAGTATGATGTCTGTTAAGGTGGTCTGGTGTAATATTGAGAACAGCACTTACCTTTGGCTTAAATGTATCAATAGTTTCAAGCTGGAAACTAGAAAGCTCTGCTACAACACAACCGTCTTCTGTAGTATCAAGGCAACAGTCAGCAAAAGGATTTCCTATGTTACCTACAACATATGAATTCTTAAAATAAGCCTTTAAAATTTCGCCTATAAGAGTTGTAGTTGTTGTCTTGCCGTTAGTACCTGTAATACCAATAACCGGAGATTTACAGAAAAGCCATGCAAGTTCAATTTCTCCCATAACCTTTACTCCTGCCTTTTTAGCCTTTTCTACAAAAGGTAAATCAGTAGGAACACCAGGGCTCATAACGAGAATATCCATACCCTCTACAATGTCATCTGGATTTGTACCTAAAATAAATTAATACCCTCTGATTTAAGTTCAGATACAACATCTCCAAGCTTGTCCTCTGTTTTAGCATCTTGTATTGTAACTTCTGCTCCTAATTTTTTTAAAAGTCGAGCAGCTGAAATACCACTTTTAGCTACACCACTAACCAATGCTTTTTTATTTTTGAAATCCATAATCTATTCTTCCTCCTAGAAAGATTTTTGCTTGCTACAAAACCTAATAAACATAATACAGCAGTTGCAATAGTGAAAAGTTCAACAACCTTAATACCCTGCAAACCACTTAATTCAAAATGGTGGTGGATTGGTGCCATTTTGAAAATTCTCTTACCGCCAGTAAGTTTGAAATAACCTACCTGAATCATAACTGAAAGAGATTCACAAACATATACAAAACCTACAATAACAAGCATTATAGGCATTTTTGTAAGTATTGCCACACTTGCTACAAAACCACCTAAAGCAAGTGAACCAGTATCGCCCATAAATACCTTTGCAGGATATGAGTTAAATACTAAGAAACCTAATAACGCACCTATTGCAGCACCACAAACAGGAATAAGTCCCTTGTTTACAGCATATGCAATAAATACAAAGTAAGTTGCTACAAGTACAGTAACACCAGATGCAAGTCCATCAAGACCGTCTGTTAAGTTTACACTATTTACTGTACCAACCATAACGAAGAAAAGGAAAGGCACATAAAGCCAACCTAAATCAATATAAAATCCCTTTGTAAATGTACATAAATTTCTGTACCAAAATCATTCATCTTTAACAAGTAAATCGCAAAAAGAATTGTTACTATAAGCTGGAAAACAACCTTTTGCCAAGCTCTCAAACCAAGAGAACGCTTTTTAACAACCTTAATGTAGTCATCAAGGAAACCTACAAGTCCATAACCTACTGTAATAAGCAATACTACAATAGCATCAGGGTTGTCCTTTACAAAAAACAGAGTTGCAATAGCAAATGCACCAATCATAAATATACCACCCATAGATGGTGTCCCCTGTTTCTTTAAATGTGACTTTGGTCCGTCATCTCTTACATTCTGTCCAAAATTATGAAGTTTTGGAATAACAAACGCTCCTAAAACAACACAGGCAATAAAAGCAATAATTAAAGCATATGCTGCTGAAAATAAATCGTAATTCATATTATTTAATCTCCTTTATTCTTTCTGTTGTTTTTTCAAAGTGCATACCTCTGGAAGCCTTTATTAATATAGTCATTCCGTCTTCAAGAATGTTGTCCATTTTCTTCCAGAATTCTCCCTGTGTAGGGAAGTAATACACATTTTCTTTTCTTAAACTCAATGCTCCCTCATACATAGACTTGCTTATTTCGCCTATGCAAACAAGGGTGTCAATATTTTTCTCTATAGCATATTGACCTACTTCACTATGGAGCTTTGGTCCAAAATCTCCAAGCTCAAGCATATCGCCTAATATACAACAGCTTTTACCCTCAACTGGAGCAACTACATCAATACCAGCCTTTGTAGAGTTTGGATTTGCATTGTATACATCATTTACTATTGTGTATTTACCTGTCTTTACAATATCCATTCTCATTTTTGTAGGTACAAAAGATTCAATACCTTTTTTTATTTCCTCTGCATTAAGACCAATTTTTAAGGCAATAGCAGTTGCTGCCATAGCATTACTTACCATATGAAGTCCTGGTACAGGGATATTCACATCAAAGGAAACATCTTTTGTATGTATAGTACAAGAAATACCCTCTATTCCCTTTGGCTGAATGTTATCTGCATAAACCTCTGCATTTTTATCATTCATTGAAAAATAGCAAATATTTTTGTACTTATCCTTTACTGTAATAAGCATATCGTCATCGCCATTAAGAACCTTGTATCCGTCTTCCATAGACTCAAACATTTCACATTTAGCCTTTAAAATGCCCTCTCTTGAGCCTAAATTTTCAATGTGGGAAACACCAACATTTGTAATAACAGCCATATCAGGATTTGCAATATGAGTAAGATAGCTGATTTCTCCAAAATGGTTCATACCCATTTCAATAACAGCACATTCTGTGTCATCTTCTAATCTGAAAAGTGTAAGAGGTACACCAATATCATTGTTAAAATTGCCCTCTGTTTTCAAAACATTGTATTTCTGTGCAAGAACAGATGCCACAATATCCTTTGTTGTTGTTTTGCCTGTACTTCCTGTAATGCCGACAACAGGAATTTTATGAATAGAACGATAATATCTGGCTAAATCACCTAAAGCCTTGTGAGTATCTTCAACCATAATTACAGGAACAGTAGTATTAACTTCTTCCTGAGAAATAACAGCTACTGCTCCATTTTCAACAGCTACATCTATAAACTTGTGACCATCAAAAGATGCTCCCTTTAGTGGAATAAATAATGCTCCCTCAGAAATAGTTCTTGTGTCAGTAGAAACAGCTGTAACAACAGCATTATCTCCTATAAGTCTACCCTCAACAGCCTTAGCAATTTCTTCTAAAGTAAGTTTCATTTTATAATTCCTCCAAAGCTTCCTTGGCAACTTCTACATCGTCAAAGTGAATAGTCTTATCCTTGAAAATTTCGTAGTCCTCGTGTCCCTTACCGGCAATTACAACACTATCTCCAGCCTTTGCAATAGCAACAGCTCTGAAAATAGCTTCTTTTCTGTCAACAATCTTTTCGTAATCATCAGTTACTGGGCGTACACCTTCTTCAACCTGATTGATAATATCAATAGGTTCTTCAGACCTTGGATTATCAGAAGTAATAATAGAATAATCTCCCAATCTGGCAGCAATATCTCCCATAATAGGTCGCTTTGTCTTATCTCTGTCGCCACCACAACCAAAGACAGTAATAACCTTACCCTTTGTAAACTCTCTAACAGCATTTAAAATATTTTCAAGACCGTCTGGAGTGTGGGCATAGTCTACAATTACATTAAAGCCCTTGTCGTTTGGAACAGACTGTATTCTTCCCGGTACACCCTTTATAGCGTTAATACCTGTCTGAATATCATCAACAGCAATACCCATTGAAAGAGCAGCACCAATAACACCTAAAGCATTGTAAACACTAAATCTGCCAGGAACTTTTAAGTTAAAATCAACATCAGCACCGTTGATATTAACTGTAAATACTACTCTGTCCATTAAGTAGTGAATATTTTTAGCCTGTAAATCACTAGGTTCATCAATACTGTAAGTAATAATATCACAAGTAGCTTCATCAATAATCTTCTGACTCCACTTGTCATCTACATTTATAATACCTGTCTTACACATTTTGAATAATTTAGCCTTAGCAAGGCAATAGTTTTCCATAGTCTTGTGGAAATCCAAATGGTCCTGTGTAAGATTTGTAAAAATACCAATGTTAAAATCAATACCATCGACTTTCTTTAATGCCAAACCATGAGAAGAAACTTCCATAACAAGGTCTTCTACATTTTCGTCAGCCATTAACTTTAATATAGCATTTAAGTCAAGGGTATCTGGAGTTGTACTTGTGGCAAACTTAATATCTCTTTTCTTGCCACCAATTCTAGTTTCAACAGTACCTATAACACCTGTTTTATGTCCTATCGTATTTAAAATAGATTCCATAAAATATGTTGTACTTGTTTTGCCGTTAGTTCCTGTAACACCAATCATATTTAACTTTTTAGATGGGTGTTCATAGAAATTGCCAGCTATAACAGTAAGAGCCTCTCTGCTTTCAGAAACCTTATATACTGTCATATCCTGTGGTAAATTTTCCACATCTTCCTCAACAATAACAGCTCTGCATCCCTTTTCATAAGCTCCACCAATAAAGCTATGACCATCAACCTTCATACCTTTAATAGCTACAAAAAGCACATTACTTTCTGTCTTTCTTGAATCAATGGTAATGCTATTGATTTCCTGTTGCAAATCCCCCTGCAACAATGTACCGGATACGCCATTTAATATATCCTTTAATATCATAAGCTCTCTCCTTTATATATAGCATAGTAAGCCTAGTATCAGATTTTACTTTTATATTTTATTATACACCATTTTCACAATTATGTATAGACAATAATTTTAGTATTTTGATTTATAACCGTTTTTTCCTTAGGGAACTGTTTAACTACAGTTTTTCCCTCCCCTATAACCTGTAAATTTATATTGTTTTTTGTCAATTCCTGTCTTAATTTGTCTACATTTTGTCCTACATAATTTTCAACAGTAAATGTACCTATGCCCTTCATTTTTGCTCATTTTCATTGTATATAGGCTCTATACCTAAATATGGCAAAGAGTTGGAAAGTATTTCTTTCATTACCGGACCTGCCACCTGTCCTCCATAGTATACCCCTTTGGTTCATCAATAAGCACCAATGTAATCACCTGTGGTTTTTCAGCCGGAGCAAAGGCACAAAAACTGGCTATATACTTGCCTGAGCGTCTTGGCAATTTTTCACTTGTAGCGGTTTTTCCACCTATTCTAAAGCCGGGAATATACGCCTTATTTCCTGTACCTATTTCTACTACACTTTCAAGAATATTTCTCATAGTGTCAGAGGTCTCTTTTGATAAAATCTGTGTTCCATTGCCATATTCAAACACTTTTACAATGTTTCCCTTTTCATCACTTAAAGCCTTAGCAACATGAGGTGTAACCAACCTGCCACCATTTATAGATGCCGAAATAGCTCTTATAAGCTGTATTGGTGTAATCTGTAAGGACTGGCCAAAACCCATAGTAGCAAGTTCTACTGGTCCTATTTTATTCTTTTTATACATAATACCAACAGCCTCGCCAGGCAAGTCTACACCAGTTTTTCTATCAAAGCCAAATTTAATAAGGTAGTCATAAAATTGCGAACTGCCCAATCTTTCTGCCACATCCATAAAAACAGGGTTACAACTATTTTGAACACCTTGTACAAATGTTTCTGAGCCATGACTTCTAGGAGAACGCCAACACTTGATATATCTTCCACCTACTGTTCTACCTCCACCACAGTTAAAAGTATCATCAGGCTTTACAACTCCAGCCTGTAAACCGGCCGATGAAGTAATAACCTTAAATGTAGACCCCGGCTCATAGGTATCGTTAATATTGAAATTTCTCCACATTTGATTTAAGGCATAGTTTTTATCCTTTACTTCATCCGTAGTATTCAGTTTATAAGGTTCGTTTAAGTTAAAATCCGGTTTACAAGCCATAGCCAGTATTTCTCCATTTTGTGGATTCATCATTATTACAGAACCTCTTTTTGCATTTTTCCCTATAACAGCCTTTTCTAAAGTCTGTTCTGCATACTGCTGTAAATTAATATCTAAAGTCGTAACCAAATTGTAGCCCTCTTTTGCCGGTTTTCTGTCCTGTTCACTATTTTTTAATTCATCGCCCCTACCGTCTGTCTGTGTCAGTATTTTGCCCTTTTCTCCCTTTAAATATTGTTCATACTTAGCCTCAAGCCCTATAATCCCCTGATTATCCTTTCCCACAAAACCAATAACATGGGAAGCTAAATTATTAAAGGGATAAATTCTCTGTATGTCCTCGTCCACAACAACACCTTTTAAATTAAGGTCTGCTATTTCCTTGCCATTAGCCTTATCAACTTTTGTTTATACGCATTAAGGCGACTCTTTTGTTTATTTTTTCAAGAGTTTCTGTATAATCTAAATCCATTTTTTCAGAAGTATTTTAGCAACCTTTTCAGGCTCTTTAACCTGTGCGTGAATAACACTTATAGCAGAAACACTTTTAGATGTTGCTATAGGTGTATTGTTTCTATCTAATATTTGACCTCTGACTGGAGAAATAAGTCTGTCCCTTGTCTGTTGTTCAAAAGCCAATTTCTGATAAAAAGGTCCTTTAAAATATTGTATGTAAAAAATTCTAAAAATAAGGCATAAAAGCAAAAATTCAAATGCAAAAAGCATAAAAGCTAATCTACGCCTTGATTTTAAGGTCACTCTCTCCATAATATCACCTGTATTTCTTTATATATTATATTATGAAAGAGTTATGTTAATAACAAAAAAGGCAGCTTTCGCCTACCTTGATATATACAATTTATTTTATAAATCAAAAGCACATTCATCTTCTGTATTAGTCAACTCTGCCCATCTGGCAGTTCTGAATTTTGCATATTTTATCACATCTAATCCATATGAGCCTATGGAACAAGAGGCATTAACTTCAACAACTAGAGTTTTGTCATTGTCAGTTACACCAAAATCTATAGCATATGCCTTAGGCGAATCTGTAAAATCATTTATACAGCTTTCAATAACCTTATAATCCGGATATACTCTCCAATCTCCCTTATAGTGTCTGACATCTAACACTTTACCATATCTTACAAACACTCTATATTCAGATACAAAATTTACTATTTCGCTTACATAAACTTTTTGGTCTATCCCACACATTCCACAACCAATAAGGTCTTTTGCCTGTCTAACAATTCTGCCATTAAAGGTTTTATTATTTATAGGCTTTACAAATACATTCCATAATTCTGGATTTGAATTAATAGTATCTATTGTAGATTTCCATATTTTTCTACCAAATATTTTCTTATACTTTTAGGATAATCAATATTCGGTACTTCTATTCCAAAATCATGCAATCTAGTTTTAACTGGTCCAAAAAAAGCAACTATTACATCATTTTTCTCTGATACTTTTAATTGTTCATAATTATGAAAAATACTATTTCAAACCCCATTTCCTTAAAGCCTGCGTAAGCATTAAAAAAATCATAATCTAAAGGTAGCCCATTTTTATCACATTGTACGAAAACTTTCATTTTAACCCCTCATTTTCTTAATATTAATAAACTTATTGCACTTAATTTCACTATGAAAAAATGACAGCCATAAGACTGCCATTTCCACTACACAAAATCCACAAAAACTGTATTTGCCAAATCTAAACCTTTTCTTGTAAGTCTTATATTATCTCCACACTTTTCCAATAGACCGTCTGAAATATGGGTATTTATTGCTTCTACGTAAATATCATATATGTCATCGCCATAAAGTTTTTTGAAACTCTTTACATTAATACCCTCATTTCTTCTAAGACCTAAAAACATAAATTCAGAATAAATATCCTCTTTTGTAAGTTCCTCGTCTTCCACTACATAAGTACCAGCAATATAGTCATTCATATTTTCAGTATTTTTAAGTCGATGGTTATTTACAAGGCTTGATGCACCAAGTCCAAAGCCCTTATAATCTCCCCTTATCCAATACACATTGTTATGAACTGACTCTTTTTCCTCTTTTGCAAAGTTGGAAATCTCATATTGATGAAAACCTTTTTCATTAAGAAAATCCTGTGCAAAATGGTACATTTCCCTATCCTGTATTTCATTAGGCAAGTTTAAGTCCATATCGTAAAAAGGCGTACCTTCTTCAATAATAAGACTGTAAGCTGAAATATGCTGAGGTTCTAAAGCACATACATTTTCAAGACTCTCTTTCCATTCCTCAAAAGTTTGGTCTGGCAAGTCAAACATCAAATCCACATTTATATTGTCAAAGCCTGCTTTTCTAGCCATAGTATAGGAATGTAAAAACTCCTCAACAGTATGAATTCTGCCTAGTTTTTTCAAGTGATGATTTTGCCAAGCCTGTAAACCAATACTTATTCTGTTAATACCAAAGGACTTATAATCCTTTAATTTTTCTTCTGTCAATGTGCCTGGGTTTGCCTCTATTGTTATTTCACAATTTTTATCAAAAGTAAACTTTTCAAGGGCAGTAAAAATCTGCCCTATAAAACTACTTTCAATAACCGATGGTGTACCTCCACCAATAAAAATACTTTTAACAACATTGTCAGTTTCAAAAGCCTTTATTTCTCTAACAAGAGAGTCAATATATTCCTGTCTACATTCCATATTTGGAAAACTAAGGAAATCACAGTATTTACACTTGCTTACGCAAAAAGGTATGTGTATATATAATGCTATTTTATTATTCATCATCAAGTTTGAGAACGGACATAAATGCTGCCTGTGGAACTTCCACGCTACCAACCTGACGCATTCTCTTTTTACCTTCTTTCTGCTTTTCAAGAAGTTTCTTTTTACGAGAAATATCGCCACCGTAACACTTAGCAAGTACATCTTTTCTATATGCTGAAATAGTTTCTCTTGCAATTACCTTATTACCAATAGCTGCCTGAATAGGAATTTCAAACTGGTGTCTTGGAATTTCTTTCTTTAACTTTTCAGCCATTTTTCTACCTTTTCTGCTGCACTATCTTCGTGAACAATAAAGCTAAGGGCATCTACAACTTCTCTATTTACAAGCATATCAAGTTTAACAAGTTTACTTTCTCTGTATCCGATTAATTCATAGTCAAAACTTGCGTAACCTCTTGAACGAGATTTAAGAACATCAAAGAAATCGTATATAATTTCATTTAATGGTAATTTATAATTAAGTACGGCTCTTGTAGATTCAATATATTCCATACCTAAATATTCGCCTCGTCTTTGCTGGCAAAGTTCCATAATTGTACCAATGTACTCTGTTGGAAGTATAATTTCAGCCTTTACAATAGGTTCTTCCATTTTAACGATTGTACTTGGGTCTGGTAAATCACTAGGATTAGATAAGTCGAAATGAGTACCGTCTGTTAAATAAACCTTATAAATAACAGATGGAGCAGTTGTAACCAAATCAAGGTTATATTCTCTTTCCAATCTTTCCTGAATAATTTCTAAATGTAATAAGCCTAAGAAACCACAACGGAAACCAAAACCTAAGGCTACAGAAGTTTCTGCCTCAAAGTTAAGAGCTGCATCATTTAACTGTAATTTTTCAAGAGCATCTCTTAAATCCTGATATCTTGAACCGTCTGCTGGGAATATACCACAGTAAACCATTGAATTTACTTTCTTATAACCAGGTAAAGCCTCTTTAACAGGATTATTTGCAAGAGTTACAGTATCACCAGTATGAGTATCTCTTACATTTTTGATACTTGCTGTTAAGTAACCTACATCGCCAGCCTGTAATTTTTCAGTAGGAATAAACTGACCTGCACCAAAAGCACCAACTTCAACAACATCAAATTCCTTGTTAGTTGCCATAAAGCGAACCCTGTCGCCCTTCTTTACAGTACCATCAAAGACACGCATAAATACTATAACCCCCTTATAGCTATCATAAAAGCTATCGAAAATAAGTGCCTTTAAAGGAGCATTTTCATCGCCCTCTGGAGCAGGAATATCTTCAATAATCTTTTTAAATACCTGGTCAATATTAATATCAGCCTTTGCTGAAATAAGAGGTGCATCTTCTGCATCAAGACCAATAACATCTTCAATTTCAGCCTTTACTCTATCTGGGTCAGCACTAGGTAAATCAATTTTGTTAATAACTGGAACTACTTCAAGGTCATTATCTAAAGCAAGATAAACATTTGCCAAAGTCTGTGCCTCTACACCCTGAGCAGCATCTACTACAAGTATAGCACCATCACAAGCAGCCAAACTTCTTGATACCTCGTAATTAAAGTCAACATGGCCTGGAGTATCAATTAAGTTAAGTGTATATTCCTGTCCGTCTTCTGCCTTATAAATAAGACGAACAGCCTGTGCCTTAATTGTAATACCTCTTTCTCTTTCAAGGTCCATATTATCAAGAACCTGTGCCTGCATTTCTCTCTCTGTCAAAAGACCAGAACGCTGTATAAGTCTATCAGCTAATGTAGACTTACCATGGTCAATATGGGCTACAATACTAAAGTTTCTAATTCTCGATTGTCTATCAGAACTCATATATATTCTCCTTACTAAATTTCTCTATACATACTTGCCCATTATTATAACATATTAACCACCTTAAAAGCAATTAATATGAAAAAGTTTTCAAACTTTGTAAAAATATTTATATAAAACTATTGACAAATTATATTTGTGGTGGTACAATGTATTTACAAACGGAGGTGAAGGTATGGCAAATAGTGTATACAGCATAGTTCTCAATGATGCTGTTGTTGAAGCGATAGACCGACTAGCTTACCAAAATGGTACCAACAGGTCTAGTATGATTAATAGGATATTGGCAGAAAGAGTGTCATACACAACTCCTGAACAGAAAATAAGGAATATTTTAGGCTATGTAGAAAAGAGCCTTGATTCCACGGAACTGTTTCAGATTTTAATGAATACGGGAGATTCCTCCCTTAACATTAAAAGCCCTTTTAAATACAAATATAACCCTAGTGTTAAGTATCAAGTAGTTCTTAACAAAGGTGGAAGTAACAAAAAAGGCGAATTAAGAGTGACAATGCGAACTCAGAACTCCACCCTTTTAGAGGAATTGGATAAGTTCCTTAATGTATGGAGTGCCATAGAACTTAAATACCTTGACGGAAAAATGCCTTGTGAATTATCATTTACAATTTCCAAGGGTAAATATGTTCGTGAGTTATATCTGCCAACTGACCAATATGATGAAAACACTATTGGCAGTTTAATAACAGCATATATCGAAAACTTTGATAGTGTAATGAAATTTATTTTGATACAAATGATTCGACGAAAGCCGAAAAATGTATCTTAAAACCTTGAAAAGCAGACTATATTATTTAGGGGGTTTGTTTATGAATTTAGAGAAATTTACACAAAAATCATTAGAGGCTTTACAGCTTGCCCAAAGTCTTGCTGCAGAGCATAACAACACCCAAATAGAAGAATGTCATCTTTTATATGCAGTAATTGCTCAAGACGGTGGCATTGGTGCAGAAATATTCAGAAAAATGGGTGTTGATGTAAATCAGCTTGCTTTTGATGTAAAACAGGCAGTTTCTTCTCTCCCTGGCGTTACTGGTTCAGGTGTAGAACAAGGAAAAATATATATTTCAGCTGATGTAAACACAATTCTTGCAAAGGCTGAAAGTATCGCATCTTCTATGAAAGATGAATATGTAAGTACAGAACACATTATTCAGGCTATTATCGAAAGTCCTGATACAAAAGTAAGTGGGATATTAAAGAAACACAATATCAGAAAGCCAGAGTTTTTAAAGGCTATGAAAGAGATTAGAGGTAATACTAGAGTGACAACAGACAGACCAGAATCAACTTATGAAGCTCTTACAAAATACGGTCAAGACCTTGTTTCTCAAGCTGAAAAAGGCAAACTTGACCCTGTTATTGGTAGAGATACAGAAATTAGAAATGTAATCAGAATACTTTCAAGAAAAACTAAAAACAACCCTGTTCTTATTGGTGAACCTGGTGTTGGTAAAACAGCTATTGTTGAAGGTCTTGCAATGAGAATTGTAAAAGGCGATGTACCAGACAACTTAAAGGACAGAAGAATTTTCTCACTTGATATGGGTGCATTAATTGCTGGTGCTAAGTACCAAGGCGAGTTTGAAGAAAGATTAAAAGCCGTTCTTCAGGAAATTAAGAAATCAGACGGCAAGATTATCATGTTTATTGATGAGTTGCACACTATTGTAGGTGCTGGTAAAGGTCAGGGTGCCATGGACGCCGGCAACTTGTTAAAGCCTATGCTTGCAAGAGGCGAGCTCCATTGTATTGGTGCTACAACACTTAATGAATACAGACAGTACATTGAAAAAGATGCAGCCCTTGAAAGACGTTTCCAGCCTGTTATGGTAAATGAGCCTACAGTTGAGGATACAATTACTATTTTAAGAGGCTTAAAGGAAAGATACGAACTTTACCACAATGTAACTATTCAAGATAATGCCATTATAGCAGCTGCTACACTTTCTGACAGATATATCACTGACAGATTTCTTCCAGATAAGGCTATTGACCTTATTGATGAGGCCTTGTGCTACTATCAAAGACAGAAATGAATTCTATGCCAACTGAATTGGACGAAATTAATCGTAAGATTATGCAGCTCCAAATTGAGGAAATGGCACTTAAAAAAGAAGACGACAAGCTTTCTAAGGAAAGACTTGAAAAAATCCGCAAGGAACTTCTGAACATCGTGAAGAATTTAATGCTTTAAAAGCTAAATGGGAAAACGAAAAGAAAGACATTGACAGCGTTTCTGAAATTAAGCAGAAGATTGATGACATTAATCATCAAATAGAAATTGCTCAGAGAAATTCTGACTACGCAAAAGCTAGTAAACTTATGTATGAAGAATTACCTAAGTTAAAGGCACAGCTTGAAAATGCTAATGAATCAGCCGAAGACAAGGACAACAAGCTTCTTCGTACAAAAGTTACAGAAGAAGAAATCGCTATGATTGTTGGTCGTTGGACTGGTATCCCTGTTTCTAAGCTTATGGAAAGCGAAAGAAAGAAACTTCTTGACCTTGATAAAATTCTCCACAAGAGAGTTATTGGTCAGGACGAGGCAGTTCAGACTGTTACTGATGCCATTATTCGTTCAAGAGCTGGTATACAGGACCCTAACAGACCAATAGGTTCATTCTTGTTCTTAGGTCCTACTGGTGTAGGTAAAACAGAGCTTGCAAAAGCCCTTGCTGAGGCACTTTTTGATGATGAACGAAACATTGTCAGAATTGATATGAGTGAATATATGGAGAAATATTCTGTGAGCCGTCTTGTGGGAGCTCCTCCAGGATATGTAGGTTATGAAGAAGGCGGTCAGCTTACAGAGGCTGTAAGAAGAAAACCATATTCAGTAGTCCTCTTTGATGAAATTGAAAAGGCTCACCCAGATGTTTTCAATATACTTTTACAGGTACTTGATGACGGTAGAATTACAGACTCACAGGGTAGAACTGTAGACTTAAGAATACAATTATTATCCTTACTTCTAACTTAGGTTCTAGCTTTATACTTGACGGTATTCAGCCAGACAACACTATTAGCGAAGAAGCCAGAGAACAGGTTAATAACTTACTTAAATCACAGTTTAGACCTGAATTCCTTAACAGAATTGATGAAATTGTATTCTACAAACCATTAGCTAAAACTGAAATTACTAGCATTGTTGACCTTATGCTCCACTCTCTCGAAAATAGACTTGCCGACAAGCAACTTAAACTTGAGGTAACTCCTAGTGCTAAGGACTTCATTATAGACAGCGGTTATGACCCTGTTTACGGTGCAAGACCTTTAAAGAGATTTATACAGAGCCATATTGAAACACTTGTTGGTAGAATGATAATTGCAGAAGACCTTGCCCCAGATACTACAATCGTTGTAGATTATGACGGCAATAAGTTGGTTGCAAATAGTAAGTAAGAAGTCAGGACTATCTAAAATGTCTTGGTTTTAATAAATTCTCCTTAATAGATAAGGCGTGGAAATTAATCCACGCCTTATTTTTTACTTATCTACTTTCCAAATAAATATCCTTTCTAAATTCTTTCACTACCATAATGGCACAAATTACTCCTGCAAAGAAATCAGCAATAGGTCCTGAATACATTACACCGTCTATACCTATAAACAACGGAATTACTATAAGCAAAGGCAAAAGGAATATAATCTGTCTTGTAAGAGATAGGAATGTACCTATCTTTGGTTTACCTATTGATGTAAAGAAATTTGAAGTTATTGGTTGCATAAAGTTTATAAAAGTAAAGAACAAGAATATATGGAAATAATTAATTGCAAATGTATAGTATTCCTCTGAACCATTTCCAAAAATAGATATAATCTGGCGAGGTACTAACTGGAAAAGCAAAAATGCCACAATAGCCAATGCAAAGCCACATTTTATAGCAAATGTATAGGCTGTTTTAACCCTTTTATACTTTTTTGCACCATAATTGAAACTGGTTATAGGCTGAAGTCCTTGTGATATACCAATAACAAAGGACATAAACACCTGATTTACCTTTGTTATAATACCTGCACAAGCAATAGGAACAGCCTCTCCATAAACAGAAATTGAACCATAGTATTTTAAAGACTTATTCATAACTATTTGTACAACCATCATAGCCAACTGGTTACTGAAAGGAGCAGTTCCAAGAGAAATTATCCTAGAAATTATCTTTTTACTAACTCTTAAATGTTCCTTGCCAACTACTACTGTTTTACAATGGCTTAAACACCATATTACCATTATAGCTGACAATATCTGACCTATAATTGTTGCAAGAGCTGCCCCTCTCATTCCCATATTAAGTCCAAAAACAAAAAGAGCATCTAAAAATGTATTTATAATTGCACCAGTTAAATTGCAAATCATACTTACTTTTGGTCTACCGTCTGCACGAATTAAATGCCCTCCACCAGTTGTCAATATAAGAAATGGAAAACCAAAGGCAATAATACCTGTATAAGTTTTTGCATAATCTAAAACATTATTCGGCGAACCAAAGAAATGCAATAAAGGTTCAAGAAACATTAATGTAATTACACATAAAACAATGCCACAGCTAAAAAGCATAACAGCTGAATTACCCAAATAGTAAACAGCTTTTTTCTTTTCTCCTGCCCCCATAGAAATATTAAAAGCTGATGCTCCACCTATGCCAAACAAAAGTGCAATAGCAACACAGGATATAGACAAGGGGAATGAAATATTTGTAGCTGCATTACCCAACTCTCCAACACTATGACCAATGAAAAACTGGTCAACTATATTGTAAAGAGAACCTACAAGCATAGCTATAATACTGGGGACTGCAAATTGAAAAAGCAATCCCTTTTCTGATTTATAGCCTAAGGGATTTTTCATTTGTTTTTCTTCTGTTGTATTCATATTTCCTCCTTTATATTTTCAATAGCCATTAATAAAAGTCTTTTAAGCTCTTTTTCCTCTTTATCAGACATATTTTTCGTAACTATACCGTTCCATTTTTCTATAGATTTTTTAATTGGTTCAATAGCCTGTTTTCCCTTTTCTGTTAAAAAAACTCTGTTACACCTTTTATCTACTTCATCTTTATTTTTCTCAATTAATCCCTTATCTATAAGAGATTTTATAATTCTGGCTACTGCACCCTTATCAATACCAAGGTCATTTACTATTTCATCTTGAGTTATACCATCGCCACAACTTAGTTTAAATATAACTGGATATTCTGACGATGTAATATTGTAGATTTTTAATTCTTTAGTGTAAAAAGATTGAGATTTTCTATGTATTACAGCCGTCAATTTGCCTATTCTGTTATTTTCCATAATCCCCTCCTATTTTCGAAAACATTTTACCACAAATTAGTTGACTAATCAACTAATTTTATTCAGAACAAATTAACTTTATTAATTTGTGGCTTGATATATCAAGCCATCGGATTTATCTTTCCGATTCACTATTATAAAAAAATTCCTCGTAATTAAACGAGGAATTTCAGAATTATTTAATTCGAACTCTTACAGTAGTTCCACTTTCTACCTTTACATTTGCCGATGGCATCTGTACATAAACCTGATTACCTGTAGATGTAGTGGTCTTTGTCTTGTCAGACTTACTTGTGTCTGTATCTGACTTTTCTTCTGTAGTAGTTTCAACATCTTCAAGTGGGTCATGAGTAGTTGTTTCAATAGCATAAGTTTCCTTTTCATCTGAATTAGAATTGCTATCGTCAGCTACACTACACTTAAATCCAGATGATTCCAACATACGCTTAGCATCACTTGCACTAAGTCCCGTAACATCAGGAACTGGCACAAGAGTTGTTTTTCCACTATTTGAAAGGCTTAACAACAATTTACTTGGTTTAGCTTTAAGCTGTGTACCTCCTGCTGGAGATTGCTTTGCAATAGTATCACCAGAACCAATAACCTCAAAGTCAATACCCTCATCAATAAGAGTTTCAATAGTTGATTTAAGGTTAGATTTTGTATAATCCTTAACAGTATAATTCTGTGCTGTATCAACTTTAGCTATACCAGATTTTCCATCATTATCTGGTGGAATAGCCTCATAATTTATAATCTTCTCTAAAAGAGTTTTCATCATAGGAACAGGAGTAGCTGCACCACCCACATCACTATAATTAGCTGGTTTATGAATAAGTGTAAGACAAATTATATTAGGGTCTTCAATAGAGTGATAAGCAATAAATGAAAGTGTGTACTTCTGCTTACTTCTATCGCCCTGCTGTGCTGTACCAGTTTTACCACCAAAAGCGTAACCCTGTATAGCAGCCTTTTTACCAGTACCCTCTGTAAATACATCTTCCATAGCTGTTCTTACGAAATCTGAAGTTTCCTTTGAAACAACTGACCTTACAACCTGTGGAGAATTTTCCTTAACAATATTACCGTCATTATCAACTACCTGTGATACAACATATGGTCGCATAAGTTTACCACCATTTATGATAGATGAAAATGCTGTAATAGCCTGAATAGGGGTACAGTTAAAGCCCTGACCGAAAGAACTTGTTGCCATTTCAGCTGAATGAAGATTTGATAAAGAGTATAAAAGATTAGAAGCACTTGCCTCGTTAGGTAAATCTATACCTGTCTTTTCACCAAAACCAAAATCGTGCTGATACTGTAAATACTTTTCTGCACCTAACTTTGTAATAATTTCCATCATACCAATGTTACAAGATTGAGCAAGAACACCAGTAAGACTTAATGTACCATGACCATTTCTGTTGTGACAATGGATTTCATAGTCTGCAATCTTCTTAACACCACCGCAGTAGAAAGAATCTGTAGACTTTATTACGCCTTCTTCAAGAGCCATAGCCACTACAATAGGCTTATAAATAGAACCTGGTTCAAAGGTATCTGTAATAGCAAAGTTTTTCCATGCCTTGTTTGCCAAATCGTTTTTCTGCTTGTCGGTCATTTTATCCCAAGTAGATGAAATATTAGTTTTACCTAAATCAGTAAGTTTCATTGGGTCATTTAAGTCAAAGCTAGGATACTGTGCCATAGCATATATTTCGCCAGTTTTTGGATTCATTACTATAGAATCTGTATATTCTGGGTCATAGGCATCGTAGGCAGTTTTACATACATCTTCTGCAAACTGCTGTATGTTTGCATCAAGAGTTGTTACCAACTTGTTACCCTTAACAGGGTTTTCTCTCTGGGTAACATAGAACCGTTTCTTTCATAAGTTCTAAATGTTCTACCTGGAATACCTGTCATATCATCATTGTAAACAGACTCAATACCCCAAGACGCCTCGCCTCTTGTAAGCCAATTACCTGTGCTGCAAGAGTACCATGTGGATAACTTCTCTTTGTATCCTGTTCAGCATAAAGCCAGTTACAGTTAAGGTCATTTATTTTTCTACCTACACTAATAGGAACTTTCTTAGCAAGTATGAAGTAGTGTGTATCCTTAGCCGGTTTTTTATTTGCATCAAGGGCTACATAACTTCTTATTGTTTCAACAGGAATACCAACAATCTTATTTATGTTGTTAATTGTTTCTTCTTGCTTGTCCTGTTTCTGTTCCACCATAAGACGCACATCAAGTATAATGTTAAATACAGTTTCGCCTACAGCAAGAGGTTCGCCATTTCTATCTACAATATCCCCTCTGTTAGGACTTACAATTTTGTCCTGTATTCTATTTACCTGATTGTAAATACAGATTTTTCATAATCTTTTCCGTCAGCCTTAATAGCAAAAACTCTATAAAGACCTACATATGAAAGAAGTATAACAAAAACCAAAAGCATACACAAAAGCCTACCTGTAACATTGGTAGGCTTTGTAGTATGTGCTTTTGCCTTTGGTCTTGAATTATTAATTTTATTAGCCATAATTATCAACCCTCAAAAATTCTCTGTATCTTAGACCAAACTTTACTTAAATAACTTTCGTTAGCATTACTTTGGCTATACTGAACCGTATAGCTTTCTTTGGCACTTTAATGTGCATAATCTGATATTCTGCCGGTTTTTGTAATCCCAGTTTTACAGCCTCATTTTCGATTTTTTTCAAATCAAGACTTTCTTCAATACTGTTTTCCAAAAACATATTTTCTTCCTGTAGCGTTGCCACCTGTTCCTGCATACCAACTATACTATCTCTCTTTGTACTATTAGATGCAAAAACAATTAAGTTGACCAAAGCCATAGTAAACAACAATGCAATAGTTCCGTAAGTCTTAACAAGACTTAAAGGAGCTACCTCCCTAGCTCTAGCAAAAACAATTCTTCTCTTAGGCTTACGAGGAGCAGATACTCCTGCATCTGTTGCATAATCAAGTGCTTCAGATGTATAGTTATATCTATTACTGCTGTAATATCCTCTTTCAGTATTATTCATTCCATAGTTAGGATAATTTCTACTTCCATAATTTCTGGAGCTGGAATATGTATTTCTGCCATATCTTGTTGAGGAGGAATTTCGTGAAGAATAAGTATTTCTTGTGGCAGGTCTTGTCTTTACTGTATTTCTGCCATTATTCCTCATACTTATCCCTCCTTTCTTTTTTCTCATTATAATTTTTCTACAATACGAAGTTTTGCACTTCTTGAACGATGATTTACCTCTAACTCCTCTTTAGACGGAGCAATAGGCTTTCTTGTAATGACTTTTACTTTAGGCTTTTTGCCACACACGCAAATAGGGAAATCTCTTGGGCAAGTACAAGGATTTTCCAAATTTCTAAAGACATTTTTTACTATTCTGTCTTCAAGAGAGTGGAAAGTAATAATACATATTCTTCCACCAGACTTTAATATATCTACCATACTGTTAATGGTATCTTCTAATATTCCCAATTCATTATTTACTTCTATTCTGATTGCCTGAAAAGTACGCTTTGCCGGATGTGGTCCGTCAGCTCTCGCACCTTTTGGCACAGCCTTTTTAATAACTGAAACCAATTCAAAAGTAGTTTCAATAGGCTTAATTTCTCTTTCCTGAACAATAACTGAGCTATTCTCTTTGCCCATCTTTCTTCCCCGTACTCCCTTATAATACGGTTAAGCTCGTCCATAGAATACTCGTTGACAACCTTATAAGCAGACAATGGACTACGAATATCCATTCTCATATCAAGAGGTGCATCGTGATTATATGAAAAACCTCTTTCTGCCTCATCTAACTGATGTGAAGACACACCTAAGTCTAATAAAAAGCCGTCAACACTTTCTTGACCTAAATCAAGACTTTCAATTATATTTTCAATATTTGAGAAATTGTCGTGAACATACTTTACATTTGTATAATCCTTTAATCTTTCTGACGCTGCTGCAATAGCATTACTATCCTGGTCTATGCCAATAAGCATACCCTTGTCAGAAAGTCTTTTAACTATTTGAGAGGAATGTCCCCCTCCACCTAGTGTGCAATCAACATACACACCATCAGATTTTATATTAAGTCCCTCTATACATTCGTTAAGAAGTACAGAAACATGTTCAAAATTCATTTTCTCAAATCCTTATAATCCAAATTCAGCCATATCCTCAAACAGGCTTTCATCAACAGGGTCGGAATTGTATTCTTTCCATTTTTCCCTGCTCCATATTTCAGCTCTATCGTTGCACCCGATAGAAACTATTTCTTTTTCCAATCCTGCAAACTCTCTCAAAGTTTGGGATAATGTAATTCTGCCATTATTATCTGGCACACATTCCATAGCACCAGAAGTATAATAACGCACTATTCTTCTGGCATTAGGATTTGTTAGTGGCAGTTTAGACAGCTTTTCTTGCAGTTTTTCCCAACCTTCAGTAGTGTAAACAAACAAACATCCGTCATTTCCTTTAGTGATATAAAAACAATCACCAAGAATATCACGGAATTTAGCTGGCAAAATAACTCTGCCCTTTGAGTCAATATTATGATTATATTCCCCTATAAACATAACAACACCACTCTCTGGTTATGTAAAACCACTTTCCACCACTTTCAACCACTTACATAATATAATAATACATTTCGGGCAAAATTACAAGTGTAAATTTATTAACATTTACTTCAGGAATATAGTAATTATGCTGAATTTTCGACATTTTTTCTACTTTTAAAATCCCATTTCAAAAGCACCAAAAACAGCCTAAATACAGTATATCACACCTTTTTTTACTTACACAGGGATTTTAACATTTCTTAAAAAACAAGTAATACTTTAGTAATATTTATTTTCCATACAATAATTTGTTAATTATTAATAATTTTCATTTACATAACCCAAAGGT
>ENA-OQHP01000005-OQHP01000005.1-human-gut-metagenome-genome-assembly--contig:-NODE-5-length-67579-cov-4.134940_pt1 | contig 67579 bp, 63 predicted proteins | sample MGYA00242563_ERZ504717 | MGnify/ENA primary metagenome ERZ504717 (study PRJEB26092, sample SAMD00036212) | human gut metagenome | host: Homo sapiens | study: EMG produced TPA metagenomics assembly of the... | reverse complement strand
TAGGTGATGCATTGAAACGTATCAGTGGCATCAATGTGCAATACGATCAAGGCGAGGCCCGTTTCGGACAGGTCCGCGGCACTAGTGCGATTTAAGCTCCGTCACCATTAACGGCAACCGTGTCCCATCTGCTGAAGGGGATACCCGTAACGTGCAGTTGGACTTGATTCCTGCCGATATGATTCAGACCATCGAAGTAAGCAAAGTCGTTACACCCGATATGGACGGCGATGCTATCGGTGGTTCCATCAATCTGGTAACCAAAAATTCTCCTTATAAACGCACTATCAATGCTACAGCGGGAAGTGGTTACAACTGGATCAGCGAGAAAGCCCAGTTGAACTTAGGTTTCACTTACGGCGATCGTTTCTTCAATGACAGACTGGGTATGCTGCTCTCCGCTTCTTATCAGAATGCTCCTTCCGGTTCTTATGATACTGAATTCATGTGGGAACAAAATGAAGATGGCAAAGTATATGTCAGCGATTATCAGATGCGCCAGTACTTTGTCACCCGTGAACGTCAAGTTATTCGGCGGCTTTTGATTTTGATATCAATGAAAACCATAAATTGACTTTCAAAGGGATCTTCAACAACCGTAACGATTGGGAAAACCGTTACCGTACCAATATCAAGGATTTGGATGAGAACGGAAAAGGCACAGTCCGCATCCAGACCAAAGCAGGTACTCCCGATAATCGCAATGCCCGTCTGGAGCGTCAGCGTACCATGGATTTCGCTTTGGGCGGAGAACACTTATGGGGGCAATCGGTATGGATTGGAATGCCAGTTATGCAAAAGCTACGGAAGAACGCCCTAATGAACGTTATCTTGACTTCCAACTGAAAAAGCAGGAATTTGATATGGACTTGAGTGATGAACGCCAGCCGTTGGCAACACCTGGAACAGGTGCTACTTGACACTGAGTGATAAGTTCAGCTTGAAGGAACTGACGGAACAACAGGAGGACATCAAAGAAGAAGATATGAAATTCTCGCCAATTTCAAGGCCAGTTTAAATAATGGAGCCAAACTGAAGTTCGGTGCGAAGGTAGTACGTAAAACAAAAGAGAAAGAAATAGACTTCTACGAATATACTCCGAAAGACGAGGATGCCTTCATGACCAACAGCCTGAAAAATACGGTAGACCAGAGTACGGATAAGTTTATGCCGAGCGACAAATATCAGGTAGGAACATTTGCCAGTAAAGAATATGTGGGTGGATTGAATTTAAATGATGCTTCCCAGTTCGATAAAGAACAGGTACAAGCCGAATTGGCTGAGAACTTTGAGGCTCGTGAAACTGTAAGTTCCGGGTATGTGCGGTTTGATCATAAATTCGCTTCCGATATAAACCTGATGGCGGGACTCCGTATGGAACATACTTCCCTTCGTTATACCGGCCGTAACTATGATGATGAGACAGATAAGACCACCAAGACCGGCCGCATGACCAACAGTTATGTGAATTTCCTTCCTTCTATTTTGGTGAAATGGGATGTAAATGATGATTTCAAGATACGCGGTTCTTACACGCAGACCTTGAGCCGGCCCAAATATTCAGCTTTGGTTCCCAGTGTGAATATCAACCGTGGTGATAATGAAATAAAGATTGGTAATTCTGACTTGAAACCGACTATTTCTTATAACTTTGATTTGAGTGCCGATTATTATTTCAAGAGTGTAGGTTTAGTGAGCGCAGGTTTTTCTATAAGAAATAGACGATTTCATCGTAGATCAGGTACTGACCAACTATGAATACCAAGGAACAGAATATACCCGTTTCACTCAGCCCAAGAATGCAGGAAATGCTAATCTGTGGGGATTGGAATTTTCTTATCAGCGTGATTTCGGCTTCATTGCTCCGGCCTTGAAGTATGTGGGTTTCTATGGAACCTATACTTATACGCACTCACGCGTGGAGGACTTTAACTTCGAGGACGTGAGAACGAGAGCGGGTTGAGTTTGCCGGGGTCTCCCGAGCATACGGCGAATGCCTCTCTTTACTTTGAAAAAGGAGGCTTGAATGTGCGCCTGAGCTATAACTTTGCATCTGATTTTATCGATGAAATGGGCCCAAGTACATTTTATGACAGATATTATGATGCTGTGAACTATATGGATGTGAACGCCAGTTATACCTTTGGCAAGAAGGTGAAAATGACCTTTTATGCTGAGGCGAACAATCTGCTGAACCAGCCGCTCCGTTATTACCAAGGAACGAAGGATCGTACTATGCAGGCAGAATATTATGGCGTGAGAATGAATGCAGGTTTAAAAATAAGTTTCTAAAAATAAGTATATGAAAACGTTGATGATGATTAGAAGAATGAAAGAAGTATTGACATGGGTATGGATTGCCGTCATTGGTACGGCTATCTGCCTGAATGTGTGTGCCCAGACTCCGCAAGATTGGAAAGGACTGGAGAAACAACTGAATTTTTATATGGCCAACGATTTGGGACGTAACGGTTATTATGACCAGAAGCCCATAGCCGAGTTGATGGGAGAAATGGCGGATGTTATTGGTCCCGAGTGTGTATTTGCAGCCGGAGACGTGCACCATTTTGAAGGTGTGCGCAGCGTTAACGATCCGCTCTGGATGACCAACTACGAGTTGATTTACAGTCATCCCGAGTTGATGATAGACTGGTTTCCGATCTTGGGAAATCATGAATACCGGGGTAATACGCAGGCTGTGTTGGATTATACCAATGTGAGTCGTCGCTGGTCGATGCCTGGTCGTTATTATACCAAAGTCTTTGAGAAGAAAGGAACTGCCATCCGTTTTGTGATGATAGATACCGCTCCTCTGATTGACAAATACCGTAACGAGAGCGAAACTTATCCGGATGCCTGTAAACAAGATATGGATCAGCAATTGGCATGGATAGATTCTGTACTGACTGTTGCCAAAGAAGATTGGGTAGTCGTAATCGGACATCATCCCATTTATGCTGAAACGTCGAAAGAGACAGTGAACGCAGCGATATGCAGAAGCGTCTGGATCCTATCCTCCGTAAACATAAGGTGGATATCTATGCATGCGGACACATTCATAACTTCCAGCACCTTCGTGTGCCGGGCAGTGATATCGACTATGTGGTAAATTCGGCTGGTTCGTTGAGCCGTAAGGTAAAACCAGTGGAAGGCACTCTGTTCTGTAGTCCCGAACCGGGCTTTTCTATCTTTACGGCAGACAAGAAAGAACTGGATATGCACATGATTGATAAGAAAGGAAAAGTAATCTATACTGTAAAACGCACCAAATAGGGATAGTTATTTTAGGGAAAAAGAGTACATTTGCGGTATAAAACTGTAAATGTACTTTTTGTTATGTTGAATACACTCCTTTTGATTGGTGGTCTGGCTCTCATTTTAGCTGGCGCGAATGGCTTGACGGATGGTTCTGCAGCGGTTGCCAAACGTTTCCGTATTTCTGATTTGGTAATCGGGCTTACCATTGTAGCTTTCGGCACTTCGGCTCCCGAATTGGTTATCAGTGTGCTTTCTGCATTGAATGGCAGTGCTGAAATGGCTATTGGTAATGTGGTGGGTAGTAATATATTCAATGCTTTGATGATTATAGGTTGTACTGCCTTGGTACTCCCCATAAAAGTAGGTGAGGGGACGATGAGTAAAGAGATTCCGTTAGTCATTCTTTCTTCGTTGGTACTTTTTGTCTGTGCCAATGACATGATGCTGGACAGGGAAGCGGTCAATGTTATCAGCCGTTCCGATGGGTTTGTTCTGCTGGCTTTCTTCCTTATATTTATGCGTTATACATTTGCCATCGCCCGTAATGGGGCAGATGAGGCAGGAGAGGAGCAGAAGATAAAGGAAATGCCTGTATGGAAATCGGTGTTGTATATTGCAGGAGGGCTGGCCGGACTCATATTCGGCGGACAGCTTTTTGTCGACGGGGCAAGCGGGCTTGCCCGTTCATGGGGTGTCAGTGAATCGGTAATCGGACTGACATTGGTAGCCGGAGGTACTTCCTTGCCGGAGCTTGCCACATCTGTTACGGCGGCTTTAAAGAAGAATCCGGGAATTGCTATCGGCAATGTCATCGGTAGTAATCTGTTCAATATATTCTTTGTTCTGGGGTGCAGCGCTACGGTGTCACCGCTTCCGATGGGGAATATAAATAACCTCGATTTAAGTGTACTGATTGCTTCCTCCCTGTTGTTGTGCTGGTAGGCTGGTTTTTCCGCAAACGTACCATAACCCGGCTTGAAGGCGCATTGATGGTTGGCTGTTATGTCGTTTATACCGCCTATCTTATTGCCCAACAGTGAAAAAGCCATAAAAAGAATAAGTTTTCTGCAAAAAAACTTCTATCTTTACACCCCGAATTTTATAAAAATACAGCATGGCTATTACCATTAAAAAAGTCAGTTCAAAGAAAGAACTAAAGACGTTTATACGGTTCAACTACGAGTTATACAAAGAGAATCCCTATTCCGTACCCGATTTGTACGATGATATGCTGAATACGTTCAGCCCGAAGAAGAATGCCGCTTTCGAGTTTTGTGAGGCGGAGTATTTTCTGGCATATAAGGATAACAAGGTGGTAGGACGTATTGCAGGGATTATAAATAAACGCGCAAACGAGACTTGGAATAAAAAAGAAGTCCGTTTCGGATGGATCGATTTTCTGGATGATATCGAAATATCACGTGCCTTGTTGGATGCAGTAGCCCAATGGGGTAAATCAAAAGGTATGGATACCATTCAGGGGCCTTTAGGCTTTACCGACTTTGATGCGGAGGGTATGCTGGTAGAAGGATTCGACCAGTTGAGCACCATGGCGACTATCTATAATTATCCTTATTACCCACAGCATATGGAGAAGTTGGGATTCGAGAAGGATGCCGATTGGGTGGAATATAAAATTTATATTCCGGATGCAATTCCTGATAAGCATAAGCGTATCAGTGACTTGATTCAACGTAAGTTTAACCTGAAGGTGAAGAAATATACATCGGGTAAGAAAATTGCGGCCGAATATGGACAGGCTATATTCGAGTTGATGAATGAGGCTTATGCTCCGCTTTATGGTTTCTCGGCTTTGTCGCAAGGACAGATCAACCAGTATATAAAGATGTATTTGCCTATTGTAGATTTGCGTATGGTAACCTTGGTGACCGATGCCGAAGATAAACTGGTGGCAGTGGGGATTTCAATGCCTTCTCTGTCCGAAGCGTTACAAAAAGCGAAGGGACGTTTGCTGCCTATGGGATGGTATCACCTGTTGAAAGTGTTGTTCCTGCATAAGTATCCTCCTATGTTGGATTTGTTGCTGGTTGCTGTAAAACCTGAGTATCAGAACAAAGGTGTCAATGCTTTGTTATTCTCGGACTTGATCCCCGTATATCAGCAACTGGGATTCAAGTATGCCGAAAGTAATCCGGAACTGGAACTGAACGGAAAGGTGCAGGCCCAGTGGGAATATTTCAAGACCGAGCAGCATAAACGCCGTCGTGCTTATAAAAAGAGTATTCTGTAACAACGATATATAAAAATGTGATAAGTCAATATGGAAGAAAACAACGAACTGATAAACAATCCCGCCGTAGAATATACCGATGATAATATCCGCCACCTCAGTGACATGGAGCATGTGCGTACCCGTCCCGGTATGTATATTGGAAAGTTGGGTGACGGATCACATGCCGAGGACGGTATCTACGTTCTTTTGAAAGAAATTATCGATAACAGTATCGATGAATTTAAAATGCAGGCGGGTAAAAAGATTGAGATTATTATTGAAGAAAATCTCCGTGTCAGCGTGCGTGATTATGGCCGGGGTATTCCGCAGGGAAAACTCATTGAAGCTGTTAGTGTGTTGAATACGGGAGGTAAATATGACAGCAAGGCGTTCAAGAAGAGCGTCGGACTGAATGGGGTCGGTGTGAAAGCCGTCAACGCATTGAGTTCACGTTTCGAGGTGCGCAGCTATCGTGATGGAAAGGTGCGTATCGCTACCTTTGCCAAGGGAGACTTGTTGACGGATACCACACAAGATACAACAGAGGAGAACGGTACCTATATTTTCTTTGAACCGGATAACCTGTTGTTTGAGAACTACAGTTTCCGTCCGGAGTTCGTGGAAACCATGCTCCGCAACTATACCTATCTGAATACAGGACTGGCCATTATCTATAACGGTCAGCGTATCCTGTCCCGTAACGTTGGTGGACTTGCTTAACGACAACATGACGGCTGTGGGATTATATCCCATCATCCACTTGAAAGGAGAAGATATCGAGATCGCTTTACGCATACCGGTCAGTATGGTGAGGAATATTACTCTTTTGTCAACGGACAGCACACCACACAGGAGGTACGCACCAAAGTGCTTTCAAAGAGCATATAGCCCGTACCATCAAGGAATATTTCAACAAGAATATGGACTATGCCGATATCCGTAACGGATTGGTAGCTGCCATTGCCGTTAATGTGGAGGAACCGTTGTTCGAAAGTCAGACTAAAATCAAGCTGGGCTCTACCAATATGGCTCCCGGTGGTCCTACCGTTAATAAGTTTGTAGGTGATTTTGTAAAGACTGAGGTCGATAACTATCTGCACAAACATACGGATGTGGCCGATGTGATGTTGCAGAAGATTCAAGAATCGGAGAAAGAGCGTAAGGCTATAGCCGGAGTGACCAAACTGGCACGTGAACGTGCCAAAAAGGCAAATCTTCATAACCGTAAGTTGCGTGACTGCCGTTTTCACCTGAATGATGCCAAAGGAGACAAGAAGGAGGAAAGCTGCATTTTCATTACCGAGGGTGACTCGGCGAGCGGTTCTATCACCAAGAGCGTGATGTAAATACTCAGGCAGTATTCAGTTTGCGTGGTAAGCCGTTGAATTCTTACGGGCTGACCAAGAAGATTGTATATGAGAATGAAGAGTTTAACTTGCTTCAGGCTGCTCTGAACATAGAGGACGGTATGGAAGGATTACGATATAACAAAGTGATTGTGGCAACAGATGCCGATGTGGACGGTATGCACATCCGTTTGTTGCTGATTACCTTCTTCCTGCAATTCTTCCCCGATTTGATAAAGAAAGGTCATGTATATATCCTTCAGACTCCTTTGTTCCGTGTCCGTAACCGCAAGAAAGGAGTTTATGAAACGGTATATTGTTATTCGGAAGAAGAACGGGTTGCCGCAATCGAACGGTTAAGCCCCAATCCCGAAATCACACGGTTCAAAGGTTTGGGAGAGATTTCACCCGATGAATTCAAGCACTTTATCGGCAAAGATATGCGTTTGGAGCAAGTTTCCCTCCGCAAGACTGATCTGGTAAAGGAATTACTGGAGTTCTACATGGGTAAGAACACGATGGAACGTCAGAATTTTATTATAGATAACCTTGTTGTAGAAGAAGATATTGCGTGAGTGAATCACTAAAAAATATGAGAAGAGCGATATTTCCGGGAACCTTTGATCCTTTTACCATCGGTCATTATTCGGTCGTGAAGAGAGCGTTGACTTTTATGGACGAAGTGGTGATCGGCATCGGTATCAATGAGAATAAGAAAACTTGGTTTCCTACAGAGAAACGAGTGGAGATGATCGAGAAACTTTTTGCGGATGATCCCCGGGTAAAGGTCGATGCTTATGATTGTCTGACCATTGACTTTGCCCGAGCTAAGGAGCGCAGTTCATTGTTCGTGGTATCCGTACCGTACACGATTTTGAATATGAGGAAACTATAGCCGATATCAACCGGAAACTGGCCGGAATAGAAACGATTCTGTTGTTTACGGAGCCGGAACTAACCTCTATCAGTCTACGATTGTAAGAGAATTGTTGCAGTTTGGCAAAGATGTGACGCCATTCTTGCCTGAAGGAATGAAAATAGACTGACCATGAAATATACTATGTATTTTGCAGGCTTGATTGCCTGCTTTTTTTCTATCGTAGCCGCACAGGCTCAGGAGAGTAAATTTCTGAATTCTCCGGCACGTAAGTTGCAACTGGCGGAATTTGCCATTGCCAATCTTTATGTAGACGAAGTCAATGAGGGAAAGCTGGTGGAAGAAGCTATCGTAAAAATGCTGGAGCAGCTTGATCCTCATTCTACCTATTCTGATCCGGAGGAAGTGAAGAGAATGAACGAGCCGTTGCAGGGAAACTTCGAAGGTATCGGTATACAGTTTAATATGGCGGAGGACACTTTGCTGGTGATACAGCTGTATCGGGCGGACCGTCCGAAAAGTCGGTATTCTGGCCGGTGATCGTATCGTCATGGTGGAAGATACGCTGATAGCCGGTGTAAAGATGAGTACCGAGGATATTATGCGTCGTCTCCGTGGTCCTAAAGATTCAAAAGTGAATCTGAAAATACTTCGCCGAGGGGTGAAGGAACTGCTCCCCTTTACGGTGAAAAGGGATAAAATACCTGTTTACAGCCTGGATGCTTCCTATATGATTAAAGATAAGATCGGTTATATTCGTATCAACGTTTTGCCGCCACTACCCATGAGGAGTTCAAGAAAGCGCTGACCGGGTTGCAGAAGAAAGGAATGAAAGACTTGATTCTTGATTTGCAGGGCAATGGCGGGGGGTATTTGAATGCTGCTATCGATATTGCCAATGAATTTTTGGGGTAAAAAGGAACTGATTGTCTATACGGAGGGCCGTCGTAATCCTCGTAGCGAGTTTTTTGCCAAAGGTACGGGCGAGTTTCAGAACGGTCGTCTGATGGTATTGGTTGATGAATTTTCGGCTTCTGCCAGTGAGATTGTGACCGGAGCTGTTCAGGATTGGGACAGAGGAGTTGTTGTGGGCCGGCGCAGTTTTGGTAAAGGCTTGGTGCAGCGTCCCATTGATTTGCCGGACGGTTCGATGATCCGTCTGACGGTGGCCCGCTATTATACGCCTGCCGGACGTTGTATCCAGAAACCTTACGAGAGCATTGAAAAGTATAATGAAGACCTGATAGACCGTTATAATAAAGGAGAAATGATGAGTGAAGACAGCATCCACTTTCCGGATTCACTGAAGTTCAAGACTCATAGGTTGGCCCGTACGGTATATGGTGGCGGAGGGATCATGCCCGATTATTTTGTGCCGATTGATACGACTCTCTATACTAAATACCATCGTCAGTTGCGTGATAAAGGAGCATTGATGAAAGCTCATTTCCATTTTATTGATGCCCATCGTAAAGAGTGGCTGGGCAAATACAAGACTTTCAATGAGTTCTACAAACGTTTTGAAGTGACTCCGGATATGTTGGCACAACTGGTTGCTACCGGCAAGGAGATGGGAGTGGAATATAATGAAGAAGAGTATCAAAAGGCCCTGCCTCTGCTGAGGTTGCAGATGAAAGCATTGATAGCCCGTGATTTATGGGATATGAATGAATATTATCACGTCATTAATGACGCGAATGAAGTATCAGGAAAGCGCTGGAACTGTTGGAGCAACCGGACTTTGAGGGGCTGCTGTTGAAAAAGCGATAGTCAAGACTTTATATTAACTGCAGGGGCGCATAGTTGCACTCCTGCAGTTGTCTGAAAAACTTCTGCTGTGTCTTCTTTTAGGTGTGGAATAATTTTCCAACCATCACTTTATCTGTCTCCCGAACAGCACCTTATTCAGCCATCGGTTCACATACACGTTCACGAAAGCACATCCTACTCCGATAGCGGCTCCTGCCACTACATCACTGGGATAGTGCACCCCTTGGTTCATCCGGGCAAACCCTACTCCGCAAGCCCATACGGCTGAAGGGGCGATAACATACCACTTAGGATAAGTGATGGAGAGTGAGGTGGCTAAAGAAAAAGCTGCCGCAGTGTGTCCTGAAGGGAATGACGGACTATCGGCATCCGGTGCTCCGTATGCATGAATCTTATCCGGATACTTTACAAAAGGCCGGTCACGACCTATTATATGTTTGGCGGCGTATGTAATCCCCACTGCTTCAATCACACTGGTTCCTATGTAAATGGCATCTTTCAGCATCGGCTGGTCTTTTTTATCAATGCATAGAGTCCCATGGCTGTAGGTATTCCTACGGTAGAATCACTCCGCTAGCGGACAATCCGCGCTCAGTCCGTGTACATCCCATCGGTTGATGTTTTCAACGTATTGATGTCTATATTTTGTGCGCTGAGGCTGAATGTAAAACAGGCTGTCAGTATGAGAAAAATAATCCTTTGGCGTTTCATTTAGTTTGGCATTTGTTCAGTGCAAAGATAGGAAAATAATGTAATTCGCATTTACCCTTCCCCGAATTAAAGAATAATTTCCATAATTCCTTGTATTATCGCTAGAATTCCTTTACTTTTGCATCGTGAATACACAGCTTTTAACAGAATTTTTAGTTCTAACAATTAAATAATTTAAATTCAATCATTTATGTGGTTAAGTAATTCATCTATTGGAAGGAAAGTGGTGATGAGTGTCACAGGTATCGCCCTTGTCCTGTTTCTGACGTTTCACATGGCGATGAACCTTGTTGCGCTCTTCTCGGAAGATGCTTACAACATGATTTGTGAATTCTTGGGAGCTAACTGGTACGCGTTGGTTGCAACTGCCGGGCTGGCTGCTCTGTTTGTAATTCACATCATCTACGCTTCTGGTTGACCATGCAGAACCGTGCAGCTCGCGGTAGCGAACGTTATGCAGTGAACGTTAAACCTAAAACTGTGGAATGGGCATCTCAGAACATGCTTGTCCTGGGTATTGTTGTCATTGCCGGATTGGCTCTTCATTTTGCCAATTTCTGGTACAAAATGCAGTTTGCCGAAATTATCGGTGTTCATGATTTGGGCGCATTCGGTCCTACAGACGGTGCCGCTTACATTCGTGAAACATTCGGATGCCCTGTATTTACAGTGCTTTACCTCATTTGGTTAGCAGCTTTGTGGTTCCACCTGACTCACGGATTCTGGAGTGCTTTGCAGACTTTGCTGGAGCAATAAATCTGGTTCGAGCGTTGGAAGACTATTGGTAATATCTACTCTACTTTGGTAGTTCTTGGTTTTGCAGCAGTAGTCGTTATCTACTTCGTGAAATCACTCGCTTGTGGTGCTTGCTAATCGTAAATTGTAAATGATAAAATTGTAAATGAATATGGCTACTATAGATTCTAAAATTCCTGAAGGCGCTTTAGCCGAGAAATGGACCAATTATAAAGCTCATCAAAAATTGGTAAACCCTGCCAACAAACGTCGTCTTGACATTATTGTGGTAGGTACCGGTTTGGCAGGTGCTTCGGCTGCTGCTTCACTGGGTGCTCTGGGTTTCAAGGTATTAAACTTCTGTATCCAGGACTCTCCCGTCGTGCACACTCTATCGCTGCACAGGGAGGTATCAATGCTGCTAAGAATTATCAAAATGATGGTGACTCTGTTTACCGTCTTTTCTACGATACAATCAAAGGTGGTGACTACCGTGCACGCGAAGCTAACGTTTATCGTCTGGCCGAAGTGTCAAATGCTATCATCGACCAGTGCGTAGCTCAAGGTGTTCCTTTCGCTCGCGAATACGGTGGTTTGCTGGATAACCGTTCATTCGGTGGTGCTCAGGTTTCACGTACATTCTATGCCCGCGGTCAAACCGGACAGCAGTTGTTGCTGGGTGCTTATTCTGCATTGAGCCGTGAAGTTCAGCGTGGTAACGTGAAGTTGTACACTCGTTATGAGATGTTGGACGTTGTGCTGATTAAGGATAACGAAGGTGTGGAACGCGCCCGTGGTATTATCGCCCGTAATTTGGTTACAGGTAAGATTGAACGTTTCGCTGCCCATGCGGTAGTTATCGGTACCGGCGGTTATGGTAATACTTACTTCTTGTCTACCAACGCTATGGCGTCAAATGGTTCGGCTGCTATGCAGGTTTACCGCAAAGGTGCTTACTTTGCCAATCCTTGCTTTGCACAGATCCACCCGACCTGTATCCCTGTACACGGTGACAAGCAGTCTAAACTGACTTTGATGTCCGAGTCATTGCGTAATGACGGACGTATCTGGGTTCCGAAAAAGCTGGAAGATGCCAAGGCATTGCAGGCAGGAACTAAGAAACCGACCGATATTCCTGATGCAGACCGCGACTTCTACTTGGAACGCCGTTATCCGGCATTCGGTAACCTGGTTCCCCGTGACGTTGCTTCACGTGCTGCGAAAGAACGTTGCGACGCCGGTTTCGGTGTGAACAACACAGGTCTGGCCGTATTCCTTGACTTTAAATACGCTATCGACCGTCTGGGTGAAGATGTAGTTCGTGCCCGTTACGGTAACTTGTTCGATATGTACGAAGAAATCACTGACGAAAATCCGTACAAGACTCCGATGATGATATTCCGGCTATCCACTATACGATGGGTGGTATCTGGGTTGACTATGAACTGATGACTTCTATCAAGGCTTGTATGCTATCGGTGAAGCTAACTTCTCTGACCACGGTGCAAACCGTTTGGGTGCATCTGCATTGATGCAGGGATTGGCTGACGGTTACTTCGTATTGCCTTATACTATCCAGAACTATTTGTCAGACCAGATTCAGGTTCCCCGTTTCTCAACAGACCTTCCGAATTCGTGGCTGCTGAAAAGGCTGTAAACGATAAGATCCAGAAACTGATGAATATCAAGGGTCATCGTTCAGTAGACTCTATTCACAAGGAACTGGGTCACATCATGTGGGACTTCGTAGGTATGGGACGTACCAAGGAATCTTTGACTACTGCTCTGGCTAAACTGAAAGAAGTAAGAAAGACCTTCTGGAGCGACCTTCGCATTCCGGGTGAAGCTAATGAATTGAATGTGGAACTTGAAAAGGCAATCCGCCTGGCTGATTTCATCGAAATCGGTGAGCTGATGGCTTACGATGCATTGAACCGTGAGGAATCTTGTGGTGGTCACTTCCGTGAAGAACACCAGACTCCGGAGGGTGAAGCGCTTCGTCACGATGACAAGTTCTCGTATGTAGCTTGCTGGAAATACACAGGTGAAGGAAAAGAACCCGAATTGATCAAGGAAGATTTGAACTATCAGTTCGTTAAGGTTCAAACTCGTAACTATAAGTCTTAATTATTAATTGTATAGAAATCATGGATAAAAATATAAGTTTCACACTGAAAGTTTGGCGTCAGAAAGGTCCTAAGGATAAAGGACATTTTGATACCTTCCAAATGAAAGATATTCCGGGTGATACCTCATTCCTGGAAATGATGGATATCTTGAACGAGCAGCTTATCAATGAAGGTAAAGAACCTATCGTATTCGACCACGACTGTCGTGAAGGTATCTGCGGTATGTGCTCTATGTATATCAACGGACATCCTCACGGACCTGCTACAGGTGCTACTACCTGCCAGATTTATATGCGTCGTTTCAAAGACGGTGACACCATTACTGTTGAGCCTTGGCGTTCTGCCGGTTTCCCGGTAATCCGCGACTTGATGGTAGACCGCAGCGCATACGACAAGATTATGCAGGCGGGTGGTTACGTGTCAATCAATACCGGTGGTATTCCTGACGCTAACGCAATTCCTATTGCAAAACCTATTGCCGATGAGGCTATGGATGCTGCTGCATGTATCGGTTGTGGTGCTTGTGTTGCTGCATGTAAGAATGGTTCTGCTATGTTGTTTGTTTCTGCAAAGGTCAGCCAGTTGGCACTGTTACCTCAAGGTAAAGTGGAAGCTGCACGCCGTGCGAAAGCTATGTTGAGCAAAATGGATGAACTGGGCTTTGGTAACTGTACAAACACTCGTGCTTGTGAGGCAGAATGTCCGAAGCTGGTTTCTATCAGCAACATTGCTCGTTTGAACCGTGAATTTATTGCTGCGAAGCTGAAAGACTAATTACGGTTAGTTTTACTTGATATTTGAGAGTGCTCTGCCTTTTGGCGGGGCATTTTTTTATAATTATGTATTGGGTGAAATTTCTTCCTTTTCTTTTTTACGGATGTTTCTGGGAGAGTCGCCAAAGGACTTCTTACAGAAGTTGGAAAAATGTGAGAGAGATTCAAATCCATGTCCAAAGCAGATTTCGGAGATGGAAGCATCTGTATAGCGCAATTGGTAAAGGATACTTTCTTTGCGCTGTTTCATCATCCATTCATAGGCCGGCTCGTTGAAGATGGCTTTGAAATGCGGCGGAAGGTGGTGACGCTGTAGCCGCCCAGTTGTGCGAACTCCTCTACGGACTTTATTTGTTTGTGGTGCTTTAATATGAAATATTCAAAACTGCTGGTGTATTGGGATAGGCTGTGTACAACAGGAGATAGCTCATAGTCTGTGTAATAGTGCGCCAACAGATAATAAAGTTCTTTACGCTTGAATTCGAGCAGCTCTTTACAAATTTTGTCTGCATTCAGATAGGAAGCAACCCCTTCAAGGAAAAGCTTTATTTCGGGCTTTATTTTCAGTGGCTCGGAGATGAGTGGCGGAGGCACGTTTTTCAATATATAGGTATAGCGGTCATAGCAGAAGGCTTTAGGGTCATCAAATGTGTACAGAATACCATCCGAGTCTGTCATGGCCAGTATTTCCACTTTTGATGCGATAGCTTGCAGCACAAATTCTCCGGAATTGATGATGGTTCCGGCATATTCTTCACTATTGATTAATATTTGACCTTTGAGTAAGAAAAATAAAATATTGGTTTCACACTTATGTGGGGGTAAGTGGAAACCTTTTTTGTTATGTGTGTAATGGATGCTGTTCTCCACTGCTTTAGGGCATTGGGTACAATCCATCCTTTCATTACAGGGCAGACCAGACATATATAGATGTTAGAAACGCTTGTGTTCTTTTGGTTGATTTGACAAATGTAGGTCAAATATGGATAATTTGCAATAAGTTTCAGGAAAAAGACCGAAGAATCCTGTTTCCACTTGTTTGTCTTCTGCCGTTACGGAAAACGATAGCCTGTGGGCATGAGCATAGAGGCTAAATTTGTGTGGCCAAACAAAAGAAGTTGCAATTGTTGGGAAAGTAGCAGAAAGAAGTATCTTTGTGTGTATCCATGGGGAGGTATACCGGCTAAAACAGCATAGATTATGGAATTTGTAGTATCATCCTCCAATTTCTCCGGTATCATTGGCGAGCTGCAAACTATCGCATATACTTTTTGAGGACGGTTGATTGACAACAGGTAAAAATGCTCCGCAAATGAAATCGCAAATCATGGTGGGGATGATACGGTGTTTCATTGCGGAGCAGGAAATTGCTATGTTCTTATCAGGAGATTATAATTTCATTGATTTATAAGCTTGCTGAGGGATCTTATGATGCAGGGTTTTTAGGAGTTTGCTCGTTATCAGTAGCATCCCAATTTTCATCATATGTTGTATTTACACTCATTTCTTCTGCACCAACCGGTAAAGTTAGTATATAACGGATACTTTGTCCGTTGGTCCATTCTCCGGTTAAGGATACTTCTTTTGAGGCATTAAAGAATGTTGCATTATCCTTCTCTGTTTTATACTTGACTATGATTTTTGCATCAGTAAGGGATTGTGGGTACAGCATTAATGAATTATCATTTTGTGTATAATCATAAATACCATCTTTGGCTGTTACGGTATTATCGAATGTATAGCTATAGCCACTAGCAGGTGCACTTCCTGTTATATTCCAATTTCCACCTTTTCCTTCGGTTCCTCCGAATGTATATGTTGCAGTACCGCCTTTGGCACCGGTGACAGTTATGCTTTCAACTGTGTAAGTATAGCTGCTATCAACTAGTTTCACAGCAAAGTTTATACGGGTGAGGATGTGTTGGAATGTAAGATTTAATGTATTATCACTTGGCTTGGTTACATCTTTGGAATAAGCCACTATAATATCTTTTTGATCGGCTGGGGTGTCAGGAAGAGTATAACTGATAGTAGGATAAGCGTTAGAACTAGCAGGTGCTGTATAGGTTACATCATTGGTATACCCAAAAAATTGCATTTCTGTGATAGGCCAGTAAAAAGTACCACTTGTTGTTGCCCAGCTACCTTGACCTCCTTTATATTCTATACCATCCATATAAGCATTACCCCATCCTGAAGTTGCAATATCATTGCTTTTAACTATATAGGCATGTAATTTAAACGACGTGAAACTGCTATTGCCTGTAACAGCGGCTCTTGAACTCTTTTTGACAATTGTGTTTACTCCTATTTCATTTTTACTTTTTGGAGTTCCATTGTCAATACCATCAATTTCATTCTGTGAGCAACTTGTGATTGCCAGTGCAGCTAAAGCTGCAAATAAAATCTTCTTCATATTCTGTGTGTTTTAAGTTAATAATTCTATGACTCTTTATTTTATATCTTAACCAACCGGTAATTCCACATTCGTTTCATCGTCCCAGTCACTAACGCTCCCATCAAATCCACCGCCACTTTCATCTGGAGGAACCTCTACATCATCCACTACAATTTTCTCGTCATCCGGAAGCTCAATCTCTATCTCGGACTCTTGAGGTTTTTCATCACCTTCTCCCGGCTCGTCTTCAGGAGGTTTTACCGCTTCCGTTATTTCCACTTTCGCTTCTTGTCTGGAACCATCCACCCTTACTATGATCAGATTCAGAAACTGAGTGATATCAGCTCTTGCCTGCGTCAGTTCGGGATGTCCGAAACAGGTGAAACTCCCTTTTATAACCCCATTCCCTTTACCGGTTTCACAATAAATGGGAGCGAAGCGGCATAAACCGGCTCCTTTACCTAAATGGTAACATTCAGCCATTCCGGAAACACTGCCAATGATCGATGAGACATTTTTCAGCCCCTCTGTCTTTATTGAAAAGATGTAAGTGGTTACCACAGATTTTGGTCTTACCTCTAGTGTCGGTAACTCTTCTCCTTTTCCTATTTCTACATCGTCCAGGGTTGCCACATAAAAATTATCCGGTCCCCATACCATGTTTTCTGTTTCGCTGTCGCCCAATCCCGTGCAGTTTCCTGTACACGCCATTATCGTTTCGTAACTGTCTTCGCCTTTTACTTGCACTACTTCGGTGTCATAATTGTAAATCACTGCCAAGTAATGCCCCGGGGGCACTTTCATTTCTCCGCCTTTTGCCGGCAAGTAAGTATCAATCTTTCTTCCTTGGGTGTCCTTGGGATAGAAAATAACCCGGACTCCTTCCGGCAGACGGCCGGTTACTCCTTCCCAATCCAAACGGATATTTATTCCTGTTACGGGATAATCGTCCAGAATCTCGCGTCGGCTGCATCCCACTAAAGTCAATAGTGAAGATAAAAGTACAAGAGCTACGTACCTTGTCTTTTTCATTTTCTTCCTCTCTTCTTTGTTATCACCCATACCAACGAAATTTTTGCTTTCGTAGGGCCTATAAAGGTGTAATTCCCGCTACTCATCCAAACTAGTGACCTTCATAGGGAGTGTACTTTTGATATTCCGTGGTCAGGTAGCCTATGCCCAGGCTGAATTCCAATGCCAGATGCCGTGACACTGAAGTGGAATATCCATAAGTGAATCCTGCCGCACCGTAATATTTACCTTGGTAGCCGTCTCCTTTAAACTGAAAGTCGTAGATACCTCCTTCGGCATACAATCCAAAGAAATGTCCGTTCAACCGGTGATGCAGTTCACGGTTGCCCAGCCAGTAGCGGCTTTCTATTCCTCCCGAAATCAGCTGGTAGCAGATTTCTTTGCTACTGTTGGACCACCAGGGGCTTTTATATTCCAGGTTCACTGACCACCGCTTTCCTACAGGAATTTCTATTTCTATATTAGGCGCCAGTGCCAGGTCGTACAATAAATTATTTTTCAGTGCAAGCACTGTGTTGCCGGCTGTCTTGTCTCTTCTTGCTGCCTTTTCTTTGGGCTTTTTTCCCCGTTTTGCTTTTGTCTCTTTTTCCTTTTCTGCCTTTGTTACTGTTTTTTCTGTTTCTGTTATTACTTGTCTCCTTTCCTTTTGTGGGAGTGCTTGCACCGCTATTGGCGCAATGGTCGTTTCCCTGTCAATCGGAATGAATTCAGTTTCTTCTATCATGGCCGCCTGTTCCGTGGAGGAGTTTTTTCCTTCCTTTTCTTCCGGATAAGACAGGCAGACTCTTATTTTTGTCCGTCTGAGCTCCGGTAGCAGCCGGTTGGAAATATATTGATAAGGTATGCCGGCATCCAGATGTTGCAAGAAATCTTGCATTTTTACAGGATTGTCATGGTGATAATCTATCAATGCCAATACATCCTCCCGGTCGGGGACCAGCCTGTCGTCCGTTATCAGTTTCCGTAAGGCATCCCCGTATTCTTCTCCTGTACGGATACAGATTTGGGCGGCATTGACTTGCGGATATTTCCGACATAAGAACGCTTTTACTTCCTCGCTTCTTTTTAGGCCCGGCGCTATGTCCGGTTCTTTTTTTCCGTTATATGAATCCGGTGAAACCAGAATAATGGAATAAAGATGTCTGCTGCGGGCAGGATGGGCAAGCAGGGAATCCAATGTTGCCAGCGTTTTACCGTTTCCTTGGTAATCCTTGTCCGCCTGTCGGGCCTTCAGGTCAAAATAGAGCATCATGTCCAATATGGTATCTTTGGGATTTTCGTACTCTGTCGTCCGGGCATAAGTGCTATTGGTCAGTAGGCACAAAAACACAAATATGCTGAATATAGTAGTGCGTTTTTCCATGGATTACCATTATGTGTGGAGCAAATATAGGTGATAAAATCTGAAAAAAACGTATTAAATGTTCTATTTTCGGACGTGAAAGGGTTAGTGAAGCGATTGGACAGAATTTGCAAGTTTGGGCAGCCGGATAATGAGAAGGGCAGGGAAGCTTACTTTATTTGGAGTGAATAATCAGAGGAATACTTCTTTTTGCTTTTTACTTTCCAATGGACAGAAATGAACGGTCTTATCATATGGATAGGGCAATGTTTCATATTCCTTTTTTAATCCGTGTTTTTCAATCTAATTGTAATGTTGTGTGCGAAAACGGTTGTATTTGTGAAATAATACTAAATGAAAAGCGAAATTGAACTAAATATTTGGAGAAAATGAGTGTAAGTTGTACATTTGTCATGTGATTTTTTTCATAGTATTAGATTTAAGGTTAACAAAGGTTGGAGCAAAGCGTTGCTCCTTTTCCTTTTTTAAGCCCTTCGCTTTTGTTCTTTTCCTGCCTGTCAAGTTTCCTGTCTTTTAAAATATTCAGCTTCTTGTTTTCATCCATCGGATTTTATGTTATCTTGTGTCAATGTAATTAATTGACAATCTAAATGAAAAGACACGCAAACCTTTTATGCTTGGGAGCTGCTGTTGCATTACTGAATGCCTGCGCTCCAGCTGTGAATGCTCCTGAACCTGTTTTCCCCATTCCTGAAAAGAAACAGGTGGATTGGCAGAAAATGGAGACATACGCTTTCGTACATTTCGGACTGAACACGTTCAATGATCGTGAATGGGGATATGGAGATTCCGATCCTGCTACATTCAATCCTGTCAAACTGGACTGCGAACAATGGGTGAAAACCTTTGTGGCGGCAGGGATGAAAGGAGTTATCCTTACGGCAAAACATCATGACGGATTTTGCCTGTGGCCTACGGGGCTGACCGAATACTGTATCCGTAACACGCCTTATAAAGACGGAAAAGGGGATATAGTGCGTGATCTTTCGGAAGCTTGCAAGAAGTATGGTATAAAATTCGCTGTCTATCTCTCACCGTGGGACAGGCATCAGGCCAATTATGGAACTCCGGAATATGTGGATTATTTCTATCGACAGTTGTACGAGTTGCTGACCAATTATGGTCCGGTGTTTGAAATCTGGTTTGACGGGGCCAATGGCGGTGATGGCTGGTATGGCGGAGCAAAAGATTCCCGTACCATAGACCGGAAGACTTACTATGACTATGCGCGTGCCTATGAAATGATTGACAAGTTTCAGCCGCAAGCTGTTGTATTCTCGGATGGCGGTCCCGGATGCCGCTGGGTAGGTAACGAGAATGGATTTGCCGGAGCGACAAACTGGTCTTTCTTGCGTGCCGGAGAGGTTTATCCGGGATATCCTAAGTATAGGGAACTGCAATACGGACATGCGGACGGCAATCAGTGGACGGCTGCCGAGTGTGATGTGTCTATCCGTCCGGGCTGGTTTTATCATCCGGAGGAGGACGACCGGGTGAAGACGGTGGAGCAATTGACAGACCTTTATTACCGCAGTGTGGGACATAATGCGACTTTATTGCTTAATTTCCCCGTAAACCGGGATGGATTGATTCACCCTACAGATTCGGCGAATGCTGTTGATTTTTATAAGAATGTACAGAAACAGTTGGCAAACAATCTGTTGAAAGGTGTTCTTCCGATAGTTTCCAATGAACGGGGTGGAAAATATACGGCAAAGGCGGTGACGGATGGAGAGTATGATACATATTGGGCTACGGAGGATAGCGTCACATCGGCTGTTATCGAGTTTGAATGGCCGGTCCCGCAGAAGGTAAACCGTATGCTGTTGCAGGAATACATTCCGTTGGGACAGCGTGTACAGTCCTTTGTGGTGGAATATAATAAGGAAGGGGAGTGGCTGCCTGTGAAACTGAATGAAGAGACTACTACAATCGGTTATAAACGTTTGCTTCGTTTTGAGACTGTCACTACGGACAAACTTCGCGTGAACTTTGAGAAATCACGCGCCTGCCTGTGTATCAATAATATAGAGGCTTATTATGCAGGAGAAACCCTTGATGTGTTTACAGCAAAAGCGGAGGAACTGAAAACATATCCGTTTACATTGCCGAAGGTAGATGAAGCGGAAGCCGGAAAATGTGCGGATAAAGATGCCGCCACTACTTGCTTTGTGGACGGCAATACGCTTCTGATGGATTTAGGTACGGAACAGACTGTTTCTTCTTTCCATTATTTACCCGACCAGAGCGAGTATAACAAAGGACTGATAGCTGCCTATGAGATTTCAGTCGGCACGGAAGCCGGTGCGGTGAACCAGGTGGTGAGCAGCGGGGAATTCTCGAACATCAAGAACAATCCGATTCTCCAATCGGTCTACTTCAGTCCGGTAACAGCCAGATATGTGCTGTTGAAAGCAGTGCGGATGGTGGAAAATGACGGACCGATGGGCTTTGCCGAACTAGGAGTGCAATAACCATGCATCAATATACTCATGTACCCGTTCACGGTACAGCTACCGTATGTCAATGGGTATGTGAGTATCTTGATACATGGTTACATTATTAACCGGTACACTCCTCCTGCCAGTGCTCGTATCACCCCTTTCATTTCTAATTCAAACAGTAATGCACTCATTCGGTTTACAGGTATGTTGGTGTCTATCACCAATGTGTTGATTTGTAATCCTTCCGGCATTTTGCCGAGTCGTTTTACTATTCGTTCCTCTTCCTCGCTTAAATCAGGGAACAATTCCCGTTGTACTGTTTTCTCGGTTTTGGGGCTACTTTCCCATCCCATGGCCTTCACTAAATCTTCGGCCGATGTGATAAGCACTGCCTGGTTTTTTCTTATCAGATTGTTGCAGCCTATGGAATATTCGTCGTTGCATCGTCCCGGAAAGGCAAAACAGTCCCGGTGATAACTTTCCGCCAGTTCGGCGGTGATGAGGGCTCCCCCTTTGGCGGCGGATTCGATAACGACGGTGGCGTCACTCATACCTGCCACAATGCGGTTTCGTTTCACGAATTCTGCCTGTCGGGATTGGTTCCGCTTGTAAATTCGGTCAGCAAACCTCCCTGTTCCAACATGCTGACGGCTGTCTTCCGATGTTCGGCAGGATAAATACGGTCCAGTCCGTGGGCCAGCACGCCTATGGTCTTGAAATGATTCTGCAGGGCGGCGCGATGCGCATGGATATCAATGCCATAAGCCAGCCCGCTCACTATCAAGGCGTTTGGGCACAACACCGACAAGTCGGCAAGGAAGCGGGTGCAGATATCCTGTCCGTAGGGGGTGGCATGACGGGTTCCTACCATATTGATGACATGCAGTGCATTCAGATCGGCATTTCCCCGGTAAAATAAAGCTAGCGGAGCATCATCACATTCACGCAAACGGCCGGGATAACCTTCATCATTTAAGGTGAGGCAGCGGATATGATTTTCTCACAGAAAGTTAGTTCCTGCTCTGCACGCCGGAAAGCTTCGGAGTTATTCAACGCAGTAATGATCTTTTCGCTTACTCCGGGGACCAGTTGTGACAGCTCTTTGCGGTGTTCGAAAACACGGGTGGCGCTTCCCAGACTGCTCACCAGTCTGAATGCGCCTGTCGGTCCCAATCCCGGTATCCGGGTCAGGGCCAGGCTGCAAATTTGTTCGTCTTGTGTCATTCGCTCAGATAGGGGGCGAAAGTCTCGTCAAATAGAGCGCTGTCCCCTAATCTGCCGTTTACCACGCATACTGATTCTACAGTGGCCTTGACAGTCACTTTCATGTCGGGCAGACGGAAAATGTCCTGATAGAACACATATTTAATACCTTCTTTTTTCAGATAGAGCTTGGACACGAATTCGTCACCGCTGCGCAGCGGAGTTTTGAACGCCATGGTGAGCCTCGCCACTACCGGGTCCACTCCTTCTTCGTGCAAGCGTGCGAAACTGATGCCCACCGATGTGAGAAACTCATGGCGCGTATGTTCCAGATAATGTTGATAGTTGGCATTGTTCACAATACCCTGCAGGTCGCATTCATAATCGCGTACCTTCATCTTCAGTTCATAAATATACTTTTCCATAAGGCAAAGGTATAAGAAAAATGTGTTACTTTGCAGATAAACTTAAAAAAAGAAACAAATGAAACTGTACGCTGCCCCTTTGCAAGGTTTTACGGAAGCCCCCTGGAGAAATCTTCATCAGGAAGTTTTTGGTGGGATAGATGCTTATTATACCCCCTTTGTGCGGATGGAGAAAGGAGAGTTCCGTAACAAGGATGTACGGGAGATCGCTTCTGAAAACAATACTGTGTCCCGGCTGATTCCCCAGCTTATCGCTTCCACTCCTGCCGAACTGGAACGGCTGGCCGGTTTGTTTATAGAGAAAGGGTACAAGGAAGCGGATATCAATATGGGTTGTCCTTTTCCCCTGATGACAGGGAAACATAAGGTTCGGGCATTTTGCCGTATCCGGCCGAGGTGGAAGCTTTATTGAAAGAGCTGGTGCACTATCCGGAACTGGGTTTCTCCGTCAAGATGAGATTGGGATGGGAGTGTGCGGATGAATGGCGGCTGTTGTTGCCTTTGTTGAACGCTGCCCCCTTGCGGCGGATCGTTCTGCATCCTCGTATCGGGAAGCAACAGTACAAGGGAGAGGTGGACTTGGCTGCGTTCACCGCTTTCTATGAGGAGTGCGCCCATCCGTTGGTGTATAACGGTGACTTGCTGACGGTGGAAGATATCCGGAAGGTGGACGAGGAGTTTCCCCGCCTGGAGGGCGTCATGCTGGGACGCGGGTTGCTGGCCAATCCTGCTTTGGCTTGGGAATATGCAAACGGAACCGTTTTTTCTCCCGATGAGCTGTATGAAAAGGTGAAGGCGCTTCACGCACGCCTTCTTCAATATTATGAATCCCATTTACAGGGAGAGGCGCAATTGCTGAGTAAAATGAAGCCTTATTGGGAATATCTGCTGCCCGATGCGGACCGGAAGATAAAGAAAGCGATAAAGAAGGCTACAACGATGGATAAGTATTTGACGGCGGTGAACCAGCTGTAATGATGGAAAAGGGGCTTCGGTACATGAAAACCGGAGTGTCTCTTCAGTTCATTCAGCCGGTCTAACTGCTTGTAAAATAGGGAAGTATCCTGATAGGAGAACCTTCAGTTTCCTGTCAGTTACTTCCAGCCCATATTTTTGTTCCTACCTGTTAGATGAGAGGTATGTCCGTCATGCCTGTATTTTAAAAAATACTTAGCTGTCTTTTCTTGGAGCATATCCTTTATCTTCCTTGTTATGTATCCAGTTGCTTCCTGATAAGTTTATCGTTTCACTAAAGTGATGAAACCTTATCACTCTAGTGATGAACTTGTACCACTTGGGTGATGAAACTTCATCACTTAAGTGAAACACTGTACTTGTCAAGAGGAGAACACGAACTTGTCCTGATGAAAACCCTTTTACATAAGGATGTTTACGCTTAGTCACTTTTCATCCCGAAACGCCGGAAATCCCTTGACAAAGGCTTTTCAATGTGCTATCTTTGTGGAAACAACAACTAAAAAAACAATAAAATCATGATGAAAGAAATGATTCGGAAGGTGATGGAATGGTGCAAGTTATGGAACGGTGAAACTGCAACGGCGAAACAGGCGGGCCTTTCTTCGGATAAAAGGGAAAAAGAACAGGCTGCGGATAACCGGGAGGTGCAAGACCGTCTGGAGAACTACTTGTGGAAACACTATGAGTTCCGTTTCAACGTGTTGACGGAACAACCCGAATATTGCGCGAAGGGGAAAGGGACGGACACACCTTATAAGATAGTGACTCAGCGTACCTTGAACACCTTGTGCCTGGAAGCGCACCGTCATCGCATCAATTGCTGGGATAAGGATGTGAGCCGCCTGCTCCATTCGGAACGCTTGGAAGACTATCACCCTTTCCTTACTTATATGGATACACTGCCCCAATGGGACGGGGTGGACCGCGTCACTCCGCTGGCGCAGCGCATCTCGAAAAAAGCTTTCTGGATAAACGGCTTCCACCGCTGGATGCTGGGAATGGCCGCCCAGTGGGCAGGACGCATGGACGTTGCGCCAATGCAGTGGCCCCTATGTTGGTGAGCCGTATGCAGGGCAAGTGTAAATCTACTTTTTGTCAGTTGTTGATGCCCGACGGGTTGAGAGATTATTACACGGACAGTTTTGAGTTGACGGGGCAGTCGGGCTGCGAACAGAAACTGGCGCAGTTCGGGCTGATTAACCTGGATGAGTACGACCGTCTTTCTCCTCAAAAACTGCCGTTGCTCAAGACACTGATGCAGATGAAGAAGTTGGATTTCCGTAAGTCGCACCGTTCATCCTACAGTCACCTGCCCCGCATGGCTTCGTTTATAGGAACCAGTAATCATAAGGATTTGCTGACCGACCCCACGGGCAGTCGCCGTTATCTTTGTGCCGAGGTGAAAGAGAAAATAGACTGCACGCCACTGGAGCACAAGCAATTGTTTGCCCAATTGAAGGCGGAGCTGGAGGGCGGCGAGCGTTATTGGTTTTCGGCCGAAGAGGAAGCGGAACTGCAATTGCGCAACCGCGAGTTCTATGCCATGCCCGTAGAGCAGGAGGTGTTCTACCGTTGTTTTCGTCTGCCTGAGGCGGGAGAGGAGTTCAAACTCTATTCGGCCTCGGTCATTTTCACCATTTTGCAGAGCCGTTATCCTGCGGCTATGCGCGGCATGACGGTGGTGCGTTTCGGCAAGATGATGAGCGCCATGGGGGCGGAACGGATGCATACGGAGAAAGGAAATCTGTACAAGGTGGTGCTGGCGGCATAATTCCCGTCCATCAGGCCGGCTGAAAGGACTGACAGGAGGCTGAAGGGGCTTCTGTCAGTCTTATTTGTTGTGTGACAGTGTGTTAACCGTGCTGAATGGACTGAAGGCGGGGTGCATGAATGCCAAAAAACATACTATAAGAATCTTTTTAAAGAGCCGTTTTCTCAAGAATTTGTACTAAGTTTGCAACCAAACTACATAATTAAAAAAACTATGATTAACAGATTTGTATTGAACGAAGTATCTTACTTCGGTCCGGGTGCGCGTGAAGTGCTTCCACAAGAGATTAAACGTTTGGGCTTGCATAAGGCGTTTGTTGCTACAGACAAGGACTTGATTAAGTTCGGTGTGGCTGATAAAGTGTTGAAAGTCTTGGAGAATGCAGGTATTCCTTATGAAATATTCAGTGAAATCAAACCGAATCCTACTGTAAGCAATGTAAAGGCGGGAGTTGAAGCTTTTGCAAAATCAGGAGCGGACTTTATTCTGGCTATCGGCGGCGGTTCGTCTATCGATACTTCGAAAGCGATTGGTATCATCACTAATAATCCAGACTTCAGTGATGTGGTGTCACTGGAAGGTGTGGCTCCTACAAGGAAAAAGTCAGTGCCTATCATTGCACTGCCCACTACCGCCGGTACTGCCGCCGAGGTGACTATCAACTATGTCATCACGGATGAGGAAAACCATAAGAAGATGGTTTGTGTAGACCCGAACGATATTCCCGCCATCGCTATTGTGGATGCGGAACTGATGTACACTCTGCCTAAAGGGCTGACTGCTTCTACCGGTTTGGACGCACTGACACGCCATCGAAGGGTTGATAACCAAAGGCGCTTGGGAAATGAGCGATATGTTCGAGATCAAGCGATCGAAATGATTGCCCGTTATCTGGAAACCGCTGTCTTCGAGCCTACCAATGCGGAAGCCCGTAACGGTATGGCCGTGGCACAGTACATTGCAGGTATGGCGTTCTCTAATGTAGGCTTGGGCGTGGTTCACGGTATGGCTCATCCGTTGGGAGCTATCTTCGATATTCCTCACGGTGTGGCTAATGCACTGTTGCTGCCTGTCATCATGGAGTTCAATGCTCCGGCTGCTTTGTCCAAATATGTAGATATCGCCAAGGCGATGAATGTGTACAAGGATGGCATGAGCCGGGAAGAGGCTGCGAAGGCTGCTGTTGAGGCGGTGAAGGCATTGTCTGTCAAGGTGGGTATCCCTCAGCATTTGTCTGAACTGGGTATTAAGGAAGAAGACTTGCCCCGTCTGGCCGCTTCGGCTATTGCCGATGTGTGTACGCCGGGCAATCCTCGTGAAGTGACGGAAGAAATTATTCTGGAACTTTACAAGAAGGCTTTCTAAGCGTAATTCTTTTGTAATAAAAGCATAGGTGGTGTGTGGATGTGCAGGGCATATCCACACACTTTTTTTATCTCCTTTCTGTTTTTTGAATTGTTATGTGAGTTTCATCTTTTTGTATTTGGATTGAAATGTGCAGTTCGTTTCTTTGCGGCAGAAAACAATAAACTTAAAATTATGAAAAAGAAGTTCATTTTAACCGTTGCTTTTTTGAGTATCAGTTTGTTTGCCCAACAGATGTGGCTATGCCGTTTTATCCGGTACGTGATAAAAAAGAGAATGTGAAAACGGATGCATCTTCGGCTAAGGTGGAAACATGGGAGTTTTACTCTACTGTTGAAACCCCTTCTTCCGAAGAGCTGGCTGCATTGGTTTCTAATCATAAATTAGGTAAGAAGGTAGCCTTCCTGTATGATTCATTTAAAGATACTTATGTGGTGAAGGAAGAGGTGGTACCCGGAGATCCGACGCGTCGTACGGTGATTCGTAAGCCGGAAATCTACAATGCAGTACGTACCATTGAAAAAGAACTGAACCGTCAGGTAAGGAAAGACCTGCTGCCGCAGGATAAGGCGGAGCAGGAGTTTACAGGGGTGCTGAAAGTGGCGTTGGCCGCTATCGACTCGGATACGGAGTCTTTTGAGACTGCTTTACAAGAGAATAAAAAGGACGTATCTCATTTGTTGGGTGTATTCCGCCGTGTCAGCCTTAAAAGTATCTATTGAATTCTTTCTTTTCAGGATAAACTAACAATTATATATAAATGAAAACTAAACAGTGCTTGGTCATTGTTATGACCTTGCTATGCCTTTGCGTGAAGGCGCAGAATCTCAGAGTGACCGGTGTGGTGCGGGATAAGTCGGATGTGATTATCGGTGCCAGCGTAATGGTTAAAAACTCAACAGTGGGTACGGTGACAGATATGGATGGGCGTTATTCAGTGGAAGTGCCCGCCAATGGTGTATTGATTTTTTCTTATATCGGATATACTCCGGTAGAGAAACAAGTAGATGGACAAACGGTGATTAACGTGACGATGAATGACGATGTGCAGGCCATTGACGAAGTAGTGGTAACTGCTATCGGTATCAAGCAGCAGAAAAAGAAGTTGGGATATACTACCCAACAAGTCAATACCGAGGCTTTAGACCAGCCGGGTACGGTGAATGTTGGTAATGCCTTGTCGGGTCAGGTAGCCGGTTTGACGGTAAATAATCCTACCGGTATTTTTCAGGCTCCTTCGTTTTCCTTACGTGGAAAGACTCCGTTGATGGTGATTGACGGTGTGCCTGTGGAGTCGGATCTTTTTGACGTATCTCCCGAAAATATAGAAAGTATTAATGTTTTGAAGAACTGCCGCCGCTGCTTTGTATGGTTCGCGGGGTAAAGACGGTGCTATTTTGATCACTACCAAACTGGCGAAAGAGGATGGATTGACTGTTACGGCCGGATTGTCCAGTATGGTTTCTGCCGGATTTACGGTCTTTCCTGAAACTCAGACAGAGTTTGGTTCGGGCTCTAATGGTCAGTATGCCTTTTGGGATGGAGCAGATGGTGGTATCTCGGATGGAGACATGACCTGGGGACTCGTTTTGCCGGGCAGAAAATAGCACAGTGGAATAGTCCTATCCGTAATAAAGAAACAGGAGAAACGATTCCTTGGTGGGGGGATGTTTCCGGTACGATTTATGATGACCAGTCTAAGTACGAACGGGTGCCCATCGCATGGGAGCCTCATGATAACCTGAGGGACTTTTTACGTACCGGAATTATTACAAAAGCGACTTTTTCAGTGGCAAGCAAAAGTAAAAAAGCTAACTATAATTTTAACGGTGATTTCTCCAATCAGCGCGGACAGGTTCCCAATACTTCGGTTTATACGGGGGGATTGAACTTTAACAGTATGTATAACCTTAGTAACTCGGTTACTTTATCAGCCAATCTTTCTTATAACAAGGTATATTCTCCCAATTATCCACGTTATGGATATGGACCGAAAAATCATATGTATACCATTTTGTTATGGATGGGAAATGATGTAAATGGAAAGGAGTTGGCCGAGCATTATTATCGTCCGGACTCTGAAGGTACACGTCAGGCCAACTACAACTATGCGTGGTATAATAATCCTTACTTTGCTGCCAATGAACTGACGCAAAAGCATGACCGTAATACAATGAATGGACAACTGAAACTGAACTGGGATGTAATACCGGGGCTGAGTTTGCAAGGACGGGCTGCGGGACGTTTGGAAAGCACATTTGAAGATATGTCTGTTCCTAAGTCTTATATGAACTATGGTGATTCGCGGAATGGCGACTACAAAACGTGGAATACTGATCAGCTGGACATCAATGCGGATTTTCTTGCTACTTACACACGTGCTTTCAGCAGGAATTTTACGTTGACTGTCAATGCCGGTACTTCACTGTATTACCGTCAGATTCGGAAGCAAAGCCAGTCTACAGACGGACTGATCGTGGCGAAAGTATACAATTTGGGTAATAGCCTGAATCCTGTAAGCGCTACCAACTCGATGAACGAAAAAGCTATCGAGAGTGTTTATGGTTCTGTGAATGTAGATTTGTTTGAGTCTTTGTTTCTTACATTTACCGGGCGTAATGACTGGTCTTCTACTTTGGCAAAAGGGAATAACTCCTATTTCTATCCTTCTGTGTCATTAAGTACATTGGTTAATGAATATGTGAAACTGCCTTCATGGATGGATTATCTGAAAGTAAATGGTGCATGGGCGCAAGTTTCCAGTGACCTTGATCCTTATTCTTTGTATGCTACTTATTCCAATGGCACACTGTATGGCAGTATTCCGTCCGTGACTTATCCGGGTACGTTACTCAATGCGAATATATTGCCGCAAAAAACAACCTCGTATGAGGTGGGGGTTTCTACTTCGTTTTTGCATAATCGCATTGGAATTGATCTGACCTACTATCATATGCTGGATGAGAACAGTATTATAGAACTGCCCATATCATCTGCCTCGGCATTTACCAAACGTTATGTGAATGGTAACGAATACACAACAAACGGTTTCGAGCTGATTGTTTCCGCCACTCCGGTAAAAAACAAAAACTTTACCTGGAATGTAGCTACCAATTGGAGTAGTAATATTCGTAAGCTGACCGGGATTTATGGAGACCAGGAGAAGTTCGGCGATTTGAAAAAAGGTGACCGCTGATGCTATGTATGCTACCGAGTGGGAAAAGACACCGGATGGCCGGTTGATATTGGATGCGAATACGGGTTTGCCCACTCAGAGCGCTTTTAAGACCAAGTAGGAAACCAGTCTCCTGATGTTCGTTTCGGATTGCAGAATACTTTCAAGATAAAGGATTTTACTGTCAATATAGATATGGACGGAGCTATCGGAGGAACGTTGATATCTACTACCACGCAGAAAATGTGGTGGGGAGGAAAGCATCCCAAATCTACCATGTATCGTCAGGAAGAATATGATAATGGTGGCAAGCCTGTTTATGTGCCCGAAGGTGTCAATATAGTAAGCGGTGAGGTGACTTATGACGTGAATGGGAATATTGTTTCCGATACCCGTGTCTATAAAAAGAATGAAACAGCGGTAAACATACAGACTTGGGCCCAGAATTATCCTTATCGTGCCGTGGTGCGTACAGAAGAAAGCGAGTTGTTTGCTAATACGTTCAGCCGTTCTTTCCTAAAACTGAGACGTGTTGCAGTGACGTATGATTTGACTAAGTTCATTCAGTCACAGTTTATAAAAGGGCTGGATGTCACAGTGTTTGGAAACAATCTGGCCGTGCTGAAAAGACTCCTTATTTGGATCCGGACTTTGGTGCCAGTGATGGAGATTTGCAGGATCCGTCGGCCCGTTATGTAGGAGTGAGTGCTAACATTAAATTTTAACGTTTATTCAAAATATGATGAAGAAGTATATCAAATACATGGCATCTCTTCTTGCCGTATCCTTTGCAATGAGTGCTTGCATTGATTTGGAAGAGATGAATGTGGATCCTAATAATGCCACTACTACCAATCCTTCCCTGTTGTTGACCGGAGTTGCTTATAGTGCTTTCAATCAAACCAGTTCGGATGCTTGCCATGCAGCCAAGATGCTGATTCTGACTTCGGGAGAAAGCAAGTATCAGGTTTATAAATGGACGCGTGGGGATTTTGATTATTATAGCAATTTGCGTGATGTGACCAAAATGTCAGAAGAGGCCGGAGAAGGAAGTGCTTATCAGGCTTTGGCTCATTTCTTCCGTGCCAATTATTTCTATCAGTTGACTCTGGACTTTGGAAGTATCCCCTATACGGATGCGCTTAAGGCAGAAACAGATGCGAATTACCAGCCGGCATACGATTCGCAGGAAGTTGTGCTGGCCGGCATTTTGAAGGAACTGGAAGAGGCCGATAAAATGCTTGAAGGCAGTGATGAGATTATTTCGGGAGATATTATCTACAATGGCAACTTGGTTAATTGGAGAAAATTGATTAATGCTTACCGCTTACGTATTTTGATGTCTTTGTCGGGAAAAGAGAAGGTAGGTGATATAGATGTTAAATCGGAGTTTTCAAAGATTGTAGCCGACGGACCTTTAATGGAAAGCTTGTCGGATAACGGGCAGTTGATCTATCTTGACCAGCAGGATAACCGTTATCCGTATTTTAATGACAGCGATTTCGGTTCGGGGCGTTTTATGGATTCCACTTATATTGCTGCATTGGCTACACGGCAGGATCCGCGTTTATTTGCTGTTGCCACGCAAACTCCGAATGCTGAAAAAGCCGGAAAAGCGATTAATGATTTCAGCTCTTATGACGGGGGTGACCCGGCTGTTCCTTATAGTTTGGTTAATGATAAGGCGGTGGCTGGAAACTGTTCCAAGCCTGCTCCCCGTTATTACCAGACTCCGACCAATGAGCCTATGGTCTTGTTAGGTTACGTTGAACAGCAGCTTATATTGGCTGAGGCTGTAGTAAGAGGATGGATTCAGGGAGATGACAAGATTTATTATGAATCGGCCGTCAAGGCGTCTTTTGAGTTTTATCAGAAATATGCTGTGTCGGTAGCTGATTATCTCACTCAGGATGCAGCGGCAGAATACCTTCGAAATGACAAGGTGGCTTATTCCTCTTCCCTTTCTACTGATGAGAAGATAGAGCGTATTATTATGCAAAAGTATTTGCCGACATTTTTGCAGGGAAGTGTATGGCTACCCTACTATGAGGCGCTTCGTACGGGGTATCCCGATTTCCGCCGTGCCGCAGGAGTTAGTCTGCCTTATCGCTGGATGTATCCGCAGGATGAATATAATAACAATGCCACTCATGTGGAGGCTGCTTTGAATGAGCAGTTTGGTGGAAGTGATAAAACCTCGGATAAGCCTTGGTGGTTGCAGTAATCAGTTTAAATAAATTTTTAGGATGATGAAAAAGATAAAAACATTATGTGGTGTGTTGGCTCTGCTTTGTGTAGGGATGATACCGGTAAGCGCGCAAAATATGCTGAAATTCAATGCAGACAAGAAGTTTAAGATTGTTCAGTTCACTGATGTTCATTGGGTACCGGGAGACTCTGCCTCGGAAGAAGCGGCGGAGCGAATGAATGAGGTCTTGGATGTTGAGAAACCGGATTTGGTGATTTATACAGGTGATTTGGTGTTTGGCAAGCCGGCGAGCGAGGCATTGTCTAAAGCTTTGGAACCTGTTGTTTCCCGCCGTTTGCCTTTTGCCGTGACTTGGGGAAACCATGATGATGAGCAAGATATGACCCGTATTGAGTTACTGGAATATATCAAAGATATGCCGGGTAATCTGACCTCTACCACGGCAGGGATTTCGGGAGTTACTAATTATGTACTTCCTTTGAAGTCGGAAGACGGAAAGAAGGATGCAGCTGTGCTTTATGTCTTCGATAGCAATGCGTATTCGTCTTTGAAACAGGTAAAAGGGTATGATTGGATAAGGCCGGATCAGATAAATTGGTATGTTGAGAGCAGTGTGGGATATACGGAACGTAATGGTGGCAAGCCACTGCCCTCGTTAGCTTTCTTTCATATTCCTTTTCCGGAATATAATGAAGCGGCGCAAGATGAAAATGCGTTATTGATAGGAACACGTAAGGAAAAGGCTTGTGCTCCGTTGATTAATACAGGTTTGTATGCTGCTATGCTGAATGCAGGAGACATAATGGCTACATTTGTGGGGCACGACCATGTGAATGATTATGTGGTTGATTGGAAAGGGATTTTGTTGTGCTATGGACGGTTTACCGGAGGGAATACCGTTTATCACGATATTCCGGGAGGAAATGGGGCACGGGTCATTGAACTGACACAAGGAGTGCGCTCTTTCAAGACATGGGAGCGTTTGGAGGGAGGAAAGATTATTAATGAAGTAAATTATCCGTCTGATTTCCAAAGAGAATAATAGTCAGTTGGGCAGGATAGGGGTATTCTCAGTACCTGTCCTTCCGGTGACAAGACTGTTTCGTCATTTGTTATACATAAATTATTGTCACAGCTTCATACATCCCTGTCGGCATTCTATGGATATAGTTAATAATGGCCGGCAGGGTGATAGAATATTATGACCGTTTCAGATATTCGTACCCTATCCGGCAATACAGGCATTTTTTCTTATCGCAATATTCTTTCTTTAATTGTATCAAAGCTTGGCTGTCGGCGGCATTGGAGGCTTCATTCCGCATTGTTCCCACATGCGGGTGATATAATTGTTCTCCGCTTTCAATTCTTCCAAAAAACTGCCGGCACGTGCACAAAGTACACGATTCCCTTTATGCACTCCGTAAGCATAGAGAAATGTCACTACCGTGTTGATAATGAGTAAATCCAGTGAGGTGTTACTTAGAGTCTTCGGACGGGAAGGGGAAGAACCGCCAAATGTATGATGAGTGAGCCAGTATTCTGACGTTCCTCCTTTCAGAATATCTCTGACACCTTGTAGTGTCTCCGTTTCCATGATGCGAGAGAGCAGTCCGTAGGCACGATGATAAAGACATGCCAACTGTGCAATCCGTATATGCGGAAAATTAGCAGGACGTAGCCGGAGAAAACGCCATAGGGAAGCATCCATCGGGATAAGTCCGAATTTATGCTGTAGATAGGTGTACTCTTTTTTTAGCCGGAGATAGTATCCGTCTCCATCAGAATCTTCCAGAATGCCGGCTTGTCCAAAGAAGATGGCTTCTATCTGGAAAAGGTCGTTCCGATGCTTGTCTACCGCCCGGAAGGGAAGCCGATGAGCCCAGGTTTCGAAAGCGTCTCCGTTCAGCCCGAAACCGAAATTACGTGCCAGTGTGATAAAAAAAGCATCTTCCCAATTGCCTTGACAACGTTTTAACCGTTCATTCAATAAGGTCGCTTTTTGCTCGAATCTTTCCATCTGTAAGGCAGTCATCCATGAGTGGGCGGTGAAGGGGAGTGAAGGAATGATGCGGTAACAAGGGGGGTAGCTGTCTGTTTCCAACAGTTCCTTGTAGTTGGTGCGGACCGCTTCCGGCAGATGAGTTGTATTTGGGGGATTCTTTCTCCATTGCTCCTGTTGATTTCCGTATCTATTTCGGAGGCTATATGCAGAATGACAGAGTTGTAACCGGCATCTGCATGATGTCCGTGTTTGAACCAGTCTGAAGATCTTTCATGTATCTCGATATTGCCTATCCAAAGCACACCGTCCAGCTTGAGCTTGGCATTAAAAAAATCGGGACCGGCGTCGGTATTCGCCAGTCCCGTATCTATAACTTCCACTTGTTGGCCGGTTGTCGTTTTCAGTTCTTTGAGAGGAAATATTTTATGTTTCCATACATAGTGTAATAGTTGTTCCATGTTAATGAGGTGTAAATGTTTGGCAAATGTAATGGTTTACAACGAAAAACGCTATCTTTGTGGCTGAAATAACATTCGTAATTATGAAAATAGCATTAATAGGATACGGAAAGATGGGCAAGGAGATTGAAAAGGTTGCTGTTGCCCGCGGACATGAGATTGTGAGTATTATAGATGTTGATAATCAAGATGATTTTAATTCGGAAGCATTTAAATCAGCAGATGTGGCTATTGAGTTTACTAACCCGATGGTGGCATATGACAACTATATGAAAACTTTTGCTGCCGGTGTCAAATTGGTATCGGGCAGTACCGGATGGATGGACAAACATGGTGATGAGGTGAAAGAATTATGCATGAAAGGTGGAAAAACCTTGTTCTGGTCGTCTAACTTCAGTCTGGGTGTCGCTATATTCTCTGCTGTAAATAAATACTTGGCTAAAATAATGAATAACTTCCCGCTTACGAGGTTTCCATGACCGAAACTCATCATATTCATAAACTGGATGCGCCCAGCGGAACAGCCATCACGCTGGCCGAAGGAATTCTGGAAAATATGAACCGCAAGAGTAAATGGGTGAAAGGGACCATGGTGGCACCGGATGGAACCGTGTCGGGAACATCGGAATGTGCCGAGAATGAGTTTCCTGTAAATTCGATCCGTGAAGGGGAGGTGTTTGGTATTCATACTATCCGCTATGACTCTGAGGCGGACAGCATCTCAATTACCCATGATGCCAAGAATCGGAAGGGGTTTGCCTTGGGAGCTGTTTTGGCGGCGGAATATACATCCAGGCATGAAGGGTTATTAGGAATGAGTGATTTATTTCAGTTTTAAGATATGATAAGAGCAACACGTACACAGTGGATTAAGTTTGCCGTTGTTCTGGCGCTTTACCTGATATTTCTTGTCTGGTTGAGAAGCTGGCTGGGATTGGTGGTTGTACCGTTTATCTTCGATGCGTATATCACAAAGAAGATTCCATGGACTTGGTGGAGAGAGTCCAAGAACCGTCATGTAGTGACTGTCATGGGATGGGTGGATGCTATTGTATTCGCACTGGTGGCGGTATACTTTGTCAACCTCTATTTCTTCCAGAACTATGTGATTCCTTCTTCTTCGCTGGAAAAATCATTGCTGACGGGTGATTATCTGTTTGTGAGTAAAATGAGTTATGGGCCCCGTGTGCCTCAGACTCCGCTGCACATGCCGTTGGCACAACACACACTGCCGTTTTTTAATTGTAAATCATACCTTGAGCATCCACAATGGGATTATAAACGGGTGAAAGGTTTGGGGGATGTACAGTTGAATGATATCGTTGTCTTTAACTTTCCGGCCGGAGATACAGTTGCCACCGGTGTGCCCAATGATGATATTTACCGTCTGAGTTATGGCGCAGGCAAGGAGCTGGCAAAACCGGTGGATTTGGCTTCCATGACTCCGGAGCAGCAACGGGTGGTCTATGATTATTATTATCAGTTGGGACGGGAGTACCTGAAAGAGAATCCACAGAACTTCGGTGAGATAATCAGCCGTCCGGTAGACCGCCGTGAGAACTACGTGAAGCGGTGTGTGGGTTTGCCCGGACAAACGCTGGAGATAAAGGATCGTATTATTTATTTGGATGGTAAAGCTAATAAAGAGCCTGATAATGTGCAGTATCGTTATCTGGTGAAAACCAAGCGTCCTATTCCCGATGACCTGGCTCATGAACTGGGTATCAGCAAGGAGGATATGATGATGTATTATACGGATGCTTCTGTTTATAATATGCCTCTGACGGAAAAAGCGAAAGCGGGTTTGTTGGCGCGTAAGGATATTGTAGTCAGTATTGAGAATACACCGGCTGATGATGCGGGGGGCTTGTACCCGCTGAATATGTATAAGAACTGGACTACGGATAACTACGGACCTGTATGGATTCCCAAAAAGGGAGAGACGGTGAAACTCACGATAGAGAATCTTCCTGTTTATGAGCGTCCTATTCATGTTTACGAGGGTAATGAACTGGCGGTGAAAGATGGAAAGATTTATATTAACGGCAAGGAAACCGATGAGTATACTTTCAAGATGGATTATTACTGGATGATGGGAGATAACCGTCATAATTCGGCTGACTCCCGCTTTTGGGGATTTGTTCCTGAAGATCATGTGGTGGGAAAACCTATCTTTATCTGGTTGTCATTGGATAATGACCGTGGCTGGCTGGATGGAAAAATACGTTGGAACCGATTGTTTACCTTTGTAGATAACATTAAATAAATTGCGCATACCCTGTATTCCTGTATGGATAAAAGCAATGCTTACTGCTGTCATTTTGGTACTGTTGGTAAAGACATTTGCTTTCACCTCCTGCACCATTCCCTCTACCGGTATGGAGAATAGCCTTTATCAAGGGGAAAGGGTTTTGGTGAATAAGTGGAGTTATGGGTTTCGTGTGCCTTTTTCTATCTGGCGGTGGCTGGGAAAAACTGCCGGGAAAGGGGATATTGTGTTGTTCAACAATCCTAATCCACGGTCTCCTCAGACGTCGGTGGGCAATCGGGAAGTGTTTATAAGCCGTGTGGTAGGAGTACCCGGAGATACGTTGATGTTGAATGATGAACTGTGGGTGACCGACGAACAAGTGTTGAGCCCGGATAGTAAATCTTTGTATGTCTATTCTCATACGGAAGAAGAAACGATGCAGGCTGCCATGCAGCAAGTGAACATTCAGGGAAACAGGTTGGTGGGGTATGCCGAGGGGAAGTATATACGTACCTTCAGTCATTATGAATATTACCTGTTAAAACAAAAACTGGCGGGAAAAGTGGATTTGATTCCTCTTTATCATAAGGATATAAGCAAGAGCCATCCCTTTGTGATCCCGGAAAAAGGGAAACCTGTCAAGGTATATCCTTGGAATGTGACCTTGTTGTGCAATACTATTGTCCGCCATGAAGGGAGAGTGGCTTCTGTCAGGGGAGATACCCTGTATGTGGGGGGAAAACCTGTAGAAGCCTATACATTTAATAAAAATTATTACTGGATGGCATCCAATAATCCGGTGAATCTGTGTGATTCGCGTTTATTCGGCCTGGTGCCCGATGACCATTTGATCGGTAAAGCTTGGCGCATTTGGTTTTCATCCAGAAAAGGGCGCATTTTTCAACGAGTGCAATAATGGAGAATACGATATATTTAAGTTCGGCCTATCTGGCCCGGTGGAATATTATACAAAACTGTTTGCCTGTGAGAAGGCCTATGTGGAACAGTATGACAATTATGTGAAACAGACTTATCGCAACCGTTGTGTCATTGCGGCAGCCGACGGTCCGCTGGCACTGACTATCCCTACGGAAAAAGCGGTACACCTAAATGCCTGATGAAGGATGTCCGCATTTCGGATCATGGCAATTGGCGTCATATACATTGGAATGCTTTGGTGGCTGCATATAGAAACAGTCCTTTCTTTGAGTACTATGCTGATGATTTCCACGTCTTTTATGAAAGGAAATATGCCTTCTTGTGGGATTATAATCAGGAAATTTGTTCTTTAGTATGCGATTTGATCGATATTCATCCCCATATGGAAGGAACAACGGAATATTGCATGGAATTTGTTCCGGGTGAGGTTGATTTTCGTGAGACTATTCATCCGAAGCGTGACTGGCGTGAGGCGGATGCTGACTTTTGCCTAAACCTTACTATCAAGTTTTTGATGCCAAATACGGTTTTCTGCCGAATTTGAGTATCGCCGATCTTTTGTTTAATATGGGGCCGGAGAGCCTGATTGTTTTGCGAGATAGTGTTAAAGGTATAAACCATAAAGAATAATATCATGAATAATTTGTTTAGTGTAAAAGACCAGGTGGTGGTAATCACCGGTGGAACAGGGGTTTTGGGAAAGGCTATTGCCGCCCATTTGGCAGAAGAAGGTGCCAAGGTTGTTATATTAGGCCGTAAGGCAGAAGTAGGAAATGCCATTGTAAACGAAATCAAGGCCAAAGGCGGGGAAGCCATGTTTCTTGTAACGAATGTGTTGGATGAGGCTATATTGGAGCAGAATCTGAAGGATATTCTCGCAGCATATGGTCGTGTAGATGCATTGTTGAATGCAGCAGGAGGTAATATGCCGGGTGCTACGATTGCTCCTACAGGAAATTTCTTTGATTTGAAAGTCGATGAGTTTCAGAAAGTGCTTAATCTGAATCTTACCGGAACCGTTCTGCCTACACAGGTATTTTTGAAGCCGATGGTGGAACAGAAGAAAGGGGCTATTGTGAACTTCTCTTCTATGGCGGCATTCCGTCCGATGACTCGTGTATGTGGTTATGCGGCTGCAAAGGCGGGAATCTCTAATTTCACTGCGTTCATGGCCAATGAAGTGGCTACAAAATTTGGTGAAGGCATCCGCGTGAATGCCATTGCTCCGGGATTCTTCCTGACCGAACAGAACCGTACTTTGTTGACAAACGAAGATGGTACATATACTCAGCGTGGTAATGATGTGATTCGCCAGACTCCGTTCAAACGTTTCGGTAAAGCAGAGGAACTGTGTGGAACCATCCAGTATCTCATCAGCGATGCCAGCAGCTTTGTAACCGGTACAGTAGCCGTAGTAGATGGTGGCTTCAATGCATTTGCCATGTAACAAGTCTTTAGTCTTTAATTCTCAATTTTTTATTTGATATGATTTTATGTGAGCAAACATGGCGCTGGTACGGACCGAATGATCCCGTATCATTGTGGGACATCAAACAAGCCGGAGCAACCGGTATTGTCAATGCCTTACATCATATTCCCAACGGTGAAGTATGGACGGTAGAGGAAATAATGAAGCGCAAGAAATTGATTGAAGAAGCAGGATTAACTTGGAGTGTCGTAGAATCCGTGCCCGTACACGAACATATTAAGACACAGACAGGAGATTATCTGAGATATATCGAGAACTATAAACAGAGTTTGCGTAATCTGGCAGCATGTGGTATCTATATTGTGACTTATAATTTCATGCCTGTACTGGATTGGACCCGTACGGACCTGGCATATACGTTGCCCGATGGTTCCAAGGCATTGCGTTTTGAGCGGCTGCTTTTGTAGCGTTCGATCTGTTCATCTTGAAACGTCCGGGAGCCGAAAAGGAATACTCGGCCGAAGAGATAGAAAAGGCAAAAGCGCGTCTGGCACAAATGGATGAGGAAGAAATTCATCGTCTGACACGAAATATGATTGCAGGATTGCCCGGTTCGGAGGAAAGTTTTACATTGGAGCAATTCCAAAATGAACTGGACCGTTACAAGGATATTGATGCGGACAAACTCCGCAATAACTTGATTTTCTTCTTGAAAGAATTTGTCCGGTAGCCGATGAAGTGGGAGTAAAGCTCGTTATTCATCCGGACGATCCGCCTATGTCTATTCTGGGCTTGCCGCGCATTATGAGTACGGAGGCGGATTTCAAGCTGTTGGTGGAAGCTGTACCTAATCCGTCAAACGGACTTTGTCTGTGCTGTGGCTCATTTGGCGTATCTGCACAGAATGATTTGCCGGGTATCATGGAACGTTGGGGAGACCGTATCAATTTTGTTCATTTGCGCAGTACCCAACGTGATGCTGAAGGGAACTTTTATGAGGCGAATCATCTGGAGGGTGATGTGGACATGTATCATGTAGTTAAGAACCTGTTGAAAGTGCAGCAACGTCGTGGAATATCTATTCCTATGCGTCCGGATCATGGTCATCAGATGATAGATGATTTGAACAAGAAAACAAATCCGGGCTATTCTTGTTTGGGACGTATGCGTGGCCTTGCCGAGCTTCGTGGCTTGGAAAAAGGAATAGCGATGAGTATGGTGGCAGAGTAACTTCTTTTTAACATATAAAATAAGACCTGAATGTCTTCCGGTATCCGGAGATCTTCAGGTCTTATTTTGTTTAAAGGCTGGATAATAGGGGTTTTCTAGACAAATACAGATATTAATTAGACAAATAAAGAGGTGCTGGCGGAATGGGAACGCTATATTTGCAACAGTTTTTAATCTAATTAATCCTTAAATTCTTTTATTATGAATAAAAAAATGAAACTGCTTTCAGTCCTTGGATTGGTGACAGCTATTCTGTTTTTGTTCTCGCCGATGGTGACAGCTCAATCCTTATCCATCAGTGGTAAGGTAATTGACAAAAACAGTCAGGAGCCTGTAATTGGGGCCAGTGTTTTAATTGAAGGAACCTCAAACGGTACGATAACCGATTTGGATGGTAATTTTATGCTTTCCAATGTTCCATCCAAAGGAAATCTAGTCGTGTCTTATATTGGTTATGCTACGCAAACTCTTCCAATTAATGGGAGGACTAGTTTCAGTGTTGTATTGGCTGAGGATACCGAAACGTTGGATGAAGTTGTTGTAATAGGTTATGGCGTACAGAAAAAAGTGAATCTTACCGGATCTGTGTCTTCAGTGAAAGGAGATGCATTGGAACGTCGTCCGGTAGCTGATGCCACACAGAGTTTGCAAGGGATGGTTCCGGGGTTGTTGGTGAGCAACTCAAATACGGGCCGTCCGGGAGCTAGTGGTACATTGACTTTGCGCGGACAAGGCAATCTGGATAATAATGCGAATCCTTATATTTTGGTTGATGGAGTGGAAATGAGTCTCTCGGACGTGAATCCGAATGATATTGAAGTATTTCTGTATTGAAAGATGCTGCTGCTTGTGCCATTTATGGTGCACGTGCGGCGTATGGTGTCATTTTGGTCACTACCAAGAAAGGTGAGGAAGGTAAAATGCGTGTAAATTACCAAGGAAACGTAGGTTGGAGTACGCCGACTGTATTGCCTGATATGGTTGATTCCTATGAATTTGCTCAGTATTGGAATGCCGGATGTATTAATGCAGGTTCTCCTCGTTTGTATAGTGAGGAAAAAATGGGGTTATTACAGCAATATATTAAAGATCCCAGTAGTGTGGATCCTTGGTTCGAGCTTCCTAAAAATTCTAATATGAACCCGGCATTCGAAAATTCAGAATTAGGAGTAGGAAATACTAATTATTTCGATTTGCATTATAAGGATTGGGCATTCAAGCAAAATCATAATCTTAGCTTGAGTGGGGGTGGCAAAAAAGCACAATATTATATTTCTGGTGGTTATTATTCGGAAGATGGTATTCTCCGTTATGCCGATATGGATTTCAGCCGTTATAATTTTGCCGCTAATATTTCTTCTCAGATTACCGATTGGATGAAGGTAAAAGTAAATACGAAGTTTATGCATTCCGATGAGGATACTCCTTTTGGTGACGGAGGGCTTAGTGAAGGCTTTTATCATTCATTAGCACGTTTCCGTCCTACAGTTGCTCCTATTGATCCGAATGGGCATTTTACAGAACTGACTATGATTCCTTATTTGCAGAGTGGTACGTATACAAATACTCAACGTGACCGTTTTAGTTTAACGGCAGGTTTAGATATCCAACCTGTGAAAAACTGGTTTATCTTTTTTGATTATACATATAAATTGATGGATTTGGAATATGAGGCATTGAACGTGAGCCCGTTAATTTATGGGGCTGACGGGGTGAGTACTTCAAAAGGTGTGCGTGATGAGTTGGGTGTATCACCCGATGGCAAGTTTACCCGTTATTATGCGCATACTCGCTACCAATCTATAAATTTATATTCGAATTATCTCTTTACTTTGGGAGACAAGCATAATTTTACCGTAATGGCAGGTTATCAGGAAGAAAATAATGACTATAGTTATATGAAGAACTCGATTACCGGACTTATTCAACTTCAAATCCTAATGTAGGTATGGGAACCGGTGATAAGACGGTAGTCGATACTCGTAATGGCTGGGCAACCCGTGGCTTTTTCGGACGTGTGAATTATGATTATGACGGACGTTATCTTCTTGAATTGAATGGACGATATGATGGATCGTCACGTTTTGCCAAAGGTAATCGTTGGGGCTTCTTTCCATCTGCATCTTTAGGATGGAATATTACCCGGGAACAGTTTATGATGCCAATAGCCGATGTAGTTTCCAACTTGAAACTTCGTGCTTCTTACGGATTACTGGGTAATCAGGCGGGTGCGGCCCTTTATACTTTTGCCGCTACTATGGATTTGAATGATAAATTGGGAAATTATATATTCTCTGATGGACGCCACATCTTTACTAAGGCCCCTGCCGTAGTCAACCCGAATACGACTTGGGAAAAAGTGGAGAGTAAGAATATAGGTTTGGATTTCGGTTTCTTTGGTAATTCGTTGACCGGTTCTTTTGATGTTTTTCAACGTGATACGAAGGATATGTTAGGACCTACGGTGGATTTCCCGGATTTCTTTGGTGCAGACGCTCCTAAAACCAATAATGCCCGTATGCGTAACCGTGGTTGGGAATTGGTGCTGAGTTATCGTGGAAAAATTGGAAAGGATATTGACTATAGCATAGGCGGTTCTCTTTCGGATGCTACTGCTGAAGTAACTGAATATGAAGGGACTAGAACAAATCCTAAAGATAATTGGTATAAAGGAAAGAAAGCTGGTGAAATTTGGGGATATCGGGCGGACGGACTGATCCAGACTCAGGCAGAGGCGGATGAGTATAATAATACCTATGATTTGTCTTTTATAAGCGGTAAACCTTGGACGCCGGGAGATGTAAAATATCGTGACCTGAATGGGGATAAGAAAATCAATAATGGGCTTAATACCTTGGATGATATGGGTGATATGACAGTAATCGGTAATACCACTCCTCGTTATCAATATACCATTAACGGTTCAATTAGCTGGAAAGGTGTAACCGTAAGCGCTATGTTCCAAGGGGTCGCTAAGCGGGACTGGGATCCTGGTACGGGAGCTTATTTTTGGGGAAGCGGACCTTATGCGCAGGTGACGGTGTTTAAAGAGCATTTGGATTATTGGAGTGAGACAAATACAGGGGCTTATTATCCAAAACCTTATATTCATACAGCAGGAGGAGTGGTTCCTTTCCGTAATAAGACAATGACGCTTAGTGACCGTTATCTCCAGAGTGGTGCTTATTGTCGTCTGAAAAATCTGACAGTGAGTTATGATATCCCTGCCGTATGGACAAAAAAGGTAGGTTTACAGAAAGTGCAGGTGTTTTTCTCTGGTGAGAATTTGTTGACTTTTACCACTTTGAAAGGAATGTTTGACCCGGAAGCTATCTTTACCAAGAATGATTACACGGCTGAAGGTGGAAAGAACTATCCTATGAACAAGGTGATATCTTTTGGTCTAGTTGTTAACTTATAATTTGATGAATATTATGAAGAAAAGAAATATATTTTTGGGTCTGGTTTTGATGTTAGGTCTTACCGGTTGCTATGATTTGGATAAGATGCCTGAAGGGGTATTGTCTACGACGATTCCTTTTGCAAGTACGGGGGAAATGAGAAATTATCTGGATCAATTCTATCAGACAGGTAATTATAAATATGACTATGTCAGCTTTGGTGATGGAATGCGTGCGCAAGGTTTTGATGCCGGTGGTGGACAATATATTGCCGGGGCAGATACACATAGTGATAATATGGCTTCCAGTTCGGTTAGTACCCGTTTGGCAGGTGAAACGACATTGAGTAGTGCGGTCAAACTGCAAAATTATACAGCTATCCGTAATTTAAATTTTATGCTGTGTAATTTAGATAATTGTGTGGAAAAAGGATCTGCTGATTATAATCAGTATGTGGGTGAGGCTTATTATTTCCGCGCATGGTATTATTATCAGATGTTTATCAGCTATGGGCGCCTGACGTGGGTGAACACTCCGCTTGATCCTAATATGGAAGAAATGAAATTGCCTCGTGCTAACCGCACGATTATTGCCGACAGTATTTTGGCTGATCTGGATAAAGCGGTGATGTATCTCAATACTCAGAACAATAGTGCTACCATGCGGATTCATAAAGATGTGGCGCGTGCTTTGAAAAGTGAAGTGGCCTTGTTTGAAGGAACTTGGGAAAAATACCATAAAGCGAAAAATGATAAGTTTTTTGATTCTACGGTGACCGATGAAAAATTCGCGATTATTTTAATCAGGCTGTTGCAGCTGCAAAAGAAGTGATGGATCGTGCGTATGGGCCATTTATAATACTGGTAACAAATTGGATGATTATCGTCAGATGTTTCAGACTACAGATTTATCGGGTAATCCGGAAGTACTTTGGTATAAACAGTATGATGGAGATCAGATTGGTAATAATGTAAACCGTTACTTAAATCAAGGAGGAGGGAGTGTAGGTGTTACGGCTTCATTAGTGGATGATTATCTGACAATTGATGGTAAACCGTTTGTTGGTGATGAGCGGATTGAAGCGAAAAAGGTGTTCGGGAATGAATTGCAGCCGACTTTGCGTGATCCGCGTTTGTCACAGACTGTTTGTATGCCGGGGCAGCAATTACGTCCGGATGACAAGGCTCCTTATTATGTTGTACCGCCATTGATTGGTACTTCATCCTATAATCAGAATATGACTGGTTATTCTTTATTAAAACATGTGCAAATTGATTATACGGGCAGTCTGGATGCCGAGTTCAAGGGAGCCACACCGGCTATTCAGTTCCGTTATGCAGATATCCTGCTGAATTATGCAGAAGCTCTGGCTGAACTGGATGGTGTGGGGAATGCGCAGAAAATTATTGATGCCTTGCAACCTTTACGTGACCGTGTAGGTATGCCTCCGGTGGATTTTGACAGGGAGTATAATCAGGAAGCTGATTATGGTTTCCGCAATCTTGATAAGTATATTCAGGCTGTACGTCGTGAACGCCGGGTTGAAAAAGCCTGTGAAGGACGCCGTCAGGAAGATATCATGCGCTGGGCTGCTGCGGACGAATTAATAGTGGGCAAATGGCCGAAAGGTGCGCTCTTTGTGGGAAGTAATCTTGAGAACCATCCTGTATATGGTGATAAGTTAATTTATGATCAAGCTTCGGGAAATAATCTTTTCCTGACAGGCAAGCCCGGGGATCCGTTGCGCTATATTATACCTACGAATCCCGCAGGATATGAATCGGGTTGGAAATTTAATGTCAACCGTGACTATCTGTTACCCATTCAGACACGTATGTTAGGAGATTTGACCGGTGGTATGTGGGAACAAAATCCTGGATGGTAGGAATTATGTTAATAAAAAAAAGATATGAGTAGAGTAACACCTGTGTTATTATATTCTTTGACGGGAGCAGTGGTGTTGTCATCGCTGTCTTCCTGCAAAGAAAAGAAATCTGAAGAGGTAAAAAAAACGATGAATGTAGTCTATATCATGTGTGACGACCATTCTTATCAGACGATCAGTGCCTATGACCAACGTTATATGCAGACGCCCAATATTGACCGGATAGCCAATGAAGGGGTCCGTTTCACAAATAGTTTTGTGGCAAACTCCCTGAGTGGTCCCAGCCGTGCCTGTATGCTGACCGGTAAACATAGTCATGCCAATGGATTTACGGATAATACCACCACATTTGACGGTAACCAGCAGACTTTCCCGAAACTGCTTCAGGCTAATGGCTATCAGACTGCTATGATCGGTAAATGGCATCTGGTATCTGAACCTACCGGATTTAATTATTGGGACATCCTGATAGGACAAGGGGATTATTATAATCCGAAATTTATTAAAAATGGCGAACGGGTACAACGGGAAGGCTATGCTACCAATATTGTGACAGATTTGGCAATAAATTGGATGGACAGCATCCGGGACAAGAGTAAACCATTCTGTCTTTTTATTCATCATAAGGCGCCTCATCGTACCTGGATGCCTGATCTTTGTGACCTTGACTTGTATGATGATGTAACTTATCCGATGCCAGAGAACTTCTATGATAAATATGAAGGCAGAATTCCTGCATCCAAGCAGGAAATGAGCATTATAAAGGATATGGATTTGGTGTATGACCTGAAGATGGCGGACAAGGAGAATGAGATCCATACCACAACGGGACTGGAAGAAGCGGGCAGAAATATGTATAATGCTCTGAATCCGGAACAGAAGGCTGTTTGGGACAAGCATTATGATCCTATCATTGCCAAATTCAAACAGGATAAGTTAACGGGTAAGGCTTTGGCTGAGTGGAAATATCAGCAATATATGCATGATTATATGCGGGTTATCCATTCCATAGACCGTAATGTGGGGCGTGTTTTGGAAGTATTTGGAAGAGAACGGATTGATGGAAAATACGATGATTGTCTATACTTCCGACCAGGGATTCTATATGGGAGAACATGGTTGGTTTGACAAGCGTTTCATGTACGAAGAGTCTTTCCGTACCCCCTTGCTGGTCCGTTTGCCGGGAGGAAAGAAAGGTGATGTTGATGAGATGGTGCAAAATATTGATTATGGTCCTACTATATTGGACCTTGCAGGGGTGGAGGTACCGGCAGATATGCATGGAGTTTCTTTCTTGCCTTTGCTGAAGGGGGAGAAAGTGCCTGACTGGCGTAAATCATTGTATTATCATTTTTATGAATACCCGGCTGAACATGCTGTCCGCCGCCATTATGGTGTACGTACAGAACGTTATAAATTGATGCATTTTTATAATGACATAGACTGTTGGGAACTATATGATTTACAGGAAGATCCTATGGAGATGCATAATATCTACGGACAACCTGGAACGGAAGAGTTGGTTAAAGAATTGAAGACGGAATTATTACGTCTCCAAGTTCAGTATGATGACCCTATTCGTAACATTTACAAGGATTGACAACCTAATCTGACCTAAATTTAACATAGCATGAAGTATTCCCGGTCTTTCTGTTTTCAAGAAGGTCGGGAATCTTTTTTTTCTATAATCGGACGGACTCATTCCCATTGCATTTTTGAATACAGTGCTGAAATTGCGTGAATGCTTGAATCCTGACTGTTCTGCTACTTCGCTTATGGACAGTGTGGTGGCATCTAGTAATTTACGGGCATATTCCAAACGGCATTTTATGATGTATTCACTGATGCTATATCCATCATTCCTTTAGTCTTGTTGTAGAGTGACGCACGGCTCATTCCCATTTGCTTTGCTATGAAATTGACATCCATATCCACATTGCTGATATTTTCATTGACAATGCGGCTGAATTGAAGCATCAGCTGCTCATTGATGTGATTCAGATTTTCTTGTTTGGGTATAGGGATATCTATGGTGGCATAGTGCTTTTTCACGATGTTGTGATTATGCATGATATTCTGTATCTGGATAGAAAGTAAATCCATGTCAAACGGTTTGGTTATATAGGCTTCTGCTCCTGTTTTGTATCCTTCTTCTATACTGGCGTCATCGACACAGGAAGTAAGCAGTATCACAGGCATATAGTTTAAGTCTGGTTTTTGTTTGATATAGCGGCATAGTTCAAATCCGTTCATGCGGGGCATTTTGACATCACTTAATACAATTTGGGGGCGTTGTGACGTAAGGATAGGAAGAGCTTCCATGCCATCATGAGCTTCATACACTTCTTCAAACAGAACTTGTAGGTTGCAAATCAGGTAATTACATAAGTCGCGATCATCTTCCACTATTAGAATAGAATGAAATTTCTCTATGCTGTCTTGTTGAGGTTGTTTGTAATCGATGTCGGCTGATAGATGCAATGCATCATTCAAATAGGTTTGAGGTGTAGATTGAATGTCGGCGGCTTCCTGTCTATACGGTAATGTGAAAAAGAAAGTCGCTCCTTTGGTTTCATTATTTTGGGCTCCGATGATGCCTCCGTGCATTTCTACCAGTTGCTTGGCGTATGACAAGCCGATTCCGTTACCTTGAAAGCTATGTTTACCCTGATAGAAGCGAGTGAATAAATTGGCTATATCTTCTTCTTGAAGACCTATTCCCTCATCTTTTATAGTTACCCGTACACGGCTTCCATTACCTTCGAGGTAAGTGGAAACAGTGACAGTAGAATTTCTTCGCTGAATTTATAGGCATTTGTCAATAGGTTGTTAACGACGATTTCACATTGACTGCGGTCAAAATACATAGTTTCTATGGTAGTGTCAGGAGTAAATGCCAATGAGATATTACGTAACGAAAGTTCATCCTTGAAATCATTTAGGATACTTTGCAACCATTCGTTGAAGGGCGTGGAAGACATGCGCAGGATATTTTTCTCTACTTCCATCTTGCGCATATTCAGAATCATGTCAATGATGTTTTTCATTTGTCGTGCTTGCTTGAACGCACCATATAGTTTGCCACGGAGTTCATAGGGGATTTGTTTGCTGTTTGTAAGTTGTTTCAACGGTGTATAAATTAAGGTTAAAGGGGTACGCAGTTCATGGTTGATATTGATCAAAGCTTTCACTTTTTCCTTGTAGATGGTACGTTCCTGTTCCTTGTATTTCCGTTTCAGTTGACGGTCGTGAGCTTTTATGATATAGATAATGAAAAGAATGATGATGGCCGCACATAATAGGATGAACCAGGATTGTTGCCACCACGGAGGAAGGACAGTGAATTTCAGCAAAGTGAATTCAGGACTCCAGCTACCATCGTTCTGTGTACATTGAACCGTTATTTTATAGTCGCCCGGAGAAATGGTATGTAAAACAAGATGGGGACGGGATGTTTCTGTGTATTCTGTGTTCAGCCTTTTATACGGAACCGGTAGATGCGCTTGTGAAATACATTTCCCCCTTCCAGTTGTGTATGTATTTTTAGGGAGGAGAAATTATAAGGAATTTCCATAGTTGATCGGGGGATGAAGTGAACTGTTGTGCCGTTCAATGCTATTTCTTGCAACTTAAGTGTGATGGGAGGTGGAGCCGAAGCTGGTTTTAAAGCTTTGTTGATTCGTACCAATCCCTCGGAGCCACCCATGTATATGTTGCCGTCACTTGCCACCAATGCAGGTTTGGCTAAAAAGTCGTTAGGTAATATGCCGTCCATCTCATTGTAGATGACAAAATGATTTTTATGTGGATTATAAGCGTATATGATTCCCAATGACCCCATCCATACGATGCCTTCATGGTCAATGACTAAAGAAGTGATTACGTCATTTCCATCGGGTAGCTTTAATGGCTCTTTACGGTTTGAGGGCAGGTGAATTCTGGTGACTCCATTAGGTTCGGCTATCCATAGAGTCCCTAAAGAATCAATGCTTGCAGCTAATATCTGGTTATTTTTCTCATAAGCTATGGTTTCGTATTCGTTTTTCTCTTTGTTGTATTGGAATACATTGTTTCGGTCATGAAAAAATGGATAAGTACGGTATTTTCCAATATAGATCCAGGAATATTGTAATTGTTTGTTCTTGAAGTGGATGGGAATAAGTTGTTGGCTTCCGGGAATATATCGGTAAAAAGCATTACCGTATAGTTCTATTTCGTTCCGATCATTAACTCGTATATTGGTGGGTGCACTGGAGCTTGCCAGCTTTGCTTCTGCATCTTTGTCCGGAAGAGAGAAGCGCTGGTAGTTTCCTGTCTTTTTATTGAAGCGGAAGATTCCTTTTGAAAAACTGGATGCTAGCAGTTCGGTTTCGGATAAAGGGCAAATGGATACTATTTTTTCTCCCAATGTTTGCGGATAGTGGGTAAAACGTTCCGTTTGCGGGTCAAAGCAGTTGATACCGCCTCCGTCCGTACCAATCCAGATCCGTCCGTCTTTATCTTCCCATAGGCATAAGGGGCATTTGTCGGACAAGCCTGAGGCTGGGTTTTGTGCAGCTTTGGTATAGGTAGTGATAAAACCTTTTTCTGCTCCTAGTACGCCTTCCCGCACCATACCTATCCACATGTGGTTGTTGCTGTGGCATAGGCATGTGACTGAATTGGCAGGGAATTGCCGGTTTTCTTTGTTTGATAAGATTTGAATATCATGAGTGTCCGGATAGATTATATTCACTCCGCCGCCATCTGTTGCCAGCCAAATGGCTTTATCCCATTCTGTTATATCAAGAACGATATCGTTGCTCAAGTTTGAATTACGGGTATTATAGGAGGTCAGCAGTTGTCCATCCTGATTATAACATTTTACTCCTTGCCCGTAGAAGGAAACCCAGTAACGTCCGGAGGAATCCTTATATAGATCGTATGCATTGGATGATTCACCGAATGGAGAATCAGTTATTTCTCCTGTATGTTTATTTAATAGCTTTATTTCCCATGCATTGTTTATTATCAGGTAATGAGTGGAGTCGAAAGGCTCCATCTTGATAATATGGATTCCTGTTGTTTTTAAAGGGATTGCTTTGGAATGTTTTAATTCTTTTTCATATACAAGCAATGTGTCGGTTACAGGTATCAGCAGCTTGCTTCCTTCAGTTGTTATAATGGAAGCTTTTACCGGCTGATTATGTCGCAGAAAAATTTGCAGGGAATCTTTCTCATATTCATAATAACTGATTCCTTGTGAGGTGATCGCCCATATCCGTTCTTCATTATCTCCGAAAATATCGTTGATGTAATGGCTGTTTTTACGTAATAAATACGGTAGATTATATTTCTTGATTTTTTCTCCATTGAAACGATATATTCCCTGAGTGGTTCCGACCCATAATGAACCGTTTTTGTCATCGTATAGGGATATAATAGAGGTTGGAAGTCCTTCTTTAATAGAAAGTTGTTTAAAATGATAATAAGGACGGTTGATGGAATAAGTCTTTATGATAAAACAACATAGAACCAGGATTACATAGACGGTTTTTCTCATTCAGATAAGGTCTTAAAACAAATATTGTACAAATATAAGAAATAGGTTTTGAAATTCAAAGCGAAAAGAGGATATTGATAACCGAATGGCTGTGATATTATATATAATTTGTCATTCTGAACAGATGTAAAAGATAACATAGTGTTCAGAATGACAAAATAGATTGAAAAATGAGGGGGATTTGTCTGACTGTTTTTTTGTCCTTATAAGGGGATTTTTTTCAGTTTTTCATTCTCAACCATTACTTTATATGTCTTTCCTTTAGTTGTCTTAAAGGTAAAAGTCAGGTTACCATATCTCAGATTGCAGGGCTCACCGGCTTTGGACAGAATGACGGCTTCTTTTAATTTTCCATCCTGCCAGATAATGTCAATTTCAAAGTTACCTTTGGCACACAGCCCCTTGACAGAACCTTCTTTCCATGCGTCTGGCAAGGCTGGGAGTAATTGGATGAATCCCATGTGACTTTGCAACAACATTTCTGTGATACCGGCAGTTCCGCCAAAGTTACCGTCAATCTGGAAAGGCGGATGGGTATCCCATAAGTTGTCCAAAGTTCCATTTTTTAGTAAGTTGCCAAATAGTTTGTAGGCGTGGTTGCCGTCTTGCAGACGTGCCCATTGATTCAGTTTCCATCCCATGCTCCAGCCGGTAGCTCCGTCACCGCGGTGTTCTAAAACAACTTTGGCGGCATTGGTTAATTCGGGAGTAGTAATTGGTGAAAGGGTGTGGCCCGGATGCAGTCCGAATAAATGGTTGACGTGACGATGCTCGTCTGTGGGATCGTCTATGTCTGTTGACCATTCCATTAACTGACCATAACGTCCTATTTGATAGGGTACAAGATGTTTCAGTACATATTGCCATTGTTTACGGTCTTTGGAATCGACACCCAGTGCTTTGCTGGCATCAATGGCGTTGAGTAATATTTCGCGGATTACAGCATGTACAAAAGTAGCTCCTTGGTCTACAGGTCCATGCTCGGGAGAAGTGGAAGGAGCAGCAGTGTAGGTCCCGTCCGGTTTATGCCATAAATAGTCTACAGCAAAGTTGGCACTGCTCTTGATAAGATCATAGCTACTTCTTTCAGGAATTTTTTGTCTCGGGTGTAATCATAATATTCCCAAATGTGAGTTGCCAGCCAGGGACCTGCCATCGGGTTAAAGTTCCAGGACATATTTTCATCGGTCAAAGGGGAAGTAAATCCGAAAATGTTTCCGGATATGGAGCTGTCCATCCGCGTGCGCCGAAATAGGCTTGGGCTGTTTTTTCTCCCGGCTTTACCAAGGTACGGATGAAGTCTATCAAAGGCCATACACATTCGTTCAGATTGGTGGAGCAAGCAGGCCAGTAGTTCATCTGGATATTGATATTATTATGGTAATCTACATGCCATGGGCCATCTACCCCGTTGGCCCACATTCCTTGCAGGTTGGCCGGGAGATTGCCGGGGCGTGAACTGGCAATTAATAAGTATCGTCCGAACTGATAATAGATTTCTTCCAGCCGGTAGTCCGGATTTCCTTTGCGATAGCGTGCCAGACGTTGATGGGTGGGAAGATCTGTAACGGCAGGATATTGCAAGGTCATAGGAGCATGAGGGTTCAGTTGTAGTTTGACTCTGCCAAACAGTTGGTATAGTCCGTTTTGTGTCGCTCGCATAATTCGTTGTAATTTTTGGCAGCGGCAGCGTCTAGCATGGCCAGGGTTGTTTGGTCCGGATCAGGACCGACATACGTCTTGGGGTCTTTGAAGTCTGGATTGAAGTTGAGTTTATAATCGGTATCTGCGGTCAGCAGAAAAATGACTTCATCCGCATTGCGGACAATGAATTTGCCATCAGTCGTGTTCAGGCTTCCTCCTTTGTTTATGGCTTGTATGCGGAGAGCAAATTTCATTTGGTTGTTTTTGAGGCGACCGGTATAGAGCAAACGATTGGGACCGTCTGTTTTGATATCACCTATGGCTTCAGGGTTGCTGCCATAGCTGAATATCAGGTTTTGCATGCCGGGACGGTCGGCTGTGAACTTCAGTACCATCACGCTGTCGGGGTAGGAAACGAAGTATTTACGCTCGTAGTTCACTTCATCTTTGCGAAAACTGACTATTGCCATGGCCGAGTCAAGAGACAGGATGCGTTTATAATCGGTCATACCGATTTCACTTAAACCGGTTTCGATGTAAGCTTCTCCCAATGTAGTAAAGGAGCCGAAGCGAAAAGGTGTTTCACGGCTTGGCTCATAATCGGCCAGTCCGTTGAAGTTTTTGCAGGTAAGTTCTTCTGCTTTTTTCTGGTTACCGTCTGTGAATGCTTGGCGGATTTCGGGTAACAGGTGTGCCGACTCTTTATTTACGTTCCAATAATAAGCTGCTCCCTTTTCTGTGTTCGGTCCTCCGCGCCATAGTGTCTTTTCGTTTAAAGTGATTCGTTCTGCTGCTATAGATCCCATAACATTGCCTCCCAAACTGCCGTTTCCTATGGGGAGTGAGTTGTTTTCCCATGCTTTGTCTGTTGCAGGAGAATACCAGGAAGCGCGTCCGTCCAAATTATTAGGGGTATCAAACCAGATGCTCAGTCCTTTGGTGTAATCTGTACTCTGTGCTTGTAAGGAAGCTGCGAATAAGCTTCCTAAAATGCATAGTTGAAGTTTCTTCATAAATTAATGATATTAGTTAAAGGTATTTCTACAAAAATACAATTAGATTTTTATTTGTGAGAAATGTAATGTTTGAAATTTAGGGTGATTTCCTGTTTTTATAGGTATATCAAGGTTGAAAGATAATTTTCATCGAACATTTCATTGGCGATATCCCACAGATGTTCTGCTGTCAGCATTTCTATCCGTTTGAATACTTCTTCCGGACCTTCAAATTTACCATAGTGCAAGAACGTTTTTCCCATATCCAATGCATTGTTCTCAAAATTGTCTCCGGCAACTCCTATTTGTCCGATGATCTGTTTTTTTGCTGCACTCAGTTGTGAGGAACTTAGTTTGCTGTCACGCAGTTTTTTCAATTCTTTATGAACTAGTCCGATGCAACGGTCTGCATCTTCCGGATCAGTTCCGAAATAGATGCAGAACACTCCTGTGTCTGTGTATGAAGTCAGATTGGCTTCTACGTTATAGACCAGCCCCCGGCGTTCGCGCAAGGAAACGTTCAGCCGGCTGTTCATACCGGGTCCTCCCAGCAGATTGTTCAGCAGGTAAGTCCGGTTCGTTTTTCATTATATGCATTATATCCCCGGCTACCTATCATTACATGGGCTTGATGTGTTTCTTTATTCAGTGTCAATGTCTTAGGAATATAGAGAAAAGGTTCTGTCCGTTGGCGTTCGGTAATGGAAAAAAGGGATGTCGGCTGTCACTTTCTCTATGGTGCGTATCACTTTCTTAAAGTCTATATTGCCTTGAATGAAAAAGATCATATTGGTAGCTTTGTAAAAACGGGAAGTAAAATTCAAGGCGTGTTCACTTTTGAAACTACGCAATAAGTCCGGTTTGCCCAAAATATTCCTTCCCAAAGGATGATTGGGAAAAATCAATTCCTCAAAATCATCAAAAATCAGTTCTGACGGACTGTCTTCATAACTTTGTATTTCATCAATAATCACTTCCACTTCTTTGTCAATCTCATGTTGTGGGAAGGTGCTGTGAAATACAATATCTGCCAGCAGTTCTGCTGCCCGTGAGAAGTGTTCTACCAGAAAAGCACTGTATATCACTGTTTCTTCCTTATTCGTATATGCATTTAAATCTCCGCCTACATTTTCCATGCGGTTCAGGATGTGCCATGCATGTCTTTTTTGTGTTCCTTTAAAGATAAGGTGTTCCACGAAATGGGCCATTCCCTGTTCCTGTTCGTTTTCATCACGGGTTCCGGCATCGACGGCAAAGCCGCAATAGGCTACATTAGACTGATTGGGAGCGTGAATAATGCGCAGCCCGTTAGGCAAGGTGAAAGTATTGTATGACATTGTTTTTTGCTTCAAATAAGTTTCGGTTGGCAAAAATACAACAAAAGTTATTGCCGTTCTTCAAAAAATGCAGATATTTGTATTTACTAACAGAAAACAAGATGATGGATAAAATTGCTATTTTCTGTTCCGCATCCGAGAATATAGAGCCTGTGTTTTTTGAAAAAGCACGTGAGTTGGGCGTTTGGATGGGACAAAACAAGAAGACGTTAGTGTATGGAGGTGCTAATATCGGATTGATGGAATGTATTGCCAAGGCAGCCAAAGACAACGGCTCGATGATAATGGGAGTTATTCCGACCAAGCTGGAAGAACGTGGACGAGCCAGCGATTTGGTGGATGTGACTTTCCGTACAGATAATTTGAGTGACCGTAAAGATGTGATGTTGAATGAATCGGATGTAGTGATAGCTTTGCCGGGAGGAGTGGGTACACTGGATGAGGTTTTTCATGTAATGGCGGCCGCTACGCTGGACTATCATCGTAAAAAAGTAATTTTTTATAATATAAATGGCTTTTGGAATGGCATTATCGACTTTTTGGCCGGATTGGAGAGGCAGCATTTTGCCCATCATCCGTTGAACAGTTATTTTGCTGTTGCCAATGACTTGAGAGAACTAACCGAACTACTTAAATAATATTCATGTAACCTATTATGATGACATCTATACACGAATTGTTGCAGAAAGAGGCTCAGGCTGTTTTGAATATTCCTATAACTGATGCTTATGAGAAAGCAGTGGAATTGATTGTTGAGCAAATACACCGTAAAAAAGGAAAGCTGGTGACTACCGGTATGGGTAAGGCCGGACAGATAGCTATGAATATAGCTACGACTTTTTGCTCTACAGGTATTCCGGCAGTGTTTTTACATCCCAGCGAAGCTCAACATGGGGATTTGGGGATTTTGCAGGAGAATGATTTGCTGCTTCTGATTTCTAATTCAGGAAAAACCCGTGAAATTGTGGAACTGACACAACTTGCACATAATTTGAACCCAAATTTGAAATATATTGTTATTACCGGAAATGCGGATAGTCCATTGGCCCGGGAGTCTGATATTTGTTTATGCACCGGGCATCCTGATGAAGTGTGTGCTTTGGGTATGACCCCCACAACTTCAACTACAGTTATGACCGTGATAGGTGATATTTTGGTAGTGGAAACCATGAAAAAGACCGGTTTTACCATCGAAGAGTATAGCAAACGCCATCATGGAGGGTACTTAGGTGAGCGTTCACGCGAGTTAAGTAAGTAAAATAAAATAGAACCGAACGCAAAGGACACAAATAATACAAATAGCATTTTATTAAAGGATTTGTGTCATTTGTGTTCCGGTTTTATGTATATAAATCGTAAATATAAAAATGAGAAAAGTAATAGGTATAGGTGAAACCATTCTGGATATTCTTTTTAAAGATAGCCAACCTACGGCAGCAGTTCCTGGTGGCTCGGTTTTCAATGGAATTATTTCATTGGGGCGTTTGGGAGTCAATGTAACTTTTATCAGTGAAACGGGAAATGACAAAGTGGGTGATATCATTCTGAAGTTTATGCGAGAGAATGGAGTAAGCACAGATCATGTGAACGTGTTTCCTGAAGGAAAGTCACCTGTGTCTTTAGCTTTTCTGAATGAACAGAATGATGCTGAATATCTTTTTTATAAAGATTATCCACGGTTGAGGCTGGATGTGACAATGCCTGAAATACATCGGGATGACATTGTGATGATCGGCTCTTATTATGCTGTAACGCCTCAATTGCGTGATAAGGTGAAAGAACTGTTGGATAAAGCTCGTGAAAAAGGGGCTATCATTTATTATGACGTGAATTTCCGCAGTACTCACAAGAACGAGGCGATAAAGCTGCTTCCTGTTATTCTTGAGAATTTTGAATATGCTGATATCATTCGCGGCTCCGTTGAGGATTTTGAGAATATGTTTGGTTTGACAGATGCGGATAAGGTTTATAAAAGTAAGATTGAATTTTATTGTCCGCATTTTATTTGCACGCACGGTGGAAGAGGAATTCGCCTGTATACAAAGAATATAAAAAGCATTATGAAGTGGATCCTTTGCAGACTGTCAGTACGGTGGGAGCCGGAGATAATTTTAACGCCGGAGTAGTTTCGGATTGCTAAAATATCGTATCCGCCGGGATGATTTGGATGAACTGTCGGAAGATGACTGGACCATGTGATTCGTTGTGGAAAGGATTTCAGTGCCGATGTTTGTATGAGTTTGAATAATTCGATTTCAAAAGAGTTTGCTGCCGGTTACAGATAAATCGGATAGCTCTCATTGTTTTAAACTCTTTTATTATGTATGAGAACCTTTAAATTAATAGCAGGTCTTTCCTTTTTGCTGCTGGTGGTTGCCTGTCAGGACAAAAAGCGGTCTTCGCAGATTGAGGTAGCGGAGAATGAATCGAAATATGTGGTTTTGGCATATGTCACCTCATGGGGAGAAAGTACGCCTGATCCGGCATGTTTGACTCATATTAATTATGCGTTCGGGCATGTTACAGATAATTTCAAAGGAATACGTATAGATAATGAACCACGTTTGCAAATGGTAGTGGGGCTGCGTGAAAAAAACCGTCTTTGAAAGTTTTGCTGTCCGTAGGCGGGTGGGGAAGCAGTCGGTTTAGTGAGATGGCACAGACAGATAGTACACGTATGGCGTTTGCCGCAGATTGTAAACGGGTGATAGACCAGTTTGATTTGGACGGAATTGATATAGATTGGGAATATCCCGGTATAGGAACTGCCGGTGTATCTTTTTCGCCGGAAGATACTGATAACTTTTCTTTGTTGATGAAGGATATACGCCATGCTATCGGTAAAGACAAACTGCTGACCATTGCTACACAGGCAGGTGCCAAATATTACAACTTAAAGGCTGTCGAACCTTATGTGGATTATGTCAATATCATGACATACGATATGGAGGAATCTCCTAATCACCATTCGGCCTTGTACCGTTCGGAAATGACTGAGGAATGGTCTTGCGAGGATGCGGTTGCCGCCCATGTTGCCGCAGGTTTTCCTGTCGGACGCTTGGTATTGGGTATTCCGTTCTATGGGCATGGGACTAATGAAGCTCCGGAATTATTGGATTATCGTCATATTATCGCTTTGGATTCTTTACAGAGTTGTTGGGATAGTGCGGCACAAGTTCCTTATATGATAAATTCGCAAGGACATGTGGTCGTTAATTATGAGAATGCCCAGTCCATCGCATTCAAGTGCCAGTTCCTGCATCAGAAAGGGATGCTGGGGCTATGTACTGGGACTATGATAGCGATGATGAAAAGGGTACATTACGCCATGCTGTCTATCAAGGTGTAATGAATCCTTGATTCTTTCAGTTTATTTTTTCTTATCTGCATATTTTCTGTAAAGAGGATAAGCCGCTTGCAGTATTTTGTTTTTTAATAAAGGCGGATAGTCGGGATAAACCGATAAAAAAGCTTCTACTTCTTTGTAGGCCGCTTCGCTATCGTGATTCCTTAATAAAGCCCCGACCCAATTGCGAGGGAAAAAGATATCTCCGGTGCGTTGAACTTCTGTCAGTTTTTCCAATGCCGGACGGATATATTTCACCGCATAATCTTGTCTTGTAGGATGATTCAGATAGCTTAAGGTTGTAGCTGCCCAAGCTCAATCCTTCTGTTTTCCGCTTGCAATAAAGATCGGAATAAACTGTCCAATTTTAAAGTATCGGCAGTCATCGCACGTGATATGAAATCGAATTGGCGTAGACGGTCCGGATTGTGGATGCGTTGGCGTTGTGTCTGAAGTATTTCTTTTCCTTGCTCAGGTATGCGCAAGGCCAGTTCGTAGGCCAATGTAGTGTAATCTCTTTCATTTAATTGTTGGACTCTTTCGGTTTCCCATAAGGAATAGAGGCACTGAATCATAGTCGGACTTGCTGCTTCTGTAATCAGAAGGCGTAATAACTGGATGCGACAAGAAGGAATCGGATGAGAATGGCTGAGTTTATAAAGCTCATTTTCTATTTTATCACGTTCTGCCGAAGATATCTCTTGCAGAGGAGAGGACAGGTAATTGGTTAATGTTGAAGCTATCAACGGGTTCTTTTCACAATGTATTCCGTTGAGTAATGCATTCATCCATGCAGTATTCGGAATTCCTTTTGCTTGATAATTTTCATGCATCATCATTAAAACTGCCTGTCGGGTTGTTTCATTGTCTATTTCTTGCCAATGTTCCAGCAGCCAATGGAGACTGTTGTTGTCAGGAACAAACAAACCATATCCTCTCCCGTCCGTATTGGGCAGAATACGGGTGGGGGTAAAGGGTAACATAATACGGCATAAGCTGTCTGTCAGACTGGCTTCTATCGTTGTGTCCCTTGTTCCGCAAAGGGTGATATTGAATTTTTGAGGCCAGTTTAATCCTCTTTGATATGGATCTTGCTGATGTATGGTCAACTGTTTGTCTGATATTTCGAATTTGATTATCGGCATTCCTTTTTGGTTTACCCATACATCGCTGAAAGCGGCTAGATCTTGCTCTGTTTTACTGTCTAGAATTTGTATCAAGTCATCCCAAGTAGCGTTGGCGTAAGCGTAAGTTTTTAAATATTCTTGAATCCCTTCCCGAAATGCTTCTTTTCCCATTGATTCCACCAGTTTTACCATCATGACAGGAGCTTTGTTATAAATGATCTGTCCATAAATTAATCCTGCATTTTGAAGGTTATCTAGCGGTTGCCGGATAGCAGTGGTTCCGGGTGTACGGTCTTCTGACAAGGATGCGGCTGTATAAGTCTTCATCCAATTCAGCTGGTGATTGACTTGCGGGAATAATGGTTCGGTAATCAGAGCTGCAAAATAATTGGCGAATACCTCTTTAGTCCAGACATCATCAAACCAGTTCATCGTTACTAAATCTCCGAACCACATGTGGGCGGTTTCGTGGGCGATTAATTGGGTTCGGCGAAGTTCTTCATCCGGAGTGGGATTTTCGCTTAGGAACATTTGCGTGTCATTATATAAGGTGGCGCCTGTGTGCTCCATACCTCCATATTGGAATCCCGGCAAGATAATAAAATCGTATTTGGCAAAAGGATAGGGAACATTGGTATATTCTTCCAGCCAGTTCAGCGAAGCGGTCACTTGTTTGAAGATGGTATCTAATTGAGCTACTTTTTTAGAATCTGTTTCGCGGTAATATGCTGAGATTTTCCGGTTACCTTCTATATATTCTTGATGTTCTAATTTACCGGTGACAAAGGAAAAAGATAAGTGCTTAATGGTTCAGTTTGGGGCAAAAGTTACTGTTTTGCAGTTGCCTTTTGTTTCTTCTTTAGTAATATAGGTATTGGAAACAGCTTTCCATTCTGTTGGTATATCCAGTCGTAAGGAAAATGTGGCTTTCAGATTCGGCTGTTCGAAACAAGGGAATAAGGTACGGGCACGGTCTGGCACTAATAGCGTATACAGAAATTCATCATTTCTGTTTAGCGACTGGTTTCCGGCAATAAATTTGATCGTGATATTATTTTTTCCTTCTACTATGTTTTTTCAGGTAGGATGATGTGCTCGTTATGGAATTCATAACGGGCAGTTTGTCCATTGACGGATACCGATTTTATCTTTTCAGGCTTTTCTCTGAAGTCGAGAATAATTTCTTGCGGTGCATCCAGATTAAATTCAATGGTAATCTCTCCATTTACCGGTACTGATTTCTGTTCAGGAATGGAGAAATATAGCTTATACTTCAACTCCTTAATCTCCTGTTTGCGCAGTGTTGCCAGTTCTTGCGATACGCCCTCGTCGTAGAAACGAGGATTGCTTGTGGTCTGTTGGCAACTGCATAATAATAAGCTGCACATGAAAATAAGATATCCGATATATGTTTTCATCATCTAAAATTTATCTTGGTTATCTGCGGCAATTTTTCGGATGCCGCGCTGTGAAGCTATGAATGCACCTCCCAATACTCGTTTCCCCTCGTAAAAAACGGCTGATTGTCCGGGAGCGATGGCGGATGCTTCGGAAAGGAAACGGACCAATAGTTGTTTTTCATCTAATACGAGCACTTGACACGGAATAGGCTTGCTGCGATAGCGGATACGTACTGACAAGTCCTTGCATTGCAGTAATCCTGCATTTCTGTGATATGATAGTCCTCTACCAACATATATTCTGCTTTAAGTTCCTCGGCATCTCCTAACATGACTGTATTCTTTTCTGCATTGATGCGTAGTACGTATGCTGGATGCCCCAAAGCGATTTCCAATCCTTTCCGTTGGCCTATTGTATAATAAGGAAAGCCTTTGTGCTGACCTATCTTGACTCCTTTGCTATTTACAAACCATCCGGTCCTACTTGGGTGTCAATATCCGGGCATTGCGAACGCAGAAAGTTTCGGTAATCCCCTTCTATAAAGCAGATTTCCATACTTTCACCTCCACGGGCTTTCGCTTCGAATCCTTTTTGTCGGAGATATTCCCGTACCTCCTGCTTGGTATAAGTTCCCAGTGGAAAGAGAAAACGTTGAAGTATCTCCTGAGGAAGTTTCCATAGAAAATAGGATTGGTCTTTTGTTTGGTCATCTCCCGCTACTATATACAGTTTTCCCTTCCGTTCTTCCAGTCTGCAATAATGCCCGGTAGAGATATGGGCGCAATTCGTTTGGTCTGCCCATTCACAGAGAATTCGCTCTTTGAATAGCGGATTGCAAAGGACACAAGGATTGGGAGTTCTTCCTTGCATATACTCATCTATGAAGTGTTTTACAATAATCTGTTTGAACTCTTTCCTCACATCAGCTACATGGTGTTCTATTCCCAACCGTTCTGCCAAGCCCTTGCTTCCAGTACATCATCAGGTTCATCTTGACCGGGGGTGGAAAAGCGGGAAGGGACATCCCACGTTCTCATGGTAACTCCTACCACTTCATATCCTTGTTCTTGCAGCATGATGCACGTGGCGGAGCTGTCTATTCCGCCACTCATTCCTACCAGGACTCTTTTATCTCTGTTATTCATTATATAAATAGTTCAGGTTCACGGCGTGCCACACATTTTTGGTGTAGCATGGGGGTGTAAGGAGTATCAAAAACTCGTGCACCATTAGGGCATTCTTTTACGCAAGCGCAGCACTTGATGCATTTGGTAATCTCTGTTTCTATTTTTCCTTCATCGCTTAAAGCAATGGCATGAGTAGGACATACTTCGATGCATTCGCCACAGGCGAAGCATTCTTCAGTGCAGACTGGAGAGGCAGGAGTAGAGGGGCCAACAAAGCGATAAGGTATGTTTCCTTTTAGGTAAAAATCGGATAATGTTTCATCCTTCTCCAGTTTTGTCAGACAGTCTTTTCCAAATTGTTCCGCAATCTGTAAATCGGTAACATCCGGACGGCCTTCTGCAATGGGCATATTAGGACGGCTGTAGCTGTGTTCACCAATAAAGGCACCGGCAGCCAGTGGGGTGAATCCCAATTGAATAGTTTCATCTCTCAATTCGACCAGTGCATCTTCGTAATCGCGGTTACCATATACAGCGACTAAGATAGCCGGAGCATTGTTGCCTTTTAATCTTCGTAGCCGTTGCAATGCTATTGGGGCTACCCTGCCTGCATACACAGGAACTGCAATGATCGTGATAGAATCTTTGATTTCTATCGGGCTACTATTCTCATCCGTAGTGAGATCTATTTCTATTCTTCTGCCCATACCTATACTTTCTCCGATGGCACGGGCTATTTTCGCAGACGTATGTGTAGGCGAAAAATATGATGTGATTGCTTGTATATGTTTTCATAAACGCAATATAGTGACTTTTGTCCAAAGGTAGCCAAATATATAGATAAGATGTGTAAAGGTGATAAAAATTGTCTTTATATGAATGTAAAAAATGATTGTTAAATATCTTTTTTTCTATTTTAGTTAATAGAAGTGATACGGTAAGCTATATTAGTTAAAATATATTTAGTGGTGAACAAAAAATCCCATGTTTAGGGAATTTGAATAATTCTTAATTAGAAAATGAATGACATATTTATATTGGATTATTTTGTTCTTTTCTGGTTTGTTTTGTTGAATAAAGGGATAATTTACAAGTTCTGGATTCCGCTTTATAGAAACTAAGCTATATTTTGACTGTTATAAGTTTAACTTCTTCGGCGTACTTATGCTATTATATTAAGGTGTATAGTGAAAGTAATGTCTTGTTTTAATAGGTCTATGGGGCTTTCTATGGTTGTTTGTAAGGTAAAGAATATAGAGATATTCCTATTTCTTAAAATATTCCTGTATTTTATAAAGATTTTTAGTGGAAAGTCTTGCAGAATAGAGTAAAATGGGTACTTTTGTCCGATGAAATTATGGCTATTATAGAAACTGACTAAAATATGGATGCTCTATTTCAAACGCAAAGCAATGAGCTTTCTACTACAACGCAGAAAGAAAAGCTGTTTAAAGATGCAGAACGGCAGTGGAATACACTGTCTACCGAGAAAGGAGCGCCCGGAAGAAAAGTTGATTTTGAGATCTATAAAAGCATTTTGTATAACCTAGAAATCAGAAAAGTATATTTGGATTCAAAACTCTCTTTAGAAAAGTTTAGTTCAATAGTCGGCACGAATACGACCTACCTGAGTAATGCGGTGAACAACTACTTCGGATGCAATTTCAAGCGGTTAATAAATTCCTACAGGGTGGTTCGCGCGAAGGAGTTGCTGGACGGTAAAGATTGCCCGGTGAATGAGCTTTTCAGCCGTTGCGGGTTCGCCTCCAAGAGCGTGTTCTATGTGGCGTTCAGAAAAGTAGTTGGCATGACTCCCCTGCAATATATATCGCAGAGTCGGAATCCTTTTATGATTCAACGCAATTAAGTCCTTTTATAACAATAAACATTTTGAGTTTTTAAATTTATAAATTTAAAGTTTTTCTATTATGAACAAAAAATTTTTAAGTGCAATCCTGTTCGGAGCCTTGATGGTTTCTTCGACAGGAACATTTGTATCTTGTAAAGACTATGATGATGACATAGACAATTTGCAGGAACAAATTAACAAACTGGCGACTAAGGAGGACATGACTTCTCAGATCGCTACTTTGCAAGCTGCTTTAACTACTGCTGCAAAAGATGCAAGCGATGCTCTTGCTAAAGCAACTGCCGCTGAAACCGCTGCAAAAGCTGCTGGTGATGCTGCCGCTGCTGCAAAAGCCGCTGCAGACAAGGCTGTTGCAGATGCAAAGGCAGAAGCAATCAAAGCTGTACAAGCAGAAATTGAGACATTGAAAAAAGAAGTAGAAGAATCCACTGACGCAGCATTGAAAGAAATGGCAGAAAAAGTTGATGCTGCCACTAAGAAAGTAGAAGACATTGTAGGCAAGATTGCTGATATGGTTACTAGTGTAGAACTGGTGGCTTCGTATTCTGCTAATTCTACAGGCGATGAATTGATTTTCTCCACTGCTATTGAAAAAGAAAACGTATTTAGTGAAGGTATTACAAATGCTATAACATTTACTAAGGGTAAACAAGTTCAGACTGGTGACAAGTTTGTAGTACGTGTATCTCCGACAAATGCGGTTCTTACTCCTGATATGATTTCTTTGACTAATAGCCAAGGACAGAACTTGAATGAATTTTTATCTGTTCAGAAAGTTGAGAAATATAATGGATTATTAAGCCGTGCGGCAGGAAACAACGGATTGTGGGAAGTTACAGTTGCTTTGAAGAATTATGATGAAAAAGCTTTTTCTGCTGTAACAGAAACCAAAGTTGGCAATGATACTGAATCTATTCTCTTTGCTGTACAGGTAAATAACACCTTGTCTACTGCTGAAACAAGAGAAGTTATTTCATCTTATGACTTAACTTTGGATTGGACTGAATATGTAGGTGAAAAGTCTTTAAACTATTTTGTTGATGCAACAAACGTCAAGGATATTCATAATCGTTTCACTAAAGCAGAAGATGGTACTAATGTAACATATCAAGAATTAGCTTGGAAGAGTGATGCGGCTACTACCATTATTCCTTTAGATAAGGTTAATACAAATGTTAAAGTAGATAACGGAGACGACCGTCAAACTCAAAAATTATATCCTGCAGTACAAGGAGAGGCTATCAAAATTGCTTTGTCTACAGCCGATGATAAAGTAACAGCTCCGGTAAATATCCGTGGTATTTATGTAGTTTTAGATAAGGCTAATGCGGTAGAATCTGCACCGTCTGAATTGAATGCATGGAATAGCTATACTTATTCTGGTTTGAATACAGTGGTTGAAGGTACTTCTACAGAAATTACCATCAACAGCACTACGGCTATTAATGATGTTATTGGTTTCCGTGTATATGCTGTAAACTTTGATGGTACTTTAGTTGATCCTGATGGTAAAGCGTTTTATGTGCAGTTAGGTAATGCTGCTACAGATTGGAATGCTACTGCCACTACTGTTACTGCACTTAATCCGACTGACAAAGCTGTTACTGACACTCAGTCAGATAAGGTTGCTGTGTCTTTGACTAAGTTAACTGCTCCGACTGCTGCTACTTGGACTACAGACAAGGTTAATAATGTAAATCCTGCATTCAATGCTATCTTTGTTGATGCTAATAATAATGTACTGTACAATACAGCTGCTCCAAATACATTCCCGGCAGATTTCAGCAAGGTTGCCAAAGTTTATACTGTTCCGACTGTTGATGACTGGACCAAGTATGAAGATAACAAAACTTATAATGGAACATTGACTATCAAGAATGCTTCAGGACATGTATTAGCCACTATGAAGTTTCTATGACTAAGGTATTGCCTACTACTATTCCTGCGGGATTCTCTGTTAAAACTGCACAGGTTACTGATGGCATCTATAATTGTTACATGATTCCTATGAATGACGCCAATGATATCGCTTGGACAGCTGAAACAGCTACAAAGGGTTCTATGAAGATGTCTGAAGTATTCAACTATGGTACAGGTGCTGCCGCTAACTATAACATAACATTCGCTACATCTAAGAAAGATGGAAATAAAGATGTTGCTGTAGTAGTTGCCGGAGACAAAACATTAGAAGTTGCTAAAGATTACATCAACAACTCAGTTAAACATACCACTACAGTGGTTTACAACTATGGTAAGATTTCTTCAGTGAAGAATTCTGAAGGTGGTTATGATGATGTAACTAGAGAAGCTGAAAGATTTGAAACTATCTACAACTGTATTTATAATAGCACTTATACTTGGGCATGGGCTACTCGCGAACAATTAGGCGCTCCGTATACAGATAAGGATAACGACGGTAATTATACCACTGCAATGCCGTCTACAAAATTAACTTATGGTACAGATCGTCTTGACTTTGCTGCTGACAGCTTCATTTTTGGAACAAGTGCTAAAGATAGCAGATATAGCAAACTGTTAAGTACACCTTATGAATCAAGTCTGATTATTACAGATGCGACTTTGACCAGTGATGCAAATGGTGAAGAAGAATACTTGATGTAATTATAGATAATAATAAGCATATTACAGGTTTCAAGGCTACTGCTTTGTCTTCTGAAACGAATCCGACTGCTGCTGTTCCTTCTACATTGACTATCAAGTGCAAGGATATGTATGGTCACGATGTAATAATTAAAGTTGCTATGACTGTTAACAAACGATAACATAGAAGAATAGATTATGCTTTAAATGTATATTCTTTCTATTACTCTATAAAGAACGAAGGTGTGTCAAAATGCACACCTTCTGTTTTTTACGCACAAAGCCCCGACTTTCACAAGCTGGGGCTTTGTTATTACCTAAAGACTTTGTATCTTTAAGCATAAGTTCTTTACTATGACAAAGATACATTTTCGTCCTTACAATCCCAACCAAACCGTTCTTTTTCCTCAAAGAATTGATGAGGATATTGCAGAAAACGATCCGGTGCGCATGGTTGACGCCCTGGTTGAGGGCTTGAATCTTGAAAGTTTCAGAAAGCTGTATAAGGAATGCGGGCGTAGCCCTTACCACCCCAGGATGATGCTCAAGGTCATTCTGTATGCCTATATGAACAACATCTACTCCTGCCGGAAAATTGAAAAGCTCCTTCACCGTGACATCCATTATATCTGGCTGGCCGGATATGAGAAACCGGATTTCATCACCATCAACCGTTTCCGCAACCGGGTGAAGAATGAAATCAACGAGGTGTTTACCCAAACCGTACTCCTTCTCTCTTCCAAAGGCTTCATCAGCTTGAATGTGGAATACATTGACGGGACAAAGATTGAGTCCAAAG